>WUUC01200989.1_pt1 | contig 12805 bp, 10 predicted proteins | sample 6278441 | NCBI WGS metagenome assembly WUUC01 (sample SAMN13675441, study PRJNA597444) | soil metagenome | isolation source: soil | place: USA: Washington | collected 2017-10 | reverse complement strand
CGCTCGAGGACCGGGCGACCGCCCGGAGCAGGCGGCGGGCGACGCCCCGCGCTCCCCGCGGAACGATGAGGTCGGCGACGGTCGCCTCCCACAGCCGCCCTCGAGGGCGCACCCGGAACAGGACGAGGCCCGCCGGCCCCCCGTCCGCCTCCTCGGTGAGGGCCCGATAGTCGAGCGGGGACGAGGCGAATCTCCACCGCAGGTAGCGCAGATCCCGGATCGTCGAGAGCCGGCCGTCCCCGGGGTCGGCGGAGGGGAGCAGCGTCTCCACGGCGGCGCCGTCGGACAACACTTCCCCGGCCCGAGGCGCGTGGACGGTGGGAGGCGCACCGACGGGAGCGGCCGACTGTCGCCCGCGCCACCCGACGGCCAGTCGAAGAGGTCGCCGAGCCCGGATCCGCACCGGGACCCGGCCCGCCAACTGCCAGCCCATCTTCAGGTACCCGGGGAGGCTCTTCTCGTTGGGCGTGTTGAAGACGAGATCGACGTCCTCTCGAAGGTGCCGGACCGCCTCGGTGGTGAGCCTGGAGAAGATACCCCGGCCCTGCAGGTCGGGCGAGGTGGCGGTATCGACCGCTCGCACCGCGTCGAACGTCCGGCCGCCGGCTCGGAACCGCCACCGCAGAAAGGCACGAAGGCCGACGATCCGGTCCCCCGATTCCGCGACGAGCATGAACGATTGGCCGAACGGGTTGTCCACGTGCTTCCACCGGAAGAACTCCGGCGCCCGCCGGCCCATCGGGCCTCCGCCCAGCGCCGTCGACAGCAGGTGCAGCACCCCGGACTCGTCCTCGTCCCGATACGGCCTGACCACGAGATCCGTCTGCGGCGGGGACTCCGTCACTCGGAGACCTCCGGGAATGCCGACCGGCCGTCGACGATCTCCTCGACGATCACCGAGGCCACACGATCCCAGCTGAACTCCTGCCGCAGCTTCGATCCGCGGCTCCGGGCCCGTTCTCGGTACGCGGCGTAGTCCAGAACCATCTGACGGATGGCCCGGGTGAGCGCTCCAACGTCTCCGGGCGGAACACAGATCCCACCCTCTCCGATGATCCATCGCTGGTTGCCGACGTCCGTCCCGATGCACGGGAGGCCGCGCATCAGGGCCTCGAGAACGGCGATCCCGAACGGTTCGGCGTGCGTGGGGATGACCAGCACGCCGGCCCTCGCGTACAGCGAGCCCATCGCACGGTGAGCCACCGATCCGATCACCCGCACCCCCGGTGGGACGGGCCCTGCCGGCGAGCTCCCCACCACCAACAGCTCGAGATTCGGGAACTCACCGCGCACGGCGGTGAACGCCTCCACGAGCTCGGGCCCACCCTTCCGGTCCCACTCCTTGCCCACGAAGATCAACGTTCGCAGCGTCTCTTCTCCGCCGACCCCGTCGACGGGGACGTTGGGCCCCGCCCCCACGACCCGGATCCGGGATGGCGACACGCCGTACTCCTTCTCCAGGACCTCGGCCGTGCTCGGTCCCATCAGGTAGATCCGGCTGGCCCCGCGCAGGAACCGCCGCTCGCGATCGAGCCATCCCCGTGTGAACGTCGAGCGGAACGGTCCCTGTGCGGCCGCTCCCTCCAGGGCCACCCGGTCGGTGTAGATCGCGTATCGGTGCCGTGGATCCAGAACACACGCGGGAAGCGACTGAACGAACAGGGTGACTCCGCGGGGGTGGAGCGCTCCACGGCGCTCCAGGTAGCGCTGCTGAGACCGGGCCCAGACCGCCGTCTTCGTCCAGGGTGCCCCGGTCCCCGACATCCTGGCCTCGGCCACGCCTGCCAACCGGGCCGGCATCAGGGGGAGCCTCCTCGGGAGCGACGAGAGGTCCCGATCCGTCACGTCGACCTTCGGTTCGAGGGCCCGGAGCAGGGAATGGGCGCTTCCCGAGAATGCCCCGATCCGGACGTATTCCAGCCCCGGCCGGGTTCGGCGGCTCGTCCCCGGCACGCTCATCCGACGAGCTCCGCGTACATCTGTCGGTACCGGCCGGCGATCCCCCTGATGTCGAACCGGGACCGATACAGCTCCCTGGCCCGTCGGCCCATGTCGCGACGTTCCCCCTCTCGGTCGAGCATCCTCATCACGCACCCGGTCAGGGCCCTGTGGTCTGCCGGGGACGCCAGCAGGCCGGTCGTCCCGTCCCGGACCACCTCCGGCACCCCGGCGACCCGATAGGCGGCCACCGGGAGCCCCATCATCCCCGCCTCGATGATCACCGCGGGAAGACCCTCCATCCGGCTGGCCACCAACAGCACGTCCGCCGCGCCGAGCAGATCCGCGACGTCCTCGCGGGCCCTCACCCGTCGAACCCGCCCGTTCTGCCCGCCTCGCCGAATGGCCTCGTCGACCTGGCCGGCAAGGGGACCATCGCCCACGATGAGGTGGACGGCGTCGGGCCGGCTCTCCAGCACCGGCCGGGTGACGGCCAGGTGGGCCAGGGGATCCTTCTCCGGGGACAGCGCCCCCAGGGAAAGGATGATCCGAGCGGCTTCGGCGAGCCCCAGCTCCTCGAGCACCGCGACCCGTGACCTGCGGACCCGGAGCCGTTCGACGTCGACCCCATTGGGGATCGACACCAGGCGCTCCGGCGAGACGCCGAAGACGTCGATCATCTCTCGGCGGAACGCATCCGCCACGATGACCACCCGAGCCGCAGATCGCATGAGCCGGGCGTGGGCCCACCGCCGGGGTCCCTGCCGGATCGCCGAGGGGACGTCCCCGATCCGTCGATAGACCACGGGAGGAGCCTTCCGGCGGGTAGCCAGGATGGCGTGCTTGAAGGGCTCCCCGCCGTGAGCCTGGACGACGTCCGGCTTCCAGGTCTCGATCAGACCGCGGAGTCCGCGGACGCGTCCGAGGTTCGCTCGCAGCCCGGGGATCTCCCAACCATCTCCCTCCAGGATCGTCACCGGGCACTCGTACCGGACCCCGGATCCCCCGCCCCGCAGCAATGCGACTCGCTGGTCGATCCCGTCTCCGCGGAGCGCCCGGATCAGGTCGGACGCGAAGACCTCCGCGCCTCGGCGCTGGGGGCTGGTGACCACGTGGAGCAGGCGCACCGTCACGCAGCCGCCTCCGCGGCCGGTGCCTCGGGGTGTGTACCCTCTGGTGTCGGCGGGAGGGGGGACGGGTTCACATGCACCTGCTGTACGTGACCGACAGCCTCGTGCCGGCGGGCGCCGAGCGGTCGCTCGCGGACATGGCCCCGTACCTGGTCGAGGGCGGGGTGCGTCTTGACGTTGCCTACCTGCACGATCGTCCGGGCCTCCACCGGGAGCTGGAGGCGTCGGGCGCCAGGCTTCACTCCCTTTCCGGGACCGGAGGCCGCCTCGGGTGGATCACCCGGGCCAGGCGCCTCATCGCCGGGCTCCGGCCGGACCTCGTCCACACCACGCTCTTCGAGGCCGACATCGCCGGCCGGGTGGGCGCTCGGCTCACCGGAGTGCCCGTGGTGTCCAGCCTCGTCAACGAGGCGTACGGCGGGAACCAGCTGAGCGATCCCCGCCTGGTGCCCTGGAAGGTTCGTGGCGCCTGGTTCCTCGACGCCCTGACCGCCCGGTCGGTGCGCCGGTTCCACGCGGTCACCCGGGAGGTGGCCGAGGTGATGGGTCCCCGACTGCGGATCCCCCGGAGCAGGATCGAGGTCGTTCCTCGGGGCCGAGATCCGCGCACGCTCGGGACGCGATCGGAGGAGCGCCGGACCGGTGCCCGTGCCGAGATCGGCATCGAGCCCGAACGGCCGATGGTCCTGGCGGCGGCCCGACACGAGCATCAGAAGGGTCTGGACGTCCTGATCGACGCGTTCCCGTCCGTGCTCCGAGCCGTCCCCGGCGCGCAGTTCCTGGTCGCGGGGAGGGAAGGCAACAAGACCCCGCAACTCCGGGAGGCTGTCCGCGGATCCGGACTCGGGGACGCCGTCCGCTTCCTGGGGGTGAGCGCCAAGATCCCGGACCTGCTGTGTGCGACGGACGTGTTCGTCTGCCCCTCCCGGTGGGAGGGTCTCCCCGGCGCGGTCATCGAGGCCATGGCCCTGGAGGCTCCCATCGTGGCCAGCGACCTTCCGGCCATCCGCGAGGCCGTCGGCCGTGATGGCGGCCGGCTGGTCCCCAGCGGAGATCCGAACGCACTCGCCGCGGCCCTCATCGAGGCCCTGACGGATCGACGGGAGGCGAGCGCCCGCGCTCGCACCGCCCGCATCAGGTTCCTGGAGCGGTACACGATCGAACGGGTCTCCCATCAGATGCTCGCCTTCTACGACCGGGCGCTCAGAGACGGCTGACCCGAGAACCACTCGACGGTTTCCCGCAGGCCGGCCTCCAGGTCCACCGTGGGCTCGTGGCCCAGATCGCGTCGCGCGGCACCGATGTCGGCGCGCGTGTGGCGGACGTCGCCGGGCCGAGGCTCCGTGTGGACCGGGCGGGCGGGGACTCCCAGGATCCTTCCCACCGTCTCCAGGACGTCCAGCACGGAGTACGCCCGCCCCCCGGCGACGTTGTACGGCTTGCCGCTACACGCGCTGGAGGCGGCCCACGCGGCCGCCAGGTTGGCCCCGACGACATCGTCGATGTACGTGAAGTCCCGGCTCTGCTCGCCGTCGCCGTGGACCTCGGGGCGCTCCCTCGTGCGGAGCGCGTCGATGAACAGGGGCACCACCGCCGCATAGGCGGATTCGGGACGCTGTCGGGGTCCGTAGACATTGAAGTATCGGAGAGCCACCGTCTCCAGCCCGTAGAGCTCGGTGAAGACCCGGCAGTAGTGCTCTCCCGCCACCTTGCTGACCGCGTAGGGGGAGCGAGGCCACAGCGGAGCGGACTCGGGAGTCGGCCGCTGCGCGGCGCCCCCGTACACGCTGCTCGAGGAGGCGTACACCACTCGCCTGACCCCCGAGTCCACGGCCGCCTTCAAGACGGTCAGCGTCCCGTGGGTGTTGGCCGTGTCCGTGGCCAGTGGATGCTCGACGGATCGGAGGACGGCTCGGTGAGCCGCCTGGTGGAACGCGACGTCGACACCGGCCACGGCCCGCCGGACCGTGGCCTCCTCGGCGACGTCGCCCTGGATGAGGTCCGCCCCGGGGTTCACGTTCTCCTCCCTCCCGGTGGAGAGGTCGTCCAGCACCCGCACCCGGTGACCCTCATCGATCAGCCGGTCCACCAGGTGGGACCCGATGAAGCCGGCACCGCCAGTAACCAGTACGTTCACGTGACCACCCTTTCCCTGAGAGCCCTCCGTGCGAGGGCGTCTTTTCCACGCAACCTCTCCAGTGCAGGCTGGAGACCACTGATCATCATGCGAAAAACATCGGGCCCATAGAACGGGCCCAGGCGGAGCCGGGGAATCCGCAGGGGGTGGCTTCTGGATGGAGTGGCGAGCCTGTGGTCATGGAGGAACGCCAGCTCGTAGCCAGCCGCGGTAGCATCCGCTTCCGCCCGAGGATCCCAGCCTCCGATGGGATAGGCGAAGCTCAGGGGGTGATGCCCGATCGCATCGCTCAACAGATCGTGCGCCCGCGCCACCTCCAAGTGAACGTCTTCGTCCGTGCACTGAGAGAGGTTGGCGTGCGACCACGTGTGATTCCCGATGGCGACTCCCGCGCTCTCAAGCGTGCGGAGGTTCTCGCCGGTCAATTGAGGACGAGGAGACGCATCACGCAAGGACGTCTTGCGTAGTTCTGCGATGGCAGAGAGCCGCCGCGTGTTGGATACGTGCCCGAGCGCCATCACCAGGTCCCAGGCTCTCGGGGAGTCGAATCCCTCGACGCGCCCACCCTCGTCCACCAAGTCGATGACTTCCTCCCACCACGGGGGTTGCGTGGTGTCTATGAGGCCCGCAACGACAAAGGCCACAGCGGGGAGGCCGCGATCACGAAGCATCGGCAACACCACGTCCATCAGCGAGGGATGGCCGTCGTCAAACGTGACCAGGACTGCATGAGGGGGAAGCCCCTGACGGCCCGCCCACGCGTCAACGACTTCGTCGAGGGTCACAGGGTTCTTCACCTGCCTGATGTAGTCGAGCTGTGCCTCGAACCTGTCGACGTACGCGCTCTGGATGTCGTGGTACGTGAGAACGGCGAGCTGCCGGGAGGCACGCCAGTGAAACGCTGCCTGCACGGGGCTGCGGCTGAGCACGGCCTTGGACCAGCCCGGCCACCCCCGGCTCCGGACAGCCTGCGCGCTCCCGCGAACCGACGTCTCGGTCATCGCCCTTCCTAGCCCTTCATGGGGAGCCATCGCTGGAACCGGGACCTGCCGAGCCTCTGCTCCCGTCGGGTGATGAAGGCTGCGGCCACACGCGGGGCCAACGCAGCGAGGCCGGCCTTCGCCCGGGAGCGGGGGTCGATACTCTGATCGAGGGCGATCGCCAGCGACCGCCGCCGGGCATCCGGGACGCCGCGCCGGAGGGCCGCCTCGGCCTCGGCCAGCCGCAGTCTCGAACGGAAGCTCGAGAGCGAGCGAGCTACCTGTTGGCGCTCCTCCGGATCAAGATCGGAGCGGTCTGGGTACCGAGAAAGCACCGATACGGCCGCCCGTAGCTGCCCGACGACGTCATCGCTCAGACTTCCCGACCGCTGCCGGTACCGAACCAACGGCTCGGCCACGAGTCCGGCACGAGCTCCTCCGAGGAACAGGCGGATGAAGAAGTCCCAATCCTCGCTGATGACGATCGATTCGTCCATACCCCCGACGGAACGGAAACGGTCCTTGCGGATCGCGGTGGCACCGATACAGAGGCGAAGGTCGCGCAGGATCCCCTTGCGTTGCTTCTCGCTGACGAAGCCATTGAAGAGATAGTTCCTGACCGGGACACCATCCAACTCGAAGTACGCATCAGTGGTCAGGATGTCGAGATCCGGGCGCTCCGCCGCCAACTCTCCCACCGCCTCCAGGAACTCAGGGAGATAGACATCGTCGGCGTCGAGGAAGGCAACGAAGTCGCCCGAAGCGATCCGCGCGCCGGCATTCCTGGCGGAACTCGGTCCGCCGTTCTCCTTGCGCAGATACGTGATCCGATCACGGTAGGGGGCCAAGGCGGCTTGAGTGCCATCCGTGGAGCCGTCGTCACTCACGATAACCTCGAGTGGCGGAGCGGTCTGTCCGAGAGCCGACTCCACTGCCTCCACGACGACGTCCGCCAGCTGGTATGTCGCGATGATGACCGAGAACGTCGGGGTGGGCCCCGGCTCGATGCCGTCGGCGGGCGGAGGGGCGACGAACGGACGCGTGATCATGGCCCCCGAACCACCGGCTCCGACGTGTCGCTCACTGTCGGGAGCTCGAGCACTGACCCAAGTGATGGTCTCACCCCCCCACTTGGACTCGTACGCCGCCACCGGGCGAAGCCGGCGACCGTAGGACTGTTCAAGCGAGGGGAGTTGGGAACGATAAGCTTGACAGGCACGCCACTTCCGTCGGCGGTCTCTCGCGCTCACCCGAACGCGAGTTGTTCCCTCGCTCGGCTCGACATGTGGAAGCAGGATAGGTGCGATCTCCGGCTCGGTGTCGCGCCGGGAAGCATCGGGTTGCTCCGCATACAATCCAAGCTGAACCCCTGGGAAGCCTCGCTGCAGGACCAGCTTCGCTACCCACATGTGATCGGGATGGCTGAGTGGCCACCCGGGAAGCAGAACGACGTCAGCGCCTCTCGCCGACTCCAGGATGGATCGCCAGACCTGGTCGTCCCCTACTTCTCTTCCGTACTGAACTCCGTTGAAAGGAAGCCAGGTGGCGGTAACGCCCAGACGCGTGCAGGCTTTCAGGTCCTCTTCCCGCCGGGCTTCTGCCGCCTCCGAGGCCGTCTGGAACCCTGTTCGCCGGTCCCAGGGCCCGGCGGGAGCCGTCGATTCCGGATCTCCGGCGAGCACTGTGACGATCTCCGCGCGCACGCCCAGGCGAGCCAAACCAGCGAGCGTGCCCCCGAGCGAGAGCACCGCGTCCCCTAAGTGCGGCGAGAGCGCCACCACTCGGCCCGCCGAAAAGAGACGACCATTCGGCCCCTTCCTACCGCTCACGATGCCTCCGAGCCCTTCCGCCTCGCGAACTCAGTCGAGCGATATGTCCATAGACTGCCATCAGAAAATCGACGTGGCGCTCCCAACTGAATGACCGCTCAGCCCGCTCCCTGGCCTGCGTTCCCATGGCCCGGCGCAACCCCGGTTGGTCGAGCAGCCGCTCGATGGCTCCCGCCAGGGCCGGAGGATCGCGAGGCGGGATTAGCAGTCCCGTCTGGCCGTCGACGACGACCTCGGGGATCCCTCCCACCCTGGTTCCCACCACCGGCAGGCCGGCCGCCTGAGCCTCGATCGTCGACAACCCCATGGCCTCGCTCCGAGAGGGGACCACGGCCACGTCGATGTCCCGGTAGGCCTGGGCCATTCCCCGGTGGGTCTGCTTGCCTCCGATCCGGACGGACCGCATCCCCTCGATGCGACTGCGGACCTCCTTCTCCCAGGTCTCCGTACGCCGACCGGCGGCCGGGACCCTGTTCCAGAGCCCGGCCGAGCCGAACATCACCAGCTCGAAGTCGTCGCGCTTCGCCTCCAGCAGAGCGATGGCGTCGAGGAGGTCAGTGATCCCTTTCACCTCGGCCCACTGGCCGGCAAACGCCAGTCGAATTGGGCTACGGGGTTCCCGGGGCTCCCGTGGACGGAACAAGGTCAGGTCCACGCCGCCTGGGATGACGAAGCACCGCTCCGCCGGGATGGCCGGATACGCGTCGGCGAAATGACGCAAGGCCGCTTCGCACTGGAAGGCGAACCACGATCGTTCGTATCGCGCCCGCGTCCACGGGCGCGTCGAGTACCCGGGAAGCACTCCGCCGTCTCGAGGGAAGTAGGTGAGACACCGAGCGGGTCGCAGGAGAGCGACCAGGGCCTGATCGGTCGCGACGTGGAGGATGTCCGCTCGACTCGCGGCGACGGCGAACAGAGCATGGTACAGAAACCAGCCCCTCCCTCGGATTCCCGGGTATCGGATTCGGCGCACCCCGGGGGGTTCGCCCCGCCTGTCGCTGACGTAGAGGCGCACCTGGTGGCCCCTCCGCCTCAGCAGCCCGGTTTCGACGAGCAGCTGCCGCTCAGTGCCGCCACCACTGGCTTCGTCGAGGACAACCGACCGCTGAGCGAGCATGCTGACCTTCAGCGGAGACCCGGAGCCTGAGCCGTTCATCGGACAGGAACGCTCTGGGACCCGGCCACCGCCCCGGCCAGGCCGGTGATCCGCTCCCGGATCGTGCTCCACTGGTAGCGGCGCAGGAAGAGCTGATTGGCCGCCTCGGTCATCCGGGCCCGGAGAGCTCTGTCGGTCAACAGGTCGAGGCAGGCTCCGGCGAACGCTTCGGGCCGGTCTCCGATCAGCAGATGGCGACCGTCGGCGGCATCGATGCCCTCCGCCCCGATGCGGGTGGCGACCACCGGGATGCGGTGGGCGAACGCCTCCAGGATCTTGATCCGGGTCCCGCTGCCGTAGGGGACGGGGACGGCGGCCACGTCCGCCCGTTCCAGCTCCGCGGCCAGGTTCGGCACCGCCCCGGTGACCGTCACCCGGGGCGGCGAATGGAGCCGACGGACCTCCTCCCCAGCCTCCCCGACGATGCGGATCCGAGCGTCGGGAAGCCGGTCCCAGAGGATGGGCCCGACCTGGTCCACCAAGTAACGACAGCCGTCGGCGTTCGGGGGGTGGCGATGGAACCCGACGAAGAGGATGGTCGGCGGCTGGTGGACGGTCACTCGGCCGAGTGGGGTCCTCGGCCGCTCGTAGCCGTTGGGCACGATCACGGCGTTCGGCACGTCGAGGCGTATCCTGTCCTGCTCGTTGGTGACCACGACGGCGTGGGCCCGCTCTGCCACGCTTCGCTGGAGGCGTCGCCACCGCCGAGCGTTTCTCTTCGCTTGCACGGTGATCGCGGGGAGGTTGACCCGGAATCCCCTGCGCATCGACCCTCCACCGCGGAGGCTGGCGAGCCTGGCAAGAATGCTGTGATCCTCCAGGTCGTCGATATCGACGATCTTGGACCCTCGCAGACCGGAGCCCACGGCGACGTAGCTCTCCAAGCGAGAGAGCCACACCAGGTCGTAGTCCGTCCTGGCCCAATCCCCGAACTCCTTTCGTGTCTCCTCATACGGGCGGAGGAGAGATATGGGGAGGCTCCCGCTCAGCAGCCACGACAAGCGACGCGGCCCGCGAAACTCGGACGGGGCCCTCACGCTGGCCCGAGACCGATCCACGAGAGCGTCCGGTGGCAACTCGAAACCAGAGCGACCGTTCACCAGGGCAAACAGGTCGACATCTCCGACCGAGGCCAATGCGGTCACTACGTTCGACAATCGTTGGCGCGCTCCGTCGTTCGCGGGCCACGGCATGGTTTGGCCGACGACGAGGATCCTCACCGGATCTCCACGATCATGGAGACGCTGTGTCCCATTCGGCCTCCACATGAATCGGGGCCACCCGCACGATCCCGGGAGGCGGAAACACGTCGGGCCCCGTGACCTCGAGTTCCTCTCGCGGATGCCATAGCAGAAGCTCTCGATGCTTGGGGTCGAATATGCCGATCCAGACGTAGAAACGTCCCCGCGGCAGCGGAAGTCGTGGGATTGTGCACCGGACCTCGGTCTGACCGACCCTGAGTGGAACGTCCCGGTTCAGGGTGAAGATGGGTGAGGCTGGACCCTCGCTGAAGCCCACATAGATGGTTGCTGGATGAGGATCGGGACTCTCCACAACCATCCTGACCTCGACCGGCTCCTGAGTCCTGGCGATCTGGCTGCCGACTGCTTCGACCTCCGACTTCAGGATCCGCACGACTCCGGTCAACGGATCTTCCGTAGCGGCCGCCTGCTCGATCGAGCGGCGGTACTGCCCGAGGACCTCCCGTGCCGGACCGTCCGCCACGACCCTTCCCTCTCGGAGCCAGAGTCCCCGTGAGCAGGTGGCCTCAACGGCCGCAAGGTCGTGGGAAACGAACACGAGAGTCGTTCCCTGCGCAAGCTGATACTGCATCCGGTCGAGACACCGTTGCTGGAAGGCGGTGTCGCCTACCGCGAGTGCTTCGTCGACCAGCAGGACGTCCGGCTCGAGGAACGCCGCGATGGCGAACCCCAATCGCATCTGCATGCCGCTCGAGTAGAACTTCACCTGGCGGTCGATGGCATCCTCGAGCTGGGCGAATCCCACGATGTCGTCGAAGCGCTGGGCCACCTGCTTTCGGCGGAGCCCCAGGATCGAGCCGTACAGGTAGGTGTTCTCCCGGCCCGTGAGGTCGGGATGGATGCCCGAGCGGACCTCGATCAGCGCGCCGACCCGGCCGCCGACCTCGACGCTGCCCGCGTACGGGTACATCACCCTGGTCAGGATCTTGAGGAGGGTGGTCTTGCCCGATCCGTTGACCCCGACCAGGCCGATCGACTCGCCGGGCTCGGCCTTGAGGGTCACATCGCGGAGCGCCCACCGCCATCCCCGGTCGCCGTTGCCGCGGACCCTGCTCCACACCCGCTCCACCTGATCCCGAAGCAGCATCCGCTGCCGGTCGGCGCGGAAGCGCTTCCAGACCTGCTCCGCGGCGAGAGCTCCACTAGGCAACATCGGCAAACCCCTTCTCCAGCCGTTTGAACACGAGGTAGCCGACGATCAGGACCGATACAGTGGTGATCGCTCCCGGCAGCACCAGGTGCCAGTTGGGCGGCAGACCGTAGAGCACGGTCCGCCGGTACCCGTCGATCACCGGGGCCAGCGGGTTGAGGGCCGCGTACAGGACCCGGTAGGCCGGGGGGACCACGTCGATGCCGTACGCAACGGGTGTGGCGAAGAGGCCGAGCTGGAGGAACACCGGGAGGGCGTGGCGAAGGTCCCGGAGATAGGTCACCACGGCGGAGATGATCAGCGTCAGCCCCACGGTGAAGGCCACCTGGATGGCAAGGAGGACAGGAACCCACACCGAGGTCGCCTTGGGGGCGAAGCCCAGGGTCGCAAACAGGATCCCGAGGGGGAGGAGCGCCACGGCCGTGTCGGTGGCGGCCACGCCCACGCTGGCCAGCGGGAAGACTTCCCTCGGACAGTAGACCTTGTTGAGCAGGGAGATGTTCTGAATGAGGCTCTGCCCGCCCTGGTTCATGGAGGTTGAGAAGAACGTCCACGGCAGGAGCCCCAGGTAGGCGAAGAGCATGTAGGGGGCCGGGCCCGTATCCACGCTCGCGACCCGGTGGAAGAACACGGTGAACACCAACATCAGGGCGACGGGGGTCAGGATGGCCCACGCGAACCCCAGGACGGCCTGCTTGTACCGGGCTCGGAGCTCCCGCTCGGCCAGGGTGCGCACCAGCTCGCGCGACCTCCAGAGCTCCCGGATCGACCGCCACAGCCGAAGCCGGTACCGGAACCGGAGCTCCGAAGGCGGCGCGTCGGCGAGGTGCGTCTCGGCTCGCATCCGTACGTCGATCACTGGGATCCCGACCGAAGGCCCGCGCCGGCGCCCTCGGTCCCCGGGGCCCCGGAGTGCGACACGGACACGGTTGCCTCGTCACGGATGCGCCGATTGAACTCCGCGATGTGGGACAGGACGGTGGGTTCGTACCAGGCGCTTCGCGACGCGGCGATCAGCCCGTCGAGGTCCTTGGGAAGGCACGTTCCACCGAATCCGCGTTCCGGCGTGACGGTGAGGTGATCGGGCGCGATCCTTCTGTCCAGCCCCACCACGGCCTGGATGGTCGGCCAGGCCGCGTCGAAGCGCCCGCAGACCTCGGCCAGCTCGTTCGCCATGGTCACCTTGGCGGCGAGCATCGCGTTGGCGCACAACTTCACCAGCT
>WUUC01187837.1_pt1 | contig 12806 bp, 9 predicted proteins | sample 6278441 | NCBI WGS metagenome assembly WUUC01 (sample SAMN13675441, study PRJNA597444) | soil metagenome | isolation source: soil | place: USA: Washington | collected 2017-10 | reverse complement strand
TCGGGATGGCGATCCGGGCCGGCCTCGACGTCTTCGAGGGCGACTCGGTGGCGATCGTCATGGCCGACGCTTCCGACGACCCAGAGGACCTCGTCAAGTACCACCGGCTGCTCGAGGACGGCTGGGACTGCGCCTTCGGCTCGCGCTTCATGCCCGGCGCCAAGGTCTACGACTACCCGCGCCTCAAGTACGCGATCAACCGCCTTGCCAACTGGTTCATCCGCGTCTTCTTCCGCCACGGTTACAACGACACCACCAACGCCTTCAAGGGCTACCGGCGCGAGGTGGTAGAAACGATCCAGCCGCTGCTCTCCAAGCACTTCAACCTAACCGTGGAGATGCCGCTGAAGGCGATCGTCAGGGGTCACAGCTACGCCGTGATCCCGACCGACTGGACCAACCGCACCAGCGGCGTGCCGAAGCTCGCGATGAAAGAGATGGGGAGCCGCTACCTCTTCATCGTCCTCTACGTCTGGCTCGAGAGCACGCTCAGCCGCGGCGATTACCAGGTGCGAAATCCGAAGCTGCGCAACGTCGCCAAAATGGGCGCGGGTCCGCGCTAGTCGTCAGAGTTCCGAGCATGGCCAGGCGGGCGCTCATCACCGGCATCACCGGCCAGGATGGAAGCTACCTGGCGGAGCTGCTGCTGGAGAAGGGTTACGAGGTTCACGGAATCGTCAGACCCTCTGGCGGCGCTGGCAACGTCGCCGGGATCCGCGAGCGCCTGACGCTGCACGAAGCCGAGGTGGTCGACGCTCGCTCGCTCGTCGCGGCCCTCGCCGAGAGCGAGCCGGACGAGATATACAACCTGGCTGCGGTGACCCAGGTGCCGGCCTCGTGGGGCGCCGTCACGGCGAGCGCCGACATCACCGCGCTCGGCGTCGCGAGGCTGCTTGAGGGCATCGTCGAAATCTGCCCCGCGGCCCGCTTCTTCCAGGCTTCCTCCAGCGAGATGCTGCCCGACTCGGCGGGCCTGCCGCAGGACGAGTCGACGCCGCTGGCGCCCCGCTCTGCCTACGGGGCCGCCAAGGCCTATGGGCACTTCCTCACCTCCACCTATCGCCGCCGTCACGATCTCTTCGCCTGCTCGGGCATCCTCTTCAACCATGAGAGCCCGCGGCGGGGCCTGGAGTTCGTCACCCGGCGCGTGACCCGCGGCGCCGCCGCGATCAAGCTCGGCCTGGCCGACGAGTTGCCACTGGGAAACCTCCAGGCTCGCCGCGACTGGGGCTACGCCCCGGAGTACATGGAAGCGGCCTGGGCGATGCTGCAGGCGGAGGAGCCGGACGACTACGTGATTGGCACTGGAGAGCAGCACTCGGTCGCTGAGCTCGCCGATGCCGCCTTCGCTGCCCTGGGCCTCTCGGTCGGGCAATACCTGAAAGAAGACCCGGCCGCCCTGCGGCCGGAGGATCACGAGTTCGCGCTCTCCGACCCGTCAAAGGCCCGTCGTCGGCTGGGCTGGTCCGCCCGCATGAAGTTCGGTGAGATCGTGCGAACGATGGCCGAGGCGGACCTTGCTGCACTGGCAGCAGAGAATTCGAACATTCCGAACGATGACGTAACGGAGTTGCGGTAGCTACCCTTGCCGCGATGTCTCGGCGGGCGCTGATAACCGGTATCACCGGTCAGGATGGGAGCTACCTGGCGGAGCTGCTGCTGGAGAAGGGCTATGAGGTCCACGGGCTGGTGCGTCGCCTCTCGAGCGAGAACCACGACCGGCTCGGAGGCGTCCGCGGCCGGGTCGCCCTCCACGGCGGTGACCTGCTCGACCAGCGGTCCTTGATCGAGGCGATGCGTGCGTCCCAGCCGGATGAGATCTACAACCTCGCCGCGATGTCCTACGTGGCGGCCTCCTGGACCCAGCCGGTACTGACCGCCCAGTTCACCGGCATCGGCGTCGTCCAGATGTTGGAGGCGATGCGTGAGACCTGCCCGCGGGCGCGCTTCTACCAGGCTTCCTCGAGCGAGATGTTCGGCAAGGTGGTGGAGACGCCGCAGAACGAGTCGACCCTCCTCTACCCGCGCAGCCCCTACGGCGCCGCGAAGGCGTTTGGGCATCACGTCACCATCAACTACCGCGAGAGCTATGACCTCTTCGCCTGCTCGGGCATCCTCTTCAACCATGAGAGCCCGCGGCGGGGCTTGGAGTTCGTCACCAGGAAGGTCACCCACGGGGCCGCCGCCATCAAGCTCGGCCTTGCCGACGAGCTGGTGCTCGGGAATCTCGATGCGCGCCGCGATTGGGGCTATGCACCCGATTACGTCGAGGCGATGTGGCTGATGTTGCAGCAGGACGAGCCGGAGACCTTCGTGATCGGGACCGGGGTCGCGCACTCGGTCCAGGATCTGGTCGACATCGCCTTCGACGAGGCTGGGCTCACCCCCGCCAACCATCTACGGCAGGATCCGGTCCTGATTCGTCCCGCCGAGGTCGACACGCTGATCGCCGATCCGTCGAAGGCGAGGGGGTGCCTCGGCTGGGAGCCCGAGACCGATTTCGAGGAGATGATTCGGCTTATGGTTCGCGCCGATCTGGACCTGCTGGCGGCGGGCGCAGCCGCTCCCTTCCTGGCAACGGTCGATCGGGGCTGAGATGGCGGATTCACGCCTCGAATCGATCGAACTGCGCAGCGAGCTGTCGCGGACGATCGCCCACCGCACCGCCCTGCAGGAGGCGCTGGCCGCGGTCGAGGGGGAACGGAACCTGCTCCGCGCCGACAACGGCAAGCTCCGCAACGAAGTCCTGCGCACGCACACCGAGCTGGAGCGGGTCGTCGCGCGCTGCGCCGACCTCCATGGGGCGCTGAACGCGGTCAAGGCCAAGAACGACCGGGTGGAAGCGGCCCTCGCGGCGGCGCTGGAGGTCGGCACCGGACCGGCGACGCCGCGAGCGCCGGTCGCCCCGCCGGCGCCAGAGGCGCCGAGAACAGCCGAGGCTCCCGCGGTGCCGACCGCTGGCCCCAAGCCGGAGGCCGCGCCGCCCGCCGAGTCGGGTCGCCTGCGCGCGCTCCCCGCACCCGCGGTGATCGAGGTGCGGAACCTCTGCAAGACCTACCGGGTCCCCGCGCAGCCGGTCGACACGCTGAAGGAGCGGATACTGCACCCCATCCGCAGCCGGCGCGCGTCGTTCGTCGAGGCCCTGCGGGACGTCTCCTTTGACGTCCACCGCGGTGAGTTCCTGGGCATCGCCGGGGCCAATGGCTCCGGCAAGAGCACTCTCCTGAAGGTGCTGGCCAATGTCTACGCGGCGGACTCCGGCAGGGTTTGCACGGCCGGCAGGGTGGCGCCCTTCATCGAGCTCGGGGTCGGTCTCAAACCGGAGTTCACCGCCTACGACAACGTCGTCATCGGTGGCGTGATGATGGGCCTCGAGCCGGAGGAGGCGCGGGCCAGGTACGAGGCCGTGATGGACTTCGCCGGCCTCTGGGACTTCACCCAGCTGAAGCTGAAGAACTACTCGTCTGGAATGCAGGTCCGGCTCGCCTTCTCGGTCATGGCTCAAGTTGACGCCGACATCCTCCTGATCGACGAGGTGCTCGCCGTCGGCGACGCCGAGTTCCGGGCAAAGTGCCTGGCGCGGATGAAGCAGCTGCGCGCCGAGGGCAAGACGATCGTCCTGGTCACCCACTCGATGGCGACGATCGCGCAGGAATGCGATCGCGCGATCCTCCTCCGCCACGGCGAGGTCCTGGCGGAGGGAGATCCGGCCGTGGTGGCACGGCGCTACACGGCCGACCTGACCCCCGAGCCCAGCGACATGGGCCCGGCGGAGGGCACCGTTGCCCTGCGGCAGGTGGAGCCGTGAGTGAGCAGGCGGCGCTGCCGATGCCTCAACTGCGGGACAACTCGGGCCCGCAGGCGTTCGGGGGCGACCTGCGGCGCTACTGGATCCTCGTCAAGCTCAACGCCGTAGCCGAGTTCAAGCTCGTCTACGCCGGTTCCGTGCTCGGGTATTTCTGGACGCTGGCCCGGCCGCTGGCGATGTTCGCGATCATCTACCTGGTTTTCACCGAGTTCCTCGGCGTCGGCGGCGGGATCGCGAACTACCCGGCCGTGCTGCTGATCAATCTGCTGATCTTCCAGTTCTTCGCCGATGCGACCAATCGCTCCGTGCAGTCGATGGTCATGAACGAGTCGACGCTGCGCAAGATGGAGTTTCCCCGCGCGGTGATACCCAGCGCCGTCGTGCTGACGGCCGCCTTCAGCTTCGTCCTCAATTTCATCGCGGTGGGGGCGATTCTGATCTTCACCGGCATCGAGCCGCGCCTAACCTGGCTGCTATTGCCGCCGCTCTGGCTGCTGCTGACGGTCCTCACCACCGCACTCTGCTTCATCCTCTCGACCCTCTTCGTCCGCTTCCGGGACATCGCCCAGATTTGGGCGGTGCTCTCCCTGGCCCTCTTCTACACCTCGCCGGTCATGTATCCGGCGGAAATCGTTCCCGAGCAGTTCCGCTGGATCCTGATCGTCAACCCCTTGGCTCCGATCTTCGAGCTGACTCGGAAGTGGGCTGTCGACCCGAGCGCGCCGGTGCCGGCCGAAGCGGCGGGTACGGCCTGGGGGCTGTGGGGGCCGGTGCTGATGGCCGTGGCGATCTGCTTCGTCGCCGTCATGGTTTTCCGGCGCCGCGCCCGCGATGTCGCCGAGCTCCTCTAAGCTGCCCAGCCGATCGTGAAGCGAACCCGCGTACAAGCCCTTCTCCTGGCGATCTTCGCCCTCGCTCTCGCCGGCTGCGGTGGCGCCACTGAAGACATCAGCAACAGCGCGGCCGAAGCCGGCGCACCGGCGGGTGAGCAGCAGTCGTCCCCGGCCTCCAAGCAGCCGCCGGGGACGGTCTCCGAGAAGCAGATCTCCGGCACCGAGCCGGGCTCGGCCGAGCGGGCCGTCCTCGAATGGTGGCGTCAGGTTCAGCTCAACGACCCCGAGCAGGCGCTGAGGCTCTACCTGCAGCCCCCGGCGCTGCCCGACCTCGCCGGTCAGTTCAACCTGGTCAGCCCCCATCTCCGGGGTTCGGTGGGCGTCCTCACGGTTGAGGAAGGCGATCCCGCAGTGGCGAAGGTGCGCTGGAAGCAGCAAAACGGCGACCTCCGCGTCGTCACCCTGCGGCTGAAGCAGGACGGTGGTGGTGCCTGGAAGCTGGTCGACTCCCGCTTCCTCGACGAAATAGTCGTCGAACTGCAGGCCGCCGGCAGCGACGGCTAGGAACGCGGTGCCCGACGATAAAGGCGAGGCGCCCCTGGTTCCGATCCTGGTCGATGGCAGCGGCCGCGATGGGACGACGCTGCTGATGCAGCTGCTGGGGACGGCAGCGGAGATCGCCTTCGATCGCACCTATCCCTACGAGCAGCGCTACTTCAGCTATCTCGTGCAGTGGTCGCGGCTGCCGTTGCTCGAAGACTGGGACAGCGAGGACTGGAGCCTCGACAGCCTCGCCCACACCGAGCACCTGCAGGAAGCCACCGTCGTCGGCCCGATTCCCTGGCCGGAGCGCTCGCTGCTGACAGGTAGCGGCGAGCGGGAGTTCTGGGCGGAGGCCTTCGAGGACGCCTGGGCGAGCTTCTCGAGGCGGGCGCGGGAGGCGGTGCGGTCCCGTCTCGGCGACTCGAAGCTGGAGCTGCGCTACTACGCCCAGAAGATCGCCGAGAGCTGGGCGCTGCCGGCCGACCTCCTGGCCGGGGCGCGCCTGCTCTGCATCCTGCGCGACCCCCGCGACACCTGGATGTCGAGCCTCGCCTTCCACCGACGTCGCGAAGGCGTCGGCGATGCCTTCCTGCCGCTCGGCCCGGACGAGACCACGGATGACTTCCTGCACAAGTTCGTCGAGGACCAGCGGGCACGGATGCAGTGGTTGCGCAAGGTCGAGGGCGAGGGGGTGCCGGTGGTCCGCTACGAGGGCCTGGCCGGCGATCTCGCCGCCGAGGCGGAGCGGTTGAGTGAGTGGCTCGGGGTCCGGCTCGATGCCGAGGCGGTGCTGCTGCGTCGCGGCGACTACGAGCAGCACATCACCGCGGCCGGGGTCGAGCAGTCGGTCGGCCGCTGGCGGGGTGAGATGGACGAGAACGTCGCCGCCCTCTTCCGACAGGCGATGGGCGAGGAGCTGACGGCGTTCGGCTACGAGCTCTGAGGCGGTCGGGCTTACTCCATGGTGCCGACGGCGCGGTCGCGCCGGCGCCAGTAGCGACGCTCGTGGTCGTCGACCCAGGTCGCGAAGGACAGGCCGCGCTGGCCGAGGCGGAGCTGCCCCTCGACGCTGAACCCCACCTCCTCGAGCATCGACCGCATGCAGGCTTCGTTCGGCGCCCATACACAGGTAGGGTCGCCGTTGAGGGAGTCGCCTGGGTAGAACTGCATCAAGGGGGCGGTTGAGAGCTGGGGGTGGAGGTCGGAAAGCCGAGCGAACTCACCGTCACTGGTGAGAAAGGCGTCATCGATCATCTGCGTCTCGACGATCAACCGGCCGCGGCAGAGGTCCCAGATGCGGTCGAGCGCGAGCATCGGGTCACGCAGGTGGTACAGGACACCGAGGAAAAGCACCAAATCGAACCCACCATATTTTTGGTAAGAGAGGTCATAGACATTGTCTTGCACGAACTCGATATTGGAGCCCAGCAACTCGCGCGCGACGAGGAAGCCCGTGTCCTCCGGTGGCATGTAATCGATGGCCACGACCTCAGCTCCGCGCCGCTCGCACTCGAACGCGAAGAAGCCATCCCTAGTACCAATGTCCAGCACTCGCAACCCCGATAGATCGGCTGGCAGGTCGAGCGCCCGCAGTACCAGCTGCGAGTCGTTAACGCCCGGCGTCGTCAGCCCCGGGAAGACCTCGATGCGGTGGTACCAAGGGTCGACACTGTCAATCAGCTCCTGCGCGCGGGCAAGCTCGTCGCTCATTGAGCGATCCTGGTCGGCGGGGTCAGCATGAACATCTGCACCATTATCGCCAAGAACTACGCGGCGCACGCTCGCGTCCTCGCCGAGTCCTTTCGCGCCAGACACCCGGACGGCACCTGCACGGTGCTGGTGATCGACGGGTACGAGGGCTTCCTCGACCCGGCGGAGGAGCCGTTCGAGCTCCTGGGGATCGATGAGATCGGGCTGCCCGACCCGCAGCGGATGGCCGCGAGCTACGACGTGACCGAGCTCTCGACGGCGGTCAAGCCGTGGCTGTTGCGGACGCTGCTCGCGCGCGATGGGGTCGAGACGATCACCTACCTCGACCCGGACATCTGGATCGCCGACTCGATCGAGCAGGTGGCGGTCCTGGCGCGTCAGCACAGCGTCGTCCTGACGCCGCATTTCACGACCCCGCTGCCCCGCGACGGACTGAAACCGGCCGAAGAAGACATCCTCATCGCCGGCACCTACAACCTCGGTTTCATCGCATTGGGTTCGGGCCGGACTGCCGACGAGCTGCTCGACTGGTGGTCGGAGCGGCTCGAGCGGCACTGTGTCGTCGATCCCGCCAACGGGCTCTTCGTGGACCAGCGCTGGATCGACCTCGCGCCGGGCATCTGGTCCGGGATCCACATCCTCCGCGACTCGGGGTACAACGTCGCCTACTGGAACCTGGCCCGGCGTCAGCTGGAGCGTGGCGAGGATGGCATCCGAGTCGATGGCGAGCCGCTGCGGTTCTTCCACTTCAGCGGCTTCGACCCCTTTCAACCGAGGGTCCTGAGCAAGCACCAGAACCGGATCGAGGTGAAGGAGCTGCCGGTCCTGGTGGAGCTCTGTCAGGAGCACGCGGAGCGCTTGCTGCGAAGCGGGCACGGGACGGCGTCCAACTGGCCGTACGGCTGGGCGGAGCTGCCCAACGGCGTCCGCCTCGACCACGCCGCCCGCCAGCTGTTCCGGGAGGCGATCGACGACGGCGAGCGGATCGACTCTGTGTTCGAGCGCGGCGGTGCCCAGCACTTCGTCGCCTACCTGACCGCCGTTCCGGAGGGGGCGAGGGTCAGCCGCTACGCGCGCGGCGTGCGCGACTCCCGCCGCGACCTGCGCGAGGCGTTTCCCGATGTCGACGGCCGCGATGCCGCCGCCTTCGAACGCTGGCTGGTGGAAAGCGCCGACTCGCTGGGGATCTCGCCGCGGCTGCTGCCGGGGCCGCGGGGCGGGCCGTCACCGGGCACGCCGCGCCGCGAGCGCGACGCGGCCGAGAAAGCGGGGGAGGCCCACGGCCGGTTCGGCGTCAACCTGGTCGGCTACCTGAGCTCCGAGCGCGGCATCGGCGAGGTGGCGCGCCAGGTTGACTCGGCGCTCGCCACGCGCGAGCTGCCGGTCGCCCGGATCGACATCCCGGTGGAGGAGCCCAAGCTTGCCGCCGCTTTCGGCGTCCTGACGGCGGCGGATCGCCCCTACGACGTCAATCTGGTCTGCGTCAATGCGGACATGGTTCCGGCGGTCGTGCGGGCCGCTCCGGAGCAGCTCTTCGAGGGCAAGCACTCCGCTGGGCTCTGGTTCTGGGAGGTGGAGAGCTTCCCTGAGCACTGGTGCGGCTCCTTCGACCACCTCGACGAAGTCTGGACCGCCACGGAGTTCGTGGCCGAAGCGCTGCGGCCGCTGGCCCCGATCCCGGTGAGGACGGTCAGGGTCCCGGTGGTGCCCGGGGAAGCCGGCGACGCCGACCGAGCCGCGCTCTCGATGCCCGACGGCTTCTGCTTTCTCTTCGTCTTCGACTTCCGCAGCGTCTTCCGGCGTAAGAATCCGCTGGGGCTGATTGAGGCGTTCCGCAGCGCCTTCGAGCCGGGCGAGGGCGCCTCGCTGCTGATCAAGAGCGTGGGTGGCGAGTCCTGCCCCGATGCCGTCGCCGAGCTGACGGCGGCGGCGGACCTCCATCCCGACATCCAGCTCCTCGACGGCGTGATCTCGGTCGAGGAGAAAAACGCGATGATCGCCAACTGTGACTGCTACGTCTCTCTGCATCGCTCCGAGGGCCTGGGGTTGACGATGGCGGAGGCGATGTACTTCGGTAGACCAGTGATTGCCACCGGCTACTCGGGGAACCTCGACTTCATGAACGGGGAGAACAGCTACCTGGTCGATTACTCGCTGGCCCGGATCGGCGAGGGCGCCGAGCCCTATCCAGAGTTCGCCCGCTGGGCCGAGCCCAGTTGCGCGCATGCCGCCGAGCAGATGCGCGCGGTCTTCGACGATCGCGAGGAGGCGGCGCGGCGGGGTGCGCGGGGGGCTGAGGACATACGCACCACGCACTCTCCCGAGGCGGCGGGCAGGGTGATCGAGGAGCGGCTGACGGAGATCCGGCGCTCGCGGGTGATCGCCCGTCTCGGTGTACCGGACTCAGATCTCCAGGGCTACCCCGGCGGCACCGATCTGGTGCCGCTGCCGGCGGGGGCGCAGCTGCCGGCCCCGGCCGCCGGTGGCCATCAAGGCGCCCCCGGCCAGTCCCTGATGCACCATCTACTGGGCTTCGAGCAGCCGCCGGCGGCGCCGGAGGCGGGCCCGGTCCGGCGCTTCTTCAAGCGCCTCTATCTGCGCCTGCTGCGCCCCTACGCCGCGCATCAGCGTCGCATCGACCTCAGCATCCGCGACACCCTGCACGACCTCAACGCGGAGTTGGTCTCCCTCGAGCGGCGGCTGACGAGCGCCAACGAAGCGGCGTCGGAGCTGACGCGCGAGGAGGTCGGCCACCTCGACGAGCGCCTTCGCGCCCTCGGCGACGACGTGAAGCGGGGGAGCGTGGCGCAGGCGCAGGAGCTGGAGGTCGCGGTGCGGACGCTGGAGGACCTCGACGACCGGCTCGCGGCGGGTCTGAGCGCGGGCGCCGAGGACCGGACCGAGCTGCGCGAGGGAGTCCGGCTGCTGGAGTCCCAGATCGCCGCGCTCGCCGAGGCCCTGGGGCGTCGCAGCGCGGAGACCGCCGAGACCCTGGAGCGGGAACGCGCTTTCGTCGACGCCCTGCGCTCGCGCCTGGACCGGCTCGCGCAGGGGGTGGAGGGCGCGCCCAGGGGGCAGGCCGAGGGCGGCGGCCCGGCGGTTGCCGCGATCGGCGCGATCAAGCCGTACATGGCGGACTCGAGGTTCGACCCCCAGGCCAATCCGGCCCTCGGCACGGTAATCGGCTTCGACGCGCATGCAGGCAACGGCGCCGCCGGCGGATACCGCGGCTTCGAGGACCTCTTCCGCGGCCCGGAGGAGATGATCCGCGAGCGTCAGGCGGTCTACGTCCCGCTGGTCTCCGACCACGCCCCGGTGCTCGACGCCGGCTGTGGCCGTGGCGAGCTGCTCGATCTGCTGGGCGCCGCCGGCGTCGAGGCGGAGGGGGTCGACCTCGACCCCGGCATGGTCGCCCGCTGCGAGGAGAAGGGCCACCGGGTCGAACAGGCCGATCTGCTCGGGCGGCTTGCGGCGACCACGCCCGGAGCGCTCGGCTGCGTCTTCAGCGCCCAGGTGATCGAGCACCTGGAGGCCGAGCAGCTACAGCGCTTCATCGACCTCAGCGTGCGGGCGCTGCGTCCCGGGGGGCGCCTGATCATAGAGACCGTCAACCCCCACAGCCCGGAGGCGCTGAAGGCCTTCTGGGTCGACCCGACGCATCGCCAGCCGCTCTTCCCCGAGACGATGCTGGCGCTCTTCCAGCTCGCGGGTTTCGCTTCCGCCCACGCCTTCTGCCCGCTCGGCAGCGGCGACTGGGAGTCGGATTGCCTTACTGCCGGCGAGTACGCGATCGTGGCGACTCGGGGGCCCGAGCGGGACTGACGGCTCGGCGTCTTGCCGGCACGGCACGCCGGCAGCTGGGGCCAACGTAAAGGGCGGACGGACTATCGAATTACCAGGCCTCCGAGAGGTTCACCGGCCCGAAAGGCTCCATCGCTGCCGTGACCTTGAGGCACTCGCCGCGGTTCTTCGGTCGGTAGTCGGTGCCGGCGCGAAGGTCGATGAAGATCGCCTTGCCGTAGTCGGTCCGGCTGCTGTCCGTATCCGGCGTCGCTACCTGCCTCGGGCCGCAGACGATGCCGACGCCGTCGAGCAGCGGAAACGCCCGCATCTCTTCGCTGCCGTAAGTGACTTTGAAGGCGCCGACCTGGTCGTTGTTGCCGCCGCCGCCGAAGATCGGCACGCTCGGAGAGGAGTACCCCGGGTACGGGGAGGTGAAGATCGTCGCGTCGGGCGGCGGCGAGGGAACGAGGGCCTGGGATCCGGTGAGGATCTCGGCCTGGAGCTCGGCGGCCTTCGTCCACCTGCTTTCGTCTTCGGTGATTCGCACCGTGTACACGGCGAACATGCCGAGGACGAGGATGCCGGCGAGAAGCCCTCGCAGCTCCAGCCGGGACTTCTTGGTGAGTCCCGGCACGGCGGCGGCGACGATCGACGCGACCGCAGCTGCCAGGAAGACCACCAGAGCGCAGAGCCCGAGCGCGGCGAAGCAGTTGGTCCGGTTCTGCACTCCCGGCGCATAGAGGGGGTAGCGTTCGCCGGCCGGGACGATCATCAGGTAGCCGATGGCGATGCCGACGACTGCCAGCAGCAGCGGGCCCAGCCAGCGGGTGACCTCACTTCGATCGCGCCCGGCCCTGAAGCCCCACCTGACCAGTGCGATCGCGAGGATGAGCGCAAGGACTCCCCCGAAGACCGCCCAGCGTGACGCTTCTCGGGAGGGGATCAGCGTGTAGCCCAGGACCGAGATGGCGCCGTCGGCGACGGTGCGGGCGTTGGTCAGTAGCTGCATTCCCTGGGCACCGCCACCGCCGAACTTCTGGGTGTAGAGGATCAGGACGAGGACGGTCGGGACCGCGTCCATGAGCCAGCGCCAGACCTCGCCGCCGCGACCGCAGGTCCAGCGGTAGAGGACGACCGAGAGCAGCACGGCGGGGGCGACGATCTCATAGCCGGCGACCGCGGTCACGGCGAGGGCGGAAGCCAGCGCCTGGGTGCCGACGGCGGGCAGGGTTGGAGCGGGCCCGTGCCGCCGCCGCCCGGCGATCGCGATCACCATGGCGACGAGATAGAGGCCGATGAAGAGGTTGATCTGACTGCCGGTGGCCCAGAACCGGGTCGAGTCCGAGGAGGGGAAGACCAGCAGCAGGGCCGCGGCGGCCAGCGCCCAGGGGCGGCCGACGCCCACCGCTCGCAGGAACGCGTAGAAGGCGATTGAGAGGAACGCCGCCAGCAGCACCGCGAGCACGAGATGAAGCTCGAAGTCGGTTCCGAACACCGCGTGGGTCAGAGAGACGTAGACCGCGGCCACCGGTCTGCTGGGCGTCTGGTAGTTGCCCACCGCGCCCCAGAACCCGGGGTCGGGGTGGAAGTTGAAGTGGTCCGCGTTGACCCAGTCGTCGGCGATGAAACCGCCGTGGAACGCGTACCAGCCATATATCGCGAAGGCGAGGGCGGTGAAGAGGAGGGTTGCCCCGCCGAGCTCTCGCCAGCTGAGGCTGGCGCTGCGGGGCGCGCCCGAAGGACCTGGCCGCTGAGCCATTGCTACGGAGCGGGCGCGGGGCTGGTCGGCCCTTTGTGCCAGACGTAGAGCTCGCGCCCGTCTGGCAGCTCGAAGCTGCGGACCCTGCGGAAGCCCAGCTCTCTGGCGGCGGTCTCGGCACGGGACTGGGTGACCAGTGGCGGGAAGTCTTCGGTGTTGCGGCTCATCGTGATCAGCGCCGTCGGCTGGCCGAATTCCGGATCGCTGAGCTGACGCTTATAGACCGCGACCGAGTCGCTCGGTTCGGCGTTGAGCTGGGTGAAGGGGATGCCGCGGTGGGCTTTGAGCACCGCCGCGAGGCCGACGCTGTTGGTGCTGATCAGGCGGTTGCGGGAGCCGAAGGCGGTCACCGGCGGCAGCTCCGGGGTGC
>WUUC01118871.1_pt1 | contig 12810 bp, 10 predicted proteins | sample 6278441 | NCBI WGS metagenome assembly WUUC01 (sample SAMN13675441, study PRJNA597444) | soil metagenome | isolation source: soil | place: USA: Washington | collected 2017-10 | reverse complement strand
GAACGCGGTTCTCGGATGGCTTTCCGAACTCGTTACGCCGAGCGGCGTGCGCGGAAGTACGACAGTGCGCCATACCGCGTCGCGCTATCAGGCCGCGCGCGGACGAGCCGCAGCGGCTGCAAAAGACACCGCCGCGATGATCGACATGGTCAGCGGCGCGATGAAAAAGAACTTGAAACAAAGCGCCGCCGAGACCGCGAAGAAGAGCGCGAGCACGACCGAGAGCTTCTTGACCAGCCCGGTGGCCTCGAGGGTTGCGCTCGACAGCATCCAGGTGATCACGAGCAGCGCCGTCAGCACGGCCGACAAGTACCAGCCCTCGCCGGCATAGAAGTCGGCGTGCGAACGCATGCTGCCCGTCATGTCGAACTTGTACGCCGCGAGCGACGCCATGAGCGCGTCCTCCTCGGGCCCGTGCGAAGGCGCCAGGATCATCCCTCCGACGGTGTGGCCGAGGTCGAACAGCCCGATAGCGATCGCCGCGATGCGCAAGAGAGCTTTGGGCGACATGGACCGGACGGTAATGGCGCCGGCGTCCGACGTCGAGCGCGGGTGCTCGGTGGCGGCGTGATGATTCCGATCCGGTCATCGCATAGGCTGCGGCGCCATATGCCGATCACTATCAAGTGGAAGAGCGTCGGGTCGGGTGCGGGCGCGAGCAAGCGGCGGTGGTCGGGGCCGCACGTCGCGGGCAACAGCGCGTTCGAGGCGCCGCTCGATCCGGAATCGCACGCCCATCGCGCGGTGTGGCTCTCGTCGCAGCTGGAGGCTCCGTCATGGGGCAGCGTGCAGGGCTACGACGGTTGCGGCATGAGCGCCGGACTCTTGCACAACACCGCGGTGCTACCAAACGGCGGCAAGCCGGTGCAGGGCCGGCTGTGGAGCTTGATCGCTGCGATGCACGCGCATCCGAGCGCGGCCGATGCCGCCTGCATCGGCGCGCTCATGACCCGCATCAAGAACTGCGGTTGGGAGATCGCGCCGCATGGCTCATTGGTGGCGGCGGGCACGCTCAGGCCGGTCGCTGCGAGCGCGATCTTGCGCGAGCTTACGCCCCCCGACGGCGCAGTGCCGGAGCATGGCTCGCCGTGGAAGAAGGCGTCCGACTGGGCGGTGCTGTTTCATGAAGCGTTCGCCGAAGCAGCGACGTTCCCCGCTCAGGTCGCGCACGCGGCCGATTGGCTCGCCGCGGATCGGCGCGGAGAAGAGCACCGCGTGTACGCGCTGTTCGCGCCGAACGCGGCCTTCCGCGAGCTGCGCGCCGATGCGCTGCCGGCCGAGATCGATCTCGCGATGTGCATCTACCACGCGTTCTCGGTCCACAACCCGATGCATGCGCGCGCGGCGCTCGCGCTCGTGTTGCAGAGCGTCGATGGAGCGGAGCCGCTCAAGTTTGCAAAGACGCTCGTGCGTACGCTCGCGAACAAGACGCCGCGCTGGCAGACCAAGCGTTACCCGCGCACGCGCCAAGCATTGAAGAAGCAAGCCGCGCGGGCGCTGTGGCCTTCGGCGTTGATCGCCAGCATCGCGCCCGCGCATCCGTAGCGTCGGTCGCAACGACACGCACCGCCAACACGGTCGGAGCTCGCGCCCTCGAGCAGCCCGTTTAGGGCGCGCTCGAGACGCGCGTTTCCATCGACGCGCGAGCACGTCGACCGCTGTCACTTAGTGTCGACAGGGCTTCGCGTTGTTGTTTTCCATGTGCTAGCAAACGCGCGTCGGCCGCAGAAATTGCGGTGACCACTTTCTTTACAGGGGGTTCGATATGTCGAGGACTGCACGCGCGCTGTGTCTTGCAGCGGGGCTTCTGACGGTTTTGTCGGCCTGCGAAGGTGACGTCGGCAAAGACGCCTCCGTCGATGCGAGCGCATTGCCTGACGGAGGTGACAGCGGTCTCGACGCAGGCCCGCCCGAGCCTCCTGCACCGGATGGCTCGACGCCCGGCCCTGACGGCTCGACTCCGGGTCCCGACGGCTCGACCCCGGGCCCTGACGCGCAAGTCCCGCTCGACGCCGGTCCCCAGCAGCCCGATGGCGGGCCGTGCGGCTCGTCCGGCTGTGCCGAGCCCGACCTCGTCGTCGATCTGCCCACGGAGGCGCTCGCGCTGAGCTATCGCAACGTCGAGATCTCCGAAGACGATTGCGATCTATTCGAAGGCTGCGTCGGCGGCACGGGCTCGCGCTCGCTCGTCGAGATCAGCTTTACGCTGCGCAACCAAGGTGAGGCGGCGCTCGAGCTCGGGCGACCGTTCGAGAACCCGCTCTACTATCCCTCGTTCTGCCAGGACGCGTACGTGATCGACGGCTTCTTCGCCGCCGAGATCCTGGATGCGGACGGCGACGTCGTCGCGAGCGGCAGGCTCTCGACCAGCTGCATCGCGGGAAGCGATGGCGACTACACGTGCCGCGCCCAAGGCCTCTCGCCGGATGAAGCCAGCGCGCAGCCGATCGGTCGCTGCGACTTCCTGGACATCACCGGCCTCGGCGGCGGCGACTACACGTTGGTCGTAACCGCGAACGCCGATCACGCGGTGCGCGAGTCCGACTACGACAACAACAGCAGCCAGCTGTCGTTCCACTACACGCCTTGCGACGGCACCGTGTGCGGCGGCGAATGCTGCCCGGCCGGCGTCCAGTGCTACGCGGACACCTGCATGCTGCCCGACCTGCACATCAACGAAGACAGCGCAGAGGGCTCGCTCTGGATCACGCACCAGACGTTCGGCGAGGACAGCTGCGAGATGGCCGAGATGTGCGTCAACGGCGACGGTCGCCGCCGGCTCTTGCAGTTCGAAGGCCGGATCGAAAATTTGGGGCCAGGTGATCTCAACCCCGGTCCGGAAGCGAACAACCCGCTCTATGAGTTCTCGGAGTGCCACGGGCACTATCACTTCCTCGACTTCACCGACTACCGCTTGTTGAACGAGGACGGCTCGGTCGCAGCGTTCGGCCACAAGCAATCGTTCTGCTTGATCGATATGGTCCAAGTCGAAGGCGCGGTCATCGTCGCGCCTCCAGGTACCCGGCCTCCGCCTGGCGAGACGGGCTGCAGCTACCTGTCCGCCGGCTGGGCGGACATCTACGGCGTCGGCACGCCCTGCCAGTGGGTCGACATCACCGACGTACCGGCGGGTAACTACTTGCTGCAGCTGACGGTGAACCCCGAGAACAGCGTGCTCGAGACCAACACCGAGAACAATATCGTCACGATCTCGGTGACGATCAGCGAAGACGTCCCGTGCGAGCCGGGCCAGCCCGAGATCTGCGGCGACGACATCGATCAAGACTGCGACGACACGCCGGATGAGTACGACGACGACTGCTACAGCTGCTCGCCGTTCGATCCGTACTGCGAGAGCATCGAAGAGGTCTCGGACAACTACACTTGCGAGGACGCCTACGAAATGGCCGAGGCGACCACGTACGAGACGTGGATCGATCAAGACAACGCGAGCGATGTCAGCTCGTCGTGCGGCGGCGAAGGTGGCGACGCGTTCTTCACGTTCACGCTCGCGAGTGAGCAAGCCGTGTTCCTAGGCACGATGGGCTCCACGGTCGACACCGTGCTGTCTCTCTATGCGAACGACTGCGAAGGCCAGCAGCTGCGCTGCCAGGATGACGCCTGCAACGGCACGGCGAGCCAGCTGGTGGATGTGCTGCCGGCAGGTCGCTACACGGTCGCGATCAAGGCGAAGGACGCGGGCGACTTCGGTCGCGTGCGACTCAAGCTCGAGCACGCAGACGCGCACGGCGCGATCCCACTCGAGGGACCGGGCGTGTACGCCGGCGACACCAGCGTCGCGGACGACTCCGTTCAAGCGTGCTCCTACTCCTACCCGGAGCCCGAGCCTGACGGCGGCGTCCCGATGGGCGACGGCGGCGTGAGCGAAGAGGTCTGCGTGCACACGGTCGAGGGGCTCGCGTCCGGGGTCGCCGACCACGAGTGCCTGCACTGCGCGTGCGGCGTCGACTCGGATGCCGTCTCAGCATGCGATGCGACGTGCTGGAACCTGATCGAGTGCGCGTTCGAAGAGTGCGGCGGCGGCGGCAACAACGTCAGCTGCGTGATCACTCAGTGCTCCGAGTTCGTCAGCGCGGCAACACCGGCGACGCAGACCGTCAATGCGCTGGACGCTTGCCCGAACGAGTGCGGGGCGAGCGGCGGCATGGGCGGCTCCGGCAGCGCGGGCAGCGCGGGCGGCTCAATCGGCGGCGGCGGTCCGGTCGGCGGCATGGGCCCGCTCGGCGGCTCGAGTGGCATCAACGGTATGAGCGGCGCGGGCGGCATCGGCGGCGGTGTGACCGACGGCGGCGTCGGGCCGGGCGGCGCAAATTCGCCGGACGACATCTACGTCCTCGCGGCGTGTGGCCAAAGCGTCACCGTCTCGACCTGCGGCTCGTCGACGTTCGACAGTGTGATCGAGCTTCGATCGCAGTCGCTCGACAACTACTCGGACGCGTGCAGCGAGAGCTACAACCTATGCAACGCCGATGGCAACGGCGCGGCGACTAACCTGTACACGTACGGCGCGCCTGGCCTGACCTTCATCGTCGTGGAAGGCACGAGTGAGAGCGCAACCGGCGAGTATCAGATGTCCGTCATCTACTGAGCAGGGTCGCCGACTCCATCGAGCACGGGGAGCCCCGAGCGAGCGCACGAGGCTCCGTGCATCGCCGTGCTCGATGAGCAGCGTGACATCGCATCGACGACTCGAAGCATGCCGCATAGCGCGGATTGATTTCGCGCAGACGCCGCGAGCGACGCGAGCGGGCGCAGCCCTACCCGCGCGACCGCGCGTCCGTCAGCGTATCGATTGAGGTTTCTGCCTCGCTGAGCGCTTCGGCCGGCGCCGGCTGAGCGCTGTTAAATGATGCGAGCGGCCGGCTGATTGGCTGGCGCGCACAAACGCGCACACCAAGGATGTGTCAGACTGCCGGCGCTCGCATCGTCTCGAAAGCAGTTGTCGTGTCGAAAGCAGTAAAGACCCCGATCTCGCGCCCGGTCCGCGAGGCCATCGCCGAAAGAATCATCCGCTGGACGCTGCCGCCGATGGCCCTCGCGGCGGTCTCCAGCATCCTCTTTCTCGCGTGGTCCGGCACGCACGTGACCAGCTTCGTGCTCACCGGCGGCTGGCTGCTCACCACGCTCGTGAGCGCGTACTTCGCCTTGCGCGCACGGCCGATTCCGAGCGCCGCCGCGCTGTGCGTCGGGCTCGCGCTCGTCACCGGCAGCAGCGCGCTGGTGAGCAGCGTTCACAGCCTCGGCTTCGTCGGCAATGCGGTGGTGATGGCGTTGGTCGTGCCGCTCTTCGGCACGCGCTGGGGTTGGGCCGTCGCCGCGTGGACGATGCTGACCGGCGGCGCGTGGCTCGCGCTCAAAGCACATGGCATCGACCTTCCATTGCAGCGCGCCGGCGACATGCAGGCCTACATCTTCACGAGCATGGTGGTGCTGCTCATGCTCGCGGTCGCTGCGTTGCCTGCGCGCCTGCTATGGCAGGCGCTGCAGTCGGCGGAGCAGCGCCTGCAAGCGCTCGAGGCCTCGCGACAAGACGAGCAACGCGCCGCGACCGCGCTCCAGCAAGCCAACGAGCAGCTCGCGCAGGCGCGCAGGCTCGACGCGCTCGGCAAGCTCGCGGGCGGCGTGGCACACGACTTCAACAACATGCTAGGCGCGATCGTCGGCGCGACCGAGCTCATCGCCGTGCGCACTCAGCAGCACCGCACGGCCGAGCTGGACGAGCACATCGCGCTGCTCCGCGCCTCGACGGCTCGCGCCGCCGAGCTCACGCGCAAGCTGCTCGCGTTCGGGCGCAAGAGCCACTTCAGCACCGAGCGTTACAACGTCTCCGATCTCGTTGCGACCGTGACGACGCTGACGCGCTCCGGGCTCGGCCGCGGGATTACGATTGCGACGAACCTGGCTGCGGAGCCGCTGCCGGTCTGGGGCGACCCATCGGAGCTCGAGCATGCGCTGCTCAACCTCGTGCTCAACGCCCGCGACGCGCTCGCTGAAGGCGGAAAAATCACGATCGCCGCGCGCCTCATCACGCTGGAGCGCGCGTGGTGCGAAGCGTCCGGCTTCGATATCAAGCCCGGTCCGACCGTACAGCTCAGCGTCGAGGACAACGGCGCCGGCATGACGCCCGAGGTTCGAGCGCGCGCGTTCGAGCCGTTCTTCACCACCAAGGCGGCGGAGCGCGGCACCGGCCTCGGCTTGTCGGCGGTGCACGGCACGGTGATCAGCCACAAGGGCGCGATCGAGGTCGCCAGCGAGCTGGGCGTGGGCACCGTGTTCAACGTGTACTTGCCGATGCACGTCGAGCGCCAGAGCCAGCGCCCCGAGCCGGCCAGCGCTCCGAACGAGCGCGATCGGCGCAGCGAGACGCGGGCGACGGGCAATACCGTCGTCGTCGTCGACGACAACGCGCTCAACCTGCGCGCCGTCTGTGGGCTCGTGCGCCAGCTCGGCTACGAGTGCGAAGCGCTGCACAGCGCCAGCGCAGCGCTGCAGCTGCTCAGCGAGCGTCAGGCCGATCACGATCGAGTGGTCGCAGTGATCAGCGACGTGATGATGCCGGACATGGACGGCGCAGCGCTCACCGCGGCCTTGACGGAGCAACACCCGGAGATCCCAGTCGTGCTGATGTCTGGCTTCGCGCCCGAAGGTGTGCTCGCGAGCTTGCAAGCGACGCGCGCGATCCGCGTCCTGCGTAAGCCCTTCGGGTGCGAGGAGCTGGAAGACGCGCTGAACGATGCCGCAGGCGAGCAACGGCGGTCTGCGTAGCTCGGGCCCACACGCGCTGCGCACTGACTGTTAAGAACTGTTGAGTGCGCCGGCTCGGCGTTGACATCACGCTTGCCGGGGCCAGAGTGATGCCCGGCGCGAGGCACGTCGCCCGCGCTTTGACACCCGCCGGGAGCGAATGCCCTGGCGAAGGAGAGCGACGAATGCATCCCGGATTCTTTCAATGGAGGCGTGCGCGCGCGTGCATGCAGGCACAGCACCACGCAGGCGCAGAGGGCTGGCACGCAGGCGGCGAGCATGGGCACGGCCCAGGTCACGGACACGGACACGGTCCTATGTTCGGAGTACGCCGGCCGCTACGTGTGATGGCGCACGAGCTCGAGCTGGATGAAGACCAGATCGAGAAGCTCGCACGCGCGATCGACGAGCTGAAGACGGTGCGCGCACAAGCGGCCGTCGACGAGCGGCGGTCGGTCGGCCTAATCGCAGACGTCTTGCTCGGCATCGAGCTCGACCGCGACAAGCTCGGCGAAGCGCTCGAGCTACGGGTGAAGAGCGCTCAGCAGGTGCGCGATGCGGTGCAGGCGACGCTGAGCGACACGCACGGCATGCTCAAGCCGGAGCAGCGCAAGAAGCTCGCTTACTTGCTGCGCTCAGGTCAGATCACGATCTAGGCGCCGCCCCGGAGGGCCGGCAAGCCGATCGGGCGTGCCGGCTCTCGACTACGGAGCATTGCGCAAAAAGTCCGCGACCTCGGCAAAGCGTTGGTTCAGAAAAGCTCGCGTATCACCGCTGACGTTGCGCGCATCGAGCGCCCTTTGCATCGACCTGAGCCAAGCATCGCGCTGGGACTCGTCGATCGCCACACGCGCATGGCGCATGCGCAGCCGCGGGTGGCCATGCTGCTCGATGTAGTGCTGCGGGCCGCCCAGCCAGCCGACGAGAAATAGCGCAAAACGCCGGCGAATTTCCGGGTGAACGCGACCCGGCTCGATGCAACGATGCACGGCGGTGAGCGCCGGCTCGTGCGCTTCCATGGCGTCATAGAAGGACTCGGCAAGCGCGACCACCTCGGCCTCGCCACCCAGTACCTCAAACGGCGTCATCTGCACCGGGCACGCTCTACTACGGAGCGCAAGCCCGTGCACGGGAGTATCCAGCGGCCCCACGCTTTTTGTGACCGGACAGTGACAACGGCGGTCGCATGGCTATCCTCCGCCGCGCGAAAGGGCCACGGAACATGGCGCGTACAAAAGATAAAGAGTTCTGGGACGCCTTCAGCGGCCACGCTCAACGCATCTCCAAGGCCGCGAACCTCCTCGTCGAGATGTGTGAGAACCCGGACCGGGCCCACAAGCTCGCCCAGGAGATCGCCGACCTCGAGCACGAGTGCGACAAGATCACCCACGACGTCGTGCACGCCCTGCACCAGACGTGGATTACGCCGCTCGATCGGGAAGAGATCCACGCCCTGATCTCGCGCCTCGACGACGTCATCGACTTCATCGAAGCGGCCAGCGAGCGGCTGAACCTCTACGAGATCAAAGACGTGCGCAGCGAGGCGGTCGACCTCGCCAAGCTGCTGGCCCGCGCGTGCGAGGACATCCAGCAGGCGATGCCGATGCTCCAGGACATGAAGGACGCGCGGCCGCTGCTCGACATCTGCATGCATCTCAACCGGCACGAGCACGACGCCGACCAAATCTTCCGCCGCGGCCTCGCGCGGTTGTTCAATGACAAGGCGAACGACCCGATCGACGTCATCAAGTGGCGCGACATCCTCGAGGCGATCGAGACCGCGACCGACCGCTGTGAAGACGTCGCGAACATCATCGAAGGAATCGTGCTGGAGCACGCCTGATGACGACGTACGTGCTCGTCATCATCGGCCTCGCGCTAGTCTTCGACTACGTCAACGGCTTCCACGACGCGGCGAACTCGATCGCGACCGTGGTCTCCACCCGCGTGCTGTCGCCGCGCATCGCGGTGATGTGGGCGGCGTTCTTCAACTTCGTCGCGTTCTTGGTCTTCCCGACCCACGTGTCGGCGGCGATCGCCAAAGGCGTCGCGATGGAATCGGTCACGCACAACGTGATCATGGCCACGCTGCTCGGCGCGATCGCATGGAACCTCTTGACCTGGTGGTGGGGCCTACCATCGTCATCCTCGCACGCGCTGATGGGTGCGTTCGCGGGCGCTGCGCTCACCAACACGCCGCATATCTCGATCCTCGACGCCACCGTGTTCGGGCGCACGCTCTTGTTCATCGTGCTCGCGCCGACGCTGGGCATGATCATCGGGCTCGTGCTGTTCAGGATCGTGCGCGCGTTGTTCGGTGCCTGGCGGCCCGGCCGCATCGATCGGGTGTTCAGGCGCGGTCAGTTATTCTCGGCCGCGCTCTATTCGATCGGCCACGGCGGCAACGATGCCCAGAAGACCATGGGCATCATCACGTTGCTCCTGATGACCACCGGCATGCAGGCCAAGACCGAGCATCCGGAGCCGCAGCTGTGGGTGGTGCTGTTGTGCCATGCGGCGATGGGCCTCGGCACGTTGAGCGGCGGCTGGCGCATCGTGAAGACGATGGGCATGAAGATCACCAAGCTGAAGCCGGTCGGCGGTTTCTGCGCCGAGACCAGCGGTGCGATCACGCTGGCGCTCGCCGTGTTCATGGGCGTGCCGGTGTCGACCACGCATACCATCACCGGCTCGATCGTCGGCGTGGGCGCGGCGACCGGCAGCCTCAACGCGGTGCGTTGGGGCGTGGCCGGCCGGATCGTGTGGGCATGGGTGCTGACGATTCCGGCCGCGGCCTTCGTCGCCAGCGTCAGCTACTTCATTCTCCGCGCGCTCACCGGGACGAGCTGATCTTCGCGCGGCACGCTAGCGCTTCACCTCGACGGCGAGGTTGCCGCCGACGATCACTCGAGCCTCGATCACGTCGGGCTTCATCTCGAGCTTCTGCACGTCGAGCCGCTTGAGCTCACCGCTCACCGCGGCCTGGCCTTGCAGCGTGCTGTCAAGGGCCGACAGGATGGCCTTCTTGAGCGGGCTTGCTTCGTCGTTCAAGTCCCAGCGCGCCTTGGTTTCCACTTCCCTCTCGAGCTCCTTGAAGTCGATTCCGCCGAGCTGCGCCGTCGCGATGGCACGCGACGCGGGCGTAATATCGATGTCGGCGATGTAGAGGCGCTGCCGCTCGGCGTCGAACGCGATGTCGCCTTGCAGCTCGAGCTCGGCGCCGCTCTTCTCGTAGAAGGCCAGCTTCACGGTGAACCGGTTCGGGTGCTTCTCGTCAGCGCTCGCCGTCACTTGCGCGCGGACGATCGTGAGCTTACCGCCGCTCTTCGTGCGCACGCTCGCGCTCTTGAGCGCCTTCTCCAGCGATGCGCCTAGGTCCGCGCGCGAGACGCGCAGGTCCGCAACGATGTGGAAACCTGGCTCGCCTTCGACCCGCGTGACCTTGGGCAGCGGCGTCGCCTTGGGCGTAGACCTCGCCCCGGCCTGGACGGCGAGCTTGCCTTCGATCGCGAGCTCTATGACGACGTCCTTGCCGTCCTTCACGGGATCGCGCACGCCCGCCTCGCGCGGCTCGATCATGAGCCAGCTTTCCTTCATGCCCGGGAGCGCTTGCGGCTTCTGCATCGCCGTCCAGATCGTCGAGGCGCGCTTATGTAGATTGAAGGCGCGCTCGACGTTGCTCTCGAGCTTCGCGAGCGCCTTCTTCAGCTTGGGCTCGAGCTTCTTGTCGATGCCCTCGCGTACTTCGCCCGCGATCGATGACTTCGCCACGCACACCTTGATGCCGGCGTTCTTGCAGATCTCGCCCGAGGGTGCGTCGCCGTGCTCCAGCTTCACCAGCTTGAGGTCGCTCTTGATCTTCCAGTCATCCGAGACGCTGAGCTTCGCCTCGAAGTATGCGGTCAGCCGCTGTGGCTGGTCCTTCGTGCCCCACGTCTCGTCCTTGGCGATCCAGAACCAGTCCTTGGTGAGCGGGTTCTTGGCCTGCGCGCGGACGGTCGCGGCATAGCGGACGGGCACCTTGATTTGAAACGTATGCCCTTCGAGGTCGAGCTTGATCGGGTCGCGCCACAGCTCGTACTTGAGATCGGCCTTGGGGCTGTCATCGCCCTTGGTGATCTGCGCCCAGTCTTTCTTGTCGGTCGTGGGGATCAGGGCGTCGAGCTCTTTTTCGATCGCATCGAGCGCGATCTTGATCGGAAGCACGATCTTCGAGCGCTCCGGCTGCGGCGTCGGGGGCACGGGCGGAGCCGGCTCCGCGGGCTGCGCAGGCGCGGGTTTGTCGTCCTTTGGCTTTTCGACGACGGGCTCGTCCTTCGGCTTGTCGGGCTTGCTGGCCGGCTTTTCCTTCTCGGGCTTTTCCTTCTCGGGCTTTTCCTTCTCGGGCTTTTCCTTCTCGGGCTTTTCCTTTTCGGGCTTGGCCTCGGCCTTCTCCTCCGCAGGCTTCTTCTTCTTCTTTTTCTTCTTCGGCTTGGGCTTCTCTTGCTTCGGCTCCTCGGCGCCCGAAGACGACTCCGCGCTTTCGTACGTGTTGATCGTGCAGCCGCTCGTGATCAGGAGCAGCGAGAGCGCGGCCAAGCGCGCGAACCGGGTCGAGAAAAAAGTCATATGGAGAAGCTCGTACAGTTGGATGGAGCGCGCAGCGTAGCACCAGGATTCATCGACAATTCAGCCACGCTGTGCGTTTGTGGCGAACGAACGTAGCGTTTCTATAGACGATTTCGCGCGGCGATGCCTGGCGCGACGCATGCAAAGCCAGCGACTCGGAGAACCAGCGATGGCTTCACGACGACATGCGAACAAATGCCGCACTGGCGGCGCTTTGCTGTTTTCGATCGCGCTTTGGATCGGAGCGAGCGCCTGCCAAGACGATGACCCCGATGCACCGCCGCCCGGGGGCAGCGGCGGAAATGGCACGGCCGGCACGACGGTCTCCACCGGCGACGGCGATGGTAGCGGCGACGGCGATAGCGACGGCGATGGCGACGGCGACGGCGACGGCGGCACGACCGGCGGTGCAGGTGGTTTCGGCGATCCGAATGGCGGCTTCGGCGGAGAGGGCGGCGACGGCGGCGGCGCGGGCGTATCGGGCATCGGCGGCGCCGGCGGCGCCAGCGGCTCAGCCGGCATCGGCGGTTTCGCGGGCTAGCGCGCCTACGGACAATCCCGATTGCAGGCGATCACGCCGTTCGGGCATTCCTGGCGTAACCCTTGGCAGAACATGTCGCAGTTGTTCGCGCCATCGCAGCGCAACAGGCACGCTGACGTCGTCGCGCACAACACTTCGACGCAGTTGTTCGCGTCGGTGCAATCGATGTCGCAGCTGGCGCCACTCGCGCAGATGACTTCGCAGTTATTGGCCTCGCGACAATCGATCGGGCAGGTCGCGGCATTGCACGTCGGCGCACACGTGTTCGCGAGCGAGCAGTCCGTGCTGCACGTGCCTGCCTCGCAAATAGGAGCGCAGTCCTCGTCATCGACGCACTCGATATGGCACTCGGCACCCAAGCAAGGGCAGGATGCGCCTGGCGCGCACGCAACCGTCATCCGACATGCGCCGCTCTGGCAGGTGAGGCCGGAGCCGCACGCGAGATCGTCCGCCAACGGCTCAGCCACGCACGCGCCGTCGAGCTCACTGCACGTGCCCAGATGGCATGCGTCGCTTGCAGCCGAGCAATCTTGCGTGGCACCGCCGCCGCACACGCCGGCCGTGCACTTCTCACCGACGGTGCAGAGCGAGCCGTCATCGCAGGCGTTGCCTTCGGCCACTCCGTTGCAGCTCGGCGTGCCGGCGTCATCGCCGCCATCGTCACCAGCGGTCGCAGCGTCCGGACCAGCGTCGAAGCCTTCGCCCGAGTCGTCTTGCACCGCCGCGTCGCTCGAGCCACCCGAGCCGCTCGAGCCACCCGAGCCGCTCGAGCCGCTCGAGCCGCCCTGCCCTGCACCGTCTGCGCCCGTGCCGCCGTTGCCCGCGCCGCCGTCACCCTGGACCCCCTCGGCCGGCTCTGCGTCATAGCCGACGAGCACGCAGCCGGAGAGCAGCAC
>WUUC01223234.1_pt1 | contig 12811 bp, 7 predicted proteins | sample 6278441 | NCBI WGS metagenome assembly WUUC01 (sample SAMN13675441, study PRJNA597444) | soil metagenome | isolation source: soil | place: USA: Washington | collected 2017-10 | reverse complement strand
CGGTGCTGACCAAGAAGAAGCCGCCGTACAGCGTCGAGCTCGACCTCGGATCGCTGCCGCGCCCGCGCACTCTGAACGTCACCGCGTTCGACGTGGCCGGCAAGCAGATCGCCGGTGACGAGCTGCTGGTCAATTCGGCCGGCCACCGCTTCCGCGTCCGCCTGGTCGAGCCGCGGCGCGGCCAGCGCTACGAGAACAGCCTGCTCGCCCGCACCGAAATGGAAATTCCTGATGGGGACACGCTGGACCGCGTCGAGCTGTTCCTCAACGAGACCCGGGTGGCCACCCTCTATCAGGCCCCCTGGACGCAGCCGATCATCCTCCCCAAGAACGAGATCGCCTACGTCCGCGCGGTGGCCTACCTGACCGACGGCAACTCGACCGAGGACCTGGTCTTCGTCAACTCGCCGGACTACATCGAAGAGGTGGACATCGACCTGGTCGAGCTCTACACCACCGTGCTCGACCGCAGCGGCCATCCGGTCGAAGGGATGGAGGCCAAGGATTTCTCGGTCACCGAGGATGGCACCAAACAGGAGATCGTCCGCTTCGAGAAGGTGACCGACCTGCCGATCCACGCGGCCGTGGCGCTGGACGTATCGGCCTCGATGGACAAGAGCATGGACCAGGCGCAGGCGGCGGCTCTGCAGTTCCTCCAGGAAACGATCCGCCCCAAGGACCGCGCGGCCGTGGTCCTGTTCAACGACCGGCCGACCCTGACCACCAAGTTCACCAACGATCTGACCGCCCTGGCCGGCGGCCTCGCCGGGGTCAAGGCCGAGCGTGGCACCTCGCTCTACGACACGATCGTCTTCTCCCTCTACTACTTCAACGGCATCAAGGGGCAGCGGACGGTCCTGCTGCTCTCCGACGGCAAGGACGAGGGGAGCCGCTTCACCTACGAGGACGCGCTGGACTACGCCCGCCGGGCCGGCGTCACCATCTACACGATCGGCCTGGGCGAGGACATCGACAAGAAGAAGCTGGAGAGGATCTCGGAAGAGACCGGCGGCCGCTTCTTCCAGGTCGAGGACGCCTCCAAGCTCGGCGGCATCTACGCGCTGATCGAGAAGGAGCTGCGGTCGCAGTACCTGATCGCCTACCAGTCCACCAATACCAGCGGCAGCAACGAGTTCCGGACGGTGGATCTGAAGGTGTCGAAGCCCGGGCTGGAGCCGAAGACGATGCGCGGGTATTACCCGTAGGGGAGAGAGTAGCTCTGCCTGGAAGTCCCGGGAGGGGCGGCCGGTGGTAGCCCGGGGTGACAACCCCGGGCGGAGAGGTCGTCCAGGCGCTCCGCGTCCGGGGTTGCAACCCCGGGCGCGGAGACCAGATGCCCCGGGGTTGCCGCGGGCGGGGTGCCATACGGGCCGCCGCCCATCCCCGGGGTTGTCACCCCGGGCTACCATCGGCCGCCCCTGCCGGGGCTTCAAGTCGCAAGCCCACACCCTCCGGGGTACGGGCTCCTTTTCCCGGGAGGACTGTGATGCCTCGACGTCCGCTGGTCGTTGTTGTCCCCGCAGTCCTTGCCGTCCTTCTCGTCCTTTCCGCCGTCCTTTTTCCCGCCCGCGCCCAGGACGACAAACCCTCCCGTCGCCAGCTCGAACGCCAGCACCGCGAGGCGCTCGCCGCCCTCCCCGACAAATACCGGCAGTGGGTTGCCGAGGTCCACCCGATCCTGACCCCGGACGAAAAAGCATCCTTCCTGGCGCTCGCTAAGGACTACCAGCGCGACGCCTTCATCAAGCGCTTCTGGGAGGCCCGTGCCCCGTACCCCCGCACCGCCCGCAACGAATTCAAGACGGAGTGGGAGATCAAGGTCCAGGCCATCCACGAGCGGTACGAGGATCTCTACGACGCCCGCGCCCGCATCCTTCTCCTGAACGGTGTCCCCGCCGACATCGTCGAGTCGGACTGCCCGTCGGTCTTCGTCCCTCTGGAGGTCTGGTACTGGCCGCGCTCGGAGCGGGTGGGTTCCGAGCTGGCCGTGGTGTTCTTCCGCCCGTTCGGCGCCGGACCGTTCCGCCTCTGGAACCTAATGGACGGCCAGCAGGCGCTGCGGCCCCCCGCGGATCGGGTCGACACGGCGGGAGGCTACTGCAAGGACCCGCAGCATCACGGCAAGATCATGTACGGGATCGGTTGGGTCGGCGGACGGGGGATGCTCGCCTGGGAGATGCTCCAGGCCCGCCTCGACTCCCCACCCGATCCGCCCGGCCAGGAGTGGATCGCGGCGTTCTCCTCCTACTCGACCGACCTGCCGGAGGGAGCCCCGCCGCTCGCCGCGCGCCTCGCCTTCGATTTCCCCGGCCGCGACATGAGCCGGACGGTGGTTCAGGGGGTGGTGACCGTCGCACCCGCCGACGCCGGGCAGGCGCAGGTCGCCGAGACCCGCTCCTACAACTTCCTGCTCACCGGCGAGGTCCTTGCGAACGGCGAGCTGTTCGACAGCTTCCGTTACAAGTTCGACCTGCCGCCGGGAGAGGAGAGCCTCCCCCTGGCCTTCCAGCGCTCCCTCCGCCCGGGCGACTACACCGTGATCGTCAAGCTGGAGGACGTCAACTCCGGCCGGGTCTTCCGGGACGAGCGAACGCTGTCCGTCCCCACGATCCAGAAAGAGGTCGCCGCCTCCGTTCCCACCGATCCGGAGAGTGCCCGCCTGCTCGCCGAAGCCAACGCCGCGGTCGGCAACCGGGACGTCACCCTGCAGATCGCGCAGCCCCTCGCCGGCAACGAGATGCAGACCGGCATGGAGCGCTTCGACGTGCTGGTCACCGGCGACGGGATCGCGTCCGTCCACTTCTCCCTGAACGGCAAGCCGGTCCTCACCAAGAAGAGGCCGCCCTACAGCGTCGAGCTCGACCTCGGGACCGTGCCGCACAACCACATCCTGGCCGCGGTGGCGGTGGACGCCTCCGGCAACGAGCTGGCGAGCGACGAGCTCCAGATCAACACCGCGCCGCACCGTTTCCGCGTCCGGCTGCTGGAGCCGCGGCGGGGCAAGCGCTACGCCGGCAGCCTGCTCGCCCGCGCCGAGCTCGACATCCCCGAGGGGCGGACCATCGAAAGGGTCGAGATCTTCCTCGACGACACCCGGGTCGCCACCCTCTTCCAGCCCCCTGGGAGCAGCCGGTCGTCCTCCCGCCGGGAGGGGCCCTCTCCTACGTGAGAGCCATCGCCTACCTGCCGGACGGCAACTCCACCGAGGATCTGGTCTTCGTGAATGCCCCCGACACCCTGGAGGAGATGCGCGTCGATCTGGTCGAGCTCTACACCACCGCCACGGACCGCCGAGGGAGGCCGGTCCCGGACCTCCAGGCCAAGGACTTCACCGTCGAAGAGGACGGAGTGCGCCAGGAGATCGCCCGCTTCGAACGGGTAACTGATCTACCCATCCACGTAGGGATCGCCCTGGACACTTCGGCCTCCATGGAGAAAAGCCTCCCCCAGGCGAGAGACGCCGCCTTAGGCTTCCTGCGGAGGACCATCCGTCCCAAGGACCGCGCCGCGGTGGTCACCTTCAACGACCACCCGAACCTGGCCGCCAAGCTCACCGGCGACGTGTCCGCCCTGGCCGGAGGCCTGGCCGGCATCAAGTCCGAGCGCAGCACCGCGCTCTACGACGCGATGATCTTCTCCCTCTACTACTTCAACGGCCTGCGAGGAAGGCGGGCCCTGCTCCTGCTCTCCGACGGCCGGGACGAGAGCAGCCGCTTCAGCTTCGAAGAGGCCCTGGAGTACGCCCGCCGCTCCGGAGTGACCATCTACGTGATCGGCCTCGGCGAGGACGTGGAGAAGAAGAAGCTAGCCCGCTTCTCCGAAGAGACCGGAGGCCGCGCCTTCTTCCTGAAAGACGCCGCCCAGCTGGAAGGCATCTACGCCGCCATCGAGGAAGAGCTGCGCTCGCAGTACCTGATCGCCTACCAGTCGACCAACACGGCGACGGGGTACAACCAGTTCCGGACGGTGGAGCTTGAGGTAGGGCGGGCGGGGGTGGAGGCTAAGACGATTCGGGGGTATTACCCGTAGCTCTCACATGTAACGTACACAAGCATCGCGCACGCTCTGCCTTCTCGTCACCTTGATGCTTTTGTGCGTCATTGGATGCACTTAAAGCTTCGCCCCCGACCACTTATTCCGCACCACTCGGCACGTGGCTCTTACGCTTAGCCAAGCGCCGTCAGGAGAAATTTTCCTACACTCAAAAGTAATCCCTCCTAAATCATTCAGCCTATTCCCATAGCTTGACAGACTGAGTCCACGCGCGTAGCATTTGCTTGCACTTAGCTTTTGCCTTAATTGGCACAAGCTCAAAGAAGGCGCCGGAAGCGTGCGAATGGAGCGATGCGCTTTCGCGCGACTACCTTGAAGGAGGAAACTCAGCATGGTCAGTCCCTTTAATATCCTGCAGCAGTCCCCTCATGATCTCTGTTCGACCAAGGAACCACAGCAGGATTCGCCGACCACATTCCGCTGGATTCCTTCACGATACAATGTCCGCGCAACGACCTCAGATGGACAATTGGTTCTTTGGAATACATATACAGGAAAGATCAGTGTATTCAAGGCGGTCCAAAGCGGTTCCATTCAGAAGTTGCTGAGCCGCAGGGGCTTCGAGGCCAAGCCAGAGGGAATCGTCAGGTACCTCTTTGAACGAGGCTATCTCATCAAGGAAGGGACTGACGAATACCGCCGGATCCAACTTGATTTTGGCCAGCGACAATACCGAACCGATCGCCTGGAACTGATCCTTCTCGCCTCGGAAGACTGCAATTTTCGCTGCCAATATTGTTACGAGGAATTTGCCCGCGGCACGATGCGCCCTAACGTTCGTAAGGGCATCAAGAAATTGGTTCAGGAGAAGCTCCCATGGCTGCGTGCCCTTGCGGTGGGCTGGTTTGGAGGCGAGCCGCTCTACGGATTCCAAGCTATTGAGGATCTTGCGCCGTTTCTCCTCGACATTGCCGAAGAACACGAACTGTCTTATCGGAGCAATATGACAACGAATGGCTATCTCTTGACACCCGAGATAGCTGACAAGTTGCTTGCGTGGCGGATCAATCATTTCCAAATTACCCTTGATGGAGCCGCGTCGCAGCATGATTGCAACCGGCCAACCCGCGACGGCAAAGGAACGTTCGCACAGATCTTCGAGAATCTCAAATCCCTCCACGAGCGCACGGACAACTATTCCGTGGACCTGCGGGTCAACTTTGATCGAACCAACTATCCTCATCTGGGCGATTTCCTAGACTTGATCGAGCAGGAATTCAGGGGGGATTCACGCTTCGGGATGCGTTTCCGAGCAGTTGGCCAATGGGGCGGACCCAACGACGAGCACCTGAATGTCTGTGGCACAGATGAAACTCGCCAGCTTCAAGCTGAACTGCGGACGGAGGCCCGCCGGCGAGGTCTCAAGATAAGTGAGGACATTCGCGATATCAAGGCAGGCAGCGAAGTCTGCTACGCCGCTCGGCCCTACAACTTCATCGTTGGAGCCAGCGGCAAGCTGATGAAGTGCACGGTCGACCTAGATCAACATGATCGAAACGTTGTCGGGCATCTAACCGATGATGGGCAACTGGTCCTCGATCAGGACAAACTCGCTCTCTGGACCGAGCCTGCGTTCGAGCAAGACAAGAAGTGCCAGAAGTGCGTTGTCCTTCCTGCATGCCAGGGGACCTTTTGCCCGCTGATCCGTATCGAAAGTAACCAATCCCCCTGCACGCCTCTGCGCCGGACGCTCAAGGCCGATCTACTAGAAGCCATGGACAACAGCCCAAAGGGCCGGACCGTCCACCTCGCATAACAAAATCATCGTTCACCCGAGCCGCAAGCCGGCTCATACAACAGGAGGTCTCTCATGACTGATGAACGGCACGACGAGAATCAGGATCTAACCACGGACTTGGAGAATGTTGAGGTTACGGAGTTGGACGATCAGGAGTTGGAGGATGCTTCTGGTGGCCTCCCCCAGACCGGCAACAACTTGAACTGTGGCTGCTCCTGAAAAACCTTGAGAGGTTCGCCCAGCGGTCACCTGCGTGGTGCCAAAAGGAGGACCTCTCCTTTCTCCAGATTCTTAGCGGCTCTCTCGGGAAACCTCTTATTGAGTGCTGTCACTACTGCCTCCGGGGCCAATCTGTGATCTATGCCACGCTCCGTACCTTCACGGAGTGCCTATGCGAACTCGCGAGAGAAAAACTCGCATGTAGTACTCCCATGAACAAGTCCGGAGTCCCTCGGCTCGGGAAAGGCCTTGCATGGCATTGAACATCCTCGGAATTTCGGCGCATTACCACGATGCAGCTTGTTGTCTGCTGCGCGACGGTGAACTGATCGCTGCGGCGGAGGAAGAGCGCTTCTCACGAGTCAAACACGATCCGCGCCTGCCCTGGCAGGCTTTTCGCTTTTGCCTTGAGCAGGGTGGCATCACGCTTTCGGATGTCGACTGCGTTGCCTACTATGAAAACCCGGAGCAGAAGCTTTCCAGGCAGATATGGATGGCTCTACACCCTGAGGCTTCCGACTCTGTTCGTCGCAAAATCCTGAACCTTCTGTCGGACCGCATTGATCGGGTCGAGCGGCAGATCCGGTACATGCTTGGCTATACCGGTCACCTGGAGATCTTCGATCATCACCAATCCCACGCTGCGAGCAGCTTCTTCTACTCGGGATTTGACGAGGCCGCGGTACTCACCGTGGACGGCGTGGGTGAATGGGCGACGACCGCCTTCGGCAGGGCTGCGGGCCCCACCGTCGAGATCTTCGAGGAGGTTCACTTTCCGAATTCGCTGGGCCTGCTCTACAGCACCCTGACCTCCTATTTGGGCTTCGAGGTCAATGATGGCGAGTACAAGGTGATGGGACTTGCTCCTTACGGCGAGCCGCGCTACGTTAATCAGGTGCGAGCGCTGCTGACGAGGGGAGAGGCTGGCCAATACTCTCTCAACCTCGAGTACTTCGATTTCCTGCGGCGCAATCGGATGTACTCGGATCGCCTGATCGAGCTCTTCGGGGCGCCCCCTCGATCGCCCGAGTCGGAGCTCCTCAGTTTTCATCAAGACGTCGCCCGGAGCGTTCAGTGGGTGCTCGAGGAGACCCTCCTCGACGAGGTGACGTATCTCCACACTCGAGTCCCTAGCCGTAATCTCTGTATGGCGGGGGGAGTTGCTCTCAATTGTGTCGCGAACAGCCGGATCCTTCGCGACGGGCCTTTCGCTGAGTTGTTTGTTCAACCCGCGGCGAGCGACGCCGGAGGGTGCCTGGGGGCCGCCGCCCTGGCCCACGTGCGCCTGACCGGCAAGCGCCCTGCGCAGGGTCGCCTCACTCACATGTACTGGGGCCCCGCGACCTCGGTCGACCACATCGCGGGCATGCTCGCCGGGACTGCGCTCCACGCCCTCGACTACCGTGGCAAGCCCGAATTGTTGCTGGAAGCGACCGTCGACCGGCTGGCGGCAGGCAAGGTCGTCGGCTGGTTCCAGGGTCGAATGGAATTCGGGCCGCGGGCGCTTGGCGCGCGGTCGATCCTCGCGGATCCGCGTGACGAGGGGATGCGCGACCGGATCAACGCGCTCGTAAAGATGCGCGAAGGGTTCCGTCCTTTCGCCCCTGCAGTTCTCGAGGACCGGGCAAGAGAGCACTTCGCCATTGACCATCCCTCTCCGTTCATGCTGGAGACCTGCCAGGTTACCTCTCCTTTCGACTTACCGGCGATCACTCACATCGACCGCTCGGCTCGCCTGCAGACGGTCGATCCGGAGTCGAGCCCGCGCTTCGCCGCCCTCCTAGCACGCTTTGCCGACCGCACCGGTTGCCCGATTTTACTTAACACTTCCTTCAATATGCGGGGGGAGCCCATCGTGTGCACTCCGGAGGACGCGTTGGCCTGTTTCGCGCGCTCGCGCATCGATGCCTTGGTCCTCGAAGATTTCATCGTTGATCGCGAGTCCATACCACCTGCCTGGAGCGAGCTCGTCGCCGTGCGCCGCCAGCCCGCGGCGCCCGGGGTAGGTTTCAAGGTGTACACCCTCCTGTAGATCTCTTCAAGCCCTGAACAAAGGAGGAGCTATGCCTGCGCCGCAGGACCATTCTTTAAAATTGCTGGCGGATGAGATGGCGCATCTGCTGAGCGGCAGCAGTGGCGAGAGCACGATCCTTCTCATGGAACGCTTCGGGCTTCTAAGTTTACCGGAAAGGAATCCCTCTAGCGTCCGACCGAACTTCGTTGGAATCTGGGAGGCAGGCCCTCAGGGGTATGAACGCTCGGTGACTCTGCGTGACGAGTGGCGTCCCTGGGCAGATGTCCAACTCATTCCACCAAAGGGAGAAAGGAAGCGCGTGCTACTGCTGGGCGAATCCGTGGCTCGCGGCTTCCTCTACGATCCAGACTTCAATCCAGCCAAGGCGCTCGAAGCCGCCTTTCCGACGGCCCTGGGACAGCCTGTCGAGGTGGTCGATCTCGCCAAAATCAGTCTCACCGGCCCGGAACTCACGGGTCTCATTGGCACGGTGTCTGCCCTTGAGCCTGATGTCCTGGTTGTATTCGCAGGCAACAACTGGTTTCTGACCGACAAGCGGGACCGCCACCTCGAAGCGGTTGCCCTTCGTGAGAAGGGGGCTCTCGGTCTCAAGGCGCAACGGGAACAGCGCCTTGCCTCGTTTATCGAGACCCTGCGGCGGCAACTCACCGAGTTTTCGGAGCGCCTGCCCATTGTCCTCGTGATCCCAGAAATCAACCTTGTGGACTGGCGCCTGGATGCAAAGGCGGACGCGCCCTGGCTGCCCCCTGGGCACAACCGACGTTGGCTGGAGTGCCGCGCGGCGGCACGCGCAGCGCTTTCCGCCTCACGCCTTGACGAAGCAGCGGCCTTGGCACGTGAGATGGCGGACCTGGACGGCGGCACTGCGGCCTCCGGCTGGACCATCCTCGCCGACTGCGCGCGTGGGACGGGGGACTTGGTCGCCGCACGCACGTACCTCGAGAAGGCACGCGATGCACACCTGTGGGACTTCACCCACCAGACGCCGAGAGCATTTTCCGTGACCCAGCGGGCCCTCCGCGGCTTCGCACTCCCCGGCAGGATCGCCGTCGTCGATCTGCCGTCGTGCTTCGCTACGTGGCAGCGCGGCGAGCTACCCGGAAGGCGCCTGTTCCTGGACTACTGCCATCTGTCCGCAGAAGGGATCCGCGTCGCGATGGCCGCAACAGCTCTTCAGGTAGCGAACCTACTGGACGCCGGCCGACCACTCCCCGGATTCGAGAGCCTCGCGAACGAAATCCCTTCCCCCTCCCCCAGCATTGAGGCGACGGCCCACTTCGCTGCAGCGCTTCACTCTTCCTACGGGGGCCAGTCGGGCTCGTTCATCTCTTATCTCTGCAACGAGGCAGTTCGGCAATCCTCCGAGGTGGCGCAGGCGATGCGTGTCTATCTGGAGGTCCAGACGCGGAGCACTCCCACCTGGGCATGCTCATCTTTTGAAAGGCTTTCCATCCTTGCGACACCTTTTCTGCAGCGTTACATTCTGCGCAACCCTAAGCTCTTCGAGCCGGTTCTCCTGCCGACCATCGCGGACGCGCTGGAAAAGAACGGACTGCCTTCCCTTGCCTTTCTCGACGAGTTGCGCAAGAGTGAGAGGAGCCTTTCGGAGCACCCACGCGAGCTCCTCGACTCTTACCACCGCGCTTCCCTGGAGGATCTCGACTGGCTCGAGTGGCCCACCCACTTCCAGCGCGCCTACTCTCCCACTTCACGCTATCCCTGGGTATCTCGTGCACCAGGCGAAGTGGCTTTCACCCTCAACTTACGAAGGACGGGAATGAGCGATCCAGGCGAGTGCCAAGTACGGATCAACGGTATCTGCGTGATCCGCCTTCCCCTCACCCCTCAGTGGAGCACCCATCGCTTCAGCGCTCCTGCCGACCTGGTGCAGAGCGGGGTGAACTGGCTGGAGATCGACTGGCCCCTTGATCTTCCAAACGGCGAAGAGGAGATCGAGTACATCGCCTGCGAACACGAGCATGGGCGCTTCGTCCCGCTACTGCCGACCTTTGCCGAGATCTCGTCCCTGACAGCGGTCCAGCGTTGAGAGGCATTCCGCTGGTCTCCGGCATGGGATACCCAGACAGAGTCCTGACCTGACTATACTTCTAGTCAAGCAACAACAGGCAAGGCAGTCTTTCCGGCGCGGCAAGGCGTAGCAGCATATAGCCGACGCCTGCAACGCCCTGAAACAGAGAAGGGGAGAAGATCTCCGTTCCACGCGTCAAAGAGAAATCATACCTTCCCTTGGAGCATTTCCGCTGGCGGATGCGCTCCATGAGAGTAAGGGCTGCCTCCAATGATCGGATGTCACCTAGACGTTCGTAGGCTGACAAGAGCATTTCGATCATTCCCGCATGGCCGTAGCAAAGATCATCAGAGCCGCCCAACTCTCTCTCGCCCAAGCCGTATGACTGCACTCTACTGAGAGTCTTCTGCACTTCCTCTTGAACATCTGGCGTACTGCAGATGTGCCAAGAACCCAACCGACCGAGGACTATCCCAACTGCTCCATGGCACCACGACTCAGGAAACTCGTCGTGTAGAGCAGAGGAAGGTTCGGCTTCGATCAGATCATTTAGTGTTCCAGAGGCCCACCAGTCCTTCCAAGTGCCCCGCCGAGGGCGATATCGAGATTGAAAGAGCACCCGAACGTCCTTCCAACTACCCTGCGCTGGGCAATACAAGCTGCGCACAAAGGAGAGCCCCTCTTGTGCAGCATCCCCGATCTCTCGGTCGCCAACCACCTCGTGAAGGCGCAAAAGCGCATAGCTGACTCCTGCTGCACCGTAAGAAAATCCTGCTAAAGGAGGCTTCCCACGAGATAGGGGCCATGCCCGCGGACGATCTTCGAACGAAATACGCAACTTCAAGAGGTGCCGGGCACAAGCACGGGCGATTTCAAGCGGAGCTCTGCCCTCTTGATTTGGGACCAAAACCTTCTCTCTAAGTGCCAGGAGGGCCAGAATCGCTCCGGCGCAACCTGTTTGTATACGGCCCTCCTGGTCACCATCGATCCGCTCCGGAGTGAGCAAGACTGAAACCGAGTGCGCCTCCTGCAGGAGGCTTGTCTCCCCTAGAAGCGCGCCCACCTTTGCCAAGCCGTAGATGAAGGAACCCAAGCCGATGAAGCCGCCAATCGGGAGCCTGAGACGCTTGGCCTTTTCCGCATCTGCCGTCAATTCCGCAAGCTTTCGCCGAAGGGGCTTCAGCGCGCGAAGAGCCAAGTTCCTGCATTCACCTCCACCGCACACGCGCTCAAAGGCAGCAAGAAATAATGCAATACCTACCGAACCATCGCTAAGATGAGGCCCGAGCTTAACATTACGCAGAGGTGTTAGCTCTGTGCCGTAGCCCACAGGTCCTCGCCAGAACACGTTGCCATCCCGAGTCCAGACACCTTGGTCATGGATCTGGTCGACGATCCCAGCAGCCTCGCTGAGGAGTTGAGTGCGGTTCATTCAAGGGCCATCAAATGAAGTTGCTTACTCATTTGGCGCAGACTCAGACTTATCCCTGCCAGGGCATAGTCTGCCTCACTAGTATAGAGTAGACAACACCGCAAGAGGTCTCCGCATCTGAATCTTTGAAGCTTCGACAAGGCTCCAAGATGCTCTCCCCGTCGTTTGTCCTGGACACCCTTCCAGACCATTCAGCCCCGCCCGGAATAAGTGTCAGGGAAAGCTTTAAGCCCAACCTCAAAGACACCCGTCGCCCCCTCGACACCGCCGTCTGCTCCCGGGAATAGGTGTCAGGGAAAGCTTTAAGCCCAAGCTCAAGGACACCCCCACCGCCCCCCAGAACCGCCTCAACCCAGTCCTCTCCCTCGTCACTTACGTCTCTTCCGCCCCATTCTGGATTCCAAGGTGCTCGCCTCTCCCTCACACGAAGACTCTCCCAACCAATTCAACTCTCTCGAAGCCATCACCAAGACACACCCTCTCCTTCGCGCCACCTCGGCGCCAAGAACCCTGGCCGTGATTTGTCGGTCGTGCGGACGGCGACCGACTGCCGATCCGCCACGGACCAGCGCCGAGCCCCCGCCCGGCTCAGGCCGCCACGAACGGCAATCGCGGCGGAAAGCTCCCGATCGGGAACACCGCGTTCCGGACTCCCGCTTTCAGCTTCTCCGCCGCCTCGCGGAACGCCGCCACGAAGTGGCAGTAGGCCTCCCACATCGCCTTCCGCGCAGCCTTGGTCGCGGCGTGGACGAACGGAGCTGGCGACTTCTTCAGCTTCCTTGGACGGGTCTCCGGATTCTGCGCCCGGATTCCGTCGACTCCTACAGGCTTGATCATCGACTCCCGGCGCGCCACCTCTGCGGTCTCCTCGATTTCCCGGACGAGCTCGGCGATCCGGGTCCGATACTCCTCCGGCGTCTGGTGCTTCCAGCAGGGGAGTTGGCTCAGGACGACCTGCTCAGTTCTTGTGAACTCCCGCGGCTCGGGCTCCTTCCCCCGCAGACGGGCGTTGTACTCCATCCTTCGGTCGAACCAGGTCCCCTCCACCACCGACTCGCCGGTGAGCAGCGGATGGCCACAATGCACCCCGGGCCATTCCTGCACCCGGGCGACCAGACCTTCCTTGACGCAGTTCGAGAGGACATACGCCAGACGCCTCACCTGCGCCTCCTCCTCGGCCGTGACCAGGATGCCGTCGTAGCGGTCCGCCCAGACCCGGTCCTTCCAGCCGGTCAGGCGGGCGATCTCCCGCGCCACGTTGCCGCTGAAGTACCTCATGAAGTCCGAAAGCCGTTCCGCCGTCTC
>WUUC01092196.1_pt1 | contig 12811 bp, 10 predicted proteins | sample 6278441 | NCBI WGS metagenome assembly WUUC01 (sample SAMN13675441, study PRJNA597444) | soil metagenome | isolation source: soil | place: USA: Washington | collected 2017-10 | reverse complement strand
GAACGCCTTCCGGGCGAGCTCCATCTCCTCCTCACGATTGAGGAGTGGAACGCGGCTGATCTCATCGAGATAGAGATCCAGACTCTCGCGACCCTCATCAATTGCACGAGCGATCTGGGCCGGTCGCACCGGGCGACGCTTGCCACGTGCCTTGATTGTCACGCCTTTAGCCTCCTACGGGACCCGTGTGTCCCCTGCTCGGTTACCAGCCACGACTGAGGCCGAGCCAAATTTCGAAGTCGGCCAATATACTACCTAAGATACGGAAAATCAACACCTTAGATAAACCGTAGCGGGATGGATAGTTGCGGCGCCCCTTGAGGGCACGCACCGCAAGAGGGCTGCAGAACCGGTGGTATCTGCAACTTTGGCAGGTGGAATAGTTTGCGGCGTCCCAGGGTGGAACGTCAGCGTCAGTTCTTCGGCGGCCCTCCCATCACCGGCATCTCCTGAGGCTTCTCAGTAATAGATGTTTTTGCGCCGGCCCCGTGCGACGCCAGTGCCATATCGTGCTTCTCGCCGACCGACTTGACCAGCGCGAAGGGCACGTCGGGCGACACCCAGCTGTCAGACGTGTACTTGGCGCTATGGTAGTGGCGGGCCTGGAATTGACCGGCCGGTACGGTGACGGTCTCTGTGCCTACCAAGGTCACGTCCTTACACAGCTCGGTGAAGATCGATTGCTTTTCCATTTGACCGCGGATCATGTTGAGCATCATGCCGTTCAGCTTCATGGCCGGCTTGTCGCCGGGCTTGAAAACGATCTCCTGCACGTCGCCCATTTCGGTGGGCGATCCGGGCACGAGCATCTGGTAAACCAGGTTCTTTTCCGCATCCTTTCCCGTCATCCGCAGCTCGACCCACTTCAGATCCTTTCCTTGCCGCTTCTCGCTGCCGATCACGGCATAGCGGACCGTGTAGGGATCCTTCTTTTCGAAGATCGCCTGATACTCGGCCCAGCGGCCGACCTCAGGGAACTTGACTTGTTGGATACAGGCATCCTGGGCCCGCCCCTGAGTGACGATGGAGCCCAACAAGGCAAGGAAAAGCAAGGGAAATCGCATACGACCTTCTCGTTTGAAGGGGAGGGCACTCTAGTGGGCACCGCCGCTGCCTAACTGTTTCACCAGCTCGCCGACGACGTTCTTGGCATCACCGAATAACATCCAGGTTCGGTCCGAGAAATACAACTCGTTGTCGATGCCGGCAAAACCGGGGTTCTTGCTCCGCTTGATGGCGAACACGGTCCTCGCCTTGTCTGCGTCGATGATGGGCATGCCGAAAATAGGGCTGTTCTTGTCGGTACGGGCCGCCGGATTGACCACGTCGTTCGCTCCCACCACCAGGGCCACGTCGCACTGGGGCATTTCGGGGTTGATCTCCTCCATTTCAACCAGGTCGGTGTAGGGGATATCGGCCTCGGCGAGGAGAACGTTCATGTGCCCCGGCATGCGGCCGGCCACCGGGTGGATGGCGAACTTCACGGTGGTGCCGCGACGCTTCAGCTGGTCGTAGAGCTCCCGAACCTTGTGCTGGGCCTGGGCCACGGCCATCCCATATCCAGGAACGATCACCACCAGGTTGGCCTGCTCCAGGACCTGGGCTCCGCCCTCGATGGTCTCGGCCTTGTAGATCTTGTGGTCTCCTCCGGCCTTGACCTGCTGGGTCTGACCGAACGCCCCGAACAGCACGTTGAGGAAGGAGCGGTTCATCGCCCTGCACATGATGACGGCCAGAATCAAACCGCTGGCGCCATCCAGCGCCCCCGCGGTGATCAGGAGCTTGTTGTCGAGGACGAAGCCCATGGCGACTGCCGAAAGTCCCGCGTACGAATTCAGGATGGCGATGACAGTGGGCATGTCGGCCCCGCCGATCGGAATGATCAGCAGGACGCCAAACGCGAGAGCCAGCACGATAACCACCGGGAAAAGCCGGGGGGCCCACTCCGCGGTCGGATTGAGGGTGAGCGCCACCCCTACTACTCCGGCGACCAGGAGCAGTCCGATGTTGGTCACGTTCTGAAGCGGGTAGGTCACCGGCCGCTGGGGGATCCACTTCACTTCCTGCAACTTCCCGGCGGCCATGAGGCTCCCGGTGAAGGTGAGATACCCCAGAATGATCTCGATGATAATCGCCACCATCCGAAACGTCGTGAGGTTCTCTGGGCCCTCGGATATCCAGAGGTAGTACTTAGCCGTGCCCACCAACCCAGCGGCCAGGCCACCGAAGGCATGGGACAGGGCGGTCCGTTGCGGCACGGCTGTCAAAGGCACCAGGGACAGGGGCACGCCAACCACAACCCCGGCGGCGATCGCGATGACAATCCACCCGTGATGCACTACGTCGGGTTGCGACCAGGTAACCGCCACCGCAATGAGCATGGCTCCCGCACCGGCAAATACGCCGCGGCGGGCAGTCGCCGGCGCGTTCATCCAGTGCAGGGCGAAAATGAAGAGGACCGTGGCCAGCAGGTAGGACAGCTGCACGATCGCGTGGCTCATGACCGTTCGTCCGTCTTCGGCTTCCGGTCGGTCTTGAACATCTTGAGCATCCGGTCGGTGATGAGGAATCCGCTGACGATATTGGTCATGGAAGCGAACAGGGCGATTGCCCCCATGATCCGGATCTCGGTCGGATAGTCGCCGCCGGTCACGATGATCGATCCGATCACCGCGATGCCCGAGATGGCATTGGTGATCGACATGAGCGGGGTGTGCAGCAGGCGCGATACCCGGCGGATCACGCCTAGCCCAATGAAGGCCGCCAGGACGAAGACGTACAGCATGGACCAGTAGTCGAGGGACTCAGTCATGTTCCGTCCTTCTCCAGGGCATCCCGGGTGCGCGCGTTCTTCACTTCACCCTCATGGGTAATCACCGCACCCTGCTGGATGTCGTCAGTAAAATCGAGCTGAAAGGTCCTGTCCTTGGTAAATGCTTGAACGAAGGCCGTGAGGTTTCGGGAAAACAGCAGGCTGGCATGGAGCGGCATGGATGCCGGCAGATTGAGCGGAGCGGCGATCGTCACCCCGTTGACCATCACTGTCTCTCCCGGCCGCGACAGCTCACAGTTGCCGCCTCCATCGGCCGCAAGGTCCACGAGCACCGATCCTGGCTTCATGGCCTTGACCATCTCGGCTGAGATGAGCCGGGGCGCGAACACCCCACCAATCAAGGCGGTAGTGATCACAACGTCCGACTGCGCGCATTGGGCGGCCAGGAGCTCCCGCTGGCGGAGCCGGTCTGCCTCGGTCAGCTCCTTGGCGTATCCTCCCCCGGCCGAGGCCGTATCCTTGAGCTCGATGCCGACGTACTTCCCGCCCACGCTCTCGATCTGCTCCTTGACCTCGGGCCGTACGTCGGTGGCCACCACGTTGGCTCCCAGGCGGCGCGCCGTCGCAATGGCCTGGAGCCCCGCGACTGCCGCTCCAACCACGAAGACCCGCGCCGGTGGCACCATCCCGGCTGCGGTCATGAGCATAGGGAAGTACTTGTTGAGCTCGACCGCTGCGATGAGCACGCCCTTGTAACCGGAGATGTTGGCCATGGATGACAACGTGTCCATGGACTGGGCTCGAGTCGTCCGGGGAATGGAGTCGGTGGAGAACGCGGTGATCCGGCGGCCCGCCAGTGCGCGCACGGCGTCGAGATTTCGAAGCGGCATCAGCGAGCCGAGATAGACAGTGCCGGGTCGCATCCACTCGACTTCGTTCCGCTGTCCATTGCTGACCGGCGGATTCAGCTTCAACACGAGATCAGCGCCAAGCGCCGCCGCCGGGTCCGATTCGAGCGCGACACCGGCATCCCGATAGGCTGCGTCAGGGAAGCCGGCCGCCTCACCGGCGCCTGCCTCGATCGAGACTGCGTACCCCGCCTGCATCAGCTTCTTGCAGGACTCGGGCACCAGGGCAACGCGTCGCTCGCCCGGCGTGGTTTCCTTGGGAATCCCGATGCGCATGAATTCTACTCTGAGATATGATGTCTACTAAAAGGGCCGGGAGACTCGTGACTCATCTCACAGTTTAATCTTTGGCAACTCTAACCCCGGCACCAGCCCGGCTGTGAGCCGCTTCAGCTCGCCTTCGAGCTGCCGCTGGATCTGATCGAGCCTCTTCTTTTCCAGCTCCACTCGCTGGGTCGCTTCGGCCTGAACCGACGCGATCTGACGCTTGACGGGAGCCACCTTGTCGGCCACAAGGCTGTCCACCTTGGCCCGCACCATTCGCTCGGCCCTGGCCAGCTCCTCACCCATGACCGCCTGAATCCGCTTGGCGATGGCCCGATCCAGGTTGCTCGATACCGAGAGCTTGGGAGCACGCAGGCTGCCACTGAGCTCCGCTACCACCTCGAGATCGTTGAGCCCCGAGATAACCCGGAAGACCAGTCGCTCCAGGTCGTTCAGTGTTCTCCCTGTGGTGTCGGCCGCCCAGGTGACCTGCTTGGACGCGATCGACCACCGGCCGAAGACCTGGGCACCTCCTCCGCGCATGGAGAAATCCAGGTTGCTGGAACCGGTTCCGGGCGTGACGCGAAATGGCACGCCGGGAAGATCGAACGCCGGTAGCTTGATACCCCCGAGCCGGGCGCTGGCCGAATCGTGGGTGCGGGCAGTGACGTGGTCGATGATTGCGTGGACATCAATCGCTGCAATGGCGCCGCTGGCCCGGCGGCCAGCCGTGATTACCGCCGGCCGGCCGTGCAAGCTCGGGGTAGAAGTGACGCCCTGCACCGTGGCTGTGTAGGCCCCCCGCACCGGGGTGGTGCCGCCGATAGTAAAGTCGATGTCTCCCTGTTCCACCAGGAAGCGAGGGAACTCGTGGTCCTTGGGGAACTCGATGGTAGCCCCCGACGCGCGTAGCCGTTGCGGACCCGGCTGGGGGCGTGGGAGCAGTCCGGGAGGCATATACATCTGCGCGAGCTCGGCCCAGTAGACCGCTTGCTTGAACCGCTCGATGCTCACGTCGCCGAAGAACGCGTTACCGATGTCAGGTGCCGAGAACGTCGGCAGCTTGAGCAACGACTTCGCAAACGCCAGATCCTGCTGGCGGGCTTGATCCAGAAGTTGACCACCCTGAGCCAGGAGCCCCACGGCGCTCTGAGTGTTACGCTCGAGCGCCTCGACGCGCTGCTTGGCGGCCTCGAGCTGCTTCAGAGTTTCTCGAACCGACTGAATGGCCTGCTGGGTGCCCTCCACTCCAAGCTTCTTGGGATCGGTCTTGGCCAGACGGTCAGCCAGGGCACGTGCCGAATCCAGCGTGCGGCGGATATCGAGCTGCTGAAAGCCCTGGTCCAACGCCCGCCGAATCGAATCGGTGCGGGCCAGGAGGGCCTGCGCCTGTCGAATGGTGGTGAGCTGCGTGGGATCGAGCGCGAGCTGGCGAATGGTGTCGATCGGGGTCAGCGAGAGCAGTGGGACGTTGAACTGCTGTCTCCAGCGCTCTACCGACCGAAGCACTTGTGGGGCGAACCCATCCCCCTTGACCGGCTTTGCCGGCGTCTTGCGGCTGGTGCCGAAGCGAACCCCGTGCAGGCTCAGATGCTCGACAACGATCTTCTTCTCCGACAAAGCAGCGGGATTGAGCTTCAGGCGAACCTCGTCCGCCTCGACCAGGTTGCGGGTCAGGGCGAAGGGATTGGCAATCTGGAGAAAGCGCATATCCACCGAGGCCCGGTCGGGAATGAGGTCCAGCTTGTCGATATCGACCTGGGTCCCCAGATACTCGGTGCCGGCTTCCTCGGCGGTGTCCTGGGCGATCGGTTCCGCAAAGACCACTACCATGAGACCGGCAAATGCCAGAAGCAGGAGCAGCGGGCCGATGGCCTTCCACCGGAAGACCCGGAACTTTTCCGGCTTATTCGGGACGGAAGAGCCGGTAGACATTGTAGGCCTTGGAGGCGGTCACAGCCTGATAGAGCCGCGAGCGGCGAACCCGCTCACCGACTGTGGCGCGGTACCGGGCGACTCCGTAACGGGCGGCAAAGAAGATGGGGACGGTCAGCACGGCCCAACTCACCACGCTGCCGAGAACCACGGTGTTGTTGAAGCTGGTGTAAGGAATGACGGGCGTATTGGCCCACGTAGTCCAGGTGGGCCTGAACGACGGAGCTTGCAGCAGCTCCAGGCCGATGGAGTGAAATACCGGGTCCAGCAGAAATCCGACCGGGACGAACAACGCCCAACCCAGCATCGCTCCACCGAACGACACGTTCAGCAACAGGACAAAGGTGAAGATCACGAGGTTGTGGATGTTCAGCAGCGGCGTGAGCCCGAGCGCCGAGCCCAACGCGATGCCCGCGGCGACCTGGCCCGGCGTCCCGTCCGAGTGCAGGGTCTTGATGATCGACTGGATCAGCTTGAGAAGGGCGAGCATGAAAGAAGGGTCTAGGGTCTAAGGTCTCGGGTCAAGGGAGGCGGATTGCTCACCCTTGACTCTAGACTCTCCACCCTAGACTCTCTCCTGATGCCACGACACCGCCGAGCACCGCAGGTGCACAAGTTCGGCGGCGCCTCGCTGGCCGATTCCACCGCTGTCCGGCGGGCCGTCGAGATCATCCAGAGCCACCGCGGCGAGCCCACCGTCGTGGTCGTCTCCGCAATGGCGGGGGCGACCGATGCGCTCCTCGCAGTGGCTCAGCAAGCTGGAAGCGGCGACGAGGGCGCCGTCGCCGCGCTCATCGACCATCTCCGCTCCCGCTATGCCGAGGCGGCTCAGGCGCTGCTCCCTGCCGGCCGGAACCGGGCCGGGATGCTGGCGCACGTCGCCGAAGGGTTTGAGGAGTTGGAGGAGCTGGCGAAAGACCTCAGGCGGGTTCGCGAGCTCACCGCCCGCACCACCGATTACGTCGTGGCGCGGGGCGAACGGCTCAGCGCCCGTCTCTTCGCCGCGGCCCTCGACGTGGCGGCCGCCGAGGCCAAGTATGTGGACGCGCTCGACGTGGTGCACACCGATGCGGCGTTCGGGCAGGCGTCGCCCGACTTTGCCAAGACCGATCGTTCCGTTCAGCGGGTCTTGCAGCCCTTGATCGAGCGAGGGGTGATCCCGATCGTGCCCGGGTTCATCGGTGCGACTCCCGATGGTGAGACCGCCACTCTGGGGCGAGGCGGCTCGGACTTGACTGCAACGCTGCTGGCGCGGGCCTTGGGTGCATCGCGAGTTTCGCTCTGGAAGGACGTGCCTGGGTTGCTCACGGCCGATCCCCGGGTGGTTCCCGATGCCCGGGTAATCCCTCAGCTTCACGCCCGCGAAGCCGCGGAACTGGCCTACTACGGCGCTAAGGTGCTGCATCCCCGCGCACTCATCCCGCTGGCCGGCCGCCGCATTCCGATCTTCGTACGGCCCTTTGACGACCCCAGCTCTCCGGGCACCGAAGTGTCGGAGACCGTGGAACCCGGCCGCGTTCCGGTCAAGGCTCTGACCGCGGCTGCGGGCCAGGCGCTGGTTACAGTAACCGGTAACGGCATGCTCGGCGTGCCCGGCATTGCCGCCCGCACCTTCGCCGCGCTGCATGGCCGCCAGATTTCCGTATCGCTCATTTCCCAGGCCTCGTCGGAGCACTCGATCTGCTTCAGCGTCCCGGAATCGTTCGCGGACCAGGCGCGGGACAGCCTGGTGCAGGAGTTCCAGGGAGAGATCGCCCGGCGGGAGATCGACGGCGTAGAGGTGAGCCGGGGGATGGCGACCATCGCCGTGGTCGGCCTGGGCATGCACGGGACTCCGGGCGTGGCCGCTGGGGTCTTCTCCGCTCTGGCGGCGGGAGGCATCAACGTCGTAGCGATCGCCCAGGGCTCCTCCGAGCTGAACATCTCGGTCGTGGTGTCGGCCGCGGAAGCGGCGGAGGCCCAGCGGAGAATTCATGCGGGGTTTCAGCTGTCGCGTATTGCGGGTGGATCGGTCATTCGCCCCGAGCGCATGGAGATTGTGCTACTCGGCTTCGGTCAGATCGGACGCGCGTTAGCGACCCTTCTCGCGAAGGTCGAGCGCCCAGCCCTCTCGCTCAGGGTGGCCGCGGTCATCGACCGTTCGGGATTTATCTTCGACCCGGCCGGCATCAGTCCGCGGCGTCTGGGAACACTGGCAGCGGAGAAACGCAAGGGACGATCATTGGCCGAGCTCCCCAAGGGCCAGCGTTCCAGCTCTGAAGACGCCGTCAGGTATATAGCCGGGTACGCCTTGACTCGGCCCGTCCTGGTGGATCTCACGGCCGATGATACCGCACCGGCCCTGGAGATGGCTCTCACCCATGGGATGGATCTCGTGCTGGCCAACAAGCGTCCCTTGGCCGACCGGCGCGCCATCAGCGAGGCCCTGTGGCAGACGGCGCGGGCTCACGGACGCCGCATCCTTCACGAGGCGACCGTAGGCGCCGGGCTTCCGATCATCGACACCTACCACAAGCTCATCGAATCCGGCGATCGCGTCGACAGCATCGAGGGACTCCTGTCGGGGACACTGGGCTACGTGCTCAACGAGGTGTGCGCCGGAGTCTCCTTCTCGCAAGCGGTACGCAGCGCCATGGCCAAGGGCTATACCGAGCCCGATCCACGCGATGATCTCTCCGGTATGGACGTCGCTCGCAAGGCGCTGATCCTGGCGCGTCTGCTCGGATACCGGGAAGAGCTGCGCCAGAGCTCGGTGGAGTCCCTGGTTCCACAGTGGGCACGCACGCTCTCCCTCGAGGAGTTCTTGGGGCGGCTGGAGGAGCTCGATACTGTCTGGGAGCGCCGGGTGAGTGCGGCAGCCGCGGAAGGTGCGGTGCTCCGATACGTGGCACTCGTGCGGCCGGACAAGATCGCCGTCGGCGTACGCGCGGTGCCGGCCTCGAGCCCTCTGGCCTCGATCAAGGGTTCCGACAACCAGCTGGTCTTCACCACCGCTCGCTACAAATCCAACCCGCTGGTCATCACCGGACCTGGCGCGGGCGCGGAGGTGACTGCCGCGGGCGTCCTGAACGACATTCTCCGCCTGGCGGGCGCATGACCGATCGGCGAGACGCAGTGGTTGCCTTTGCGCCTGGGGGCGTGGGTAACGTCGGACCCGGTCTCGACATCCTTGGTCTTGCACTCGCGGGACAGGGCGACACGGTGCGGGCGGAGTGGAGCGACACCCCTGGAATTCAGATTCGTAACCCCGGCCATCCCGACCTGCCTTCCGATGCGAGCCGGCACACTTCGGGTGTCGCCGCCCGAGCTGTAGTCGAGCGCGCGAGGGATCCCCGAAGCCAACGCCGCGGTATCGCTCTCATCGTGACCAAGGGGCTCCCCCTTTCCGGGGGCCAGGGCGGCAGCGCCGCGTCGGCCGTAGCTGGAGCTGTGGCAGTAAACGCGCTGCTCGGCAATTCCCTCGACCGCCTGGCATTGCTGAGCGCCGCGCTCGAAGCGGAAGAGAGCGTATCGGGTCGCCACGCCGATAACATTGCGGCTGCCTTGCTTGGCGGGATCGTCCTGATCCGATCGCTGGACCCGCTCGACCTGGTCGAGTTGCCGGTGCCCGATGATCTCCTCGTGGTTGTAGCGCGACCGGATCAACGGCTGCGCACGGCAGACGCGCGCTCGGTGCTGCCCGGGCAGATCTCGCGAGCCGTCGCGGTTCACCAGGCGGCGCAGGTAGGCGCGCTGGTTGCGGCCCTTGCGTCGGGGGACTACGGCCTGCTAGGCCGCGCGATCGACGATCGCATCGCCGAGCCGGCCCGAGCGTCGCTCCTCCCGGGCTTCCGCGAGGCGAAACAGGCCGCGCTGGACGCGGGAGCACTCGGCAGCTCGATTTCCGGCAGTGGCCCCACCGCGTTCGCTCTGGTGCGGGGGCAGGACGTTGGGGAGCGGGTCGCGGCCGCGATGGCGGCCGCGTACACCTCGTGTGGCCAGGAGAGTGAAGTGCGGGTGGCACAAATAGATCGTGAGGGCGCGCGGCTGATCGAATCGCCTCAGAGAGCCGGGCCATGAGATTCCAGACCCATCGGCCCGCAAGCTGGCAGGCCTGCATCGCTTGCGGCAACGAGGTGGTCGAGACCGATCCGCGGCCGCGTTGTGCCGTCTGCGGCGGACTGCTGGAGCTTCATCACCGGCCACCGGCCATGACCCCAGTGGAGCTGATCGAGCGTTTCACCGAGCGGCGCGGAGGCTCACCCGGCGCTACTGCTTCGGGTGTGTGGCGGTTCCGAGAGATCGTGCTCCCCTCCGCCGACGCGGTGGTCTCCCACCCCGAAGGGAATACTCCACTCCTGCACCGGATAGCGCTGGACCACTGGGCCGGCGTCGATCACCTCCTGTTCAAGCACGAAGGGCACAATCCGACGGGCTCCTTCAAGGACCGGGGAATGACGGTGGGGGTCACTCAAGCCAAGCGGATAGGCGCCGCGGCCGTGGCTTGCGCGTCAACCGGGAACACCTCGGCCTCTCTCGCCGCCTACGCGTCGCAGGCTGGACTGCCAGCCTTGGTGTTGGTCCCGGTCGAGGGGGTGACATCCGGGAAGCTGGCCCAGTCGCTGGCCTATGGTGCCAAGACTCTCCTGGTCCGGGGAGACTTCGACGATTGTCAACGAGTGGTGGAAGAGGCCAGCTCACATCTGGGTGTCTATCTGCTCAACTCGATCAATCCGTTCCGCATCGAGGGGCAGAAGACCATTGTCCTGGAGCTCCTTCAGCAGCTCGCCTGGGAGTCGCCCGACTGGATCGTCCTCCCGGCGGGCAACCTGGGAAACACTGCGGCATTTGGGAAGGCGCTGCGAGAAGCCCGGCAGTGGGGACTGATCTCGCGGCTTCCCCGCCTGGCGGCGGTCCAGGCGGCCGGAGCCGCGCCGTTTGCGCTGAGCTTTGCCGAGGGCTTTGCTCAGCGGCACCGAGTGAAGGCAGAGACCGTGGCAACCGCAATCAGGATCGGGAACCCCGCGTCCTACGAACGTGCGGTAGAGTCGATCACTGAGACCAACGGGGTGGTGCTTTCCACCACTGATGCGGAGCTGCTCGAGGCCAAGGCGGCCATCGACGCCTCCGGTGTCGGATGCGAGCCCGCCAGTGCTGCGAGTTTGGCTGGGCTCAGGCAGCTGGTGCGGACCGGAGTGGTAAAGCCGTCAGACCGCGTGGTTGCCGTGTTGACCGGGCATATTCTCAAGGACCCCGATCTGCTCCTCCGGTATCACCAGGAAATGGACCCTCCCCCGCCGGGCGCCAACCGGCCGATCGAGATCGAAGCCGACATTCGAGAAATCGAACGAGTGCTTCAACACAAGACGTGAAAAGTGAACAGTGAAAAATCAACAGTACGGACCCCTCTCTTCACCGTTCACTCTTTACTCTTCACGCTTCTTACGATCTTCCAGATCTTCCCATTCTGGTCGGCCGAGATGTAGAGAGATCCGTCTGGCCCAACGGCGACGCCGCTCGCGCGAAGCGATGTGGGCCCGCCCTTCTCGGTCGCGAACGTGGAGTACTCTCCAGTGGGCTTGCCCTTGGAGAACGGAGCGAACACCACCCGGTAGCCCTCTTGCGGCAGCGGAGCCCGGTTCCACGACCCGTGGAACGCCACGAACATTCCCTCCCTGTACGCAGGACCGAACGCCGCGCTGTTGTAGAAGGCGATCGCCATGGGCGCCCAGTGTCCGGGAAAGGCCAAGAGCGGATTCCTGGCCGAGCTGCAGCGGCTCACCTTCTGGCCGTCGCCGCCGTATTCGGGGGCAAGCACCTTCTTCTTGTACTGGTTGCTGTAGTAGCAGTACGGCCACCCGTAGTCTCCACCTGATTCGACCCGCACCATCTCCTCGGCGGGATTGTCCGCGTTGACCTCGTCGCTGAATCCCCAGTTTTCGCTCAGCTGGTCCCGTCCATGCACCACCGCGATCAGCGCCTGGGTCCCGGGTTGAGTCGCCAGCGCCATTGCGTTTCGGAGGCCGGTGGCAAAACGACGGCCATCGCCATACCGCTGATCGAGGCGATCGGCGGAGAAACGCCATATTCCGGCCCGCTGCTCCAGCTCGGTGCAAGGGTCGTGGCCCGGCGACCCGTCGAGGCGGTCGAGCTTCTGGCAACTGTTCGTCTTCGAGCCGATGTTGACGTACATGGCGTCACCCGAGCCGAAGGCAAGGCTCTTGGCCACGTGCCCTCCCTCCGCCGGCAGGCCGGAGACTATCGTTTCCTCCTTTCCGGTGGGCTCGAGCTTGCCGCCGCCCATGCGGTATCGGACCACGCGGTCGTTCAGGGCGAAGTAGAGGTGACTGTCGTGAAGCTTCACGTCGTTGCCGCGGCCGGGGCCGAAGCTGGCGCGCTCATCGGGCTTGCCGTCGCCATCCCGGTCCCTGAAGGCCAGCACGCCCCCGGCGGGATCGTCGTGCTTGCCGCTGAGGGCGGCGTAGAGATCTCCATTGGGCGCAACCGCCAGCTGACGCACGGGGCCCAGCCCACTGGCCACGACCGTGGCGCAGAAGCCTTCGGGCAGCAACAGCCCGCCGTTATCGGGATCGCATTTCGAGCTTGTGGGAGGAGAAATCCGCATGCCGAGGAGCAGCGTCAGCGCCGTCAGGGCGAGGGCGGCGGGTCGGAAAGTCGAGTGCGCGCGGGTCATAGCAACACCATGAAAGTGTGGTACCGAGGGAAAATGCCCGTTTCTCCTCTGGAAAATAACCCTCAGGGACCCCGGGGGAGGGTCCCCGCCAGAGGGGCCCCGGCGGGTTCTCAGAGGGGAAACTGCAATTTCCCTATTGCAACTGGCGCGGGTCTGCTTACTGTTGAGCACGGTAGTTCTTGTTGGTCCAGAGGCACAGCACGGTTCTCACTCATTCAGGGAGACTCGCGATGGCCACCACCAGGAGAAAAAAGACTG
>WUUC01177169.1_pt1 | contig 12812 bp, 16 predicted proteins | sample 6278441 | NCBI WGS metagenome assembly WUUC01 (sample SAMN13675441, study PRJNA597444) | soil metagenome | isolation source: soil | place: USA: Washington | collected 2017-10 | reverse complement strand
TCGACGAGATCATCGGCTCGATGAACATGGTCGCCGAGGGCGTGAAGAGCTGTAAGCCGATCTTCGAGCTGGGCCAGGCCGCGGGCGTGTGGATGCCGATCACCGAGAACGTCGTGCGCATCTGCCACGAGGGAGCGACGGTCGACGACCTGATCGAAGACCTCCTTAGCCGCGAGATCAGAAGCGAGTTCGAGGGCGTCGAGGACTATCTGAAGCTCTAAGCGGTCGCTTCCAGCGCGTCGCTCAGGTCCGCGACCAGGTCCTCGGGGTCCTCCAGTCCGATCGAGAGGCGGCAGAAGCCTTCGTCCATCCCCACCGCGCGCAGCTCTTCGGGGGACAGCTGCGTGTGCGTGATGCTCGCCGCGTGGACGATCAGCGAGTGGCTCCCTCCCAGCGACGCCGCCGGCAGCACGACCTCCAGGGCTTCCTGGAAGCGCCCGGCACGCTCGCGGCCTCCCGCGACCACGAAACCGATCGTGCCTCCGCCGTGGCCGCCGAGCAGCGCGCGGCAGAGCGCGTGCGAGAGATCGTCCGGCAGGCCGGGGTAATCGACCCTCTCGACGTGCGCGCTGCTCGCCAGCGCCCGCGCGACCTCCAGAGCAGAGGCCGACGAACGCGCGACGCGCAGCGGCAGCGTCGCCACGCCGCGCAGCGCCAGCCACGCGTTGAACGGGGCCAGCGTCGGGCCCAGGTCCCTCGCCACCGAGCGCAGGCGGTCGATCGTCGCAGGGTCGCCGCACGCGATCCCTCCGACGAGGTCGTGGTGACCGCCGAGGAACTTCGTCGCGGAATGAACGGCGAGCGTCGCCCCGTGCTCGATCGGGCGGCACAGGGCCGGGCTGGCGAACGTGTTGTCGACGACGAGCGGCACGCCCGCCGGCTGCGCCATCCTCCCGAGAGCCGCGAGGTCCGCGACGACGATGCGCGGGTTGCCGATCGTCTCGCAATAGAGCAGCGCGGCGCCGTCGAGGGCGTCCGCGATCCCGTCGTGATCCCCCACGTCGAAGAACTCCGTCGTGACGCCGAAGTCGGTCAGGCGAGTCGACAGCAGCGAATAGGCGTTGCCGTAGAGCTGGCGCGCCGCCACGATCCTGTCGCCCGGCCGGGTCAACGCCAGGAACGTGCACCAGATCGCGGCCATGCCGCTCGAGAAGGCCTCCGCGTCCTCGGCCCCCTCTAGGTCCGCGACCGCCGCCTCGAACGCGTCTACGGTCGGGTTCGCCCAGCGCGTGTAGACGTATCCGGCGCCGACGCGCTGCTCCGACGCCTTTGCGAACGCGCCGGTGTCCTCGAACGAGTACGTGGACGAGAGATCGAGCGGCGGCGCTATGGGCTCGCCGTCCTGCTCGGGGATGCGCGGACGATGGACCGCGCGCGTAGCGAATCCCCTGCGCTTGCGTGATCCTTCGCCGCTCATGCGGCCGAGTCCCTAGAGGTGGACGACCGGGCAGGTCAGCGTGCGGGTGATGCCCTCGACTGCCTGGATCTTTGCGACGACGAGCTTGCCGAGGTCGTCGACGTTCCCGGCGCTGGCGCGGACGATGACGTCGTACGGCCCGGTCACGTCCTCGGCCGCGTCGACGCCGGTGATCTCGCGGACCTCGCGCGCTACCTGAGCCGCTTTACCGACTTCGGTCTGGATGAGGATGTAGGCCTGGACGGCTGCCACGGCGCTCCTTCCGTTGACTGGAAACGACCGGTCGCCTCGGCGAGCGGTCATGACCATAGGTATCTATCGGGTGATCGGGGAGTGTAGCAGGGCCGCATCGGACGCCTTCCGGTAGGCTCGATGGCCCTTTTCCCGGATCTTCCAAGGAGCCGTCACATGCCGTCAGCCTCTCTCGCGGGGATAGAGCACCCGGGTCGCGTCCACTTGAATCCGAGCGCGCCGGCGCTCGTCGAGATGGCGATCGCCCGCGGAGAAGGCACGCTCGCGCAGTCGGGTGCGCTGGTGACCCGGACCGGCGAACGCACCGGACGATCGCCGAAGGACCGCTTCTTCGTATCGCACGGCGCGTCGAAGGACGCGATCGAGTGGGGCCCTGTGAACCAGCCGGTCGAGCCGATGGTGTTCGACGCGCTGCTGGGGAAGGTGCGCGCTCACATGGAGGGCCGCGACCTGTTCGTCGTCGACGGCTTCGTCGGCGCCGATCCTCAGCATTCGATCCGGCTGCGCGTGATCGCAGAGCTCGCGTGGCACGCGCTGTTCGCGAAGCAGCTCTTCCGCCGTCCGGAGCCGTCGGAGCTCGAGGGCTTCGAGCCCGAGTTCGTAGTGCTCTCGGGGCCGTCCTTCGACGCGGTCCCGGACCGCGACGGGACGAACTCAAACGCGTTCGTCGGCGTAGACCTCGAGCGCAAGCAGGTCCTGATCTGCGGCACGCACTATGCGGGCGAGATCAAGAAGTCGATCTTCACGGCGGCGAACTACCTGCTGCCGGAGGACGACGTGCTCCCGATGCACTGCTCGGCGAACCTCGGCGCGGACGACGACGTCGCGCTGTTCTTCGGACTCTCGGGCACCGGTAAGACGACGCTGTCCGCGGACCCGGAGCGCAGGCTGATCGGCGACGACGAGCACGGCTGGTCGGACAACGGCGTCTTCAACTTCGAGGGCGGCTGTTACGCGAAGTGCATCCGGCTCTCGCAGGAGAACGAGCCCCAGATCTGGGCCGCGATCCGCTTCGGGTCGGTGGTGGAGAACGTCGTCGTGGACGAGCGGACCCGAGAGGTCGACTACGACGACGCGTCGATAACCGAGAACACGAGGGTCGCGTACCCGTTGGAGTTCATCCCCGGATTCGTGCCCGAGGGCCGCGCGGGCCACGCGGAGACGATCGTGTTCCTCACCGCGGACGCCTTCGGGGTGCTGCCGCCGATATCGAGGCTCTCGCCCGACGCCGCGATGTACCACTTCCTCTCCGGCTTCACCGCGAAGCTCGCAGGCACCGAGGCGGGCCTGGGGGCCGAGCCGGAGGCGACGTTCTCGACGTGCTTCGGCTCACCGTTCCTTCCGCTGCGCCCGAGCATCTACGCGGAGATGCTCGGCGAGAGGATCCAGAAGCACGACGCGCGCGTCTTCCTCGTGAACACGGGATGGACCGGCGGCCCGTTCGGCGTCGGGGAGCGCATGAGCCTTCCCGCGACGCGGGCGATGGTGCGCGCGGCGACGTCCGGCGCGCTGGACGGGATCGACACGAAGACCCACCCGATCTTCAACCTGGAGGTCCCCGTCGCCTGCCCCGGCGTCCCCGACGAGGTGCTGGATCCGCAGTCGACGTGGAGCGACCCGGAGGCGTACGAGGACAAGGCGCGCGAGCTCGCGCGGATGTTCGTGAAGAACTTCGAGCGCTTCGTCGACTCGGTCCCGTCCGAGGTCGTGGAGGCGGGCCCGAGGGCGGACTAGCCCTCGATCTCGAAGAAGATCCGGACCTCGGTGTGGTACTCGACGATCACGCCGTCCTCCACGACGGCCGCGCTCGAGATCACGTCGAGCTTGTTGATCCGCCTGATCGTGCGCGCCGCCTCCCTCAAGGCCTCGCGCGCCGCCTCTCCCCAGCTCTCTGCCGAGACGCCGGTTAGGTCGATGGTGTTCATCACAGCCACGGCCGCCGCCTTTCAGTAATCGAGGGAGTCGATGGCGCGAACGGTATCCGAACTCGGCGAGGGGGGAGTGATCGAGCTCGTCGCTTCGTTCCTGCCGGCCGCGCCCGCAGGCGAGCTCTGGAGCGGGGACGACGCGGCCGTGGTCGCGCCCGGAGCCAACCTGATCACGACCGACACGATGGTGGAGGGGGTCGACTTCGATCTGGGTTACTGCGACGGGTTCGATCTCGGGTGGAAGGTCACGGCGATCAACGTGTCGGACATAGCCGCGATGGGGGGGACGCCGTCTCGTGCGGTCGCGACGCTCGCTCTTCCTCCCTCTACTCCGGTCGAGCTCGTCGAGGAGACCGGCCGCGGGCTGGCGGCGGCCGCCCGCGAGTGGCACCTCGGAGTGGTCGGGGGAGACGTCAGCTCCGCCCCTCAGATCGCGATCGGCATGACCGTGCTCGGCTCGGCGGCCGCGCCCGTCCCGCGCACGGGAGCCAGGCCGGGCGACCTGATCTGCGTCACCGGTTCGGTCGGAGGGTCGTGGGGCGGGCTCCAACTGCTGCAGCGGGGTCTGCGCGACGAAGCGCCGCGTCTCGTCCGGCGCCATCTGAGACCGCAGGCGCGCGTGGACGAGGGCCGGCGTCTGGCGGAGCTGGGCGCCACCGCGATGATCGACGTGTCCGACGGCCTGGCGATCGATCTCGCGCGGCTCATGGCCGCGTCGGGAACGGGGTGCCGGGTCGATCCGGCACTCGTTCCGGTGGATCCCGAGCTGCGGGTGCTGGTGGACCTCGGTCTCGCGCGCGGGGACGAGCTCCTCAGGAGCGCGATCCTGGGAGGAGAGGACTTCGAGCTGCTCGCGACCGTGCGGGGGGGCGCGGACGTCCCCGCGACCGTGATCGGCGAGGTCACCGAAGACCGAACCATGAGGTTCGGGGACGAGGACCTGGAAGAGCTGGGGAGGACGGAAGGATGGGATCACCTGCGCGGCCGGTGACGGGCCTTCCGCGCGCGCTGACGATCGCGGGGTCGGACTCCGGCGGGGGCGCCGGGATACAAGCGGACCTCAAGACCTTCTTTGCGCTCGGGTGCCACGGCATGAGCGCGATCACCGCGCTGACGGCTCAGAACACGGTCGCGGTCACCGGTGTGTACGGGGTTGACCCCGGCTTCGTCGTGGAGCAGATCGAAGCCGTCGCGACCGACATCGGAGTGGACGCCGCGAAGACGGGGATGCTCGCTTCCGCGCCGGTGGTCGAGGCCGTCGCAAAGGCGATCGAGGCCTTCGCGATACCGAAGCTCGTGGTCGACCCCGTCTCGGTCAGCAAGCATGGCGACCGGCTCTTGGCGGAGGACGCGGTCGACGCGCTGCGGACGCGCCTGTTGCCGCTCGCCGAGGTCGTGACGCCGAACCTGCACGAGGCCGCGATGCTCGCGGGAACCGGCGCGCCGAGCACGCGGGACGACATGAAGGAGGCCGCCCGCGCGATACACGCGCTCGGCCCCCGGTCGGTGCTCGTCAAAGGCGGCCACCTCGAAGGCGCGGGTCCCGGCGGCGAGGAAGAGTCGAGCGATCTCTTCTACGACGGCGAGAGCTTCCTCGAGCTGAACGGGCCGCGCTTCGACACGAAGGACACGCACGGCACCGGCTGCGCGCTCTCGGCCGCGATCGCAGCCCGCCTCGCGCACGGGGACACGACCGTCGACGCGCTGCACGCCGCGAAGCGCTTCGTCTCGGGCGCGATCGAGCGTTCCCTGCGCATCGGGAAGGGCTACGGGCCGGTCAACCCGGGCTGGGAGCTCTTCTAGGAAGTCGCCGCGAGCGATTCGGCCTCGGCCGCGAGACCGTCGGCGTCGAGCTCCTCGGAACGAGCGCGCAGGTCCAGATACGCGACCGTCGAGGCCGCGGCGGTGAAGAGCCATACGGGGCCCGTGACCAGGACGTCGACGAGCAGCGACCCCGGAAGCTCCAGGCCACCGCCTGCGGGGAGCACCTCCGCCGCGAGCGCGAAGATCATGATCTGCAGCAGCGCGGCGCCGAGCGCGAGCAGGAGCAACGTCGAGACGACGCGTCCCCAATTCCCTGCAAGCAGGTTCTTCGCCCGGACCGCGGCCTCCCGGAACTCCTTCTGCTCCCACACGATCGCGTGCACGAGCACCGGCGGGCCCAGCAGCGCGGGCAGCAGGACGTAGCGCACCACCGGTCCCAGGAACAGCAGCAAGGTCAGCAGCGGCATCGACACGTAGAGCGCAGCGACCACGACGTGACCGAACCGCGGCTTGAGCCGGCGCCAGCCGTGGCCGGAGGAGACCCTCGTCCCGCAGAGCTCCCCGACGAACACGACCGACGCGATCCCCGCGAGGACGCTGCCGGCGACCGTCGCGAGGATGATGCGCGCCGCGAGCGAGACGGCCAGCCCTTCCACCGTCCCCTCCGCGTCCACCACCTCCGTCAGGAAGACGATCACGGCGAGGTGGACGATCGTGACCAGCGCGACGCCGCCGATGAAGACCATGGCGAGCCGCGCGAACGTGTGCCGGAAGAGCCTCCACGTCCACGCGAGGTAGCCCTCGACACCGACGGGCGAAGGGAAGGCGCGCGACGGTGCGGTCTCCGGGTCCGGCACCTGGAGGGCTAGCGGACCCGGCGCTTGGCGATGAAGCCGACGATCAGCAGAGCGGCGACCGCGACGGCGCCGATCGCGACCTTCTTCCCGATCTCGCCGGCCTCGACCTTGGCGCGGTCGACCAACTCGTCGACCTTGCGCGCCAGGTCCTCGCGCGTCTCTTCGATCTCTCCGAGTGTCTGCTGGGCGTTCTTACCCATCGCCGCCCTCCCTATCTCCTGCCCAGGGACTTCACCATCTCGGCGTCGTCCTTCAGCGTCTGTTTGGTCATCTCGGCCGAGATGGGAGCGGACAGCTTCTTCCTCGCCATCGCCACGGCGACGATCGTGAGGAGGATCAGCACGCCGGTCGTGGCGAGGTCGGCCGCCCATGTCCACAGGATCTCGTCGAAGCCGTCGCGGATCGCCAGCAGGCCGAAGATCAGCGCGAAGAAGGCGAAGATGCCGGCGACGGTGATCACGACCACGCCCTTCACCTTGGTCGCGATCGACTGGCCGATCTCCTGCTTCGCCAGCTCGACCTCTTGGCGGATCAACGTCGAGAGGTCCTCCGTGACCTCCTTCATCAGCCGGCCCGCGGACTTGTCGTCCCCGGCACCGTTGCCGCGGTAGAGGTCCTGCGCTCTCGGTCGTTCGGCCACGATCCCTCCTATCCCTAGAGCAGCGATTGTCGCGTCAACCGGCGCTCTGCGAGTACGGCGTTGACCTCTGCGGCGAGCAAAGTGATCTGAGCGAGCAGATAGCTCGCCACCAACAGACCCGCGGCGGTGGCGAACGCACCGAAGGTAGCCGACCTGGCAGCGGCGCCGCGGTCGAGGTAGACGGTCCCGAGGAACTTGAGGACCTCGAAGGTCGCACCGGCGATCAGCGCTCCGGGGAGGACCTCTTTCCAGCTCCTGCGGACGTGGGGCAGGAACTTGAACGCGGTGAGGAAGATCGCCACGTTCAGGGCGGCGCCGACCGCGGTCGTGAGGACCGTCCCCACGCCGGGGACGAGCCGGGCCAGCGACCCCACGCCGAGTGACCCCAGGACCGCGACGGCGAACAGCGCGAGCCACTTCAGCGCGCCCAGGCGCTTGACGAGGAAGTTGCCCTCGTCCTCGACGCGATGGATCTTGTCGAGGGCGTGGCCCAGCGCGACGACCGCTCCGGTTCCCGAGTAGAGCGCGAGGACGATGCCGAGCAGCGCGAGCTTGCCGGCGGCCTTCTGGATGCCGCGCAGCACCTCGCCGTCGATGATCGTGTTGACCAGGGGGAAGCCCTCGAAGCTCCGCTGTAAGAGGTCCTCTTCGACCTCGGGATAGACGTCGGTCACGAACCCGAGCACTGCCGTGGCGAAGATAAGCATCGGGAAGATCGAGAAGAACACGTAATAGGTCAACGCCGCGGCGTAGAAGCCCCCGTCGTCTTCGGAGAACCGCTTGAAGGTCCTGACCGCGACGTCGACGGTTCCGAAGCGAGCGCGCGCCTTCTCGATGCGCAGCTTCGCCTGGGCCGGGATTTGCTTGAGGTCGGGCATCGCGCGGGAGTTACCCGCCGGAAGATGTTGCTTAAACAGGGCGAGCGAAGGGCGGCCTCGGCCGGACTCCAGGAAATGAGCGAGCTAGCCGGCGCGCGTGACCTTGTTCGCCTTGAGGCACTTCGTGCAGACGGCGACCCGCTTGGGGGCGCCGCCGACGATCACGCGCAGCTTCTGGACGTTGGGGTTCCAGCGCCGGCGCGTCCGCCTGTGGGAATGGGAGATGTTGTTCCCGAACCCGGGCGTCTTCCCACAGATGTCACACACGGAGGCCATAGGGGCGACAGGGTACCAAATCACGAGCCGCCCCCCCGGGCGACGACTAATCTCGGGTGCATGACCCAGACCGTGAGGGGCCGGCCCAAGGGCCTCGAGCTCTACGCCTCGTCCCGGACCGCGCTGCCGCTGCCGGTGACCGGCAAGCGCGCCGAGGCGCTCGCGAAGCTCGGCATCGGGTCGGTCCAGGACCTGCTGCAGCACTACCCGCGCTACCACGTCGACCGCACGCAGCTCCGGACGATCGCGGACCTGCGGAAGCTTGCTGCGGAAGGTCACGACGGCGAGGTACAGGTGCACGCGACGGTCAAGAAGATCGCGCCGCCGTTCCGCACGCGTTCCGGCAAGAGGATGATCAAGGGCCAGATCGCGGACGAGACCGGAGCGGTCGACGTCACCTGGTTCAACCAGGAATGGGTCGCGCGGGCGTTGACGCCGGGAACGGTCGCGTTCTTCTACGGGAAGCTCGGGCTGTTCCGCGGGCGGCTGCAGATGAGCGCGCCGCGCTTCGAGAGGGTCCGCACGGGGGCCGAGCCGTTCAACGTCGGACGGATCATCCCGATCTATCCCGCGACCGCGGAGCTCACGAGCGACCAGCTCCGCAAGCTCATGTGGGATGCGCTGGCGAAGCACGGTCGCATCCTCGACCCGCTGCCGGAGGCCCTGTTCCGGTCGCTCGGCCTCATGACCCGCTCGGACGCGATCCGGCTGATCCACTTCCCGGACACTAAGGACGAGGTGATGCAGGCGCGGCGACGGATCGTGTTCGACGAGGTCTTCACGCTGCAGCTCGGGCTCGTCTACCGGAAGCGCAAGCTCGAGAGGACCGTGCGGGGGATCTCGCATGGAGCCCCCGGGCCCGCGTCGCTCCCGGCCACGTTCGTCGCGGAGCTTCCGTTTGAGCTGACCGGCGCGCAGCGACGCGCGTGCGGCGAGGTGGCGGCGGACATGACGAAGGCGCACCCGATGCACCGTCTCGTCGAAGGCGAGGTCGGGTCGGGCAAGACCGTCGTCGCGCTGTACGCGTGCCTGATCGCGATCGAAGGCGGCTACCAGGCCGCGTTCATGGCGCCGACCGAGGTCCTTGCCGAGCAGCACCACCTGACGGTGGGGGAGCTGCTCGACCGCGCCTTCGGTGAGGCCGAGCGTGCGAACCTGTTCGCAGGGGTCTCACGGCGACCGGTCGTCAGGCTGCTGACCGGCTCGACCCCCGCGGCGCAGCGCCGCAAGATCCTCGAGGAGGTCGCGGCCGGCGAGGTCGACCTCCTCCTCGGGACGCACGCGCTGATCCAGGAGTCGGTCGCGTTCCGCCGGCTCGGCGTGGCGGTCGTCGACGAGCAGCACCGCTTCGGTGTGCACCAGCGCAAGAGCCTGCGCGAGAAGGGCTCGGAGGGCGAGCCGGACATCCTCGTGATGACCGCGACGCCGATCCCGCGCACGCTCGCCGTCACGATCTACGGGGACCTCGACGTATCGATCCTCGACGAGCTCCCCAAGGGACGTAAGCCGATCGAGACTCGTCTCGCGGCGGCGCCGGACGCGCGCGCGGAGGCCTACGACCTCATCCGGCGCGAGGCCGAGTCGGGCCGTCAGGCGTTCGTCGTGTACGCGCTGCGCGACGAGTCCGACAAGACCGAGCTGCGCAGCGCGAAGGCCGAGGCGAAGAGGCTTGCGGAGCAGATCTTCCCGGACCTGAGGCTCGGGCTCGTGCACGGTGACATGAAGGCCGCCGACAAGGAAGGCGCGATGGGCGACTTCCGCGACGGCAAAACCGACGTGCTCGTCGCGACGACCGTGATCGAGGTCGGAGTCGACGTGCCGAACGCGACCGTGATGCTCATCGAGGACGCCGACCGGTTCGGGCTCGCGCAGCTCCACCAGCTCCGCGGCCGTATCGGGCGCGGGGGCCACGCGTCGCACTGCGTGCTCGCGACCGACCTCGACCTCACGCGGGCCGGCGACGACGCAGCGATCGCGCTGGTGGCGGAGAGGCTCCAGGCCGTCGTCTCGACCGGAGACGGCTTCAAGCTCGCGCTCGTCGACCTCCGCCATCGCGGAGAGGGCCAGCTGTTCGGCGCGCGTCAGTCGGGCATGCCCCAGCTCAAGCTCGCGCGCGTCCTGGAGCACCAGGACGTCGTCCAGAGCGCGCGGCGGATGGCGGTGGCGATACTGGACGAGGACCCGGAGCTGCGCGCGTACGAGAACGCCGAGCTGGCCCGCGAGATGCACGCACGCTTCCCCGACCGGGCCCTCGACGTGGTGCACTCCGGCTGACGGGTGCCTCTCGCTTTGGTTAGGTTGTGGTCATGAGAGTGATCGCGGGGAAGGCCAAGGGGCGCCGGCTGAAGTCGCCGGGGCTCGGGACCAGGCCGATGACCGACCGCATGAAGGAGTCGGTGTTCTCCTCGCTCGGCGAGCTGAAGGGCCTCGTGGTGCTCGATCTCTACGCGGGGTCGGGGTCGCTCGGGCTCGAGGCGCTGTCGCGGGGTGCGAAGAAGGCCCGCTTCGTCGAGAGCGCCCGCGACGCGATCGTCAAGCTCGAGGAGAACATCGAGACGACTGGGCTCGGCTCGAAGGCCGAGGTGACGTGGGCGGACGTAGCGTCGACGCTGCAGCTCGGCACCGGCGACCGCGTCGATCTCGTGTTCCTCGACCCTCCTTACTCGATGCCGCTCGGAGGTGTTCGGACGGACCTGGAGGCACTAGTGATGAACGGGTTCCTCTCGGACGAGGGCCGGATCGTCGTCCACCGTCCGGCGAAGGAGGCGCAGCTCAAGCCGCTGGGCCTCGCGCTCCACTGGGAGAGGGAGTACGGGCAGTCGCGCATCCTCGTCTTCGGACACGAGGAAGAAGAGGACGCCTGAGAAGGTGGCGGCGGCGCTGTGTCCCGGGTCGTTCGACCCGCCGACGAACGGACACATCGACGTCATCGAACGAGCGGCGAAGTACTTCGACTCGGTCGTCGCCGCGGTGATAGAGAACCCTTCGAAGCAGCCGCTGTTCTCCGCGGACGAGCGCAAGGCCCTGCTCGAGGGCGCGCTGTCGCACCTCGACAACGTCGAGGTCGCGTCGTTCTCCGGGCTGCTCGTGGACTTCGCCGCGCAGCGGGGGGTGACCGCCGTCGTCAAGGGCCTGCGCGCCGTGTCCGACTACGACTACGAGCTCCAGATGGCGCAGATGAACGCGGCGCTGTCTCCCGGGCTCGACACGTTCTTCGTCCCCGCGAAGGCATCGTGGGCCTTCCTCTCCTCGAGCCTCGTCCGGGAGGTAGCCCGGTACGGCCGATCGGTCGAGGGCCTGGTCCCGGCCGGTGTCGCTTCTGCCCTGAAAGCCCGGTTCGCGCCGTAAAGGGCGGATGCTGCGGTTGCGACGGACGTGTCATGCTGTAAGGCCACACCCCGAAAATCCACTTCTGAAACGTCGGAAAGGTAGCTGCCGCATGGACCTCATCGAACGTATCGACGAGATGCAGGTGCTGGTCGAGGAGGCCAAGTCCGTGCCGCTGTCCTCGTCTGCCGTGATCAACCGGGACGAGTTCCTCGAGATGCTCGCGCAGATGAAGGACGAGGTGCCGGACGAGGTCCGCCAGGCCCGCTGGATGACCCGCGACCGGGACGAGCTCCTGTCGCGCGCGCGCAAGGAGGCCGAGCGCATCGTCGGGGAGGCCCGGGAGCAGCGCGACCGGCTGCTTTCGAGGACGGAGATCGTTCACGCCGCGGAGCGGGAGGCCGAGCGGATCATCGACGAGGCCAAGGAGCGGGGCGTCAAGCTCCGCGTCGAGGCCGAGGACTACATCGACCAGAAGCTCGCGGCCTTCGAGATCCTCCTGAACAAGACGCTCACGACCGTCTCCAAGGGGCGCGAGCAGCTGCGGGGGCAGCGGCAGTCCGTGATGAACGGGGCTCCCGAGGCAACTGCCGGCGAGGCCCCCTTCGACGCCGAGGAGCTCAGGCAACCCTCGCTCTAACCACCGCCCGGCACGCTCCAGCCTACTGGAACAAACTGGGAAAACGCCCTCTTCTGATATCATCCGGGGCTCGGCGCGTTCGCATCGCGCCGGCCACTTTCCACGTCCGACGGGCAGGAGACGCGCGCGTGCAGGGCTTTACCTATCCGGTCATCGAAATACTCGGGCGCCCCGGCGAATACCGGGACTTCCGCATCGTCGCGCCCCTTCCCGGGGCGGGCACCGCGCTCGCGCGCCTGTCGGCCTCGCCGGTCGAGGCGGACCTGCGGGCCGAGAGCGTCGTCGAGGGGGTCCTCGTCACCGGACGGGCGGGCGCGGACGTCATCTTCGAGTGCTCCCGCTGCCTCACGGAGTTCCCGTCCGACGTCTCGGTGGAGCTGTGCGAGCTGTTCGTGGGCCCGGGACGCGATGTCTCGCCCGAAGAGGACTCCTACGAGGTCAAAGGGACCGAGATCGACCTCGAGCCGATGCTCCGGGACGCCATGGTCCTCGCGCTGCCGCTGAACCCCGTCTGCTCGCTCGACTGCAAGGGGTACTGCGCCGGCTGCGGCCAGAACCTGAACGAAGGGGCCTGCTCCTGCGCCCCCGACGACGTCGACCCGCGCTGGGCCGGGCTGGAGGCCCTGCGCACGAAGCTGGACCAGTAGAGGAGGAGCCATGGCGGTACCGAAGCGGCGCAAGACGAGGTCGAAGATGCGGATGCGGCGCGCCCACTGGAAGACCGAGGCGGCCACTTACGCGTCCTGCCCCCAGTGCCGCCAGCCGAAGATGCCCCACCGCGTCTGTCCGAACTGCGGCTACTACGCGGGCCGGCAGGCCGTCGAGACGGAGTA
>WUUC01118592.1_pt1 | contig 12813 bp, 11 predicted proteins | sample 6278441 | NCBI WGS metagenome assembly WUUC01 (sample SAMN13675441, study PRJNA597444) | soil metagenome | isolation source: soil | place: USA: Washington | collected 2017-10 | reverse complement strand
ACCAGAAGCTCAACCTCTCGCCGTACTACCTCAAGCCCGGCTTCGCCTTCGGCGGCTCGTGCCTGCCGAAAGACGTGCGGGCGCTGCTCTACAAGGCGAAGACGCTGGATCTTTCCCTTCCCATCCTGGGCGCGATCCTGCCGAGTAATCAGCTGCAGATCGAGCGCGGCGTGCAGGCCGTGGTGGAGAAGGGAAACAGGAAAGTGGGCATCCTGGGGTTCTCGTTCAAGGCGGGCACCGATGACCTGCGCGAGAGCCCGATGGTCGAGCTCGCCGAGCGACTCATCGGCAAGGGCTACGACCTGCGTGTGTACGACCGCAACGTGAGCTTGGCGGCAGTGCACGGCGCGAACCGCGACTACATTCTCAACAAGATCCCGCACATCTCCCGGCTCATGGTGCCGACGATCGACGAGGTGCTTACGCATGCGCACACCATCGTTATCGGCAACGCCGCGCCGGAATTCGCCGAGGTGCCGCGGCGCATCGGCGCCCATCAGACGGTGATCGATTTCGTTCGCGTGAGCGGATCGCGCACTGTGGCCGGCGTGTATGAAGGAATCTGTTGGTAGTGCTAGATAAAGAAGCCTTCGATCTGTTGCTTCCCCGGCTCACGCCGCGCATGGTCTTTCTCGAGATCGGCGCGCGGGGCTGCGAGCTGTCGCTGCTGGTCGCGGGCTACGTGGAGCGGGTCTGGTGCGTGGAGTCTCAGGCGGCGCCCGAGCGCGCGCCGTGCAACCTGCGCCGCGGCAGCCTGGGCGGGGTGCCGGTCGAGTCGGTGGACCTGGCGTTCAGCGAGCGCCTGGAGCATGCAGCCGATGTGCGCGCGCTGCTGAAGAAGTCGGGGCTCTGGTTGCTGTACGGGACCGTGATTCGCGCGCAGGCCCTGCGCACTGCCGGCTTCTCGCGCGTGGCGCACTACGCGGCAGGGCTGCGGCTGCCGCCCGCGCTCGCGCGCATCTGCCGCACTCCGGTGACGGTGGCCTACAAGTGAGCGACAACGAAAAGCATCGGCGCGTACTGATCCTGGTGGAGAACCTGCCTAGCCCGTTCGACCGGCGGGTGTGGCAGGAGGCGAACGCGCTGCGCCACGCCGGCTATGCCGTATCGATCGTCTGTCCCACCGGCAAGGGCTGCGAGAAGAACTTCGAGACCATCGACGGCATCGACATCTGGCGCTACGATCTGCCTCGCGAAGGCACGGGCGCGCTCGGTTACCTCGTGGAGTACACGGCTGCGCTCTTCTGGAGCTTCATCCTCAGCCTGAAGGTGCTGCGCAAGCGCGGCTTCGATGTGGTGCATGCCTGCAATCCGCCCGACCTGTTCTTCCTGATCGGCGGCTTGTACAAGCTCTTCGGCAAGAAGTTCGTGTTCGATCACCACGACGCGAGCCCCGAGCTGTACGAGGCAAAGTTCGGGCGCAAGGACGCGTTCCACCGTCTTCTCCTCGCTCTCGAGAAGCTCACCTTTCGCACCGCCGACGTGTCGATCGCCACCAACGAGTCGTACCGGCGCATCGCCCTCGAGCGCGGCGCGATGGCGCCCGAGAAAGTGTTCGTCGTGAGAAGCGGCCCGAGCCTTGAGCGGATGAGGGTGATGCCGCCCGTCGAGGCGCTCAAGAAGGGGCGGCGCTACCTCGTCGGGTACGTGGGCGTGATGGGCAAGCAGGAGGGCATCGAATACCTCCTTCGTGCCGTGGCGCATCTGGTGCACGAGCGAAAGCGCACCGACGTGCAATTCGGCCTCGTCGGCGGCGGCACCTCTCTGGAGGAGATGAAGGCGCTCGCCGTTTCCCTGCGCGTAGACGACTACGTCACCTTCACCGGTCGGGTGTCGGACGGGGCGCTGCTCGCGATGCTCAACACCGCCGACGTGTGCGTTAACCCCGACGTGGCCAACGAGATGAACGACATCTCGACCATGAACAAGGTCATGGAGTACATGGCGCTCGGCAAGCCGATCGTGCAGTTCGACCTCGCCGAAGGTCGCTTCTCCGCGCAGCGCGCCTCGCTCTATGCACGGCGTAACGACTCCGTCGATCTTGCCGCCAAGATCGCCGAGCTCCTCGATGACCCGGCCCGGCGCGCCGCGATGGGGGCGTTCGGCCTGCGCCGCGTGGAGAGCGAGCTCGAGTGGCGCTACGAGGCGCCCAAGCTCATCGCTGCCTATGAAGCGCTCTGGGCCGCCGCGCCGCGGGAGCGCCACGCCCTGTGACGGCGAACCTCTACCGTCCGGACGTCGACGGCCTGAGGGCTATCGCCGTGCTTGCCGTCATGGCGTTCCATGCCTTTCCGCGCGCAGCACCGGGCGGCTTCGCCGGCGTCGATGTCTTCTTCGTCATCTCCGGTTTCCTCATTTCGGGCATCATTTTCCACGGCCTGCGCGCGGGGCGTTTCGGCTTCGCTGATTTCTACTGGCGGCGCATTCGGCGCATCTTTCCGGCGCTCATCGTAGTGCTCGTGGCGTGCCTCACCCTCGGCTGGTTCGTGCTCTTGCCCGACGAATACAGCGAGCTGGGCAAGCATGTGGCGGCCGGCGCGGGCTTCGTCGCAAATATCGCGCTATGGCGCGAAGCCGGGTATTTCGACAGCGCCGCCGAGCTCAAGCCGCTGCTGCACCTGTGGTCCCTCGGCGTGGAGGAGCAGTACTACCTCGTCTGGCCGATCCTGCTCGTGCTGTTGCGCAAGCACCCCCAGTGGATGCTCTGGTCGATCATCGCGCTCGCCGGCCTTTCCTTCGCCGCCAATCTGTGGCTCACGGGCCGCAATGCCGGCGCCGCCTTCTTCCTGCCGATTGGACGCTTCTGGGAGCTCTTTGCAGGCGGTCTGCTCGCGTATTTCGCTCACTACCGCCGACTGCACGAGGGCCTGACAGGCCTGAAAGCGGGCCTCGGCGCGGGCCTGATCGCCGCCTCGCTCATGGCGTTGAGTCCGGAACGCTCGTTCCCCGGGGGGTGGGCGTTGCTGCCGGTGGCCGGCGCGGTGCTGCTGATATGGGCAGGACCTTCGGCATGGATCAACCGCCGCGTGCTTGCGCACCCGGCGCTAGTCTTCGTTGGCCTGATCAGCTACCCGCTTTACCTTTGGCACTGGCCGCTTCTTGCCTTTGCGCGCATTGTCCACGGCGGTGAGCCGCCGGCGGCGACGCGCGCGGCGCTGTGCGCATTCAGCGCGCTACTCGCCTGGCTGACTTACGAGCTCATCGAGAGAAAGGTTCGCTTCCCGACGATGGCCTCGCTGCGGCGCTACTCGGTGCCGGCGCTGGCCGCTTCTATGGCGGTACTCGGCGTAGCGGGGGTGCTTGCATCGGATAGCCGGCTGGTGCCGCAATCGGCCTCGTCACCGCGCATCCGGGAAATCTCCGGCGCTTTCACCGACTGGGATCACGCCAGCGATCACATCATTCCGGGCGACAGCGGCCGCACGGTGCTCTTCTTCGGCGACAGCCACATGCAGCAATTCTGGCCGCGCATCAAAAAGATCGCGGCGGAGCGCGCGGCGCCGGTGCATACCTTACTTCTCAGATCCTCCGGCGGCTGCGCCCCGGTGCCCGGAATCGAGCGCAAGGGCTATGCATGCAGCGAATTCGTCGACGACGCTTTGCGCTTGGCCCGACAGCCATACGTCGACACCGTCATCATCTCAGCATCGTGGGTGGGCTTCGTCAACCGCGACGATTACTACCGGGTCGGCGACCCGGAGCAGGCGCCGCTCGAATTGCTCGCGTCGCACTCCGGCTGGGTGCTGCAGGGCTTTCAAGCAGCTCTTGCGGAACTCACCGCGGCGGGAAAGCGCGTGGTCCTGGTGCTTTCCTCGCCCCGCGGCAGCGCTCTCGATCCAAAATCGGTAATCGCTCGCGACGGCCTGACCGTCCAGGTCCGCGCAGCACCAGCGCCCGTCTCTCGCACAGAGCTCGCCGCACTTACCGGCCCGATTGACGAGCGACTAAAGCGCATTGCGCAGGCCGTCGGTGCGAACGTCATCGATCCCGCAGAGTGGTTGTGCACACCCTCCATGTGCCCGAGCGTCGATGAGCAGGGCCGGCCTCTATACAAGGACGCATCGCATCTGCGTGCAAGTGTGGCACGCGAGCGCTTCCGCGCGGTCGACGCCTACGTCTACGCCCGCTAGTGACGTAGTCCGTCCGGGCGGGGCGGCATAGTGCAGCCGCGTCAAGTGCAATGTCCATGCTTGCCCATCCATCTCGAAAGCGCCATGCGTATACCCTCTCCGTCGCCCGAAATATCCGTCATCGTGCCGACCTTCAACGAGCGCGACAACGTCGCCGAAGTCGTCTCGCGGCTGGACCGCTGCTTCGCCGGGCGAGCCTGGGAAGCGATCTTCGTGGACGATGATTCAACCGACGGCACTGCGGACCTGGTGCGGCGCATCGCGCGCCGGGATGCGCGCGTGCGCTGCATTCAGCGCATCGGCCGGCGCGGCCTCTCGTCTGCCTGCGTGGAAGGAATGCTGGCGAGCGCGGCGCCTTACGTAGCAGTCATCGACGGGGACCTTCAGCACGACGAGGCCTTGCTTCCGCGCATGCTCGACACGTTGAAGTCTGGCGAGGTAGACGTGGTCGTGGGCACGCGCTACTCCGAGGGCGGCGGGGTGGGCGACTGGGAGCGTTCTCGCGCCCGCATGAGCCGGATCGCCACGCGCCTGAGCCGCCTCATCGTGCGCGAGCAGCTTTCCGATCCGATGAGCGGATTTTTTGCGCTGCGGCGCGAAGTGCTGGAAAACTCGGTGCGCGAGCTCTCCAGCATCGGCTTCAAGATCCTGCTCGACATCCTTGCCTCGTCGCCCATGCGCTTGCGCATCCGCGAGCTGCCCTATCAGTTCCGCTCGCGCCACGCCGGCGAAAGCAAGCTCGACAGCCAGGCGGTCTGGGAATACCTCATGCTGCTCGCCGACAAGCTCTTCGGGCGCTATGTTCCCGTGCGATTCGTGACGTTCGGTGCCATCGGAGGCTTCGGCGTGCTGGTGCACTTCCTCGTGCTCGGCGTCCTTTTCCGCGGGCTGGGCGTTGACTTCATGTTCAGCCAGACGGCCGCGGCGCTTGTGGCGATGACCAGCAATTTTGCGATGAACAACGTGCTGACGTACCGCGACCGGCGGCTGCGCGGCTGGGCCTGGCTCAGGGGATGGGGCAGCTTCACTCTGGTGTGCTCGATCGGGATGCTGGCCAACGTGGGCGTCGCCGCGTACCTCTTCGCAAGCGCCGCAGGCTGGGCCGCCGCCGCGCTGGCCGGAATCGCCATCGGTGCGGTCTGGAACTACGCTATGAGCGCAACCTACACCTGGCGTAACGTGCGCACGGCAGCGCGCCGCACGCAGGCCGCACGCGCCGCCCGCCGCGCAGTCGACCCAGTGTGAAACTAAGGCTGCACCTTTGCGTTGCGGCGGTGCTCGTCCTGACGGCTGTCGCACTGTTCGTGGTGCTTCCGGGCGTCGCGGGAAGCGCGAGCGGGTATTACGCGCTCGGTTTTGCGGACGATTACGATATTCTCGCGAACAGCCTTGCGACCGGGCGGGGCTACCGGCTCGCTCCGCAGCTCGAAGAGACTATGATGCGCGAGCCGGGCTATCCGCTGCTGCTCGCGGGAGTGTTCAAGGCTCTCGGGTATCACCTGTGGTCTGCGCGGCTGGCGAACCTGCTGCTCGCCGGCGGAGCAGCCCTGCTCCTGTGGCATCTAGCGATGCGCGTCACACGCGACGACAAAGTGGCACTTCTCGCGACCCTGGCCTTTCTTCTGCATCCGGGCACCGTGGTGGCCCAGGCGCGCGGCGGAGTCGAGATTCTCTTTGTGTTCGGCCTGCTCGGCTTTCTGCTCCTTGTATACCGTGCCATCGAAGCGGACCGGCATCGGCTTTTCTTCCTCGCCGGGCTGGCGCTCGGCGCCGTAGTGCTCGTGCGTAGCACGCCGCTGCTTTTCCCGCTGTTGCTGGTGCCTTATCTCGTGGCCACCGCGACATCCGAATCGCGCCTGCGGCGCCTGGCGCAGGGCGGCGTGTTGTTCCTCGGCATGGCGACCGTCATGTTGCCGTGGGTAGCGCGAAACTACATGCTTTCCGGGCACCTGGTGCCGACCGCGTCGGTTCAAGGGGTCGCGGCGCAGGAGGGCCAGTACACTTGCGAGCGCCTGTCGTTCGGCCGTAGCTTCGAGGAGCTCCAGCACGAGGCGGCAGCCGAGCGCCAGCGCATCGCTGCCGCGCTCGGCTTTAACGTGAAATCAAAGACTTCGTACTACCAGTATTTCCATACCGTGGCCCAAGAGCACGCGTTCAACGGCGTGTTGCTCGAGCGCAGCTTCGCGCGCTACCGCGAGGACCCGGCCCTGCTTGCGCGCTGCGCTGCGGGTAACGTCCTGCATTTCTGGTTTCTGGGCAAGAACGGGCTCGCGACGGCCATCAACATGGTGCTGCAGCTTCCGCTTCTTGCGCTTGCGTTCATCGGCCTGCGCCTGCTGTGGCGCAGCGCGCCGCTCAGCGCCTGGGCGCCCATCGCGCTTTTCATCGGCTACATCTGGGCCGTGCACATGCCAGTGATCGCCCATGCGCGACACAGCATCCCGCTGGTCCCGCTTCTTGCCATCTTTGCTGCTACTGCGCTGATGGCCGCTTGGCAACGGCTGAAGGATCACCGGCTCGCACGAGCGACCCGGCCCGTGGGCGCGTAGCGGTTCGGTGCGCGTCCACACCGAATTGCACCGGTGCGGTGCCCGACTGGTGGGCTCCCGCGTCGGGCCTTGCGTAACGGTCGTTGAAGTTCGGCAGCGGCTCGGCGCTACCGTATCCCGGGCTCGTCCTGTGGAGTGAAAAGTCCGTCGGTCGCGCGGCAATGTCGGGGTAGCTTTTGGCGCTGCTCGCATAGATCGGCGTTCCACGCCGGCCGGGACCGCGGCCGTGACGCTGCGCCTTCGCACCAGCGTTTTGCAGCTGCCCGTTGTGGACGTCGAAATCTGCATCGATGAAGCCTTGATCGGCGTTGGCGGCGATCGAATAGAACTTCGGCTGCCCGTTGACCAGCTTTTCCTTGTGGATATGCCAGATGTTGTTGCGGCTGACGAAGTTGTAGAGGATGCCGCCCGAGTGAATGATGCCGCCGCCGGCGCCGAGCGGAAACAGCGCATCGCGCGCTGCAGGCGGCTGCAGCGCGCTGTTGTGGAAATAGTAGGCACGGCCGCCGTTGAATAAAGGCTGGCGGCTGCCCGCCTTAATGAAGGCACCGCGCGGAGACGTGTCGGGCGGGGCGACCGGGTTGTACATGCCGCCCATCCGGTGGCTGACGTTGCGCCACACATACAGCGGTCCCACGCTGGTCGGCGCGTTCGCAATCGCGGTCATCGCCGTATCGAGGAAATTTTCCCAGATCCTGACATTGCGATTGGCGCCTTCGGCTTCGATCGCATCGTCGTAGACGTGCGATACGCGGTTGCCGTAGATGTCGGAGTCGGCCCACGGAAAGCCTTCGTCGCTGAAGTTGACCGAGCCGCCGATGCCGTCGTTGTAGTGGTGGCCATTTGAGGAATAGATTTCGTTGTAGCGGATTACATGGTTGCTGCCGCAACGGTCGAAGTTCACCCCCTGAGGGCCGCGCGGATGCGCGGGGGCTTGCATGCCGTGCTGCCAGGGCGTCGCTCCGTGACGGGGATCGTGGATGCGATTGCGCTGGATGACCACGCGGTCTGGCCGCCTGTCGGTGCGGGTGCTGCCATAGCCGCAATGGATCGCGCCATCGTCCTCCGGTACGCCAGGATTGCGCCGGCTGATGCCGCCCCAGCCGGTGATTTCGTTCTCCTCGATGACAATGTCGTGCGTCCAGGCATCAGGCTGCGGTTCCGCATCGCGCTGCAGGAGGACGCCGTGGCGGGCGCAGTTGCGCAGCACGAGACCGCGGATGATGATGTGGTGGGTGCCCTGCCTGACGACCACGCAGCTGTTGTCTGCGGTCGCGTCGGACACGCCGGCCCCGTCGATGACGTTCGCGCCGTGCGGTGCGGTGAACACGACGTAACCTTCGCGCTCGTTGCCCGAATCGGACGGCTCGATCACCAGTCGGGTGCTGCCAGGCTTGAGCCGCACCGTCCTCTTCACCTTGAACGGTTCGCTCCAGGTCCGGGCGTGGAGCGTTTCGATGCGCCCGGAGGAAAGTGTCAGCCGCACCGCGTAGGCGGTGCCGGGCTCGAGTTCCACGACGCTGCCTCGGTATTCCGAGTTTCGCGCGTCGAACCACAAATCGAGCGCCTGCCTCCAGGACGGGTCGCCCGCGGCGCGGAAGGCGACGCGCGCCGGGTTATCCGGCGCCCCCTCGGGCGGCGACCAGTACAGTCCGATCGAATGGAACGTCGAAACGGAGTGCGGCGAGCCGGCCGCCGGCATCGCCGCCGCCGCCGCGATCACGAGTAGTGCAGCCGAGAGCTTCGCAAGCTTCATTGGCGACTACTGTATGCGGTGCCATCCGCCCGGGCTCCGATTGCGTACTGCGCCGGCCGGACTAAGCCCGAAGGCACAGCGCCTGCAGCTTCTTCATCGCCCGTCGATTACGTTGCTCGGCGAGATGAAAATCCTCTTCGTGGTGAATACCCTTGGCGAGGGCGGGGCCGGTCAGCAGGTGGTCATTCTCGCGAAGGAGCTGGTGCGCCGCGGGCACAGCGCAAGCATCTACAGCCTCTCCCGCGACAGCGTGGATTTAAACAACCTCGACGCCAGTGGCGTCGACCTGGTGTTGGACCACAAGCGAAGCAGGCTCGATCTGCGCGTCGTGCAGCGGCTTAGACGGCACATCCGCTCCTGGCGGCCCGACGTCGTGCATGGCTTCGTCTACGACGGCGACTTCTATGCCAGGCTGGCGGCCTGGGACGCGGGCGTGCCGGTGCTCAACTCCGAGCGCACCGACGATCAGGCCGTGTCGCTCCGCCAGCGCGCCGGCTATCGGCTAACGGCGATGCTCTGCCACGGCGTCGTCGCGAACACTTACGCGGGCGCCGCGTTCGCGCGCCGGCTGCACCGCCTCGGCTGCGAGCGTGTCGACGTAGTCTGGAACTGCATTGATCTGGAGGAGGTGCGCGAGCGCCTGGCGCGCTCGGAGCGACCGGCGCGGGGCCTCGTCCCGGGCAGCGGCCTCAAGCGGTTGTGCATGGTGGCCTCGATCGCGCCGTATAACGACTATCCGCTTGCGTTCAGGGTGCTCGCCCGGCTGCTGGACGCCGACCCGTCGTGGCGGCTCATCTGCGTTGGAAGCGAGCGCCCGGAGTACCCGGCGCACCCGGCGGAAGTCTTGCGCGAGCTGGATCGATTGCAGCTGCGGCCGTTCGTCACACTGCTCGGACATCGCCGCGACGTGCTCGAGCTCATCGCATCGAGCGAACTGCTCCTCATCACCGCCCGCCAAGGCGGATTTCCCAATGTAGCGCTCGATGCCATGGCCAGCGGCATTCCGGTGGTCAGCACCGATTACGGGGATCTGCGCCGGCTGCTGCCGGTTCGTGGCCAAGTCGTACGCTGGCGAGCCGAGCAGGCCATCGCCGAGGCGGTGCTCGATTGCTATCGCCGGCGCGGCCACATCGCGCGCGCGCAACACCGCGCGGTGGAGCGCGAGACGTGCGCAGCGGCAAGCGCAAGCACGCTTCTCAGCGTGTACTCGAAATACTGCAACGCGTCGGCGAACGCTGGCGCCCGCGGCGCTTCGCGGAGCAAGGCTCCCGAAGCCGCGATCTAGCAACTATTGCTGAGGACTCCCATGCTCGTAGCCATCCACCAGCCTCATTACCTCCCCTGGCTCGGCTACCTGCACCGCATGGCGCAGGTGGATATGTTCATCGTGCTCGACCACGTGCAGTTCGAGCGCCGCAACCGCCAGAACCGCAGCGAGATCCGGCTCGAGGGCGAGGCGCGCTGGCTCACCGTGCCGGTCCTGCAGCGCTCGCAGAAGGAACTTATCGTCGACAAGCTCATCGACAACAGCGATCCGCGCCCCTGGGGCGGGATCCACTTCTCGACGTTGCGCTATGCCTACCGCGACGCCGAGCATCTGCGCGACTACGTCGGTGCGTTGCGCCAGATCCTGGAGGCGCGCTGGGAGCGCCTGGTGGACCTCGACCGCGCGATGCTCGATCTGCTGCGCGATGCTTTCGACATCCGCACGCCGCTGGTGCGCAGCTCCGAGCTCGGCGCCGCCGGCGCCAAATCGGAGCTTATCCTCAATCTGTGCCGCGCGGCGGGCGCCGATGCGCTGCTCGCGGGCTTCGGCGGCTCGCGCCGCTATCTCGACGTCGAGGCGTTCGCCCGCGAAGGCGTCGCTGTTCGCTGGCACGAGTTCACCCATCCCGTCTACCGGCAGTGCGGTCCGCAGGCCTTCATCCCCGGCCTCGCCGCGGTGGACCTTCTGTTCAACTGCGGTCCGCAAAGCCGCGCGATTCTCTTCGGTGCAGGCTCGCCCTTGCGCGCTGCCGCCTAGGGCATGAGGGTACTGTTCGTGATCAGCGGGCTTACCTTAGGGGGAGCCGAGCGCCAGGTAGTGCTGCTCTCCAGGGAGCTCGTCCGGCGGGGCCATGCCGTCAGTATCTTCACGCTCACACGCGATGTGCCGAGGCTGGACGAGCTGACCGGTCGCGGCGTCGACGTGCGGGTCGATCAGAAACGCCAGCGCCTGGACTTCGGCGTGCTCCGACGGCTCCGGCGCCACATCACCTCTTGGCGCCCGGACATCGTGCACGGCTTCCTCTACGACGGTGATGTGTATTCACGATTGGCCGCTTTGGGCACCGGCCTGCCGGTGTTGAACTCCGAGCGCAACGATAACTACCCGCTATCCCTCATTCAGCGGATTGGATATCGGGTAACTGCAGCTTTGTGCGGTGGTGTCGTTGCCAATACGCATGCAGGCGCGGCATTCGCCCGGCGCCTGCACCGGATGGCGCCTGAGGCGGTCCACGTGGTGTGGAATGGCATTGACCTCGAGGAGGTGGACGCGCGCCTCGCCCGCTCCGAGCGCCCGGCGCGGCAGATCTTCCCCGATGGCAGGCTCAAGCTCCTTTGCATGGTCGCAGCATTCCGGCCGCAGAAGGACTACCACCTTGCGCTACGGGTCATGAGGCGCCTCGTCGACCGCGACGACTCTTGGCGGCTCATCTGCCTGGGGGACGAGCATTCCGCCGCGATGCGCGCATACAAGGCGCAAGTGCTGGCGGAGCGCGAGCGGCTGGCGCTCGAGCCCTATGTCTTGTTCCTCGGCCACCGCCGGGACGTGCCGGAGCTCGTCTCCTCCAGCGACCTTATGCTCCTGACCTCGTTGCACGAGGGGTTCCCGAACGCGGTGCTGGAGGCCATGGCATGCGGCACCGCCGTAGTCACAACCGACTACTCAGACGTGCGCCGCATCGTGCCCACGAACGACCAGGTCGTCGCCTCACGCTCGGAAGACGAGATCGCCGAAACGGTGCTGCGGTGCTACCCACGTCGCGTCGAGCTTGCGCGCCGGCAGCGCGCCTGGGTGGAGCAGCATGCCACCATGGCGGCAAGCGCAGCCTCGCTCCTTGCCGCCTACTCGAGGTACGCCGCAGCGCCGGCTAGCCTGTCGCCGGCACGTAGCTGAAGGTCCAATCGGAATAGCGCCCGGTTCCTTCCAGAATCCGGTCGCGCCCGGTGAAGTTTCCTTCCTTGATCGGACGCGCGTTCGAGCGGCTGTGCACGCCCATGATGCCGCCGTCCGGCCCTGGGATGACGCCCCACTCCGCCTTGCCGGTGACGGGATCGGCGTACATGCGGCGCAGATGCCGTTGCGGCGACGGAAAGCGTTTGTCCTCTAGCAGGTCCTCGAGCCTCTGCGGGAAGCGCTTGGCGCCGGGGCTGCGCTCATAGTAAGAGGCGATCGCCAGGCGGAACTGGTTGCCGACGAAGAGGAGTTCCCGCTCCTTGTCGCGCTGCGCGGCATGCGAGGCAAGCTCGCCGTAGGCAGCGACGCCGGCACCCAGGACTGCGACCACCAGGAGCGCGGCGACCAGGGTGAACCCCGCTTGCGTCCTACCAGCGCTCATAGCCCTTCGCCGGGCTGCGCACGTCATAGACGCCGCCCTTGCGCGGATCTTCCGGCGGCACCGCGATCCAGCTGCCGGGCGAGCGTGTGAACGGGTCGGCCGGGATGGCGCGCAGGTAGCGCTTGACTACCAGCTCGTCCAGCGAGCGCGGGTACTTGCCGGCGTCCGCGTAGTGCTTGTCGAGGGCGTCGCGCATGACGACGAGGTTTTCCTTGAGCACCGCCTCCTCGGCGCGCTTGACGCGGCCGAAATAGTCCGGCACCACCACCGAAATGAGAAGCGCGATGACCGTAAGCACGACCATCAGCTCCACAAGTGTAAAGCCGCGTGCGCGGCGGCTGCGAGTACCCATCTACCACTCCCTGTAAGGAACACCGTTCAAGCCGACCTGCTCGCTCATCGAGCGCACATCGAATACGTCATCGCCGCTGCGCGGCGCATCCGCCGGGCTCGCGTAGCTGCGCAGACCCCAGGGCTCGCCGCTCACCGGATCGAGCGGCACACGGCGCAGGAAATAGATGCGCGCACCTTTCGGATCCTTGCGGTCCACCGCGCCTTCCACCAGGGTGGCGAGTGTGGCCGGGTAGCCGCTGCGGTTCAGCGCCTTGTCGATCACCCCTTCGTCCCCGGCGCGCTTGTAGGCGTCGATGGCGTCGCGGATCTCGCGCAGCGAGCGGCGCAGCTCCTGCTCCTTGGCACGCTGCACCGTCACTTCTGCGAACGGCAGGGCGACGCTCGCGAGAAGGCCCAGGATCGCTACCGTAACGAGGAGCTCG
>WUUC01182028.1_pt1 | contig 12814 bp, 17 predicted proteins | sample 6278441 | NCBI WGS metagenome assembly WUUC01 (sample SAMN13675441, study PRJNA597444) | soil metagenome | isolation source: soil | place: USA: Washington | collected 2017-10 | reverse complement strand
GCCTTTTAAACGCAGGGCCTAAATGGCCGGGCGAAGGCCCGGCCATCCTCAGTTTTTCTGCACGAAGCAGGCTCCACCCTTGCGGCGCAGTTCGGCGCATGCCTTGTCGGCATCCTTGCGGCTGTCGGCGCCGACCTGCACCATATAGAGGGCGCGGCGACCGCGGCTCAAATTGCGTTGTGGCAGCACAAAGGGTTCGGCATCCGCCAGGAATTCGGCATGACGCTGCTTCAGCCGGGCGAACTGAGCGAGCGCCGCAGCCTTTGAGAACGACGTGGAGACCTGAACGCCCCATGGCCGCCAAGCGCCGCTGGCCGTCAACGGTTCCGTCTCATAGACGGCTCGGACAACGATGGTTGAGAGCTTTCGACAGGCCTCGACGACGGGCTCCTCAGAAGTCTTCAGGCTGGCCGGAAGCTCGGTCTCAGGAAGCTTCCAATCGTCGGCAGCACGCCCGGTGATGAAGGAGACATAGCCGCGGGTCTCGGCAGGCAGTTTTCCCTTGCCGGCGAGCCATGAGCGCACGCGCTCCGCACCGGCATTATAGGCTGCCGCCGCAAGCCCGATATTGCCGAACTCCGCCTTGAGATCGGCAAGCAGGCTCGCAGAATGGACGATCGCAGCCTTCGGCTCGAAAGGGTCGTGAAGGCCGCGATCCGCCGCCGTGCCCGGCATGAACTGCGCGATCCCTTGCGCCCCTTTCGGACTCACCGCCTTCGGATCGAAGCGGCTCTCCTTGAAGATCAGGCGCACGAAGAACAGCGGTGGCAGCCCACGCGCTTCCGCCTGTTCCTGGATCAGCGGACAAACGACATCGACGATCGGCACCGGGGCGAGCGCCGCAACGTTGACCACGGCCTCGATACCACGGGTAATCTCATCGGCACGTGCCGCGTGCTGGAGTGACATGAGGAACAGAAGTGCAGCGAGGCAGGATCGAGACGGCATCGTCGACCGCCAAAATCATTCCTCTTCGTCGATGACTTCGGTCTCGGGGCGATCGTCGCCAGGGTCGACTTCCTGGTGCCACTTCCCGCGCTCGTCTTCATACTCGATGGCCCCGGTCTCGCCGGCTACCCTTTGCTCGGCCGCTGCGCGCCGCGCCGCCGCAACAGCATCGTCCCGGGTGGAAAAGGACTCGGAGAAGACGTCGCCGACCTTGTAGGCCCAGCCGCCGTCATGCTCGACGATCTGATAGGTGACTTTGGTCATGCCTGTACCCGCCTTGCTTCAGGTGAGCTGAGTATAGCGCCAAACGAGGCGTGCGCCTGCCGTTCCGACCGCTCGTCAGAGCGAGATCAGGACCACCCCCGACAACGGCGGCGAGGAGGCCAACGACCTTATGCCAAGGCATGGGCTCCTCCAGAAAGAGGACCCCGAGCAGCGCGCCGCCGACGATGAACATGCCGTAGATCGGCACGACCACATTGGCCGGGCCGAGCGAGAGCGCATGAAACAGCGAGCTCACAGCGATGGTCAGCGCGATGCCGCCGGCAAACGCCCATAGCAGCGCCGGCCGTTCCAGCTCGAAGAGGAGCGATTTCAACTCGCCGCGCATCCCGACAACAGCGATGGCGAAGATCGAGACGATGGTCGTCGAGACGGCGAGCACCATATAGGTCGAAGCCGTCCCGGAGCGCTCGGCGATCTTCACAAACAGCGTCATGAAGGAATAGCCGGCCATGCCGAGCAAAGCCCAAAGGATGTAGGACTGCATCGCTGATTCCCTCGCTCCGAAGACGTCCGGATCAGATTAGACGGCTTGCCACGAAGATGGCGAGCACCGCAGCCGCGAGAAGGTCTGAAACGAGCGCCGCCTGTTCCTTCGCGTTTCTGTCCTTGCGAAATACGTGTCCGAGACCGGCAAGGCCGAGGAAGATTGCGCCGGCCGCCACCGCCGGAATGCGGAAAGACGGAAATGCGAGGCTCAGCAGGCCGAGCGTGCCGATGGCGAGATTGCCGAAGCCGATTTCACGGACGAGCACGTTTGCGCGCGGATCCTCCACACCGAGGATACCTTTTGCGGTGAATTCGGGACGATACACTTGGCTCACGCCGGCGAGAACCAGCCGCACGCCGACGACGAAGAAGGTGAACCATTTGCCGATCAGGTCGATCAGGGGCGCCGCGCCGGGCGACCATAGCGCTTCAGCGGCGACGGCAAGCGCCGGCAGCACCAGCATCAAAAGGATGATGGTGGCGAGGTACATACGATTGTCCATTGGTAAGATCCTTGTTTCCGGTCGGACGCCCGCAGGCTCAGATATTGGGGCCCCCGACCCGACGAAGATCAAGAGGGGATTAGCAAGCCACAGGCAAACGGGGTGCATCAGCGAACGCTCGGGACGCTCCCCTAGAGATGGGCAGCGCGGGCGGTATGCGCGCGACGGATCGAACTAAAGACTGCCCTAGTGGTGGTGGCTTCGGGAACCGCTGCGCAGCAAGTGGCCAAGCGTGTCCTTGATCAGCTCCTTTGACTCTTGGCGCCGGTAATAGCGCCTGATCGCCTCCCCCGGATGGTGGCGCTGTCGATAGTCCGACAGATAGCTCTTCTTGGATTTGTCGAAGATGGTCGCCTGACGCCTCGCGTAGCAGTCGGCAAGCGCGGCGGAATTGCCCCGGTAGCCCTTGTTCGCCGCGGCGATCAAAGCCGCGCAACTCCCACGCGGGCCCGCGCTCGCGACACCGCTCGCGACAGCCGTTGCGCCGAGGCACAGACATGCGATCAACACGGCCGCCCAAAAGACCCGAAGAACCGGCATGGCCCCTTCTCCCCTGACCAGGACATCGGGCCATTTTGCGGTTCGCCGGAAGCGCGCGCACCCCCCATTCAGGGGGTTTTTAGGGGATCGCGCAGGGCGGCAGCCTGCAGGCCGCCGCCCTGCCGGCGAGCGCTACATTCTGCCCTTCTTTTCGTTGCAGGTATTGGTCTGGTCGCTCCAGCTCCCGCCGACCTTCTTGCACTCGATGCGGTTGCGGGGGAAATCGGAGGCGAGTTTACCGGCCACTGCCGATTTCTCGCTCTTCTGCATGGCGCCCTTCTGCATCGAGCCCTTGGCCGCCAGAGATGGCGTCGCGAATCCGACCGCAAGCGCCAGCGCCAAAATGGTCGTAAGCGATTTCATTTCGATCTCCCTGTTGCTGTTTTCAACAACCCCAGGCGCAACGCGAGAGACTCGAAATTGTTCGCGTCCCCTCTCCTGCCGATCCTGCATGTGCGGTATGCTTCCGCGATGGGGTAGCAATGGGGGGAAGCCATGCGAATTCCGACGATGTTCCGAAGCGCTTTGATCGCGCTGATCGCGCTCTTCGCGATCGGGTTTCATGATGCGCAGGCAGGAGGCGGCACCGTCTCGCTGGTCATCTACAAAGGCGGTTGGATCATCGGCGCCTCGGGCGGTTATGGAACGCTCAACTACCACGGTCGCCGCTATCCGCTTTCCGTGGGCGGTATCGATTACGGCCTCGTCTTCGGGGGATCGAAGACCATGCTGCACGGCCGCGTGAGCAATATCCGGCGCGCCTCGGATGTCGCCGGCGTCTACGCGGCGGCAGGGGCGGGCCTTGCGGTCGGCGGAGGGCCCCGTGTGATCGTGCTTACCAACCAGAACGGCGCCGTGCTGGAGCTTTCGGGCCGGCAGGTCGGTCTGATGGCGAACGCGGATCTCAGCGGGCTTGTGATCTCCATGAAATAGCGGGGCCCGTCTCGCGCGATCGACGCCACTCGGGCTGTCCAACCCATATCCGTCTGTCTCGTCTTAAAACGGCGCTTCGGGCGCCAAATAGGCGACAATCTCTTTGAAAATGTTGGTCGAGAGATTGCCGTCCATCGACGCGTTCTCCTTCACGGTCACGGAGACGGCGATGGCAAGCTTGCGCGACGGCAGGTACCCCATCGTCGCGGCATAGCCGGCGAAGGACGGATTCTGAAGGATCCAGCCATGGTCCAAAAACACGCCATATCCGTAATATTTGCTGTCGCTCCACGGCTTGAACTCCGCGGTCAGCGGCGCGAGCTGCAGCTTATGAGACTCCGGCGACACGAGTGCTCCCGTGCCGATTGCGTTCGCGCTTTTCAAAATATCGGCAATGTTGGACGTCATCACCGCGCCGTTCGCGAGCGTCCAGGACGGATCCCAATAGGTGGATTCTTCGTATTTGCCGCGCTCGGCGTCGAAGGAGTGGAGGACCGGCTCCTGAATGACGGCCGTCTGCTCGCTGCGCGTGTCTTTGAGCGACAACGGCGCAAGCACGCCATCGCGGATCAAGTCCTCGAGCGGCTGCCCGGTTGCCTTCTCCATCACGTTGCCAAGGATGACGAAGTTGGTGTGGGAGTAGGACCAGCATGTTCCCGGATCGCAAACCATCGGCCGGCTGAGCCCGATTCCGATCAGTTCGTTCGGGGTCCATCGCCGGAACGGATCGGCGTAGTATTGCTGCAGAAACGATTTGTCAGTGACGTGATCGGCGTAACCTGATGTGCCACTGATCAGCATCGCCAGCGTAACCTCGTCGGCCTTCGGATAGTCCGGAAACCACTTCGCCAGCTTGTCTTCGAGGCTGAGAGCTTTCTTGTCGTGCAATTGCAAAAGCACCGTTCCCATATAGGCGATGGCGACCGCACCATTCCGGAAATGCATGTCCGACGTCGCCGGAACCCCGGTCATCGATTCGCCCCACGCTTTTATGGAGACCGGACGGCCGTCCAAAGCGAAGCCGGCCAACACCGCCTTCAAGTGAAGCTTCTCCATGGCGCCCCGAACGATCTCGTCGAGCCGCGCTTCCGCTTCTTCGACCGTGACGCATTTCCCCGCGGCCGCGATCTGGCCCTCTGGGCAGGCAGGCGCCGCCAGAGCCGGGGCTGAGGAAAGCGCGAAAGCGATCGCACACGCGGGCACGAATTTATGCATTTCCCTCCCCCTTCAGCATTTAAGTATGATGTCTACTAGCCATGTGGTCTCGCCTGCTCACCCTCGCCCTGCTCCTGCTGCCCGCCCAGGCGCTCGCCGGCGCCAAGGAGAAGGTCGCCGCCCTCGCTCCGTCGGCGACAGTGCTCGTGATGGACGCAGAGGGCAAGGAGCTCGTGGCCCAGAACGCCGATAAGCCCTTCGTCCCGGCCTCCGTCGCCAAGATCGTGACGGCTTGGCTCGCGATGGAGATCCTGGGCGGCGACTACCGCTTCCAGACCCGCTTTTACCTGGACGGCAACCGGGTGCTCTATATACGCGGGGGCGGCGATCCCTTCCTGATCTCCGAAGAGCTGGCCCAGCTCGGGACCCAGCTGGTCGCCGCCATCGGCAAGGAGCCGCTCACGGGCATCGTGCTCGACGCGAGCTACTACCCCTCCGAAATCCGTATCCCGGGCATCGAGGACACCAACGAGGCCTATGACGCGTTAAACTCAGCGCTCGCGGTGAATTTCAACACGATCGCCGCCGTGCGGAAAGGCAAGAGAGTTCGCTCCGCCGAGGCGCAGACCCCGATCACGCCGCTCGCGATCAGCCAATTCCGTGCCCGAGGCCCCAATGGCCGCGGCCGCATCAGCCTGACTCAAGAAAAGCCCGCGGTGGGCCTGCAATATGCCGGCGAGCTGATCGCCGCGTTCATCGAGAGGGCCGGCGGCAGCGTCAAGGGCAAGATCTCGACGGGAATTGTGCCCACGGGCCTGGAGCCGGTCTATGTGCATCGCCAGTCGCGCGCTCTCTCGGAAGTCCTCGAGCAGCTGCTCCTCGGCTCCAACAACTATATCGCCAACCAGGTTTTTCTGGAGGTCGGCGCGCATCGTCTCGGCGGGCCCGTCAGCCTCGAAAAGTCGCTAACGGTCGCGAACGAGATGCTGGCGAAGCATGGCCTCGCCGACGCCATCCATCTCGAGGAGGGCTCCGGCATCAGCCGCAGCAACCGCTTCACGGCCCGCGGCCTCGCAAAAGTGCTGCAACTCTTCCAGCCCCATGCCACCCTGCTCCGCAGCGGCGACGGCACCCTCTTCAAGACCGGCACCTTTTCCGGTGTCCGGACCCTGGCGGGCTATGCCGACACCTCCAAGCATGGGCGGGTGCGCTTCGTGATCTCGCTCAGAGGCAATACCGGCGCGACGCGCTTCCGGCTGCTCAAGGCCATCCAGTCCGGGCTGTAGCATGCCGTCACGCTACCTGCGCCCCGTTGCGCTCATTCTTGTCATGCTGCTGGCCGCATCGGCGGCTGCGCAGGAGCCGGATAAACCTGTGCCGCCATGCACCGAAGATGCGATGATTGTCTTCGATGCGTCAGGGTCCATGGCCGGCAACACGGTGCAGGGGCTCTTCAGCGATATCACGCGCATCGACGAGGCGCGCAAAGCCCTGGCGCAGGTGCTGCCGTCGGCCACAAAGTTCCGGCAGGTTGGGCTCATCACCTACGGTCCCGGGCCTTACCTGCAATGCAATGTCACGTTGCACTTCCGGCCGATGCCAAACGCGGCTCAGGCCATCATGAGCGCAGTGAACCCAATCAGCCCGGCCGGGAAGACGCCGATTGTGGATGCGGTGAAACAGGCTGCAGTGATCTTGCAAACTCCGTCCAGGCCGGGCGTCATCGTCCTCATTACCGACGGGGAGGAAACGTGCGGCGGCGCGCCATGCGAGCTTGGCAAAGCGCTGAAAGCGATCAATCGAAGGCTCACCGTTCACGTCATCGGCTATCAATTGAGGGCCTTCAGCTGGACGGGCGCGCAGAGCATCCTCGACGTGAAATGTCTCGCCGAGGAGACGGGCGGCATCTACATGACCGCGCAGAACCGGCAGGATCTGATCAAGGCGCTCGAGAAGACGCTCGGCTGCCCGATGATGTCGGCTGTTGGTGCCGCGCTGCGCTAGGCTCGCGGGTCGTTCCTTGAGGTGGGGCGATGCGAGGCCAGCGAAGCGCCTTGGTGGAGCGCGCTCGGTTACTTGCGGAGCAGGCGCATGAATGTGCTGATTACCTCCTTGGCGAACTGTCTTTGCTGCGCCTTCGGGATTTTCAGCTTGCGCGCAAGGCTACCTTCCAGGGCGAGTGTTGCCAAACCGTGCACCATCGCCCAGCTGGCAACAGCGAGCGATTGCCTGACTTCGGTCGGCTGGTCGGCAAAAACTTGACCGACGCTTTCAACCAGTCTTTCGAATGCCTCTTCTTCACGTTTGCGCGCCTCGGGGTAACGATCGAGCGGGACTGCGTCCGCCCGAAACATTGCCTGAAAATAGGCTGGGCTGCGCAGGGCAAACTCGACATAGGCCTGGCCCATGGCTTCCACGGCTTTGACTGGTTCGGAGCCTGATTGAGCCGCGGCGCGCGCGAGCAATTGCCCGAGCTTTGAAAAACCTTCGCCTGCAATGGCGGCGAGAATGGCCTCTCGGTCGCCGAAATAATGGTATGGCGCCTGATGGCTGACGCCTGCTTTGCGCGCCACCTCGCGCATGCTGAGCCGGTCAAGCCCTCCCTCCTCGATAAGAGCAAGGCTCGCATCCAGCACTTTTTGGCGGAGATCCGTCGCTTTTCGCATATCGGGAAATCATTTGGCAGCGGCACTTGACACTGTCAATGCAGCACCCATTTACTAGACACTGTCAAGTTAACCCAGCAACGAAAGGATGCCCCGATGAACACCATGAACACCTTCGAACCCGAGAAGATCGACGAGTCCTTTCCCTATGTGCTCGTGTCGAGCCTGTTGGGGGCCCTTGTCAGCCTGGGCGCCATCTGGATCTCGGCCGTCAGCACTTTTGGACCAATGGTCGGTGCCTAAGGCAATCGCGGATCCCCTAGGTCCGGCTAGGGGATCCGCTGCATGGCTATGCACCCGTCAAGGAGACTCGACATGACCAGACCCCACGCGATCGTAGGCAGCGCTTTGGCGACAGCCGTCATTAATGTTCTAGCGGCCGTCGTTTTGATCGTCGCGATGGCGCCAGACCCTGCGCCGAGCGAGCCGCAGAAGCGCGACCACTCAACACCTCTCTATCGACTGTCGCCCATTCCAGCCGGTGCCGATTGGGGCCGTTCCTAATCATCGGCGTATCCAAACTTGCGAAAGGATATGCTCCGTGAACGCCACGAACGAAACAGTGCAGGCCTCTAGCGCGGACCGCGCCTTGCACGCCACGCTTGCGGTTCAGCGCGCTGCTTTCCTGCGAGATGGTCCGCCGACGCTGAAACAGCGCCGGGCCGACCTCAAGCTCAAGGAAGCGATTTTGGCGCGGCAGCATGCCTTCGTCGCCGCGCTCGATGCCGATTTCGGCCACAGGGCGCGCCAAGGCCGTGTTTCAGCAGGCGCGGTTCAACCTCATCGATCTTTTCCGCCCGCCCTTCGGCAAGACCTTCGACTTCCTGCTCAACTTTATGCTGCGCTGAAATACGACCGATGAGGAGCTCATCCCGAGCAGTGATCCCATCGCCGAGCGGCTCAAGGCCATGCTAAATATCTCCGTGCCCTGACAACCTCGTTCAGCGGAGTCCAGAAATGAAAGTCGTCATCATAGGCGGGACTGGCCTCATCGGTCGCAAGCTTGCAGCCAGACTCCAAGCGAGCGGACACGAGGTGGTGGCGGCTTCGCCATCGACCGGGGTCAACAGCCTTACAGGCGAGGGCGTCAAGGAAATCCTCACCGGAGCGAATGTCGTCGTGGACGTCACCAACTCCCCGTCCTTTGAGGACAATGCCGTTATGGATTTCTTTCGGCGCTCGACGGGGAATTTGTTGAGCGCCGCCGCGGCGGCGGGCGTCTCGCACTATGTCGCGCTTTCAGTGGTCGGTGCGGATCGCATTCACGACAGCGGCTATCTGCGGGCAAAGCGCGCCCAGGAAGGGCTGATCGAAGCGGGCGGCGTGCCTTACACGATACTCCGCGCGACGCAGTTCTTCGAGTTTCTGAAAGCGATCGCGGACGGCGCCATGGAGGGGAACGCCTGCCACATGTCGCCTTCCAAGTTCCAACCTGTCGCGGCTGACGACGTGGCCGCCACCCTCGCCGAGATCGCGACCGGGCAGCCGAGGAACGGCGTCGTCGAGCTCGCGGGTCCTGAAGCCTCGGGCATGGCCGAGTTCATCCAGTCGTATCTGCTGTCCGTGGGCGACGAGCGGAAAGTCATCCCCGATCCCAACGCGAAGTATTTCGGAGCGGTCCTCGACAAGGACGGCCTTGCCCCCACCGGCCAGTTCATTGCCGGACAGATGCGCTTTTCCGATTGGACACGCGCGCAAGGGTAAACCCCGCGATCAGAAGGAGAGTCACCGTGAAGAAGATCGCCTTGCTGTTAATTGCCGGCGTCTCGCTGCTATTGACGCGTGTGGCAGCGCAGGAGACAATTGCCCCCGGGGCGAAAGTAACGCAAATCTTCGACCGCGAGTTGCCCAACGTGCCGGGCAAGAGCATGCGCGCCGTGCTCGTGGAATACGGCCCGGGCGCCGGATCGCCCTCGCATCGTCACCCCTCCTCGGCCTTCATCTATGCGACCGTGTTGGAGGGCGAGATCCGCAGTAAGGTCAACGATGACCCAGAGCGTGTCTACAAGGCGGGAGAAAGCTGGACGGAGGTGCCCGGCGACCACCATCAGGTGAGCGCCAATGCCAGCACGACAAATCCCGCCCGGCTGCTCGCCATCTTCGTCGTCGATACGGCGGAGAAGGAGATCGTTATCGCCGACAAATAGCGATAGTCGGCGACGCGCGAAACTACCTTGCTGCTTTTGCAAAGAAGCGCATGAATGTGCTGACTAACTCGTTGGCCACCTGTCGCTGCCGCGCCTTCGGGATTTTCAGCTTACGTGCGAGGCTGCCTTCGAGCAAGAGGGTTGCCAAGCCATGCACCATCGCCCAGCTGGCAACTGTCAAGTTAACCTAGCTGCGAAAGGAACGCACCAATGAACGCCGCGAACACATTCGAATTCGTGACCAGTGCCGACGGACGAGTCCTTCCCGTGCCTGATCCAGACATATGGATCAGAAGCTGACGTGAGGCTTGATAGCGCTTCTGTTCACTTCGTGCCAATAGCGGCATCGCGTCAGCCGCACGCGATGCTAAGTATTCGAGCTTGCAATAAAACGATCGCGGGGTGCGAAAAGAAGAGCCGCCATCAGTAAGAATGCTGCGCCGAGAAGGTAGATACCACCAATGGCCGCGAAGGCGTGGCTCATCGGCGTACCTTTATTGACAAAAAATCCGACGCCGAATGCGCCCACTCCCGCCCCCATCCACCCCACCATGTTCATTAATCCAACAGCCGTTCCCCGTCGCGCCGGGTCGACGAAATCGTACAAAGCGGCCCATATATTGGAGTCGTACATCCCTTTGAAAAGCCCAAGCAACAATAGGCAAATGCCGACAACCCACAACTCCCCAACTAGTCCGCTGGCCGCAAGGAAAGGCGCTCCCGCTAGCAAGCCTATCGCTTGAACCAAAACCCGGCCTGACCCTTGTCCACGAGTAAAGAAATCGGCCATGACCCCGCCTAGGACGCTCCCCAGCATGCTCCCGGTTTGGATCGAAAGCACAGCGATGACCGACGCGAGGAATAGCGACGGGCCGAATGCTTCCAGTCGCGCCGCAAACTTTTCAAAGATGAAAGTCGTTGTCCAACTCAAGAGTACACCTGCAACCACGTTGGCGGCGATGAACGCGAGCATCAACAAGACGACGCTCGGCGTGCGGATCAAATCTGACAAAAACTGGGAAAGCGGCACTGGACGCGGAGCCTCGGGAAGCGCGCTGCGGTCAGCGTATTGCTCGAGCACCTCGCGGCGCTGTGCCTCGTTTCGCTCGGGCTCGTGCAAAAAGAACCAAAGCACAAAAGCCAACACAACCCCCGCGACGCCGAATCCCAGAAACGGCGCCTGCCACGGCAGCGCCCATCCCGCGCGGTCGATTAGCCAAGCGGTGCCGATGCTGCCGACAATCGTGCCGGCGTACACGCTCGTCTGGTGAATGCTCATTGCCCGCGAGCGCGTGCCTGGCCCGTGGTAATCGCTGACCAGCGACATGGACGCTGGAAAGTAAAACGTCTCGCCAAGTCCTTCGAAGCCGCGCACGAACACGAATTGCCATACCTTGGTGCAGATTGCCGTGAGTCCCGTTGCAAGACTCCAGACCAACAGACCGCCGAGTATGAGTATCTTGCGTGAGACTCGATCTGCCACCTGTCCAGCCGCCGGAGCGGTGAGCGCGTAGACCCACATAAAGGCCGAACTAATCAAGCCGAGCTGCTCCTTGTTGAACCCATATTCTTGCTCGAGGATGGGCAATGCTGAACTGATCGCGATGCGGTCGGCGTAGTTGAGGAAACAGACAAACCACAGCATGCCGATGACCGCCCATTTGTAGTGGGGGCGAACCGACGGAAGGGCGGCGGGGGCGCTCAGGTCGGGCTGGCGTTGGTCATGGGAGGTTGATGCAACGCCGCTCATGATCCTGCGCGAAAACTTCAAATGTCACGGGAAAGACGGATGAAGTGGGATCATGTTTCTACACTTGGCGCGAAGCGGCCGTCTATGCCCGCTGCCAAGCAATTAGGCCGGAATGAGCCAAGTCTTCATGCCCATCCTCATCTCTGCGGCGCCCAAAGTATTTAGGCGAGACTGTCCGCTGTGGGTCAGAAGCGGACCTTCCTTACTCCTCCACATAGACCTCGCCGCCGAGAGCGCGGAACTTCTCGCTCATCTCCGCCATGCCCTGTTTCCTCGCTTGCTCGACCGCTTCGCTGCTTGAGAGCGCTTCCTTCTCGGCGAGCTTCGCGGCATGGTCGCGCACCTGCTGGGTGATTTCCATGGAGCAGAATTTCGGCCCGCACATCGAGCAGAAATGCGCGAGCTTGTGCGCCTCCTTTGGCAACGTCTCGTCGTGAAAAGCGCGCGCGGTCTCGGGATCGAGCGAGAGGTTGAACTGATCGAGCCAGCGGAATTCGAAGCGCGCTTTTGACAGCGCGTCGTCGCGCGACTGCGCGGCCGGATGCCCCTTGGCGAGATCGGCGGCATGCGCCGCGATCTTGTAGGCGATGACGCCGGCCTTTACGTCGTCGCGGTCGGGGAGCCCGAGATGCTCCTTCGGCGTGACGTAGCAGAGCATCGCCGTGCCGAACCAGCCGATCATGGCGGCGCCGATCGCGCTCGTGATGTGGTCGTAGGCGGGGGCGATGTCGGTGACGAGCGGCCCGAGCGTGTAGAACGGCGCCTCGCCGCAGAGCGCGAGCTGCTTCTCCACATTCACCTTGATCTTGTGCATGGGGATGTGGCCCGGCCCCTCGATCATCACCTGGCAGCCTTTGTCCCAGGCGATCTTGGTGAGCTCGCCGAGCGTTTCGAGTTCGGCGAATTGCGCGCGATCGTTCGCGTCCGCGATCGAGCCGGGCCGCAGCCCGTCGCCGAGCGAGAAGGACACGTCGTAGCGGCACATGATGTCGCAAATGTCTTGGAAGCGCTCGTAGAGAAAGCTCTCTTTGTGATGCGCAAGGCACCACTTCGCCATGATCGAGCCACCGCGCGAGACGATGCCGGTGACGCGGTCCGCCGTGAGATGGATGTAGCCTAGGCGCACGCCGGCATGGATGGTGAAATAGTCGACGCCCTGCTCGCATTGCTCGATCAGCGTGTCCTTGTAGACCTCCCAATCGAGCTTGACGGGATCGCCGCCGACCTTTTCCAGCGCCTGGTAGATGGGCACGGTGCCGATCGGCACCGGCGCGTTGCGAATGATCCATTCGCGCGTCGTGTGAATGTTGCGGCCCGTGGAGAGGTCCATGACCGTGTCGGCGCCCCAGCGGATCGCCCACACCATCTTCTCGACCTCCTCCTCGACCGAGGAGGTGACGG
>WUUC01168202.1_pt1 | contig 12814 bp, 7 predicted proteins | sample 6278441 | NCBI WGS metagenome assembly WUUC01 (sample SAMN13675441, study PRJNA597444) | soil metagenome | isolation source: soil | place: USA: Washington | collected 2017-10 | reverse complement strand
TGAACGTGCGCGATGCCGTGGGCGCCTCCGGCGCCGTCACGCGTGCCCTGGCCGACCCCGCCGAACGCTCGGCCCAGCGTCGAGCCGTCGCCGGTGAACTGTTCTACAAACCGGGCACCGCCACCGCGCGATGCGCCGCTGCGCTGTACGACGTTCTCGAGCTTGCTCCGCACTCCTCGATTGCGCGAGAGGCCCAGCCGTGCCTGCAGTCAGCGTAATCACCCCGGCGTACAACGCCGTTGCGTTCATCGCCCAGACCATCCAATCGGTGCGCGCCCAGACCTTCGAGGACTGGGAGCTCGTCATCGTGGATGACGGGTCCACTGATGGCACCACCGATCTGATCGCCGAGTACCAGGATCGCGACGGGCGCATCAGGCTCCTGCATCAGGCGAACGCCGGACCATCGGCGGCCCGCAACCATGCGATGCGTGAGGCACGCGGGGAGTTCTTCGCGTTCCTGGACAGCGACGACACGTGGGATCCCGAGTACCTGGAGCGTCAGCTCGCATTGTTCCGTGAGTATCCCGATACACACCTGGTCACGGGTGTCGCCCGCTACCGCGGTGGGCCGCACGACGGCCGGCCGATGCGCGTCGTTGTCGAGGGATACCCGGTGCTGACACTGCGCGACATCATTGCCGACGACACCGCCGTATTCATCATGACCGTGTTCCGCCGGCGCGTGTTCGAGACGATCGGCGGTTTCGACGAAGGGCAGTGGCGCAGCGAAGATTACGATTTCTGGCTGCGCGCCGCGACCGCCGGCTTCGTCTTCCGGCGAAATCCCGTGCCGCTCGGCTTCTACCGCGTGCGCCAGGGGAGCCTCTCGCAGAACACCGTGGACATGCTCCGCGGCATCCTTCAAAGCTACGACAAGGTGCGTCCGGTGTGCCCCCCGGGCAGCCTCGAACGCGCGACCCTCGACATGCAGGTGGCCCGCTTCGAACGTGAGCTTCTGCTGACCGAAGCGAAGCTTGCGCTCGAGCGCCGGGCGTTTGCCGACGCGGCCCGGCACCTTCGCACGCTGCAGGCTCGCGGCGGCGGCCCGCTCGTCGCCGTGACGGCGTGGCTTGCCGAGCACGCGCCCATGGTTGCCCTCTTCGCGTATCGAATGCGTCACCTGCGGCGGTACGCGAGCCGGGCCGACCGCGACCGCCGCGCGATGGCGGTGGAAATGCCAGCGTTATGAGCCTGCGATCTGGCGCGGTCAGGGCGGTGAAACGGCTCGACCGCCTCATCGGGCATATCGGCGGCCCCCGCCGCGTGCTGATCGAGGTACGCAGTCCGATGAACCTGGAGGTGTTGCGGCCGATCTGGACGGCGCTCGCCCGGGATCGACGGGTAGAACTGACGTTCACGGCCGAAGAAGAGGCGTGGGTGCGGCCGTCGCTCGAAGCGGTCGGCCTTGCGGATCGCCTTGCGCCGGGGCGTGACGTCCTCTGGCGCCGGTTCGACCTCGCATTCAACGCCGATCCCTGGAATGCCCTGGACTTGAAGCGTTGCTGGCGTCGCGTGAACTTCTTCCATGGAGTCGCCGGAAAGTACGACCTCGACGAGCCGGCCGCTATCGGGCGCAACGTGGATTTCAGCATCTACGATCGCCTGATGTTCGCGAACGAAGATCGCCTGAGGCGGTACGTCGACGCGGGTCTTGTGCCGCGCGAACGCGCGGCGCTCGTCGGTTTTCCGAAGATCGACGACCTGGTGAACGGGCGATGGTCCGCCGCCGCGGTCAGGTCCGAACTCGGACTGGATGCCTCGCGTGAAACCGTCCTCTACGCGCCCACATTTGCCCCTGCCTCGTCACTCCACCTGGCGGGCGAGGCGATTATCGAGCAGTTGCTGGCCGGCGGCCGCAACGTCATCGTCAAGCTCCACGACCGTTCGATGCTGCCCCACCCAAAGTACACGGCCAACGTCGACTGGCCGGCGCGGCTGGCCCGGTTCCGCGGGCAACCTCGGTACGCGTTCGCGACCGGCGCGCATGCCGGGCCGTACCTCGCAGCCGCAGACCTGATGGTGACCGACCACAGCACCATCGGGTTCGAATTCGCGTTGCTCGATCGTCCGCTCGTGATCTTCGACGCGCCGGACCTGCTGGAGCAGGCGCGGATCAATCCGGACAAGTGGCACCAGCTCCGCAGGATGGCAGATATCGTCTACCGCCCGGAGGAACTGGGGAGCGTAGTGGATCGCGCGCTCGCCGACCCGTCGCGCCACGCCTCGACGCGGCGCTCCACGTCGCAGGCACTTTTCGCGTACGCCGGGCATTCCACTGAACGTGCGCTCGCGGTTGTCTACGACCTGCTCGAGCTGCCGACGCGCGCGCCGGTTCACGGGGTGCCGAAGGTTCATGAGGTGCGGCCGTGATGAAATATTCGGTTGTGATCCCCACCTACAATCGCGCCGGGGAGCTGCGCGGAACCCTTGCCAGCCTGGCCGCGATCGGGTCCACGGATCCCTGGGAAGTCATCGTCGTCGATAACAACTGCACGGATGACACCGCGGCGGTGGTACGAGACGCCGCGGTGACGTTCCCGGTCCCCCTGAAGTACGTTTTCGAACAGGTGGCGGGACGCTGCGCGGCGATGAACGCGGGCATCGCGCAGTCCACCGGCGAGATCATCGTCACCATTGACGATGACGTCCGGATGACGCCTGATTACCTAGATCGGGTTGGTGACGCCTTCGCGACGCTGCAGTGTGACTACATCGGCGGGCGCGTCCATCCACTCTGGCGCGGCGAGCGTCCCACCTGGATGCCGGCCCACCGCACACGGCATTGGGCTGTCGTAGCGCTCCTCGACGAAGGCACCCAGCCGTTCGAGTGGTCTGCCACCCTCCCGCTCGGCTGTAACATGGCGTTCACCCGGCGCGCGTTTCACCTGACGGGCGCGTGGAACAACACCGTCGGACGAAAGGCGGGAACCCTCCTCGGCCAGGAGGTGCGCGAATGGTGTATCCGCGCCCGGGAGAAGGGGCTGCGCGGCTTCTACGCGCCACAGGTCCTCGTGCAGCACGTCATTCACGCGGATCGGTTGAACAAGAAGTATTTCAGGCGCTGGTTCTACTGGAGGGGTGTCAGCCGCGCGATCATGTACCAGCAGCACGGCCTCGACATGGAGAATCCGCAGGCCCGCGGCACCGATTTCTCGAAGGCGCCGCACATAGGCGGTATCCCGCGTTACTTGTTTCGGACGCTGGCGCGTACCGTGGTGAACCTCGCGCGGGCTACCGCGAGGCGAGACGAGACCGCCGCGTTCGAACACGAACTCCTGCTCTGCATGTATGCGGGCATCTGGCGGCAGCGATGGCGCGATCGGCGGCAACCGTTCCCGTGGGCTGGTAACGGTAGAGTTACGCGTATTTCACCTGAGCCGGCGGCTCCACCCGTTTAGTAAGCAGCGGTTTTCTCCTTTCTCCCACCTCGTTCCCTATAACTCCCGTCGCACGCTTGGCACCCCATTCGCAAAGCTACCTCGGCGTTGCTGATGGGCTCCCTTTTGTAATGGTGGTGTCATGTCCCTGTTCCGACGAACGCTCATTATCGGCCTGTTTTCCCTGCTGGCACCTTCGGCTACCGCCGGTGCCGCTGACCGCCTGTGTGACTCCTCATTCGAAGACTGCCGGACGCCGCTCCTCAATCTGATCAGGAACGAGCAGGTCGGGATCGACGTCGCGTTCTGGTTCATGGAGGACTCGCGATTCAGCACCGCGCTCATCGAGCGATTCCGCGCCGGCGTTCCCGTCCGCGCGATCATCGACAGCCGCGCCAACGGCAGCTATCCGTTGAATGCGAATGCGCTTCAGGTACTGAAGGACGCAGGCATTCCGATGCTCGAGAAGACCGGCAGCGGCATCGTGCATTGGAAGATGATGCTCTTCGCGGGACAGAACGTCGTGGAGTTCAGCGGCGCGAACTTCAGCCCGCACGCCTTCAGGCCGAACGATCCGTACAAGGATTATCTCGACGAAGTGATCTTCTTCAGCGACGAGCCTGCGATCGTCAACAGCTTCAAGACGAAGTACGACGACGTGTGGATTACGACCTCTGGCTACACGGCGTACGCGAACATCACGGGCACCCGCACGCGGCGCTATCCCGTGTTCAGCATCGACTCGCGCATGAACTTCGTGCCGTTCCAGAACTTCGCGACCCGCTCCACGAGCCGGTACAACGCGGAGCCTCGCAAGATCGACGCGACGATGTTCCGGATCACCGACAGGCGGCATTCCGACGCGCTCATTGCCGCGATGGCCCGTGGCGTACCGTTCCGGCTGATTACCGACGAAGACGAGTATCGTGATCCACTTCGCTTGTGGCACGCGTACAACGTGGACATGCTCCACGTCGCCACGCAGCGGATCTGTCCGACCACCTGCGGCGTGAGGATGGAGGCGCACCTCGGCAGCCTCCATCAGAAGACCACGCTGCTGTACGGGCTCGGCTTGACGATCTTCGGATCATCGAACTGGACGAGCCCCTCCGCCAGTTCACAGCTGGAACACAACATCTTCTCGACGAGCCCGACACATTTCCAGTACTTCCAGGACCAGTTCGAACGGAAGTGGAACAACTCGAACCCGCTTGGCGTGATCGAGACGAAGCCGTTCGTGCCGAAGCCGCCCGATACCCCGACGTACGTCTCGCCGGCAAACGCGGCCCAGGGACAGGCGCTGTCCGTCACGTTGAAGTGGTACGCCGGCCTCTGGGCGCACAAGTACGACATCTACCTGGGAACCGACCCGAATAACCTCGCGGTGATCGCGGCGGACAGGGAGTTGGGCCCGAGCTCGTCACCCACCAAATACATCACCTTCCCGGTCAGTGGCCTCCAGGAGGGCACGACCTATTACTGGAAGGTAGTCAGCAAGACGATGGCGAACGTGGCCAGGGCCGGGCAGGTCTGGAACTTCCGGACGACCGGCTCCGGGCCGGCGGCGGGGGCCGGCGACGTCGTTCTGTACGCCGGGCAGGCACCGACCCGCGCCGGGCGCTGGACGGTCGTTGCCGACGCCACGGCGGCTGGGGGTGCGCGTATCGCCACGACCGACGCCGGGGTGAAAGGCGTGGCGTCCGCAACTCCGACCGACTACTTCGAGATGTCGTTCGAAGCCACGTCGGGTGTGCCGTACCGGCTCTGGATCCGAGGGAAGGCGCAAGGCAACTCCTGGGGGAACGACTCGGTTTTCGTCCAGTTCGATAACAGCGTCACCTCGAGCTCGACGGCAACCTATCGCATCGGCACCTCCGCCGCCACCACTGTCACGATCGAGGACTGCTCCGGATGCGGCCTGTCGGCGTGGGGGTGGAATGACAACGCGTTCGGCCTCGGAGCGCTTGGACCGACGATCTACTTTGCCAGTTCCGGGACGCAGCGCATCCGCGTACTGATGCGCGAGGACGGCTTGTCGATCGACCAGATCGTCCTGTCGCGGGGCCCCTACCTCTCGTCGGCCCCTGGGGCGACCAAGAACGACGGCACGATTCTCCAGGCGGCGGGTGGCACATCGACCACGACCGGTGGCACACCGCCCCCACCGCCCCCACCGCCTCCAGCCGAGCCTCTACCAGAGGGCTGGCTGTCGCGTGACATCGGCGCCGTCGGCGTAGCGGGGAGCGCGTCGTCCAGCAGCGGTACGTTCACCGTCAAGGGCGGGGGCGCTGACGTATGGGGCACCGCCGATGCGTTCCATTACGCGTACCGCACGCTCACTGGCGACGGGACGATTACGGCCCGCGTCGCCGGCATCAACGGCTCGGCGTCGTGGACCAAGATGGGCGTCATGATCCGCGCGTCGACGGCGGCCAACGCCGCGCACGCGTTCATGATCGTGTCGACCGCGAAGGGCCTCGCGTTCCAGCGTCGGGCCGTGACCGGTGGAACGTCGGCGCACACCGCTGGCGCATTCGCGACCGCTCCACGATGGGTGCGGCTGACGCGAACGGGAAATGTCGTGACGGCCTACGAGTCCTCAAACGGCAGCACGTGGACGCTCGTGGGGAGCGACACGATCACGCTGCCCGATACCGTCCTGGTTGGCCTCGCGGCTCATAGCCACTCGACCACGAGCCTTGCGACCGGTACGTTCGACAACGTGACGATCGTGCCCTGATGGCATCGAACTAGCTACGGGATCAATCGCTCGGTTCCCCCGAAGGAGCGATGATGCCGCTGCCACGTGTTGTGTTTGCCGTGCTGGCCGGCGTAGTGCTATTGGCGCCGGCCCGCACGTCTGCCGCCGATCGTCTGTGCGACCCGTCCTACCAGGACTGTCGAACGCCGCTCATCACGCTGATCAACAACGAAAAGGTTGGAATCGACGTGGCCTTCTGGTTCATGGAGGACACTCGCTACTCCACCGCGATCATCGCGCGGTGGAAAGCGGGCGTGCCCGTGCGAATCATCATGGACTCGCGCGCCAACCCGAGCTATCCCCACAACGTGACGCTGCTGAAGCTCCTGGCAGACGCGAAGATCCCGATGCGCGAAAAGATCTCGGGAGGCATCGTCCATTGGAAGACGATGATTTTCGCCGGCCAGCGCGTGGTGGAGTTCTCGGGCGCGAACTTCTCGCCGCACGCGTTCGTGCCAACCACGCCATACCAGGATTACATCGACGAGGCGATCTACTTTACCGACGATCCGGCGCTCGTGAACACGTTCATGCGCCGCTTCGACGATGTCTGGACCACGACGGTCGGCTACCGCAACTACGCGAACGGCCCGGTGACACCGACGCGGGAATATCCGCTGTACACCTACGATTCGCGTCTCAACTTTCCGCCGTTCCAGAACTTCGCAACGCGGTCGATCTCGCATTACAACGCCGAACCCGTCGGCATCGATGCGATCATCTTCCGGATCACCGACCGCCGGCACACAGATGCTCTCCTGGCGGCGCGTGCGCGCGGCGTGCCCGTGCGGATCATCACCGAGCCGGGGCAATACCGCGATCCGAAACGGCTCTGGCACTCGTGGAACGTCGACCGCATGTACATGGGGGGTGTGCAGATTCGGCACCGGAAGCACGCCGGCTGGATTCACCAGAAGACCACGCTGCTGAAGGGCCAGGCGATGACGATTTTCGGCTCGTCGAACTGGACAACGCCGTCGGCGTCCTCGCAGCTCGAACACAACATCTTCACGAAGGATGCGACCTTCTACGCGTACTTCACGAAAATGTTTGCGCGCAAGTGGACCAACGCCACCGGAGCGCAGGAGACGACGCCCTTCGTGCCGCTTCCGCCGGATACGCCGAAGTACGTCACGCCGGCGAACATGGCGACCGCGCAGCCGCTCACCGTGACGCTGAAGTGGAAGGCCGGCTACTGGGCCCACAAGTACGACATCTACTTCGGCACGACGTCAACGCCGCCGCGGATTGCCGCCAACGTGGAGCTCGGTCCGAGTGGGACGGCAACCCAGTACAAGACGTACACGGTTGGGAACCTGGCCCGCGGCAGGACCTACTACTGGAAGGTCGTCAGCAAGACGATGGCGAACAAGTCGGCGTCCGGGACGGTCTGGAGCTTCCGTACGTATTGACCCCGGCTTCGGCCACCGCGCGGTCGAGCGTCGCCTGGAACGTCCGGGCGATGCTCGACCAGTCATACTGCGACGCCAGGGCGAATGCGGCATCCTCGAGGCCCTGACGACGATCCGCGTGCCGGAGCACCTCGATGACCCGTCGTGAGAACGCGTCGGGAGTGTCGGCGATGAGGATGTCGCGGCCGTCGTTGTAGTCGAGCCCCTCGGCGCCGATGGTGGTCGATATCACCGCCTTGCCTGCGCCCATCGCCTCGTAGATCTTCAGGCGTGTCCCGCCGCCGACGCGGAGTGGGACCACGACCGCCGCGGCGCGATGCAAGTATTCGATCACGGAAGGCACGGTCCCGACGATCTCGACGTCGTCGGACGCGAGACGGCGGATGCTCGGCGCGGGGTTGCGACCGACGACTTGAAACCGGGCTCCGGGCACGGCGGCGCGGATCGCCGGCCACATCGATTCGACAAAGTACTGGACGCCGTCGATGTTCGGTTCCCAGTCCATCGAACCGAGGAACAGCACGATGGGCTCGGGGGACGTGTTGCGCACGACGGGCCGAAAGGCCTTCGTGTCCACGCCGGTGGGGACGACGGTGATGCGCTCGGCCGGGATCATACGCGCGATGGCATCACGATCGGCCTGTGAAACCGCGATCACGTGATCGAAGCGGCCCACCGTGGCCCGCTCGTACCGGTCCATCTTCCAGGCTTCGACCTGGAAGACGGCGCGGTGCGCGGGCCGTCGTTCCGTGTCGGCCTGCCGCCGCCACAAAATGGATTCGACGTTGTGCTGAAAGAGCACCGATGGTGTGCAGGGACGCCGCGGGAAGTTCAGCGAGGGCGCGAGGAAGTCGCACAGCAGCACGTCGAAGCGCCGCTCGGCGTCCCACGCCGTGACGAGTTGCCGGACCGCTGACGCCGTGTGCTTCGACACGGCATACGGCGCCGGCGACAGCAACCGTCGGGCGTAGTCGACAGTGCGGGCGATGGGCGATCCATCCGGCACGCCGGTATGCACGGCGACGGCGCGCGGAAAGGTCGCCGCGATGGCGCGCTCATACTCGACGTCGCGCGGCCCGCCATAGTACGAGAGCAGTGTGACTTCACTGCGCGCGTCCAGTTCACGCAGCAGGTTGAAGGACCGGATCTTCCCCCCGGTATCGACTGGCAGCAGTTTGCCCGCTTTCACCCACAGAATCTTCACGCGCTCGAGCTGAGCAAGCGGTGTGCCGCGCCTGTTTCCGGTAACGGGAACTCGGTTACCGCTGAGCCTGACATCCGGACGCCGTCGAGGTACGATGGCGCTCGAAATTTCCCTCCGACGGTAAATCTTTTCCGCTTTCCTATGGCATCAAGCTCGCAAGCCCGCCGGCTCGTGTGCTCGTCCGTTTGGAGTGCTACCGACGTATGAACAGGTTCCTTTGTGTTGCGACATGCGCCCTCCTCACCACGCTTCTCGTTCCTGCCGCCGCGGTGGCGCAGGTCGATGAGCAGCTCTGCGACCCGTCGTTCGAGAACTGCCGCGACCGGCTGCTCCAGTTGATCGACGACGAGGAGGTCGGCATCGATGTCGCCTTCTGGTTCATGGAAGACGACCGGTATGCCACCGCCCTGGTGAACAAGTGGAACGAGGGCGTGCCCGTCCGGGTCATCATGGACACCGAGGCGAACGGCTCGTACCCGGGCAACGTGCCGGTTCTCGCGAAACTGAAGACCGCGGGCATTCCCATGCTGGAAAAAACCAGCAAGGGGATCGTCCATTGGAAGATGATGCTTTTCGCCGGACAGAACTTCGTCGAGTTCAGCGGCGCGAACTTCAGCCCCCATGCGTTCGTCGCCACGAAGCCCTACGTCGATTACCTCGACGAAGTCATTTACTTCAGCAACGATCCCGCAATCGTCAACAGCTTCAAGACCAAGTACGACGATCACTGGACGGCGGCAACCGGGTTCACCGCCTACGCCAACATCATCGAACCACGCGCGCGCAAGTACGACGTCTACCCGATCGATCCGCAGATGAACTTCCCGCCGGGCGGGTCGGGGACCGACTTCGCGAACAAGTCTGTCGGCCGCTACAACGCAGAGACACAGAAGATCGACTCGATCATGTTTCGCATCACGGACAAGCGCCACACCGACGCGTTGATCAACGCGATGCGGAGGGGCGTGCCGTTCCGTCTGATCACCGATCAGGACGAGTATCGCGATGCGCTGCGGCCCTGGCACGCGTACAACGTGGACCTGCTGCACATGGCGACGCAGCAGATCTGTCCCGACCGGTGCCAGGTGAAGATCGAAGCCCATCTCGGCAGCCTGCATCAGAAGAGCACGCTCCTCTACGGCCAGGGCCTGGCGATCTTCGGCTCGTCGAACTGGACGAGCCCCTCGGCAAATCAGCAGCTCGAGCACAACATCTTCACGAAGAAGCCATGGTTCTTCGAATATTTCCGCGCGCAGTTCGAACGCAAGTGGAACAACGAGACAGGCAACACCGAGACGAAGCCGTTTGTGCCGCTCCCTCCCGGCGAACCGGTTTATCACCTCCCGGCCAATGGCGCCCAGAACCAGGCCACGACGCTGCAGCTGAAATGGCACCCCGGGCCGTGGGGGCAGAAGTACGACATCTACTTCGGGACCAACCCGGCGGAGATGACGCTGCTGGCCGCCGACCTGGAGCTCGGACCGAGCGAGACCGCCACGCAGTACAAGACGTATCCGCTCAGCGGCCTGGCGATGAGCACGATTTACTACTGGCAGATCGTCAGCAAGACGATGGCAAACATGGAGCGGCGCGGCCCCGTGTGGAGCTTCCGGACCTCCGGTACACCGCCGCAGGCCGGTCCGCTCGATGCGGTGCTCTGGGCGTCGAGAGCTCCCCTCAAGGTCGGCAACTGGTCGGTCGTGACGGATTCGACCGCGGCGGGCGGGGCACGCCTCTCGAACCCGAACCTGGGCGCGGCCACGGTTGCGAGCTCGTCGCTCGTGGCGCCGCAGCATTATTTCGAGATGACGTTCATCGCCGAGCAGGGCGTGCCCTACCGCGTGTGGGTACGGGGCAAGGCCGCGAGCAACGCCTGGCAGAACGACTCGGTCTGGGTTCAGTTCAATGACAGCGTGAACGCATCCGGAGCCCCGCTCTATCAGATGGGGACAGCGTCGGCCGCAAACGTCACCATCGAGGATTGCGCCAGCTGCGGCCTGTCAGGATGGGGATGGAACGACAACGCGACTGGCGCCGGCGTGCTGGGACCCCAGATCTTCTTCGCCACATCCGGCGAGCACACGATCCGTGTGCACGCGCGTGAGGATGGGCTTTCGATCGATCAGATCGTGCTGTCGCGCGACCTGTTTCTCAATGCCTCGCCGGGCGCGCCCAAGAACGACGGCACGCTCCTCACCGAAGCGCGCGGGGGCGTGTCGGGCGAAACACCGCCGCCGGACGAGGAGGAGCCTCCCGCACCCGAGATCGTCCTGCACATGACGAACGCCGTACTTGCAGGCGCGTGGCAGCTCGTCGACATCGAAGGCGCGGCGAGCGGCAAGGCCACGGTCCTGCCGAACGCGGCACGGGCGAAAGCCACGGTGAAGGCGGCGCCGACGGACTATTTCGAGCTGACGTTCCAGGCCAGGGCGAATACGCCGTATCGGCTGTGGGTGCGTGGCCGCGCCGACGGTAATGCCGCGGGCAATGACTCCGTGCACGTGCAGTTCACCGATTCGATCGATGCGGCGGGGCCGCGCGGCCAGATCGGGAGCACCACCAGCTACGAAGTGAACCTCGAAGACTGCAGCGGCTGCGGAAACTCCGGATGGGGGTGGGAAGACAACGGGTGGGGCACGCCGACCACGTTCGGCCCCGAGATTCGGTTCGCGACCGACGGGCTCAAGACCATCCGCGTGCAGAACCGGGAGGACGGATTCTTCATCGACCAGATCGTCCTCTCGCCAGTCACCTACCTGCACACCGCGCCAGGACTGAACAAGGACGACACCACGATCCTTCCTCCTACCCCGTAGGCGGGAACCGTGATTCCGCGACGACGTCGAGTCGTCGCGGGATCCGATCGTGTCGGTTTACTGCCGGCCGCCTCGAAGGCGCCGCACCGCGCCTGGCGTGCCCGGGTCCTCCAGATCTTCCGGGAACGCGGCACTGGAGCCGCCGTCCATGATCCGGCGCATCGTGCCGAGGTCGGCACCAAGCGGCGCGCCGTTTCCCCACGCGCGCAGAGCGCTGTCGGGCACGAGCTCGAAGTTGCCTCCCGCCACGTCGACGAACTGCGCTTCGAATTCCTCGTTCGACGGGAAGAAGTTGGCCGCGGGATACCGGTTCGCTGGACCGCCCGCGAACACGTTCCGCTCGAACAGGACACCAGGCAGGTACTTCTCGATAGTCGGGTTACCGGTGTTGACGCTGTCGCCTTTCACGCCGTAGGTGTTGTGGCGCATGGCGTTGCCCCGGAACACGAGGCGTTCGATGTAACGTCCGCCGGTTGGCGTCTTGCCGTCGAAGATTCGCAGCCCGATCCCGTTGTGAAACACGGTGTTGTGCTCGATCGTAATGTCGCTCGGCATGGCGCCCATCTGGATGAAGTCGCCCGTGCCCCCCCAGATGTTCTTATCGATCCCGTAGACCAGGTTGTGGGAGATCTGAATGCGCGCGGTCTGCTGGCTGGAGTGGTTGTTGTCGAACCCGTGCATGTTGATGCCACCTCCCGAGTTCCGGATGATGTTGTACCGGAACGTGACATCCTCCACGACGGACCATGGTGCCCGCCCCTCCTGGTTGCGCACGGTGAGGACCACCGCATAGCCGGTCTGTGCCGCCGACCAGACGTTCTCGAAGACGTTCCCTTCGACGAGCACCCGGCGAGCGTTCTTCAACTCGAACGCGTTCTTCACCGACCACCGCTCGCGTCGCCACGAGAGCGGCTTCGTGAAGATGTTCCGCCGGATGGTGATGTCGGACGGCACGAGGTTCGAGACGCTCGGGTCGGCCCCGCCGAAGAGCAGGTTTTCGGCCGCCGCCTCCATGTGGTTGTTCTCGATCAGGTACGGGCCCGACCCATTCCAGCCCGCCACGGCCTGTGTATCCTGGCCGACGCCCTTGAAGTCCTCGAAGTAACTGTTGACGATGCGCGTGGAGCCGCTGTTGAGGGCAATCCCGCGTTTCTGGCCGACGACGGGATCCCCGTGCACGTAGACGCGATCGAACACCAGCTCGTGCGGCATCTGCGACATGTCTGTCTGGCTGGCGCCCG
>WUUC01046944.1_pt1 | contig 12815 bp, 13 predicted proteins | sample 6278441 | NCBI WGS metagenome assembly WUUC01 (sample SAMN13675441, study PRJNA597444) | soil metagenome | isolation source: soil | place: USA: Washington | collected 2017-10 | reverse complement strand
TGCCGAGCTCGGCGTGCATCGGGATGGCGAGCTGGCGCGCGAAGAGGTCCGCCGAGACCGGGCACGACCGCGTCGCGCCGTACACCGGCTGCAGGTGGCACGCCCAGGTGCCGTGGCCGCAGCCGATGCCCCGCGCGCGGAGGTCGGCGGCGACGCCCGCGCGGTCCACGCCCGGGGCCAGCTTCACCAGGTAGGACTGCCAGGCGTGGGTGCGGTCCGCGGGCACGTGTGGCAGCGCGATCAGCTCGTCGCCCGCGAGCAGCTCGGCGTACCCCGCCGCGACCGCGCGCCTGCGCTCGAGCAGCTCGCCGACCCGGTCCAGCTGCACCCGCAGGATCGCGGCGGCGATGTCGGAGAGCTTGTAGTTGTAGCCGATCTCGGTGAACACGGAGATCGGCAGGCCGACGACCCGCGCCTGGTCGAAGATGCTCTCGATGCCGAAGGACGCCCGCAGCCGCGCGTCCGCCGCGAGTGCCGGGTCCTCGGTGAGCAGCGCGCCGCCCTCGCCGCTGGTGATCCCCTTGCGGCCGTGGAAGGACAGGCAGGCCACCGGCGCCAGCGCACCGGCCGGGCGGCCCCGGTAGGTCGCGCCGACCGCGCAGGCGGCGTCCTCGACGAGGAACAGCCCGTGGCGTTCGGTGATGGCCCTCAGGTCCGCGTAGTCGGCGGGCAGCCCGACCGTGTCGACGGCGATGACGCCCACCGTGCGCGGGCCGACCAGGTCCGCGACCGCCCGCGGGTCCACCGTGCCGGTGTCGGCGCGCACGTCGGCGAAGACCGGGACGGCGCCGACGTAGCGCACCGCGTGGGCCGGTGCGGGGAACGTGTAGTCGGCGACGATCACCTCGTCGCCGGGGCGGACGCCGAGTGCGAGCAGTGCCAGGTGCAGCGCGGCGCCGCAGTTGCTCAGCGCGACCGCGCCACCGGCGCCGTACCGGCTCGCCAGCTCGGCCTCGAGCGCCTTGCCCCGCGGGCCCTGACCGGCGGGCCAGCCGGAGGCGAACACCTCCTCGACCGCGGCCAGCTCCCGCGCGCCCAGACTCGCGCTCACCAGGGGGATCGCGTCCACTCCGGTCACCTCCGGCTCGTCGAGAGCGGCGCCGGCCCGTAGCGGAGCGGCGTGATCTGGTTGACGTCGTAGCGGTCGCGCAGCCGCTGCACGGCGCCGGGGTCCACGGTCCCGCCCGCCGAGAAGATCTCGCACAGCTCGTCGAAGTACAGCTCGTGGTCGGGCGCGGGGGAGCTCTGGAACAGCATCCGCGCCGGCCGGTCGGTGGGGTTGGAGAACCCGTGCGGGCAGCCGGGCGGCACGAACATGCAGCTGCCCGCGCCTGCCCGGACGGCGCGGTCGCCGCGCGCGGACTCCCAGTCCTGCCAGCGTTCCCCGGTGCGGTCGACGGGCTCGAACGCCAGGACGTCGAGCTCGCCCTCCAGCACGTAGAAGAACTCCTCCGAGCGCGAGTGGGTGTGCGCGCCCACGTCGAACCCCGGCGGCACGACGACCTCGAAACAGGACGTGGAGGAGCCGTCGGCACCCGTGACCTTGAAGGTGACCTCCTGCGCCTTGGTGATCAGCGTCCGGCCCTGGCCGGGCGGGACGATCAGGCCGTCCATGCGATTCCTCCCGTCGTCGGTGCGAGATCCCGCGCCAGGTGGGGCGCGGAGGCGAGGTGCGGGATGCGGGTCCCGTGCCCGGGCGCGGCGCCGGTCCAGCTGCCCAGGGCCATCTCGGCGGTGATGCCCGGCCCGAAGCCCGCGATGACGCCGGTGGCGCCGGGGGCGGGCATGCCCTCGTCGAAGAGCCTGCGCAGCGCGTCGAGCACGACCGCGCTGGCGATGTTGCCGTACTCGGTCAACGTCGCCCTGCTGTGGCGGAAGGCGTGGTAGTCGACGTCGAGGAACTTGCTCAGGTCGTCCAGGATCCGCGGGCCGCCCGCGTGGATGATGTAGAAGTCGAGGTTGCCGATGTCCCAGCCGTGGCTCGTGGCGAGCGCGCGCAGCACCGGCGCGAGCGGCTCCATCGTCCCGGGCACGCGGCGGTCCAGCTGGAAGTGGAAGCCGGTGGCGCGCACGGCGTAGGAGATCCAGTCCTCGGTGTTCGGGATGAGGTAGGAGGCGTTGCGCGCCAGCGCCATGCCGGTGCCACCGCTGCCCCGGACCACGGCGGCCGCGGCCGCGTCGCCGAACAACCCGTCCGACAGGAGCGACCCCACCGCGTCGTCGCCGGGCTGGTAGCACAGCGAGCAGAACTCGCAGGACACGATGAGGACGTTGCTGCCGGGGTAGGCCGTGCAGAAGTCGTGCGCGCGGTTGACCGCCGCGCCCCCCGCCGCGCACCCGAGCTGCGCGATCGGTATCTGCCGGGTGTCGGACCGGAAGCCCATCGTGTTGATCAGCCACGCGGTCAGCGACGGCATCAGGAACCCGGTGCACGACACGTAGATGACCGCGTCGACGTCCTGCGCGGTGATGTCGGCGTTCGCCAGCGCTCGTTCGACGACCTCCGGGCACAGCTTCTTGGACTCGGTCTCGTAGATCCGGTTGCGTTCCTCGAACCCCGGGTGGCGCAGCGTCTCCTCGATCGGCCGCACGACGTGCCGCTTGCGCACCCCGGTGTTCTGGATGAGCCGCAGCGCGAGGGCCAGCTGGGGTTTTCCGGCATGGGCCCGCTCGGCGAATTCCAGGGTCTCTTCCATCGTGAGGACATATTCCGGCACGCTCACCGCGGGTTTGCATAAGGTTGGCATGTCTGGAGTCGACCTTCTGTAGAGTTGCCTTCTTGGTGCGCGAAGAGATTCGTCGCGGGTCTCCCGTTGCCCACTTGCCCCACACAGCTCGGTCGCCGTGTCGCCTGTGCGACGGCGTCCCGGTGCGGCGGTAGTTCCACGTACGGTCGCCCAGTGCGCTTGCCGCCGGCTTGGTGCCGGCTTGGCGTCCGTCCACCCGGCACCACCACCGGCCCGCCAAGTCGCCGGACAGTCCCCGCCAAGTCACGGAGCCGATGCTGTGGGCATCGAGCAGCGGGCCACCGAAGGGGAAAGCTGATGACTGCGCTCATCGATTTCGACACCATCCGGGCCGAGCTGGTCGGCCATCCGCTGTACACGCAGATCGACACCGAGGACCGGCTGCGGATCTTCATGAAGCACCACGTGTTCGCCGTGTGGGACTTCTTCACGCTGCTGAAGCGCCTGCAGGTCGAGGTGACCGCGGTGACGCTCCCGTGGCGGCCGAGGGGGCAGGCCGAGCACGGGCGGTTCATCATGGAGATCGTGCTCGCGGAGGAGACCGACGAGGACATCGGCGGCGGGTACGTCAGCCACTTCGAGCTCTACCGCCGCGCCATGGCGGAGCTCGGTGCCGACACCGGCCCGATCGACGCGTTCCTCGCCGCACTCGACAGCGGGGCCGACCCGGTGGCGGCGCTCGACCACCCCTTGATCCCCGACAGCGTGCGCCGGTTCGTCGGCCACACGCTCGAGGTCGCGCTGCGCGGTGCGCCGCACGAGGTGGCGTCGTCGTTCTGCCACGGTCGCGAGAACCTGCTGCCCGACGTGTTCTCCGCGGTGCGGTCCAATGTGGACGAGGTGCTGGCGAACGCGCCGGTGTTCCGCCACTACCTCGACCGGCACATCGCGCTGGACCACGACGAGCACGGCCCGCTGGCGCTGAGGCTGCTCGCGGCGCTGTGCGCCGGCGACCCGGCCCGGGAAGCGGACGCGGCGCGGGTGAGCGTCGCCGCGATCCAGGCCCGCATCGCGCTGTGGGACGGCGTGGTGGCCGAGTTCCGGGCGGGCGATGACCCGAGTGCCCGATGACCGGGACTTTCGTCCGCGCGGACCGCACGGCTGCCCCTGAGATCGCTGACGCCCCTGACGTCGCGGACGTCACCGGTGGCGTCGACGCGGCGATCGCGGACTTCCTCGCCGACCGCCGGGCCGAGGCGGGCGCGATCGACCGCGGGCTGGCGGCCACCGTCGCCGACCTGGCGGACTACGTGGCACGCGGCGGCAAGCGGGTGCGGCCCACCTTCGCGTGGCTCGGGTGGCTCGGCGCGGGCGGTGCCGAGTTCGACCCCGCCGCCCCCGCGGTGCTGCGGGCCTGCGCGGCGCTCGAGCTGCTGCACGCGTCGGCGCTGGTCCACGACGACATCATCGACGAGTCCCCGACGCGGCGCGGCAGGCCGGCCGCGCACGTGCTGTTCGCGGGCCGGCGCCGGGCGCGGCGCTGGTCCGGCGGCGCGGACGCCTTCGGCCGGGGCATGGCGATCCTGACCGGTGACCTCAGCCTGTCGTGGGCCGACGACATGATCCGCACGTCCGGGCTGCCCGCCGACGCGCAGGCCCGGCTCGCGCCGGTGTGGTCCGCGATGCGCACGGAGGTCCTGTACGGACAGCTGCTCGACCTGACCGCGCAGGCCGCCGGGGCCGAGGACGTCGGCTCGGCGCTGCGGGTCGACCGGTACAAGACGGCCTCGTACACGGTGGAACGCCCGCTGCACCTCGGTGCCGCCATCGCGGGCGCGGGCCCCGGGCTCGTCGCGGCCTACCGCGCGTTCGGCACCGAGGTCGGGATCGCGTTCCAGCTGCGGGACGACCTGCTCGGCGTGTTCGGCGACCCGCTGGTGACGGGCAAGCCCTCCGGCGACGACCTCCGCGAGGGCAAGCGCACCGTGCTGCTCGCGACCGCGCTCGAGCTCGCCGACGCCGACGACCCGGCCGCGGCGGCGTTCCTCCGGTCGGCGATCGGCGCCGACCTCTCCGCCGACCGGCTCGACTCGGTGCGCGCGATCCTCACCGAGACCGGCGCCGTGGACCGCGTGGAACGCGACATCGTGCGGCGCACCGACCGGGCCGTCGCCGCACTGGACGCGAGCGGCGCGACAGCGCGCGCCAGGGACCGGCTCGCCGCCATGGCGGTCGCCGCGACCCAGCGCACCTGGTGACCCACCGGGGCACCGCCGACAGCACCCACGGCCACACCGCCGACAGCACCCACGACGAGCACCGGGAACGACACCGAGCACGACCGACGACACCTCCGAGGAGTTGGGCACCGTGAGCCTGCCACCTTCGACACACCGGGCACCGGCCCGGCGCGAGAGCCCCCGGCTCACCGCGGCGGAGCCGGCCGCCGCGCCCAACCCGGTCGGCATCGGGAGCGCCCACGGCAAGGCGATCCTGCTCGGTGAGCACGCGGTCGTGTACGGCGCCCCGGCACTCGCCATCCCGGTCCCGCAGCTGACGGCCACGGCGAGCGCCGCGCTCTTCGAGCACCGTCCGTCCGATGTGGACGAGGTGGCCTTCACGCTGACGGGCCCGGGCTCCGCCCCGGTGGTGACCCAGGCGACGGAGAGCCTGCGGCAGCTGGTCGCGGGGTTCAAGGAGCTGGCGGGTGTCGCCGGGCACACCGCCATCGACGTGCTCGTCGACTGCCTGATCCCGCCCGGCCGCGGCCTCGGTTCCAGCGCGGCGTGCGCCAGGGCCGTCGTGCTCGCGCTCGCGAACCTGTTCAACCGCAAGCTCGACGCCAGGGCGGTGTACGACCTCGTGCAGACCTCGGAGGAGGTGGCGCACGGCCGGGCGAGCGGTGTCGACGCGGCGGCGACGGGCCTGCCGTACTCCATCCTGTTCTCCGCGGGCACCGCCCGCCCGCTGCGCATCTGCTTCGACGGCCTGTTCGTCATCGCCGACAGCGGGACCGCGGGCCGCACGAAGGACGCGGTCGAGGCGATGCGCCTGCGGTTCGAGCGCAGACCCGGCGCCCGGGAGGACTTCGTGCGCCGGGTGTCGTCGCTGGCCGAGGCCGCGGTCCGCGACCTCGCGGACAGCAGGGCTGGCGACTTCGGCACGCGGCTGACCGCCAACCACGAGCTGCTCGCCGACGCGGGCCTGTCCACGGAGCTGATCGACACGCTGGTGGAGACCGCGCTCGCGGCGGGCGGGCTCGGCGCCAAGATCAGCGGCGGCGGGCTCGGCGGCTGCATGATCACCGTGGTCCGCGAGCCGCACCGCGCCCAGGCGGTCGCGCGGCGGCTGCGGGCGGCGGGCGCGGTCCGCACCTGGGTCGTGCCGGTGGGGATGTCCGCCGACCATGTCCGCTGACCACCTGGCGAACCCGGTCGGCCTGCGCGAGCGGGGCCGCCACGCCGCCACCGCCTCGGCCCACCCCAACATCGCCCTGGTCAAGTACTGGGGCAAGCGCGACGAGCGGCTCGTCCTCCCGCACTCCGGCAGCCTCTCCATGACCCTGGACATCTTCCCGACGACCACCACCGTCCGGCCGGCCCCCGCGGCGGACGCCGACGAGGTCACGCTCGACGGGACACCGGTGCGCGGTGAGCCGCTGCGGCGCGTCGTCGCGTTCCTCGACCTGGTGCGGGACCTGGCCGGGCGCACCGAGCGCGCGTTCGTCGACACCCGCAACGCCGTCCCCACCGGCGCGGGCCTGGCGTCCTCGGCGAGCGGGTTCGCGGCCCTCGCGGTGGCGGGCGCGGCCGCCTACGGGCTCGACCTCGACGCCACCGCGCTGTCGCGCCTGGCCCGGCGCGGGTCCGGGTCGGCCGCGCGGTCGATCTTCGGCGGCTTCGCGGTGTGGCACGCGGGCGAGGGCACCGGTGCGGCCGCGGACCTCGCCTCGTACGCGGAGCCGGTGCCCGTTCCCGCACTGGACCCGGCGCTGGTGGTCGCACTGGTCGACACCGGCCCCAAGGCCGTGTCCAGCCGGTCGGCCATGCGGCGCACCGTCGACACCTCACCGCTCTTCCGGGCGTGGGCGGACTCGAGCGCGGCCGACCTGGCAGGCATGGCCGCGGCGCTGCGCCGCGGCGACCTCGACGCGGTCGGGGAGATCGCCGAGCGGAACGCGCTGGGCATGCACGCGACGATGCTGGCGGCCCGGCCCGCGGTGCGCTACCTGTCCCCGGCCACGCTCGAGGTGCTCGACGGCGTGCTCCAGCTGCGGCGCGACGGCGTGCCCGCCTACGCGACCATGGACGCCGGGCCGAACGTCAAGGTGCTCTGCCACCGCGCGGACGCCGGCCGGGTGACCGAGGCGGTCCGGGCCGCGGGCCGGTGCGCCACCGTCGTCGCCCACCCGGGGCCGGGCGCTCGCCTGCGACCGGCGGTCGAGCCGTGACGCGCGCGGGCACCCGGGCGCGGGCGGTCACCCGGCACGCGCCGGGCAAGCTGTTCGTCGCCGGCGAGTACGCGGTGGTGGAGCCGGGCGAGCCCGCCATCCTGGTGGCGGTCGACAGAACGGTGAGCGTCACGGTCGCGGGCCCCACCGACGCCGATGCCGACCCCGATGCCGACGTGGTCATCGCCTCCGACCTGTGCCCGCGGGGCGCGCGGCTGCGGTGGCGCGACGGCGTGCTCGCGGGCCGCGGGCCGGACGACGAGCGGCTCGCCCGCGACGGCCTGGCCCACGTCGTGTCGGCGGTCGAGGTGCTGACCGAGCTGGTGGCCGAGCAGGGGCTCGCGGTCCCCGCGCTGCACGTCTGCGTCACCAGCCGCCTGCACGAGGGCGGCACCAAGTTCGGGCTCGGCTCCAGCGGCGCGGTGACCGTGGCCGCGGTCGCGGCCGTCGCGGCGCACCTCGGCCTGCCGCTCTCGGCCGAGGACCGGTTCCGCCTCGCCGTGCTGGCGACCGCGCGGCTCGACCCCACCGCCTCCGGCGGGGACCTCGCTGCGGCAGTCTGGGGCGGCTGGCTCGCCTACCGGGCGCCCGACCGCGCGGCCGTGCTGGAGCTGGCGCGCCGCCGGGGTGTCGCCGAGACCCTCCGGGCGCCGTGGCCGGGTTTCGCGCTGCGGCGGCTGCCCCCGCCCGGCGGGCTGGTCCTGGCGGTCGGCTGGACCGGGACGCCCGCGAGCACCCGCTCCCTCGTGTCCACACTGGACACCTGGCGGGGTGGCCCGGCGCACCGGGACTTCCTCGCCCGGTCCGCCGAGTGCGTGCGCGCCTGCGAGCGCGCGCTCGACCGGGACGACCACCACGACCTGCTGCGCCGCATCCGCGTGGCACGGCGGCTGCTCGCCGGGCTCGACCGCGAGACGCGGCTCGGCATCTTCACCGACCGGCTCACCGCGCTGTGCGACGTCGCTGAGGACGAGGGCGGCGCGGCCAAGCCGTCCGGTGCCGGGGGCGGCGACTGCGGCATCGCGCTGCTCGACGCCGCCGCGGCGCCGCGGATCGCGCGGCTGCGGGAACGGTGGACCGCCGCCGGGGTGCGGCCGCTGCGCCTGCACGTCCCGCCTGTGAAGGGAGATGGGGAATGATCGCGGACCGCGAGAACGACCACGTCCGGCTCGCCGCCGGGAAGCGGTGCCACCACGGTGGACCCGGCGAGGCCGACGACGTGTCCCGGCCACCGAACCGCGAGCACGCGGTCGCCGGGGTCCCCATGCGGTGGGTGGGCCCGCTGCGGATCTCGGGGAACACCGCGACGACCGAGACGGAGGTCCCGCTCGCCACCTACGAGACGCCGCTGTGGCCGTCGGTGGGCCGCGGGGCGAAGATCTCGATGCTGACCGAGCGGGGCATCGTCGCCACCCTCGTCGACGAGCGGATGACCCGCTCCGTGCTCATCGAGGCCCAGGACGCGCACACCGCGCACACGGCCGCGCTGCGGATCGACGCGCGGTTCGCCGAGCTGCGGGAGATCGTGCGGGGCTGCAGCAGGTTCGCCGAGCTGGTCGGCCTGCGGCACGAGATCACGGCCAACCTCCTGTTCCTGCGGTTCGAGTTCACCACCGGCGACGCGTCCGGGCACAACATGGCGACGCTGGCGGCCGACGCGCTGCTGCGCCACCTCCTGCAGACCATCCCGGGCATCGCCTACGGGTCGATCTCCGCCAACTACTGCACCGACAAGAAGGCCACCGCCATCAACGGGATCCTCGGCCGCGGCAAGAACGTGGTCACGGAGCTGACGGTGCCCCGGGCGGCGGTCACCGACCTGCTGCACACGACGGCGGCGAAGATCGCCACGCTGAACGTGCGCAAGAACATGCTCGGCACCCTGCTGGCCGGCGGGATCCGGTCGGCGAACGCGCACTACGCGAACATGCTGCTGGCCTTCTACCTGGCGACCGGCCAGGACGCGGCCAACATCGTCGAGGGGTCGCAGGGCGTGACCGTCGCCGAGGACCGCGACGGCGACCTCTACTTCTCCTGCACGCTGCCGAACCTGATCGTCGGCACGGTCGGCAACGGCAAGGGCCTCGGCTTCGTCGAGACCAACCTGACCCGGCTCGGCTGCCGGGACGAGCGCGAACCGGGCGCCAACGCGCGCAGGCTCGCCGTGATCGCGGCGGCGACCGTGCTGTGCGGGGAGCTCTCGCTCCTCGCGGCGCAGACGAACCCGGGCGAGCTCATGCGCGCGCACGTGAACCTGGAACGCAACAACGAGCCCAAGAAGATCGGGGTGTGAGCCATGGCCGCGGATGTCGCCATCGGAATCCACGACCTGTCGTTCGCCACGACGGAGTTCGTCCTGCCGCACACGGCGCTGGCGGCGCACAACGGCACCGACATCGGCAAGTACCACGTGGGCATCGGCCTGCGGTCGATGAGCGTGCCCGCCGCCGACGAGGACATCGTGACGATGGGGGCCGCGGCCGCCGCCCCCGTCGTCGCCCGGCACGGCGGCGACCGCATCCGCACGGTCGTGCTGGCCACGGAGTCGTCGGTCGACCAGTCGAAGGCGGCGGGCATCTACGTCCACTCGCTGCTCGGGCTGCCGTCGTCCACGCGGGTCGTCGAGCTGAAACAGGCCTGCTACGGCGCGACCGCGGCCCTGCAGTTCGCCGTCGGCCTCGTCCACCGGGACCGCACGCAACGCGTCCTGGTGATCGCGAGCGACGTGTCGAAGTACGAGCTGGACAGTCCGGGTGAGCCGACCCAGGGCGCGGCCGCGGTGGCCATGCTCGTCAGCGCGGACCCCGCGCTGCTGCGCCTCGAGGAGCCGTCGGGCCTCTACACCGCGGACATCATGGACTTCTGGCGGCCGAACTACCTGCCGACCGCGCTGGTCGACGGGCAGGACTCCGTCGCGGCGTACCTGCACGCGCTGGAGGGCGCCTGGAAGGACTACACCGAACAGGGCGGCCGCGCGCTCGACGAGTTCCGCGCGTTCTGCTACCACCAGCCGTTCCCGAAGATGGCCTACAAGGCGCACCGGCAGCTGCTGCGCAGCGGCGGGCACGACAGCGCCGAGGAACGGGTCGCCGCCGACATCGGGCACACGACGGGCTACAACAGCGTCGTCGGGAACAGCTACACCGCGTCGATGTACCTCGGCCTGGCCTCGTTGCTCGAGGACGCGGACGACCTGACCGGTCAGGCGATCGGGCTGTTCAGCTACGGCTCCGGCAGCGTCGCGGAGTTCTTCGCCGGGACGGTCGTGCCCGGCTACCGCGCCCACCTGCGCACCGAGGCGCACCGGGCGGCGGTCGCCCGCCGCAGGCCGATCGACTACGCCCGCTACCGCGAGCTCCACGAGCTGTCCCTGCCCGAGGACGGCGGCGACCACGCCGTGCCCGCGCAGACCGGCGGGCCGTACCGGCTCGCCGCGCTGTCCGGCCACAAGCGCATCTACCGGCCACGGTAGGACCCCGCTCCCGCCGCGTCAGCCGTCGAGCAGGTGGTCGGTGGCGGCGAGCAGGGCCGCGGGCTCGACCACGCCCAGGGGCCCGGCGACCGCGGGCCACGGCCCGATCGTCAGGAACCGGGCCGTCAGGCCGGCGGCCCCGGCGTGGTCGCCCGCCGCGGCGGCCTCGTGCGCCTGCTCGGCCAGCGGTGCGGCCGCCGGGTCGGCGCCGGCGAGCAGGGCCCGCACCAGGCCGGTGGACGCCCGCCGGGGCGGCGAGGCGGGCGAGGGTGGCGCGGCGGCTGGGGAAGTAGCTGATCATCCGGGCGACGTCGCGAGTGTTCCCCGGGGGACGGTCACGGCGTGGCGGTCAGGGCCCGTCCCATGGCCAGGCGGGACTCGGCGTTCTGCAGGGCCACCACGGAGATCGCGTGCAGCAGCGCGGGTTCGGGGTGGCCCGCGTCGCGCAGGGTCTGCAGGTCCGCCGCGGTCGACTGCCACGGGCTGCGGCTGAGCTTGCGGGCGAAGGAGTCGAGCAGCGCTTCCCCGTCGTCGCGCGGGGTGTGCCCGGCCAGCTCGTCGGCGCGGGCGCGGTCGCAGCTCTCCTGCGCGGCGGCGGCCGCCAGCAGCCCGCGTTGCCGCCGGGTCAGCGGCTCGTCGGAGTCGAACACGTACTCGTGCCACCGCTGCCAGGCCTCGCTCGTCGCGGGGAAGCGGGGGAGCGTGCGGAACTCGGCGGCGACGACCGGCCACGACCCGCGGTCCGGCCGCGGCGCCGGTTCCCGGTCGCGTTCGGGCCGGAACGCCGGCAGCGGGGAGGCGTAGTCGAACTCGATGCCCGACGCGTCGGCGACCCGGGTCAGGTAGTTGAACATCGCCACGACGGCGATCGCGGACTCCAGCGCCGCACCCTCGACACCGTGCGCGGACAGCCGCGCGGTGAGGTCGGGGGTGATCGACCACGGCCGCGCCGTCAGGTCGGCGGCGAACCGGGCCAGCGCTGCCTCGCGCGCGGGCAGCAGGTGGTTCTCGCCCTTGAGGATGTTCTCGGGCAGGGCGGCATCGCCGCCGGCGACACGCAGAAACTCTGCGTGAGCCGACGTTCAATAGAAGCACTCGTTCGTCCGCGAGGTGACACTGCTGACGAGCTCGCGGTCCGCCCAGTCCAGTGTGGTGGCGTGCAGCGAGCCGGAGATCGCGAAGGTGCGCCGCATCAGCTCCGGGTCGAGGCTGTGCGCGCGGATGATGCCGGGCGCGTCGTCGTGCGGCGGCCGGTACACCTCGGGGATGGGGCGGGCGGCCATCGTCGCGTAGGTCTCCGCGAGGTCGCCGACCGCGGCACCGCGCGAGATCGTCCCCAGCCACGCCATGCCCCGATGCTACGGGAGGGTGATCGAGTCCGGGTGGACCGGACGGCGGCCGTCCCGGTGGTCCACCCGGCTCAGCGGTCCGGCGCACCGCCGACGCCGGTCCGCTTGCGGCTGACGCGCCGCAGCACGTGCCCGACGTAGACGAGCGCGGCCGCGAGCACACCGATGTCGTCCACCAGGATGGGGTCCGGCAGCAGGTCGAGCGGGAACAAGGCGTACACGATCGATCCCCAGTAGGAGACCTTGGCGGAGACGGGAACGCCGGGCTGGTGCACCTTCCGGTGCCGCCGGACCATCACGATCGCGAGCACCAGCACCACCACGGCGCTGACCGCCACCAGGACCAGCGCCACGACACCCAGCGCCGCCACCACGTCCCAACCCGAATCCGGCATCCGCAGTCCTCACCTCGGTGTGTGGGGGATACCCCGCCGCCACCGACCCCAACCCGCCGACCCGGCAGGCCGGCGGGTGGGAGGGTCAGCGCCAGCCGAGGGCGGGGGCGACGTCGGTGAGGATGGTCTCGAGCAGGTGCGCGTTGTAGTCGACGCCGAGCTGGTTGGGCACCGTCAGGAGCAGCGTGTCCGCCTCGGCGATCGCCTCGTCCCCGGCCAATTGCGCCACCAGCACGTCTGGCTCCGCGGCGTAGGAGCGGCCGAAGATCGCCCTGGTCTCGGCGTCGAGGTAGCCGACCTGGTCGGTGCTCTCGCCGTCCCCGCCGAAGTACGCGCGGTCCAGGTCCGAGGTGAGCGCGAAGATGCTGCGCGACACCGACACCCGCGGCTCGCGCTGCCACCCGGCCTCCGCCCACGCCTTGCGGAACGCCCGGATCTGCTCGGCCTGCTGCACGTGGAACG
>WUUC01096292.1_pt1 | contig 12816 bp, 5 predicted proteins | sample 6278441 | NCBI WGS metagenome assembly WUUC01 (sample SAMN13675441, study PRJNA597444) | soil metagenome | isolation source: soil | place: USA: Washington | collected 2017-10 | reverse complement strand
GCACGCGCTCGAGCAGGCGCAGGGCGCTCTCCGTGGCTCCGGCCGACACCATGTGCTTGGCGGCCAAGTGCAGACACTCGGCTCGCTTGCCCGGATCTTCCGCGCGCCGTGCACGCGCGATCCAGAGTCGCGAGAGTGCGCCGTGGTCGGAGACCGCGGTGTGAGCGTCCATCAACGCTTGCTCCAGCTCCACGCAATCCGGGCGGCGTTCGTGCGCGCGGGAGAGCGCCAAGAGCGCGTCCGCTGGATCGGAAAGCTGTGGCATCAGCGTCGCGAGTTGCTGAGCGAGCGCGATCTGCGTCTCGCCCTCGTGCAGGGCCATGCGCGTCATGCACACGCGTGCGAGTTCCGCGGGGCGCTGCAGCTCGGCGTACAGCTCCGCCGCGAGCCGCAGGATTTCCTCGTCGTGCGGCTCGCGCGCGAGCCGCATCTCGAGCAGCGCCACGGCCTGCGCGAGCTCCCCGCGCAAGCGGCGAATCGATATCAGCTTGAGTGTTGCCGAACGCGCGACCGAGGGATCGATACGTTCTGCAACGCGCCGGCACATTTCTTCCGCAGCGTCGAGCAGCCCGCCCTCCACCGTCTCGGGTAGAAGCGCGCAGGCACGCTCCAGATCGCATACGCCTTCCAGCAGCTGCCCTCGGTCCAGCAGCAGATTGCCGCGCACGTGCAGCAGCGCCGCGCGCTGGCTTCGATCGCTGCTAGACACGACCGCATGCGCTAGCTGCTCGATGGCGTCCTCGTCGCGGCCAACCGCCAGCAGCGCTTCGACCAGCTCGCGGCGCAACCCCGGATGTTGCGGGAGGGCAACGACTGCTGCTTCGAGCGCGGCAGCGGTGGCGCCCAGGTCGTCCAGGCGGTCTCGCCACAAGGAAGCCGCCTCTTGCCAGAGCTCCGCCGCGCGGCTGGCTTCGCGTTCCGAACGCGCCAGCTCTTCGAGCAACTCGGCCAGTGCGGCGGGATCGTTGAGCTGGCGACAAGCCTCGATCAGACGCTGCTGCAAGCCGGCGTGTGGTGGCGCGTCGCGTCCAGCGCTTCGCAGCACGCGTACGGCCGCGGCGAGATCGCCGCGTCGCTCGTGAATGTCGGCGGCCTCGAGCGCCGCGCGTGCAGCGTCCGGAGCGCCTTTCAGCTCGAGCAAACGCTCGATGGCCTGGGCCCGCTCGTCGGCGTGCTCTGGCGCGCTCAGGCGGTGGCGCAGCGCTCGCCACAGTTCCACGTGCTCGGGGCTCAGCTTCGCCGCTGCGCGCAGAGCTGCGAGACCGGCGTCTCCGGCGGCCGCGGAGAAGGCCTGCAGTTTCAGCGCGTAGCGCACGCAGCCCTGGACGTCGCTTTCGTCGCGGACGTGCTCGAAACGCTGCAGCAAGTAGTCCGCCGCCTCGGTCTGCTCGCCGCTCTGCGTCAAGCACTGCAGCAGCATATCCTCGGCTTCGACGCTGCTCGGACTCAAGGTCAGCGCTTCGCGCAACATGCTGCGTGCCGCCTCGGAAGACGGATCCGCCTTCAACAGCCGGCCCGCTCGCTTGGCTCGAATGCCGGCCTCCAGCTCCTTCGACTTGGTTTCGTTCCCGAACGGGGCGAGCAGCGCGTCGAGCACGGCTTCGTCGCCGTGCTCGGCGTAGAGCTCCCCGATTTGAAGCAACTCCGTCTCGCTGCAGCCGCACGCCAGCTGGCTCAGGAGCGCGAGCAGATCGGAGTCGTACGGTCCCTGGACAAGCGCGCGCGACAGCAGACGTGTCACTCTCGTAGCATGGGGCGCGAGCGCGACAGCCTCGCGCAGGCAGGCGATGCCCTCCTCGTGGGTCGCGTCGCTGCCGAGCCGGATCTCCGCCATTCGGTAGAGCACGTCGCCCCGGCCCTCTGCCTCGAGCTCCGCTTCGCCCAGGCTCGCCAGCTGCGATAGCAGTGCGTCCTGCAGCTGTGCATCGCCACGCTGCGTCGCAACGCGCAGCTGCGCGCGCCAGACGTCGCCCTCACGCACCCCCGTCGCCTCCGCCTCGCGGTAGTACTTGAGCGCGTCATCCAGCGCATCTTCTTCGAACCAAGCCTCGCCCAGCCGCAGGCACACCTCGCAGCGGGCGTAGGCGTCGCCGGGACGGCGTGCGCGTTCCAGCAGGCCCTGCAGCAGCGCGCGAAAGCGTGATCGTTCGCCCCGCTTTCGCGCCGCGCACAGGGCCGCCGCGTGCAGGCGTGGATTGGCAGGGTCGAGCTCCACCGCCGACAGGCGCAGCGCGAACGCGCCCTCGCTGTCCGGCTGCTGCCGATCCAAGACGTCCGCCAGCTGCTCCATGCGCGCCGCGCGGGCCACGTCTCGCGGCTCGCTGGCGAGCTCCTTGCGCAGGATCTGCTCCAGAACCTCGAAGCCGTCGTGCTCGCTCAAATAGCGCTTGATACGTTCACACTCGTCGTCTCCGAAGCGCAGCGCTTCGAGCGCCGATTCGCGCAGACTGCTGGCGTGGCCCACGTCGCCGCGCGCAAGGGCCACCTCGCTCAGTTGCAGCAGGATCTCGCTCGTGCCCAGCACGCGTCCGCCCTCCAGCTGCACTGGGCCGCGTTTGGCGGCCAAACGCAGGGCATGCAAGGCCCGCTCGCGGCAGCCGAGGTCGCCCGCTTTGTCCGCCAGCTCCGAGAGCGCGTACATGATCGTCACGTCCTGCGAGCGCATCTTGAGCGCGAGCTCGAGCTGCGCACAGGCTCCCGTGAGGTCGCCATCGTCGCGCAGGACATCGGACAGCTTGGCATGCACCAGCGCGCGCTCCGGAGAGCGCCGGCGGCCAAACAGGGCAAGCAGATGGAGCAATATCTGTCGGGCTTCGTCCCGGCGACCGAGCGCGTTGAGACCGTCTGCCAACATCAGACACAGCTCGCGGTCTTCGGGCGCGATGGCCAGCGCAAACTCCGTGGTGCTTACGAGGGCTGCTGGGTCAAACATGGAGGCGTGGTAGAGACGCGCCGCCTCGCGCGCCAACTCCACGCTCTGCGGCTGGTCGTCCATAGTCAGGGCGGCGCGAGCGAGCACGCCGGCGAGCTCCTGATCTCGCCGCGCTGCGCGCAGTTGCGCGATGAACAATGCGCGCAACGTGACATCGCCGGGGTGCTCGTCGAAGCCGGCGCGCAGCGTGTCGATGGCCGCGTCCACGCGCCCGGCCGAGAGCTGTTCGCGAGCGAGCCGTTCGTAGAGCCGCACGCGGGCTTCCGGGTTCGACAGCTCGATCTGTCGCGCGAGCCAGTGCGCGGTTCGCGCTGGATCTCCCACTTGCTGGCAAAGGCGCACCAGCTCCTCCACGGTGCTCAGATCGGCGGCGGATTCCGCCACCTGCGTATAGGCGTCGATGGCCTGCTCTACGTTACCCATGCGCTGCTCGGCCACGCGCGCGGCGCGCCGCCAGAGAGCTGCCGCGAGGCCGCGTTTGCCGGCGCTCTCGAGGCCGCGCGCCTGCTGCGAGAGCAGCGCCACGAGCTCCGGAAAGCGACCTCCGTCCCCGAGCAAGTCGCATGCGGCCTCGATCGACGCTTGATGACCGCAGCATTCGCCGAGGTTTTCGCGCAGCATCGTGAGCCGGCCGTCTTGCGCCTCGAGTACCCCGGTGAGCCGCGCGATTTCGAGGCGCAGCGCGAGCCGTCGCTCCGCGTCCTGGCTGAGGGTCAGCTCACGCTTGCGCAGCGCAAGCTCGTCCGGAACGCGCTCCAGCATCGACGCCAGCGCAGCGAGCCAGCGCACCAGCTCCAGATCGTCGGGCTTGCGGTCGAACGCCGAGAGCCCCACGCGCAGCGCCTCGGTGAGGTCGCCTTGCTGCTCCAGCAGGCGCGCGCAGTGGATGCCGAGGCGTGCGCGCTCGCTGTCGTCGAGCGGCAATCGGATCGCGTCTCCCAGCAGCTGCACGGCAAAGCGTCGTCCGCCGAGTGACAACTCGAGCGGCACCAGCTGGGCGAGCGTCCAGCGCACACAGTCCGCCAGCGTGGTGTCGCGGCTAGCCGGCGCCCCAGCCTGCGCCGCCCAAAGTGCCGACGCGCGGCGATAGAGCGCGCGCAAGAGCTCGCGCTGGCGTGCGGGTTCGCACTGCGACTCGAGCGAAAGGCGCGCAGCTTCATGCAGGGGTTCGACACTGTCTGCGCTACGGGCATCGAGTGCGAGCAGAGTTTCGATCAGGGCAGGAGAGCCGCTGCGTCGTTGGAGATCGACCAGGCGCTGCAGACTGTCAGTGGACTCCGGACGCTGGCTGACCGCGCGACGCGCGGCCTCTTCGGCGCCGCGGAGGTCGTCACAATGCTCCAGACACCAAGCGGAGAGTCGTAGCTCGAGTGCACACCCGAGGGCCGTGGAGAGTCCGTCCAGAGCGTGCAGCGCCGCGCGAAACACGTCGCGGAGCGTGGGGTAGGCTGCGTGCTCCTCGGCGGCTCTCTCCAGACTCTGGAGGACATCTTCCTCGGCCATGCCACGCAGCTGGCAGGAACGCAGCGCTGCGTCGCAGGCGAGCTGCCAGGCGCCCGCGCGCGCAGCAGACCGTACGAGCGCGTGCGCTTCGAGACGCGACTCGGGCCGAACCTTCAAAATCTCGCCGTAGGCCGCTGCCGCACCCGCGTGATCGTCGAGGCGCTCCAGAAAGCGCGCCTCGTGCGTTCTCAGGTCTGCGGCGCGCTCGCGTTCCGAACAGATGGCTGCCGCCCAGCCCAGCGCCACCGCCGCTTCCCGGTAGTGTCCGGTGATTTCAGCGAGCCGCAGCAGTTCGCGCTCGGCGTGGCCGTCGAAGGGCGAGCGAGTGAGCGCCTTGGCGACCAGGGACAACGCCGCGCGGGCGTCGCAGCCGCGCAGCTCGCACAGCCCGGCGACCTCCAGCATCAGCCGGGCCTGTGTCTGGGTGCAGTCGGTAGCGTCCAGCCGTGCCTCGAGCAGCTCCACGCACGGCTGCCAGTCGTCCGTGGCTTCGTAGGCCCTGGCCAGTGCGTCGGTGACTTGCTTCGCGCACTCCTTGCTGCCGAGCAGCGCGCGCAGTCCCGCTCGGGCGAGCTCCCAATCCGGCGCGAGGTCGACCGCGCGCGCATAGCAGCGCGCTGCGGCCGCGGAGTCACGCAGCTCGAGGCGATACACATCTCCGAGCCGCGACAAGTTTTCGAGGCACGCCACGTGTTCTTGGCTGGTCGCCGTCTCGTACAACCGCGCGAGGTCGGCGAAGCGCTGGGTCTGCGTGAACAGATGGTCGAGCGTACCCAGCAGATCCGGAGCGTCGCCGAATTCCTCGCGCACGCTCAGCCAAGTGGCGATCGCTGCGTTGGGGTCGTCCAGCACCGTGGCCTGCAGCTCTGCCACGCGCACCAAGTCGTGCCGGCGCTGGCCCTCGGTGGTCGCCAGCTGCGCGCGCTGACGCAGCCGTGCAACCTGCACGTCGTACGAGCTCAGCTTACCCGTCAGCTCGATCGCCGCTGCGAGCGCTTCCAGATCGGTCGCGTCGTCCGTGAGTCGCGCGTCCCAGGCGCGCAGGGCGCGCGAGAGCTCGCCGCTTTCGCGCGCGACGCGTGCAGTTTCGGCGAGCAAGACCCTGCGGGCGACGGCGCTGGGCTCCGCGGAGCACAGGGCTTCCAGCACGCTCAGGCGCTCGGCGTGACGGTCCGTACCGCGTAGCAGTCGATCCATCAGGCTGGCTGCTTGGTGGCGACACGCGCTCTGCACATCGCGCATCGCGAGCACGCGCTCTCCGAGTGCGAGCGTCTGGTCCTGCTGCTTTAGCTGGTCACACCGGACCTGCATGGCCTCCACCAGCAGACGCGCGCGCAGGTTTCTGTCCTGGGTCGCGTCTGCGGACGTTTCCAGCGCCAGCGCGTGGGCCTCATGATCGCCGCTGCGCTCGGCCAAGTGCGAGAGCCGCGCACGTGCGTGAACGTCATCGGGTGCGCGCCGCAGCAGCTCTGCGTAGCGAGCCAGCGCGCGCGCCTCGTCGCCGGAGGCGAGCAACCTCTCGGTGAGCTCGCGCAACAGCGCCATGTGCTGCGCGCCTGCGGCGAAGGTGAGGCCCGTCTCCAGTGCGGCGATCGTGGGCAGCGGCCGACCTGCGAGGTCGTGGTGGCGCCGCAGCCGTGCGAGAGCCTCGAGTCGCAGCGTTGCGCTGGCCGAGTCGAGCGAGAGAATGCGACCGAGCAGCGCGCAGGCGGCCTCGTCTCCGGGCTTGCTCTCGAGCACGGCGCTGGCGTGCTCGAGGGCCCCCGCCGGATCGGCCAGCCGATCGAGATAGACCTCTGCCGTCTGCAGCTGAAGCTCTGCGGCGCCGGTGGTCGGGCGAGCGGCGAGCTGGATCTGCCAGAGCTCGATCAGCTGCCGCCACGAGCCGCGCTCTTGCAGCATGCGCGCGACGGAGGCCGCCAGCGCGCTCGCGCGTGGGTCGAGCTCGAGCAGCTCGCGCAGGTAACCGATGGCGCGCTCGGGACAGTCTGCGAAGTCCTTGGCCGCGTGGGCGGCTTCATCGAGCAATTGCGTGCGACGCTCGGCCGTCAAGTTGGCGGTCAAGGCTTGGTCGTAGGCCTCCAGCAGCGCATCCCAGCGCTCTGCCGCGGTCAGCGCGGCCACCAGCGCGTCCAGCGCCCAGTCGGTCTCGGGGTCGATCTCGAGCACGCGGCGCAGCAGGTCGCTCACGGCCTCCACATCATCGCCCAGCCAGCTCTCGTAGAAGGCGTATGCGCGACGCGCGAGGTGCTGGCGGAGCTGGGGCGACAAGCTCGGCGTGAGCATGCGGAGGTACGCCTCTGCGGCCTGGTCGGGACGTCCTGTCCGCTCGCACTCGGCCTCGACGCGCTGCCAGGCGGAATCGTCGTCGGGATGATCGCGCACCGCACGCAAGGCGCTGTCGAAGTCGTCTTCGTCGCTCGAACGTTCGCGAACGCTCAGGCGCACCTGGCTCTGCATGCGAGGTTCGTGAGTTGGGGCAGTCTCACGCATCGGTCCGGGGAGGGCTCGGATGGGGGGAGTCGACATGGGAGGACCGAGGTCGCAACACGCATGCCACCAGCAGGGCCGTCGTTTATGCGGGCGACCTCACCGAAGCTTCCGTTAGAGATCGAACACACACGGGAGCTCGATCACGAGCCGTCCGTACGCCGACAGCAGCGCCTTGCGCGCGCCGCCGTCGATCTTGGAGCCGGGGGTCCTCGTGGCCAGGTCGATCGCGGCGTGCAGCGAGCTCATAGCCGGAACGAGCGTGGCTTGATCCAGCGCTTTGATCGCGCTGAGCAAGCTGGCTACCAGCGGCCTCGCAATCTCCAGCCAGTGTTTTCTCGCGGGACCCGCCGCCAGTTCATGCATGAATTCGCGCAGCGGGCCGGCATGGGCCATGGCGAGCTCGTGAAACAGCGCGGTATTTTCGACCTCGGCCAGCCGATCTTCGAGCGCGCCTTCGTCTGGAAGCCCAGGCGGCGGCGCACCCGATTCTAGCCGCTCGAAGGCTTGATCGATGTCATCGAGCTCCGCCGTCGAAGTCGCCGGCATCACGCCGGACTGCGAGGTCTCGAAGCTTTCGTAGGTGGTTCGGTATTGCTTTACTCTTGACGCCACGAGGACGGACAAGGCAGGTCGCGTGCCACGCGCTGCGGCCGAATCTCGTGGCGAAAGTTACGTCTTTTCGTGCGGGCGGTCCGGCGCCGGAGAATGTCGTAGAAGCGGCCCTGTTGGCAGAGACCAACAGCGCTGTTGGTGCACGCGCCGCCATCTGTGAAATGCTTGGCCCCATGTTTGGTCGTCTCATGCGCCGCGGTTGGTCGTCCCCGCTCGCGCTCATCGTCGTCGCGCTGGCGTGGCCGACCAGCTCGGCTCACGCCCACGGACCCGCACCGGCAGCGCTCTCCGTGCTCGGCTGGGACGACAGTGAAGCGAGCCTCGTGCGACTCAACGTAGGGCTCGCGCAGCGCGCGCCAGACGGTCGCTTCCGCTTTCTGTGTCCAGCTCTGTGGGGAGACCAGCGCGCTGCGCCCGCGGCGCTCCTGGCCGACGGCACCACGCTGGTGGCCGCGAGCGCTGGGCTTGTTCTGCTCGATCCCGACGGCTCCGTTCGTCCTCACCCCGATCCCAATGCGCGCGGCACGAGCCTCGATCTGGCGCGCAGCGGACCAGACGTCTATGTGCTTCGTGTCACGGAGGAACAGAGCGAGGTGCTGGCCGTCGACGCCGACGCGGCGCGCACGATCTGGAGCGGCGCGCAGGTCTTTTTCTCCGTGACGGCTGACGACCGTCGGCTGCTGTTGCTGCGCGCGACGGACCTCAGCGTGGCCTGGCAGTGGCTCGGCCTGGACGGCGCTGCCCAGGAGCTGGGCGAGGTCGCGGCAGCGAGGCCGGTCGAGTACGCCTTTGCCCGGCTGAGCCGTGGGGTTGGTTACGCACTCGTGCTCGAGCAGGGCAGACCCGAGCTCGCCAGGCTCGATTCGATGCGCTGGGTCTCGGTCGCCAAGGCCACCTCGTCGATCGCGGGGCCGCTGGCCGTGGACGAAGTGGATTGGCTCGCGGTCGATGGTCAGCTGACTCAGCTGGTCGGCGATGTCCTGCTGCCGCTCGAGGGCAGCCCATACGTCAGCTGCCTGGAGCAGACGCAGGGTACGTCCTACGTGTGCACGCGCGAGGGCCTCGCGCGGCTCTCCGCGCAAGGCGTGGGCGAGCCGATTTTCGAGCTCTCGCAGCTGGCACCACCAGACCTGGGCCTGGTCGAGGAGCGGCAGCGCGAGGCGTGCGACTACCAGTGGCAAGATCTGCGCTTCGACCTGTTTGCGCTCGGGATCGAGGTGTCCCTCGATCTCGAGCCTGTCGAAGACGCAGGTGCCACGGACCCCGAAGCAGACGGCGCCGAAGCAGGTGGCTCAGAGCCGGACGATGCAGGCGTCGAACCCTCGACTCGCCGCGCACGCGGCGGGTGCTCCACGCTGCCCGACGTTGAGCACACCCCAGTGCTGACGCTAGTCGTTCTGCTGCTTGTCTCGAGCAGGGTCACGGGTCGTGCTCGCCGGCGGTGAGCCGTCGTCGGACACACGGCGGGGGTACGCCGCCAGGTTTCGTCGGGCAGCTCTCGAAGAGCTTGCGACGGCTACGCTGCGCGAGCTCAGCGAGGAGGTCGGGCAAGACGCAGGTGGAGCTCGCCGAGCTTGCGGAGATCACGCAGTCAGCGCTTTCTCGGATAGAACGCCGGGAGGACAACCCGCTGGAGGCGATTCGAGCCTACGTACGCGCGCTCGGAGGTGACGTCGAAGTGGTCGCGGTGTTTCCTAACAAGCGCCTGCGAGTGGCGTGACTGCATGGGGAGTTTGTGATGGATCGAGCTTGCGCAACACAGGTGAAAGCGCACGCTCTGCAGTCCATAGAGCACATGAGCCAAGTGCTTGATGCAATAGCGGGGCACACGACGGACTCGGAGTACGAAGCTCTGAAGAAGACGGTAGGGTTTGCAATTGGCCAAATACAATCCGGCATTTTGGACCCCATCTATTTGCAGTATCCCGACCTGGACGATTTGAAGTAGTGGCGGACTGCTCCAAGCCGGGCAGAGGCGGGCTTGTGAAACGAGCCAGCCACGACGCCGCGCGCAAGAGCGACCGGACGCCAGCTTCCTACTCGAGCGACGGCGTGATCAACACGTTGCCCAGGCACATCTCGTCCGTGGTCCCCTCGCCCCAGTTCACGTTGCGTGGCGTGAGCCGCTGGCCGTCGACCACGAGCTGATGCCCGGCGGTGTTGTCGTAGTGGCACTCGACGAACAGCTGGTCGCCGGTCTCGAGGCGCACGGGCTCGCGCAGGCGATAGGTCTCCTGCCACTCGAACGCCCAGTCCGGGATCTCCAGCAGCGCTTCGCTGGAGCCATCTGCGCGGATGATGCCGATGCTGCCGGAGGTGGCGAGCGTGTGCATGTGCAGATCGACGGCAAAGATGTCCTGCGGGACGTTGTTGCGCTGCAAGTCGAACGGCCGGCCCTGCCAGCGGTGCACGACATCTTCTTGGTTGGCCGGGATGCTCATGAAACCCAGCACCCACAGCGTGTTCAAGATCAGGCTGGTGCGACCGACCCTCTCCACCTGGTCTTCGACCGTGAGCTCCAGGCGGGAGCGGTCCGCGGCGCTGCCGTGCAGCGTGTTGTAGTGCATCTGCACCACGATCACCGAGCCGGGCTCCACGGGCATTCCCAGGCCGCCGGGTAGCTGCTGTCCGTAGCCGCCGGGCTCGTACGAGGTGAGCCAGGAGCCGATGGTGGTGGAGCTGAAGCAGTCGTAGCCAGGCCCCTCGGCCGCCTCGTCCTGGGCGCGCACATTGGGCGCGCTATCGGGACCCACCAGATACACCACGGCGTGGTGCACGATTTCCGGCGCGCTGGGTACCACGCCCAAGCCGGTGATGAACTTGGTCTGTTCGTGGGGCCACTCGAACACGAAGCAGCGGTAGGTGTCGGGATCGTACTGAGGCGTGTACGCCTCCGGCAGCTCGAGCGTCTCGTCGATGCGCTCGAGACCGCGCCTGGGCGGCTCGCGGCGGCGCGGCTCCTCGTCCGGGTCGCCCTCGGGTGCGCCCTGATCGATCCAGCGCTGGACGATGCGTTTTTGGCGCGCATCGAGGCGGCGGTCGCCCTCGAACACGCCCAGCTCGCCGGCGGCGCGCCAGGGCGGCATGATGCCGTTGGCGACGTCGTATTCGACCAGCGACAGGAACGGCTTCACCTCGTCATAAGAGGTGAAAGGATAGGGCCCGATGCCGCCCTCCACGTGGCACTGCGTGCACTTCTCGTCGAAGATGGGCTTGACGTCGCGATAATAGGTGAGCGGCTGGTCGGCTTCGGACACGTCGTCCACATCGTCCGGCGGCTCGAGCTCGCGCGGCTCATCCTCCGCTTCGGGCTCGTTCTCGGCGTCGTCTGGAGGCTCGTCTACGGGGCGCTGGGCCTGCTCGATCGGGTTCACCCGGTGTGAGCTCGAGCACGCCAGGCTGCCCAGCAGCGAACCGAGGAGAAGTCCGCGAAGCACAGTCCGCTTCAGGCTTTGACGCATGGCCACTCCCGCCGCATGCGTCGCCGACCTTCGAGGTTTGGCGCGAACGGCAAGACGCCTCTATCGCGTCCACACTGTGCTCGTCAACCCAGAAGCTAGCTGGCGACCTCAGCGGTCGACTGACCGTGGAGACGCGCCGCGCGAACCCTACTCCACGGTCACCGTCAGCTCGAACGCGTCGCCCGTGTTGGAAGCCGAGGGAAACGAGTCGACGACGATCAGGTGGTCGCCCGTGGGCAGGTCGCTCAGCTCGAGCACGGCGCGATTTCCCCCCGAGTCAGGAACGTCGTCGGAGCAAGCGCAGTTGCTATCGACGCACGCATTCGGCTGAGCCATGCAGGCCTGCAAGAGATACAGGGTGGTATCGAAGCTCGTATTCTCGTTGTTGGTGGAGAGCACGACTTTGCTCGCAGGGCTGGTCAACCTGAGCTTCACGACCGTATCGGCGTTGAGGGTGGGGTCGCCCGACGCGCAGCTCGTGGGCGTGTCCCAGAGGGAAGGCTGCTTCACGCGGCCGCGCACGCTGGTGACCGCCGGCGGATTCAGCACCAGCGCTGCATTGCAGGCGTTGGTACGCGCGGTCGTCACGGGGACGCACAGATTGTTCAGGCCCTGGCGCAAGCAGACGCGATTGTTCGTGCAGCGGTTGAAGCCCTGCGGGTCGCACACACCGGTCGCGGGCGGGACAGGGCCGCGCATCACGATGTGCTCGGTGCTGGGGCGCCCGCCCACGTCGGTGACCACGATCTTGACGATGTCCACCGCGCGCGCGAACTCGCCCGTGGGCTCGAAGGTCACGAAAAAGCCAGCTTCGTCCGGCGTGGGAATGACGATGTTCGTGAACTCGCTGGAGGAGGGCGTCTCCGGGTCGTTGTCGAGGTCGTACGAGACCGGCGTCGTTCCATTGAAGAACTTGAGCGTGTAGGAGGCGACGTCTCCGTTCGGGTCGCGCCCACGGATGAGAATGCGCGGGTCCACGCTGTCTTCCAGATCGTCGTCGAAGTAGCCCACGTCCGTGCTCTCGACCTCGGGAGGATCGTCGCCAGCCACGATGGGATCGACGATTACTGGGCCGCTATCGTTGGTCGAAGCGTCCTCCTCCACGTCTGCATCCTCCACGTCGGCGTCGTTGCTGGCGTCGTGTGCGGCGCCGGTGTCATCGGTGGATCCGTCGCTCGTACCGCCGGCGTCCTTGCCCGCATCGTTGCGCCCGCCGTCCTGCGCGCTGGCGTCCTGCTTGTCCGCGCCGCCGTCGTCTTCTTCTTTGGCAGGAGCACATGCGCCGAGCACGCAGGTGACGAATACCGCCGCGATCGAAAGGCGCGCCGCTCGCCTGGTGTGCTTGTGTTGGATTGTCGACACTTGATCCCCCGGGATTGTGAACGGCGGAAGCTCTCCCAACTTGAGAGAGCGCGGCAGATTTCCCCAAATGCTGCCCCCGTCTGGGGAAGGCCGAGCGCTTCCGTGGCACGCGCGCCGTCGTGCGCGCGGCTTAAAGCGAAGCGGCCCCCCGAATATGCTCGGGGAGCCGGCTCACTTATGCAATCGCTGACTTAGGCCATGAAGCGGCCTTTGTTCAGAGCTCGCAGGCTACGTAGCCCGTGCCGTTGAGGGCAATGTCGTCGCCGTCACCACAATCGATGGACGTCGCGCCAGCACCCTCGCCGTCGAGGAAGTCGTCGCCCGCAAGACCGCTGATGAGCGTCTCGAGGCCGAGGCCGCCGTTGATGACGTTGTCGAGCGCGTTGCCGGTCAGCGAGTCCGCGAGGGTGCCGCCGTTGACGTTCTCGACGTCTTCCTGGATGTTGTCGTTTT
>WUUC01007041.1_pt1 | contig 12818 bp, 8 predicted proteins | sample 6278441 | NCBI WGS metagenome assembly WUUC01 (sample SAMN13675441, study PRJNA597444) | soil metagenome | isolation source: soil | place: USA: Washington | collected 2017-10 | reverse complement strand
CGGGCACTCCGAGGAGAAGAGTCTCGCAATTTACCGGGATCTCGCCCTCAGTGACGTCGCTGCCGATTACGAAGCCGCATGCGGACCTTCCCCGTCAGGTAGGCGGTCCTGTTAGGTCTAATCGCAGCTTCCCTTGTCCTACCCCTTCAAGCCAGGCTTCCAGTCGCGCCCGCTTCGAAAGATCGCTCATCGTCGTGAAGCCCTTCTCCATCTCGCCGAGGGTCACCACGCTGATGAGCAAATCCCCGAACCTTTGGGCAGCAACCCAATTCTGCACCTTGGGCTCGATGCGCGGCCTGGTTAATTCCGAAACAACGTTGGTATCGAGAAGAAGGCCACGTTCTCTACAAATCGACCGACCGGCTCATCGACCGATTGCGGGCGATCTCGGGCCTGAGATCAAGAGTGATTGTCATGGCGGCGGCTCCTTCTCTTTCCACAGTAGCGGATATAGGACTACGTGTGATGTTTTGGGGCGCATCATGCCAGTCCACACCGCCTCCTTTGGGCGACCCGGGACGAGTATCTATCCACACTGAACGTTGCTCACCGCCCAAAGAAGACGCCGGGATCAGGTCCGAGCGAACCGTCAGGAAACCGCCTCCGGGGCAAAGGGGAAATTGTGAGCCCGAACTTCCGGCGCCATCTGGCCCAAGCTTCTGCGGTGAATACTCCAGCCGGCGCATCCTCCAACACCTTTCGAAATTCTTCGAGCGGAACATGCTGCACAACTGCTTCTATATCTGCCGGCGAGCCATACACCATCAGGTGCGCCAAGAATGTTTTCAAATCCCCGAGCGTTTGCTCCGGCGCGTCAAACCAAACGACCTTTCGCGCGATTCGCAGCAACTCGGGTGGATAGGGATCAGTTAGAGTGCTCATCAGCTCAACTCTCCGGGCGCCAGGCCTTGGCGGGAGGTTAAATGTGGAAGCTTAATCGGGTCTACCGACTGGGCCCAATGCGTCAGATCCTGCTGCATGGCAATCGGAACCCGGCTCAATGTGCCATCCCCGTAAAACTGCAAAGCGCGTAGACTGATTTTCCGGTTGGAAACCCACATCGATCGCGAGCGCGGCCGCCAACCCGGTCGAAATATCGATTCCGTGCGATACCAGCGCATGGATGTCCATATAATCTTTCCAATTGCCGCGCAGATCCACCAGTGAGGCTACCTGTACCCGCGAGCCGACCGGCCGCTGCGGATCCTCCACACGCCGGAGATTCTCCAGCCCTCCGAAGAACGCGACTTTTACAGCGGAACCGCCGCGCTCGACATACCCCTCGAGGTTGTCACGCTTGTAATGGACCCAGACATGGGAGCCAGCGTCCGGATCGAATCCCGAGGAGGAGAAGAAATCAAAGTCCTCTGATACACGGTGGCCGAGCTGTAGCGCGAGCGCGGTACCGCCATAGAGTACGAACTCCGGGGGCACTGCATCGAGCTCCGACCAGAGATCGCGTTGGGATTCAGGCAGGATATCGAGGCGTGGCTCGAAAGAAGATCGCATGGCTATCGTCAGCCCAAGCTGTTTCCGTTAGTCGAAGTCTTCGTCTGCGGTCCTTTCGTGTTGCCATTCATCCTCTTCAGCTTCTCAAAAAAAAGCCGCTGCTATGCGGTCGTTTGTCGGTTGTGCTTTCGTAAACATGCTTTGTGAGTACCGTACTCTCAGTGACCCTGTGGGTGTACAGCTATCTGTACCTCGATCGGGGCTGCCGTTCGTTCGAAGCGCAGAGTATATAGGCGCCGAGGAAGGCCTCACGCCAAGCCATTACCTTTCATGACTGGTTCGAGCGCAGCGACGCTAGGGTAACCAGGCGACGGTTGCGCTCGGGGAAAACCGTCCCGACGAAGAAGTACGAACCCGGCTCGAGCGAGAGAAGAGCTGCAGGGCGTGGTAATCTTCAATCGCGATGAGCTCGATCGACGCTATTGTCCAGGAGTTGAAAATTCTGCCGCCGGAGCGGCTGGAAGAAGCCGCTGCCTACATCCACCGGCTGCGTCAGGCTAGCCAGGCCGAGCGGATCGAAGCGCTGCGCTCGACCGCCGGCGCGATCACTCCGGCCGAGGCTGACGATTGGGCCAAAGCCATCGAGGATTGCGAAACGCATCGATGAATCCGGCTGGTAATAGCGTCCTGCTGGACACCAGCGTGGTCATCGACCATTTCCGTGGTGATCCGCGCATCCACAAGCACTAGAGACCGCGGCGGCGCTGTACATTTCCACCGTTGTTCCAGGCGAACTCTACTACGGCGCGTTTCGTTCTGCTTATCGCGAAAGGCACCTCGAGCAGATGCGCCGCTTTTCTGCGGGCGACCGTCGTCATCGACACTGACGCGCAGACGAGCGAGCAGTATGGGCGCATCCGGGCCGAACTGGCGGAAGCCGGCCGGCCCATTCCTGAGAACGACATCTGGATTGCCGCCGTCGCTTTGCAGCACGGGTGGCCGTTAGCGACTCGGGATGAGCATTTCGGAAGGATTACCGGCCTCGAGATCTTGTCCTGGTGAGTACCGTACTCTCAGTGACCCTGCGGGTGTACGGCTATCTGTACTTCGGCCGGCGCTGAGGCACCTTCGAAGCGCAGAGTATAGGCACCCAGGAAGGCGGGGTCGATTCCCCAGTAGAAGATGCCTTCCGTGCGGTCTAGTGTGGAGCCAACCGGCAAATCGCGGCATTCATCGCCGATGAGCAGGCAGCCGCGTTCGATCTCACCGGGCAGGTGGAGTTCGATGCGTTCGGCTTGCTCGACTTGGATGGCTCCATCTTCGATGCGTTGGAGAGGGGACTCGGGGTTGTAGCCGGTGCGCAGCCAGATGCCTTCGCGGGCGGAGGAGCGGCGAGCGGATTTCTTCCGCAGGAAAGAGGATGGCCCTTCGGTCAACGGGGAGGAATTGGCGACCGTGAATAAGCGGCTGCCGATGCCTTCGATGCGGCCGCCGTTGTCGGTGACGCTCCAGGCGATGGAATGTAGGCCGTTCGTCATGGTGGTGGTGTTGAGGATGAAGGCTCCTACTGCGCCGTTGGAGTTGGCGAGGCCGGGGAAGAGTCCCGCGATATCGGGACGGAACTGGTTGTAGACGGGGTGGCCGAGGGGTTGGCCGTCGACGAAGACCCAGATGGTGGATGCGTCGACGGGGATGGTGTAGGGCTGCGGGGTGAGCGCCCAGCCGAAGTTTACATATGCAGGGCCGGATGCCGTTCCTCCGGAAGCGGGCGTATCCATTGAGCCGAATGGCTTGGTTGCTGAGGCGTTCGTGCAGGTGATTGTTCGAACTCCGAGCGCGGTTTTGTTGCCGAGGATATCGGTCGCTATAGCGTGAATTCTATATGTTCCATTGCCGCGGCCGGGTGAGCCGTTGGCATTCGGGAGCATGTTCGTCAACATCAGATAACCCCAGCCTCCACGTGTGTTGAAGGGCACTGTGGGATGAGCAGCGCTGATGTCGGGCCTGGCGCCGTCTACGAAGACGGCATCTCCGATGTAAATCAGTCCGGCAGGTTCGCCTGGGACGGAGTCCCGGAAAATTTGCACGCTTGCAACCCTTGTTTGATCGAGCGCCCAACCCGTGACCGGAATGGCGCCGACTACATTGGTGGCGTTGTTCGCTGGTGTGTCGAAGAAGCCGAATGGTCCTGTTACGTCCATGCCGGATTGCGTGACCGTGAAGGGCTTGCCGGCGATGGTGAGCGTCGCCGTACGAGAAACGCCGGTGTTATTAGCCTGAACGCTATACGAGACCGTGAAAGGGCCGCTTCCATTCGCTCCCGACGTTAGGGTGATCCAATTTACCGGGCTAGATGCGCTCCAACTGCAGCCCACTGGAGTGTGCACTGACAGGGTGCCATTGCCACCTGAAAAGGTGAACGATGCAGAGGTTGGGTTAAGTGAATACGTGCATGACATGCCCGCTTGGGTGATGCTGTAGATCTGCCCGCCAATGAATATTGCCGCAGTTCTGGGATTTTGCCAATCGTTCGCTGATACCGAATAGGTCAGAGTTCCTGAACCCGAGGCCGACGAAGCCGAAGTGATTGTGATCCAAGGAGCGTTAGGTAGCGCCAACCACGAACACCCAGCGGGAGCCGTGATATTAAGTGAGCCGCCTCCTCCGGCAGCAGAAAATCCTGTTGATGTTGCCGATAAGGAATACGTACAAGAGCCGGTCATGTTTATTTTGGCTGCGAACCCATCTCCTCCACCCACTGCCACAGGTCTGTAAGAACCACTCACGGTCGGAAAATCGGTCGAGTAAGTATGTCCGACCACATAAACATTTCCTGCCCCATCGATAGCGAGATCATTAGCGTACTGGCCTTTCGATCCCGCAAGCATAGCTCCGTATGTCATGGAGCCAGCCGTGGTAAATCGAAGCAGGAACGCGTTTGAACCATCACGATTTTCGGACGGATTTGAACCTGGTATTGCTTGATAAGTGCCGCCGGTCACGTATACGCCACCAGTTCCATCAACACCCACGGCAAGGCCAGCCAAGACCCACCGGGCCGCGCTCACGGAAGTCATTCCCAGCCCACCAATTGGGAAGGAAGTTGAGAAAACAAGCGACCCAACTGTATTCAGTTTCGTAAGAAAGCCAAAGTTACTCCCAGAACCCAGAAGTTCCTGAGGTATGCCCGGCGTAGTTGGAAAGTCATGAGAACTGGTGCGGCCAGTCACATATGTAGCGCCCGATGCATCCAAGGCTATTCCGTAGCCGGTTTCCAGCCCATAACTACCGAGCAAAGTGGAAAATATAAGGCCTGTACCCGTAGCGTTCAGACGGGCTACAAAAACATCGGTGCCGCCCTTGTGGACCCTCTGAAAGGCGCCTGGCGTCGTATTGAAATCTGATAAACCGATATCCCCGGTAATCGTAGGCTGCCCGGCGGCATCGAGAGCAATAGCATACCCGCTGTCCCAACCACTGTTGCCACCAAACAAGGTTGAAAATACTAATGCTGAACCGGATGCGTTCAACTCAGTCACAAATGCATCCGAATAGCCCCCCAGAGTAGTTTTGTAAGCTCCGGCGGTAACTGGAAAATCAAATGGAAAATATGTCGTTCCAGTAATGTAGGCATTACCTCCGGGTCCAACGGCGATTCCGTTTCCGATACCGTCGCCTATACCAGTTGCGTAGACCAGTCCGCCGGCAGGGTTGAACTTCGCGACAAAGATGTCTCCGTGCGCCGCCGCTTTATACGAACCGGGAGTTGTCGGGAAATCAGAAGATTGCGTTCCACCTGTAATGTAAGCACTGCCTGCAGCATCTACAGCAACATCAAAAGCAAAATCATTGCCGATGCCGCCGAGGTACGTAGAATAAAGGATTCCAGTGCCGGAGGCATTCAGTTTCGTGACGAAAACGTTACCCTGCGTCGATGGAATCGTTTGCGCCGGGAACGTTGGGAAGTCAGTCGAATGTGTGTACCCCGCAATATATGCGTTTCCTGCGTTATCGACTGCGATCGCTGTGGCTTCATCAATTTCGCTGCCGCCTAGATATGTGGAGTAGCTCAGCACCGGGTCGATGACCAATTCGCGAGAGCGGTCATACTCGCCGATCGTGAAGCCGACGTCGTGCTTTCCCCGACGGACAAAGCGACCTGCGATCAGCTTTCGTTGGCCGTCCACTTCCTGGTAGATGACCGGCTTATGCTGGCGCATCTCGCCGGTGCGTGTCTTAAGCACCAGATCGCCGGATTTGTCGATACGCAACCCGCGCAGGTTATCGAATGATAACCGCACTACCTGAGGGTCGGCGCCTGGGGCAACTACGAAATCGAACTCTAGTTGCTGCTGGCTTCCGTGATAGACGAGGTCGATGCCCGGGTAGATCGCGCGGTACCGGACACGATTGAAGTGCGGCACGTTCGTCCGCCACTGCTCGGGGTTTCTGCCAATGAAATAGTTCGACTTTGACCCGAGTTCGTCGATGCCTTCGGGCTGGACTCGGCGGCCGAAGCGCATATGGACGGGCTCACCCGATCGGCCGTGCATCCACGCTTCACCCGAGCCGAGATAGAGCGAGAAAGTCGCGGCTGCGGACAGGTAATGCACGGGCGATGCGATTTGTCCAACGTTCTTTTCGAAGGTCAACGGCAGCTTGCCGTAGTTCTTGACGACTTGCGGGTTGGGCGTGCCGCTGTGTACAAGGCCGGCGCAAATGAAGAGCAGTGAGATCGATTTGGACATGCAGTTAGTCTTTATTGAGTACCGTACTCTTAGTTGTTCCTTCCGACCGCTACCGTTACCTCGATCGGCGCTGCTGTGCCTTCGAAGCGCAGAGTATAAGCGCCCAGGAAGGCGGGATCGATCCCCCAGTAGAAGATGCCTTCGGCGCGGTCGAGGGTTGAGCCAACCGGCAGATCGCGGCACTCATTGTCGATGAGAAGGCAGCCGCGTTCGATCTCACCGGGGAGGTGGAGTTCGATGCGCTCGGTTTGCGCGACTTTGATGGCGGCTTCTTCGATGCGTCCGAGCGGTGACTCGGGGTTGTAGCCGGTGCGCAGCCATATGCCTTCGCGTGCGGAGGAGCGGCGTGCGGATTTCTTCCGCAGGAAGGATGACGGCTCTTCGGTCAACGGGGAGGAATTGGCGACTGTGAATAAGCGGCTGCCGATGCCTTCGATGCGGCCGCCGTTGTCGGTGACGCTCCAGGCGATGGAGTGGAGGCCGTTGGTCATGGTGGTGGTGTTGAGGATGAAGGCTCCTACGGCTCCGTTGGAGTTGGCGAGGCCGGGGAATAAGCCGGCGATGTCGGGGCGGAACTGGTTGTAGACGGGATGGCCGAGCGGTTGGCCGTCGACGAAGACCCAGATGGTGGATGCGTCCACAGGGATGGTGTATGGTTGCGGCGTCAGGGCCCAGCCGAAGTTTGCATATGCGGCGCCGGAGATGGTTTCGCCGAGCGCGGGTGTATCGAGCGATCCAAACGGACGGGTGGCTGAAGCATTGGTGCAGGTGATGGTTCGAACGCCTAGCTTGGTGGAATTGCCGGCATCGTCGGAGGCCCAGACATGGAGCTTGTATGTGCCATTGCCGCGGCCGGGTGAGCCATTGGCATTCGGCAGCATATTGGTCAGCATCAGGTAGCCCCATCCGGCTCGTGTATTGAATGGCTTCGATGGATACTGCGCGGCGACGTCAGGGCGGGCGCCTTCGACAAAGAGCGCCTGGCCGATGAACACGAGGCCGTTCGGGTGAGGAGTTGATTCGCCGACGACGGGGTCGCGCCAGATTTCTACTTTTGAGACGAGGGTGTTATCGAGCGCCCAGCCTGTGACGGGGATGGCTCCGGTGATGTTGCCCGCATAATCTGCCGGGGTGTCGAGGAATCCTTCGGGGGGTGAGGCATCGGATCCCGTGAACTGGACAAATAATGTGGAGGCTTCCGCGACAGACACTGTCCCTGTACGTTCCGCCTCCATATTCTTCGATGCCATAACGTTGAACGAACCTGGTCCGGTTCGCACAGCCTGCGAGTCGACACTGAGCCAGGAAACGTTTGTTTCGGGGAACCATATGCAACTCGGTCCCGTGCTCACGTCGATTCGACGCGTTTCGCCTGCGCCGCTCAAGTATGGAGCACCGGTAGAAACGGCATATGTGCAGCCACTGCCCGCTTGCGTTACGTTGACGTAGGATCCTTCAATGATTACCGTCACTGAACGAGCCGGACCGGGATTCGGCAAAGCGGAGAGGACAACGGAGTCAGGTCTGCTGCTGGATAAGATGAGCCATGGAACTCCTGTCGGACTCAATCGAATCGGGCACCCGAGCTGGGTAGTGACTCCGATTCCATCCTGGCCACCGCTAGCTTGCAGAAAAACATTCGAGCGCTGTAGTGTCCAGGTGCAGTCCAAGAGACTTACAGTTGCGTCTTGAAAGTTGTTGTTTTCGTTTGTCTCGGCAACGACATTATTCATGTCTGCCATAGCGCGTATATTGTGCGTTCCCGCAGGCAAAGTAAACTGCCACGAACAAGTAGATGAGTTGGCTCCGGGAGGAAGGGATGTGGAAATAACACAATCCCGTATTGAAAGACCGGAGACGATTCGCAGTGTAAAAGGCGCGTTCGCTGTCGCTGAGCCCTGGTTCGTTACATAAGCTGTGCCGGTGATAGGAGTATTCGGAGATCCGGTGGCCGGCGCTGTGAGAAATGCCCGCAGATCCGGACCTCCCAGTGGGGCGGCATTGGTGAAAACTGAGAAGTACGAGAGTGTGGCGGAGGAGAAACGGGGCGTGCTCGTGGACTCGGCATCAGCCAGAGGGGCCAGGAAGGTTTGTGCATATCCACTTGTTGTTATCGAAACCGTTCCGGGACGGCAGGCAAGATACACGGCGAATTTCAACGATTCGATCTGGTTCGGCGACATACCGGATGAATCTGTGACTTCCCAGACCGCGGTCGCTGCTCCGTTAAATACAGGGATCTGCGCGAGGCCGATCGTCTGACCATTCACCTGGGTGGTTATGGCTGGTGAGATGGGCGAATAAGCGCCCGATCCATCCGGCGCCGTGGACACGAGCCGAGCGGTTGCGATCGCGGGTGTCCCGACCGGATAAGGCACTGTCGAAACGAAGAGAGATGCTCCAGCGGGAATTCCGGAGAATCGCGTCATGAAGCGCGTGCCGGTGGAGGCTTGTCCTACGTTGTTCCACTCTGCGGCAGGAGTAAGCTGCGGGTCGAAGTAGCCGCTCTCGGTCCAATAGACGGAGCCAATACTATTTTGCGCAGGCGCCGCGGTGCGGGCGCGAAAGGCAACCGCCGTCTTTTCCGTGAACTTCAAGAGGTAAAGAGGAACAGCGCCTGTCCCATTGCCGTCTAACAAAGCGGAGTTTATTCCGGGCGCAGCATTGAGAACCGCAGGAGTGAATGCGCCGTCAGCAGGTGTTCGCACCTCCGCCAAATGTCCTTGCTGAATGTATGCGACTGTTTGTTGCGGATTGTCGAGTGCAAGTATGGCTCCAGGAATGGATATGAATGCAACGACCTGGTTCGGAAGCAGGGTCGAACTGACTCCGATTGAGGCGGCATCGGCCCATAAGTTGGTAAATCGGAGAGTTGCGGTTTCGTTCGCGCCCGGAGCCGTGAATTGAACGCCTGAAAATGTTGCTACGTTGCCGCTGACGGTTGCTCGGAATGCGTTAATGCCTGGTTGAATTGGCGCTGCGGGCTCGTTGACAAGCACCAGCGCGTCAGAAAGGCCGCCGCGCACCGGTGAAGTAATGTTCGTGTTGAGGGAAAGCTGAATGTTCAGTGTGTGCTGCTGGCCGGCCACGCCGCCGTTGCAACTGACAATGATGTCGCCGACGAGTTCGGCTTTGCCCTCAACGCGGATCACCGGAGGCACACCGGCGTTTGCGTTGCAGGTGATCGGGGAAATCGTCTGGGCATCGGCATTTACCGAAAGACACAACAATAAGGAACAGGCAAGAGAATAAATACGCATGGATAAGCAACCGTCATCAGCCGCGTGAAGACAGACTGCTTCCCGAGCTTTTTAGAGGGTATATGTCATTTGTATCCCGGATTTATGTTCTTAACAATGAAGCAAAGGGCTGTGAAGTACTAAGTATTTGTCCTTAGAATTCGCACGCGGATATGATGTTTGCGCTATTGGCCGAGTCAATCCGCGCCGCCGTATAATCGAGGTCGGATGCACTATCGAGACATCATCACAATAGAGCCTGACAAAATGGGGGGCAAGCCGTGCATTCGTGGGCTCCGCATTACGGTGTACGATGTTCTCGACTATCTCGCTTCCGGTATGACAGAAGCCGAGATTCTGGCCGATTTTCCCGACCTCAGAGCAGATGACTTGCGCGCCTGTCTGGCATTTGCGGCCGACCGCGAGCGTCGCCTCCTGTCCATACCTGCGTGAAACTTCTGCTAGATGAGAATCTCTCGCCCGCTTTGGCGGACATTCTCCCGCGAGCGGCTACACTGGGACGGGTATGGAACTGCATCTTACGCCGGAGGCCGAAGCCAAGTTGAATGACCTCGCCCGGCGCACTCACCGTGGCACAGATGAGCTGCTCGAGGAAGCTGTCGATCATCTGGTCACTTACAACGAATGGTTCGAGCGCAGGGTGAGGGACAGCCAGGCGGCTGTTGCTCGCGGAGAAACCGTCCCCGATGAAGAAGTGCGCGCCTGGCTCGAAGCGAGAGAACGCCGATAACCCGCGTGCGCATCGAATGGTCGTCGCCCGCGACAGCAGATCTGAAGAACATCGCCGAATGGATGAGCAAGACCGGGGTGTCGACACGGCCAACCGCATCACCCGTGTGATCCATGAGGCGGTGCAAAGTTTGCGGACCATGCCTTACCGAGGCCGCTATGGACGGCTCGAGAATACTCGCGAGCTGGTTGTCCCGCGGCTCCCGTATGTTGTTATTTACCAGATCTCCGAAGAGCGGCTGGTCATCCTCAATGTGCTGCATGCAGCGCAGCGGTGGCCATAACGTAAGGGTGCCGCCAGAGCAGCATTCGCTGCAACCAAAAAGCCGGCTGGAAAGCCGGCTTGCAGCCAGGATTGGCTGCCCCACAAGGCGGAATTCTTGGCTGGTAGTACATTATTTCTTTACGACTTGTACGTGAATGTCGCGCTCCTTTTCTCCTGCGAACTTCAGGTGATAGCTGCCTAGATGGGCGGGGGTGAGTTGCCAGTAGAACGTGTTTGTTTCGGGGTCGAAATGAGATCCGGTGGGGAGGGGGCGTAGGTCGCCGTTTACTACCAGCGAGGCTTTTGTAACTTCTCCGGGTATGTGGAGTTCGATGCGGCCGTTCTGCTCGACGACGATATTGCCTGATGATTCTTCGAGCGACTTCGGGATCTCTTTATAGGAGCGAACAGCGATCGGCAGCGGCGCGTCTGACGGAGTCGAGCTTCCGTTTTGCACATAGAAGAGGCGGCTGCCGATTCCTTCGACGCGGCCCAGATTATCTGTCACGCTCCAGGCTATTGAATGAAGGCCATTCGTCAGAGTTGTGGTGTTCAGGATGTAGGCTCCGACGGCTCCGTTGGTGTTTTGATATCCGGGGAACAGCGATGCAATATCGGCTCGATTCTGGTTGTAGACGGGGTGGCCAAGGGGGACGCCGTCGACGAACATCCAGATTGTGGAGCCATTGGTGGGAATGATTCCGGGTTGAGGAGTCAGCGCCCAGCCGAATACGGGATAAGCCGATCCGGAGATGATTTCGCCGTTGCCGGGCGTGTCGAGTGTGCCGAACGGTTTTGTCGCTGCTGTATTGTTGACCGTGATGACGGGCGAGCCTAAAATAGTGGTCTTGCCCTCGCGGTCGTGAGCGATGATGCGCAGGGTATATGTGCCGTTGCCGCGCGGGCCGGAGCCGCTCGCATTGGGCAGCATGTTGGTGAGCACGAGCATGCCCCAACCCGCTCGATCTTTCAATGGAAAAGCTGAGTAGTCCGATTCCACATCCGGGCGCGCACCGGCGAGGAACACTGCATCTCCGATATAGACGAGGCCGTTTGATGGCGCTGCTTCTCCTGTTACTGGCAAGCGCCAGATGGCGATCTTAGTAACTTCGGTATCATCCAAAGCCCAGCCAGTTACAGGGATTGCTCCGGACAAACCGGCAGAGCCGGAGACGGGCGTATCGACGATACCGAACGGCGGCGCTGTGGTTGAAGGATTGACGACGTTGATGAACATCCGCACGTATTGCGGTGAGTTAGCCACGCCGGTCGCCGTCAATGTTATGGTCCCGTCCATAAATGCGGGGCTCGGCAGGCTCGTGCTGTCGATACGGACAGTAAAGCTCCCCGATCCGGAGCCCGAAGCAGGCGATACGGTCATCCAAGGGCGGTTTGAAGAAACATTCCAGGTGACCGGGCCGGAGCCTGTTACATTGACGAGGACCTGCTGCGGCGCTGTGACGACCGCGCCGTTGTTGGTCGCTCCGAAGCGAACTTCCGAACGGCTCAATGTCAGGGTCGGCAGCGTGGAATGGGTGTGATCGACAACAACAGGCCAAGGCGCGTAGTTACGGTTCACGACGCGTCCGCCTGAAGTAATTGCGGCGTAGATATAGTAAGTGCCGCCCGGCAGCAGGTTTGTATTCCAGCTATATTGGCCCGCCGCAGGATCGAGCCCGGTTGCGATCTGAGTGCCGTTGAATCCTGTCTTATCGGTGTCCCAATACAGGCTGACCGTGGATGCGACGCCTTCGCTCGCGTATTGCCACCGGATCGCGTAGGAAGTGTGCGCTCGTTCGAAGGCCGCCAGTTTGACGGAACGAATCCAGAATGCGCGCGGGTCGCTGAATTCATGCGGGTCTACGCGGAAGCCGTCGATCAAGCCATTCCAGCCGCTGGTGGAAGGGCTGCCTTCCGGATCGAGCGGCATTGTCTTCATGTCCGCAATGATTTTCTGGATGACATTGGCGCCGCTGCGATGGTTCAGAATGATGTCGTCGCTGACGTTTTCGGCGGATTGGCCGTTGGTGCGCCAGATGATGCGGGCAACCGAACCGAGATTGATATCGCGATCCCCCGCTAGTCCCATGTCGACTGTGAGGATGCGATACCGGGAGCTGTCGATGCGGTGATTGAAGCCGCGGTTCCACCAGGAAAGCATGTAGACGACGGGATCGCCGACCATGCCGGCGGGCGGAGGAATGCTCATGCCTTGCAGAACACGGACGGGGCCTAAGGAGGCGCCGGCTTCATTCTCGGCGGGGATGGTGACGATGGCGGGATTGGTGACGTTGGGCGTTGCATCTGCGTCCGCGAGCGAATCCATGTCCCATGGGTTGTTCAATTGAACGGTCGCGAAATCGTCTG
>WUUC01073305.1_pt1 | contig 12823 bp, 11 predicted proteins | sample 6278441 | NCBI WGS metagenome assembly WUUC01 (sample SAMN13675441, study PRJNA597444) | soil metagenome | isolation source: soil | place: USA: Washington | collected 2017-10 | reverse complement strand
TCAATTCAAAGAACGCTTTGGACGTTCCCAAGTCATCGAACAAAGGTAGCGTCTGCCCGCGAAGGAACCGGGTGACCAGCTCCTGGCTTTTCTGCGCTGCATCGCAAAAAGCTTTGGGGATTTCGGTCGAGGGGAGAGGATCCACTATTTTTTAATCGGGGCATCGCGAATTGTCGGCGACGCCTGCGGGAATGTAAACATTACGTTTGCGTAAGCAAGAAAGAGACCCTATATTGGGGCTATGAGTTCATTTACCATCCGTCAGCTCGCACACGAGTTTGGAGTTACCTTACGCGCAATTCGTTTCTACGAGGACCAAGGTCTGCTTAACCCTACGCGAAACGGGGCGAATCGGATCTACAGCAAGCGCGACCGGGTGCGGCTGCGGCTTGCGCTGCGCGGCAGAAGGTTAGGGCTCACTATCCATGAAATCCGCGAGCTCTTTGACCTTTATGATACCGCGCACGACGAACGGGCGCAGCTATCCAAATTTTTGGAGATCCTCGAGAAGCGGCGGCGTGAGCTCGAACAGAAGCGCGAAGACATCGAAGTCATGCTTTCTGAAATCGGCGCTTTCGAGGTGCAATGTCGTAGTTTGCTTGCGAAGCGAGCCCAAACCACAGATGCCGCTTACGCAAACGTAAAGCGATGAACTCCCTGTTGGAGCCGGAATTGGAAGCGCTGCGCGAGACGGTAAAGCGTTTTGCAGCGCAAGAAATTTCGCCGCTCGCGGCCCAAATCGACGCAGCGAACGAGTTCCCCAACGAGCTTTGGCGAAGCCTCGGCAAGCTTGGGCTCCTTGGCATCACCGTTTCTGAAGAGTTTGGCGGCGCGGGGATGGGATACCTCGCTCACATGTTGGCGATGGAGGAGATTTCGCGGGCATCGGCTTCGGTTGGTCTCTCCTACGCGGCGCACTCGAACCTTTGCGTGAACCAGATATTTCGCAATGGGAGCGACGCGCAGAAGCGAAGGTATCTTCCGGCTTTGATCGCGGGAGAATGTGTGGGCGCACTCGCCATGTCCGAGGCGGGCTCGGGCTCCGACGTCGTCAGCATGCGACTTCGCGCCGAGAAGCGGGGTGACCGCTATGTTTTGAACGGCAACAAGATGTGGATCACCAACGGGCCGGACGCGGATGTGCTCGTCGTCTACGCGAAAACCGACCCCGACCTTGGAGCGAAGGGGATCACTGCCTTCATCGTGGAAAAAGAGTTTCCCGGATTCAGCACTGCGCAGAAGCTCGACAAGCTCGGAATGCGGGGATCGAACACGTGCGAGCTCGTATTCCGCGATTGCGAAGTGCCGGAAGAAAATGTGCTGGGCGGAGTCAACCGCGGCGTGCAGGTCCTGATGAGCGGTCTCGACTACGAGCGGGCCATTCTTGCCGCCGGTCCACTGGGAATCATGCAGGCGTGCCTCGACCTCGTCGTGCCTTATGTGCACGAGCGAAAGCAATTCGGACACGCGATCGGCGAATTTCAGCTCATGCAGGGAAAAATCGCCGACATGTATACGACGCTCAGCGCTTGTCGCGCATATCTTTACGAAGTGGGACGTTCTGCGGATCGCGGCGCGTTGACGCGGAAGGACGCAGCCGGAGTAATACTTTACTGTGCTGAGCGAGCGACCTGGATGGCGCTCGAAGCAATACAGGCGCTGGGCGGCATGGGATACGTGAACGAATCTCCTTCGGGAAGATATCTGCGCGACGCCAAGCTCTACGAAATTGGCGCAGGCACGTCTGAAATCCGGAGGATGTTGATCGGCCGGGAGATATTTGAGGAGACGAAATGAAGGACGACGCGATCGTCATTGCGAGCGGAGCAAGAACGCCGATGGGCGGGTTCGGCGGAGAACTCTCGACCCTCACCGCGCCCCAGCTTGGCGCCGCCGCGATCAAGGCTGCGATCGAACGCGCGGGAATCGAAGCCGAAAACGTGGACGAAACGATCATGGGCTGCGTTCTTCCGGCGGGGCTTGGCCAGGCCCCGGCGAGACAGGCGGCGCTCCTCGCCGGATTGCCGCCTTCCATACCGGCGACGACGGTCAACAAGATGTGCGGCTCAGGAATGAAAGCTGTCATGCTGGCGCACGACGCCATCGCGGCGGGCAGCAGCGAAATTGTCGTTGCGGGAGGGATGGAAAGCATGTCGAACGCGCCATATCTCTTGCCGCGCTCGCGCTCCCGCATGGGACACCACGAGGTCAAGGACCATATGTTCCTCGACGGCCTCGAAGATGCGTACGACAAGGGCCGGCTGATGGGCACTTTCGCGGAGGATTGCGCGGGCGAATATTGTTTCAGCCGCGAGGCACAGGACGAGTTCGCGATCTCCTCGCTGGAACGAGCGAGGGACGCGAACGAGGGCGGAGCTTTCGGCGAGGAAATTGTTTCGATCGAGGTCGGAGGCAAGTCTATTACCCGCGACGAGCAACCGTTCAAGGCGAAAATCGAAAAGATCCCGCAACTCAAGCCTGCATTCAAGAAGGACGGAACAGTAACCGCCGCCAACTCGAGCTCGATCTCGGACGGCGCAGCGGCGCTGGTGCTGATGCGCTTGTCCGAGGCAAGAGAACGCAGATTGACGCCGCTTGCGCGGGTCGTCGCGCACGCGACATATGCGCATGGGCCGGGCAAATTCACGACCGCGCCGATTTCCGCGATCCGCAAAGTGCTCGATAAGGCGCGCTGGTCGGCAGAAGACGTCGACCTCTTCGAGATCAACGAAGCATTCGCGGTCGTCGCGATGGCGGCGATGAAAGACCTCGGTCTCGCGAGAAGCAAGGTCAACGTCCACGGGGGTGCCTGCGCACTCGGTCACCCCATCGGCGCATCGGGTGCGCGCATACTCGTCACGCTGCTCTACGCGCTCAAGCAACAGGGGGCCGAACGCGGTGTGGCTTCGCTTTGTATTGGTGGCGGGGAAGCGACTGCGGTCGCGGTGCAGCGGCTTGGTGGACTGTAAGGACTATTTCCGACATGCCGTTCGTGGTGAGTGCGCCCGTTCACCCTTCGATACGTGTCGCTTGCGCTCACACTCAGGACGAACGGGCGCGTATCGAACCATGAACGCTCCTGATTTGGCTATCAGCGTCCACTAGTCCGTGTCCGCCCTGATCGACTTCTACTTCGATTTCTCTTCCCCCTACGGATATTTCGCGAGCTGCAAAATCGACGATCTTGCAGCGAGGCACGGGCGCGAAACGCTATGGCGCCCGATACTGCTCGGCGTCCTTTTCAAGCGCACGGGGGCGCAGCCGCTGCCATTGATACCGGTCAAGGGAGATTATTCGAAGCACGATATGGAGCGCTCAGCGCGTCTTTTATCGGTGCCGTACCGGTTCCCCTCGACTTTTCCGGTCGCGACGCAAAGCGCAGCCAGAGCGTTCTACTGGCTTTCCGATCGGGAGCCGGAACGCGCGAAATCGTTCGCCAAAGCGGTGTTTCGCGCTTTTTTTGTCGACGACATCAACATCTCCGAACCCGAACGAGTCGTTGCGATTGCTGCCGGGTTGGGCGAAAGCAGCGAAGAAATCGCGAACGCGATCGCTGACCCGGAAAACAAGGAGCGGCTGAAGCGCGAGGTCGACGCTGCGATCGCCCGCGGCGTTTGTGGCTCGCCTTTTTTCATCGTCGACGGTGAGCCGTTCTGGGGCGCGGATCGTCTCGATCAGCTCGAGAAATGGCTCGCGAGCGGCGGCTGGTAGGAGAGCGCTGTTTTCACGTCCAGACTCAAAACTTCTTCCGCCGAGTTCAAAGCAAATTTCTCGGCGATGTCCGTGCTCGTCGATGAGCTGAAAGCGCAGCTTCAGCGGGTCGAACAGGGAGGCGGTGAGGCCGCCCGCCAAAAACACGTTGGCCGCGGCAAGCTTTTGCCTCGCGAGCGAATCAAGAGACTGCTCGATCCGGACTCGCAGTTGCTGGAGCTTTCGGCGCTCGCGGCGCTGGGACTCTACGATGACCAGGCGCCTAGTGCGGGAATCATCACTGGAATCGGACGCGTTTCCGGGCGCGATTGCGTCATCGTCGCGAACGATGCCACGGTGAAGGGCGGCACGTATTTTCCGATGACCGCGAAGAAACATCTGCGCGCGCAGGAAATCGCGCGCGAGAACCGATTGCCTTGCATTTATCTCGTCGATTCGGGCGGCGCGCATCTGCCCAGTCAGGACGAGGTTTTTCCCGACCGGGATCATTTCGGTCGCATTTTTTTCAACCAGGCAAACATGTCGGCGGAAGCGATACCGCAGATCGCGGTCGTGATGGGGCAGTGCACCGCGGGAGGCGCGTACGTTCCCGCGATGTCCGACGAAGCGATCATCGTCAAAAATCAGGGGACGATATTTCTCGCCGGCCCACCACTCGTCAAAGCGGCAACGGGAGAAGTCGTGAGCGCGGAAGAGCTGGGCGGCGCTGACGTGCATACCCGAGTCTCAGGGGTGGCCGATCATTTCGCCGAAAACGATGAGCACGCTTTGCAGTTGGCGAGGCGCGCAGTCGCGCATTTTCCTCACCAAAGCGTCGCCCAGCGTTCCGCAGCGCAAGAGCCAAAATACGAATCCTCCGAAATCTACGGAGCGATTCCAAGCGATATGCGCCGTCAGTACGACGTGCGCGAAGTCATCGTTCGCATCGTCGACGCTTCAGAGTTCGACGAATTCAAGGAGCGCTACGGACCGACGCTCGTCTGCGGTTTCGCGAAACTATCCGGATACAACATCGGCATCGTTGCAAGCAACGGTATTCTTTTTTCAGAGTCGGCGCTGAAGGGCGCGCATTTCATCGAGTTGTGCAGCAAGCAACGACTCCCGCTTCTTTTTTTGCAAAACATTCCCGGCTTTATGGTCGGAAAGAAATACGAAGCCGGAGGAATCGCGAAAGACGGCGCGAAAATGGTGATGGCCGTCGCGAACTCTCAGGTCCCCAAGCTCACGGTCATCATCGGCGGCAGTTTCGGTGCCGGAAACTACGCGATGTGCGGCCGCGCGTATGGGCCAAGATTCCTTTGGACGTGGCCGAACTCGCGCATCTCGGTCATGGGCGGCGAGCAGGCCGCGAACGTGCTGGCGCAGGTGAAGCGCGACGCTATGAAGGGCGAATGGGGGCGGGACAAGGAGGAAGCCTACAAAGCCGAGATCCGTACCCAGTACGAAACTCAAGGCAACGCGTATTACGCAACGGCGCGCTTGTGGGACGACGGCATTATCGACCCCACGCAGACGCGCGCCGTGCTCTCGCAGTCGCTCGCGGCAGCGATGAACGCGGCGATCAAGGAGACGCGCTTCGGTATTTTCAGAATGTAACGCGAACCCTCGGCCGGCGCGAGTGACGCGCTACTTCTTCTTGGTATCCGTTTTCTTTGTGTCGGTGGCGGCGCCGGGCCCCGGATTCGCCTTGAGCCAGGATTCCATCTCTTCCGCTGAAATATAGTTGTCGCTGTTTTTATCGATCACATCCCAGTTGCCGCGATCGCCCTTTCCCGGCGGCGGCGCGACGCTAGCTTTCTCTGCTGCAGCGGGCTCAGCGGCAGCTTTCTTGTCATCCTGCGCACATCCCAACGAAAGAATGAAGGGCAAAGCAACAACCAACGCGATGGCTTTTTTCATTAGATCCTCCGAAGAGTTAGAGAAAGGGCGCTCCCCATTTCACGCCCGCTCTTATTCTAGTACGGTATTGCCAAGAGGCAATCGCGATGCGAGGAGTGATTTAGACTCATCGGACGCGTTTTGGCGCTATTCAGGTAAATCTGCTTCGGGCGCTTTTGTCTTCGTTCTCCCGCCCAGTAGGTATTTGATCCCTATCCAGCCGGCGATCGGTTGACCGGGTGCGAAAAACGTTTCCCGTGTCCAGGCTTCCGAGTTCGTCAGAAAGCCACCGGCGGCACTGAAGGTGTTTTCGCCGAGCGCCCCGCCGTTGAAGTATTCCTTGTCGAACAGATTGTCAATGCGGCCGAAGAGCTCCCAATTCGGCGCGAAACGATAGCGCGTGTTGAGATTGACGATCGCGTAGCCGGCGGCCTTGCCCGAATTCAAGAATGTGCGGGTTTCGCCGAAGTTGTCGGTGAAGGTACCGGCGCGATGCTCGTTGTTTTCGTTGCCGCGTACGAACTGGCTGGAGTAAGCGATGATGTTCCCGCCGACCGTCCACGTATCCGTCAAATCGTAATCGAGATCGAGCTTGAAGCTATGGCGTGGTATCCCGGGGATTCGGTCGCCCGACGTCAGGCGGATTTCATCATCGCTCCCGCATTGCGCAGATGTGCCGCGCGAGCTGTTGTTCTCGGAGAGTAGGCACGCAGCGTCCTCGAACGTCGCTTCGATGTAGCTGTAGTTTGCCGCCCAACCCAAGCGCCCGTGGCGTCCGCTTAATCCAGCCTCGAGCCCTTGACGCCGCGTCTTGCCGAAGTTTGTAAAGAATCCTGCCGCGGCGCTCGTGCTGATGAAGATGATGTCGTCTTCGTTGTCAGTACGAAACGCTCCCATGTTCCAGTTGATGTCCGCCAGCAATGTACCCCTCGCTCCCAGCTCTAAAGTACGTGCGACGACTTGATCGAGCGGTGGATCCGAAGCGAGCGCGTTAGGCAATGTGCAGGGATTCAACGGGTCGGCGCACCCGAGCTCAATCGGAGACGGCGCGCGATTGCCTTGGCTGTAACCGCCGTAAACGGTAAGCGGCTCGAAGGCATGCGTGATACCGACTGCGGGATTGAATTTGGTGAACGTGAATTCCCCATCGAGGTTGGGTGGCACGGGATCGAGCCTGTCATTGTTATCGATCCGGGTACGGTTATACCGACCAGAAGCCGTTACATGAGTTCGGGGAGTCAGCGCATATGTATCCGTGATGAACAAGCTCCATGTTCGCGTGCGGCCGACGATGCTGTTTTCCAGTTCTTCGTCCCCTGTTTCGATTACGCTTCGGCGCGGGCTGAAAACTCCAGGCGTCTCGGACTGCTTGAACGTACTGCGGCTGTAATCGTAAGTCGTGCCAAGCGTCCACTGATTTGATTCAGTCTGGTCGCTGAGCTGCAAAGTCAATCCTTCTCCTTTCTGATCGGTGGCAGTGCTGTTCGAAACTCCGCTATCGACATTGAATCCTCCGGCAGCATTGGCGGCCGCGCAGCGTGCAGCATCCGCGGGATCGACGAAATCCGCCGGGTCGCATGCCGCGTCGTTGGGAGAATCCTCGAAGTCATCGTTGGTATCGCCGTTTGATCCTTCTCGCCGGCTGTCCCGATGATAGACATTCCCCGCGAGCAGCAAACTCTCGGTGAAAAAACGGCTGCCGGTCAGATTGATCATGGTAAGCCTGTTTTCGGTGATGTCCGGAAGCGTGAATACCGATTCCTCATCGCGGCGAAAGAAACTTAAAGGGACGAGCTCGTTGCCGGTGATGTCGGTACTGACATGAGTGATGCTCAAGTCGAGGTCGGTGTTCTCGGTCTCGAATCCGCCCTTCGCAAAGAGCTGCCGCACATCGCTCGGCGAAAAATCGCGCCAGCCGTCTTCCCTGAACGAGCTGCTGGTCAAAAAATAATCGAAATCGCCTGAGATTCCGCCGTGCTCGAACTCCGCCGCGCGGCGCGAGAACGACCCACCATAGGCTTGAAGCGATGTCCCCGGAAACTGCCTGCCGCTTTTGGTACGGATCGAAAGTGCGCCGCCGAGCGTGTTGAGGCCGAAGAGCGGATTCGAGCCGGGAATGACGTTGATCGTTGAAATCGCGGATTGCGGAATCAGATCGAAATTGACGACGTCCCCGAACGGCTCGTTGATGCGCACACCGTCCTGGTAAACCGACAGCCCCTGCGGGACGCCAAGGAGGTGCGACGCGGTGAACCCGCGGTAATTAACTTCCGGCTGGTACGGATTGCCTTGCGTGTCGTTGACATTAACGCTCCCGAAATTCTCGTTGAGAAAGTCGGGAAGATTCAGCGACTGCTGCTGCTCCAGCGCTTCGTCGGTCGCAGACTGCACGTTCGCGGGAATCTGATCTCTCGGTGTGCCCAGCCCTGGCAAAGGCGTCGTTCCCACCACTTCGACCGTCGGCGCTTCAAGTTGCGCGGCGGGATTCTCCTGCGCCTGTGCTCCGGCGGCGGAGAGCAACCCGGTGAACAGCAGGAAACGGACGTCATTGCGAACGTTGCGGCTCATTGCGATCTCCTCCGAGTGGGGTCGATCTTCCCACGGTGAGGAGATGACCTGTTATTGGGCAGACCCTGGTGCGACCATTCTGAATCAAGAACGAGGCGACAAGACCACCCGGCCCGAGCAAGGTCTCGCCGCGATTTTAGCGGCGCACCGCGACGGTTCGTTTGGATTTAATCCCATACTGAACGGGAAATTTTCCCGCCCACAACGAGGTGAGGGCCCGCGGATATAATTTGAGCGTCTCATGAGTCTCAAGCTCAAGCTCAATCTGCTCATCACGGGGCTCCTCGCGCTCGTGTTCGTTCTGGGCGCGCTGCTGACACTCTACGGGGCGAGCGGCGACATCCGGCGCGAAACGCAATCTTCGGTTCAGCTGGCTTCGCATCTCATCGAGACGCAGCTTGATCGCGCGAGCGAGAGGGATGTTTCGTCGCTGCGCGAAATCCTCAAGCCTCTCGCCGGAGTACGTCATCTCGACGCCCGCCTTATTGACCCGCAAGGGGCTATAGTCGCGAGCAATGAATCCGCGCCTGCATCGATCACTGCGCCTGATTGGTTCATTTGGCTGCTGCAGGTCTTCTCTTCCGCGCCGCCGACATTCTCCAGACAGGTTTTTTCGCAGGGGACGCCGCTTGGCACATTTGTCATCGCAGCGGATCCGTCTAGCGAAATCGAAGAAATCTGGAACGGCTTCCGCACCATCGCATGGCTCGTCGCGCTGTTGTTCGTCGCGCTCAACGCGCTTGTCTACTGGCTGGTCGCGCGCTCGCTGTCGCCGCTCGACGAAGTGCTCGCCGGCTTCTCAGAGTTGCAAAACGGCAACTACAAATTTCGTCTGCGAAAGTTCAGACTGTCCGAGCTCGAAAAAATGGGAACGCTGTTCAACGAAACCGCGGAGACGCTGGAAAGCGCGCAATCGGCGCAGCGGAGTTTCAACCAGAAGCTCGTGATGGTTCGCGAAGACGAGAGGCGTAACCTCGCGCGCGAGCTGCACGATGAGCTCGGGCAGTCGCTCGCCGCGATTCATGCGGAGAGCTGCTTCATCGTGCAGAAGGCGGAGAAAAACGCTCCCGAAATCCTTGAAAGCGCGCATGCGATCGTCGCGGGCGCTTCCGACATGCAGAAACTGACGCGCTCTATGCTCGCGCGTCTGCGTCCAAGTGCGCTCAACGAGCTGGGACTCGAGGAAAGTCTGCGTGACCTCGTGAGCGGATGGAAGGCGCGACAACAGCGGCGCTGCTCGCTCGCGATCGCGGGAGACTTCTCCAGCCTCGACGAAAGCACTCAGCTTGCGCTCTATCGCACCGTGCAGGAATCGCTCACCAACATTTCGCGGCATTCGGACGCAAGCGAAGTCGAGGTGGCGCTCGGTTGGGACGACCACCCGGACATGGTCAGGCTTTCCGTCACCGACAACGGCAGCGCGGCGCAGGACCCCGGACCCGGTTTGGGCCTGCTCGGAATTCGCGAGCGCATTCTAGCGCTCGGCGGCGCGCTCAGCTTCGGCGCGAACGAACGTCGCGGCTTCACTCTCGTCGCAATGCTGCCTGCCAAGAGGGCATTTGCCGCATGAGCGCTCGAGCGATACGCGTCATGCTCGTCGACGATCATTCGGTCGTGCGCGCAGGTTATCGCCGGCTCCTGGAACAAACGAACGGTATCGAGGTGGTTGCCGAGGCGAGCAGCGGCGAAGAAGCTTACGCGCGAATCAAGGAGCTCGACATCGATGTCGTGGTCATGGATCTTGCCATGTCCGGGATGGGAGGACTGGAAGCGATCCGCCGAATTCTTTCGCGTTCGGACAAGGTGCGCGTGCTGGTGTTCAGCATGCACACGAGCGCCGTGTTCGCGAGAAATGCGCTGAAAGCGGGCGCCTCGGGGTACGTGACCAAAGTCAGCGAACCAGCAGTGCTCGTGCAGGCAGTGCGCGACGTATCGGAAGGGCGGGTTTTTCTTTCGCGCGATATCGCTCACGCAACGGCCGTCGAAACGCTGATCGGCGACGGCGATCCCATGAAGGTTCTCAGCACCCGGGAATTCGAAATTTTTCGCAAGCTCGCTTCCGGCGCATCGATCAGGGATATCGCGCGCTCATTGAACCTGAGCTACAAGACAGTCGCCAACAATTACACCCAGATCAAGCAGAAGCTCGATCTCAAATCGGATGTCGAGCTCGTCCGCCTCGCGCTTCGCTATTCGGTCGTGGACGTGGATTCCTGATGCCGGAGCGATGCGTCAACTCCCGTGTGAGCGATGGAGTTTGCTGGCTCGAGCTCAACCGGCCCGACTCGCATAACGCGATCAACGCCGAGCTGATCGGTGCGCTGCAGCGCAAGCTTGAGCGCTTGCAAAGCGATGCGGCGACCCGCGTTGTCGTAGTGACCGGCAACGGGAAAAGTTTTTGCGCGGGCGCGGACCTCAAATCGATGCAGCGGCTCGCCGCGTCGCAGATGCAGGACGACGCCAAAAAACTCGCGACACTGCTGCGCATACTGAAGGAGCTCACGAAACCAACGATTGCCCGCGTCAATGGCTCTGCTTATGGGGGCGGAGTCGGTTTGGTCGCATGCTGCGACATCGCTGTTGCGGTAAGTCAGGCAAGCTTTAGTTTGTCGGAAGTGCGTCTAGGCCTTGTCCCCGCGGTCATCTCGCCCCACGTCGTCGCTGCGATTGGCGAACGCGATGCGCGAAGGTATTGCTTGACCGGCGAACGCTTCGACGCTGAAGAGGCCCGCCGAATCGGGCTGGTTCACGAAGTGGTGGACGCTGCGTCGCTCGACTCGAAGGTTAATGCGATCTGCGAGCAACTCCTCCAAGGCGCGCCCGGAGCGATCAAGCGCACCAAGAATCTCATCCTCAGTCCGCGTAGCGACGAAGAAAACGCGCTCATCAACTCCGAAGTCCGCGGCGGGGCCGAAGCGCAGGAAGGAGTCGCCGCGTTCTTCGAAAAGCGTAAACCGCGCTGGTGAATCGGACACACCGCTGCAATTCGGCGATTTGCCGCGGATAACTTGCCGACAACACGCGCTACGGCATGTTCTAGAGCAGCTTTAACGAGGCCGCGGCGATTCGCCGCGGATAACTTTCGCCTGGGGCTGCCACTCTCGAACGTCGTCGCGCTTTCAATGAGGCCGCGGCATTCGCCGCGGATAATTTGCGTATAACGAGCGCTAGGGCAAGTTCTACGAGCAGCTTCAATGAGGCCGGGGAAATTCGCCACGGATAACCAACGTGTGGCCGGCCGCGCCCCGGGGAACATGGAGCTTCAATGGGGCCGCGGCAATTCGCCGCGGATAACAGTGCGATGCCACAGGCACCACGATGCGCGGCAAACAAGCTTCAATGACGCGGCGGCAATTCGCCGCGATAATACTCTGTTGTGAAGCAGACCCCTTCATGTTTTTCATACTCCAATAAGGGCGCGGCAATTCGCCGCGGATAACTTCCGAGTTCGGAAAGATCGGCGCCAAGTTTCCTGAGCTTCAATGACGCCGCGCCGTTTCGCCGCGGATAACGTGGGCGCTTCACCCCTCGATGGCGTCAGCGGGTTCCAGCTTCAATGAGGCCGCGGCATTCGCCGCGGATAACCCGGGGACGAGCTCATCGCAGTATTTGCCGATCGTGTAGCTTCAATGAGGTCGCGGCGATTCGCCCGGATAACGCTACGGCTACGTGACGGGAGGGAAGAAAGTCTACTAGCTTCAATGAGGCCGCGGCATTCGCCGCGGATAACCGGAAAACGAACCGTCCTTCGTCTTCGACGGGCCAGTGCTTCAATGAAGCCGCGGCAAATTCCGCCGCGGATAACAGTTCGCCTGCAAGCCTGATTCCATAGGCTTGGAAGGAGACTTTCGAGAGGTCATATTTTTTATCGCGCACGATTGGTTGCGAAACCGTTTTCGTTCCGTAGTCTTCGAAATACTTCCACGTTGTTAAAGAGCTAATTGCCTGAGCGCGTGACGAGCTCATTACTCTAGGCACCACGCGCTCTGCCAGACCAAAGTCCAGCGAACCATGTGGTCCTAGAATGATGAATGATGCCGTCGAGGGGGGCAATCAATCTGCGTGCGCTTTCCCGTTTGAGCATGCGCGCGGGAGGGAGAGAAAGATCTTGGCGAGCTCTGAAACTGGAAGCGGTAGTTCAAATCGCGATTCGTCCATACACTCCTCGTTATAGAGAAAAAAGGTAGAAACTTTCATGATTACGACGGCGAAAGACCTGCGCATCAAGACCAAAGCCATTCTTGAGGCAGTGGCGAGGGGAGAGGAAGTGATCGTCACACATCGAGGCAAGGCCCGCGCGAAGATTGTGCCCACCGCTGGTGGCGAGGCGGCAAGGGGCGCGCACGTAAAACAAAAAGGCGCGCTCTTCGGAATCTGGAAGGACAACAAAACCGTTGCGGACGTAAAGGCACACATTGATCGCATGCGCCGCGGGCGCGCTGCGTGACCCTCGTCGACAGCGACGTTCTTATCTGGTACATGCGCGGCAATCCGCGTGCCGCTGATGCACTTCAGCGCATCGGCCCATTCTCTATTTCCGCCGTGACTTACATGGAGCTTGTTCAGGACATGCGGAACAAACAAGAAGTGCAAGTATTGCGTACAACCTTGGCGCAATGGCGCTGCCCTGTTCTGACGATTGACAGCGCGATATCTGACCAGGCGA
>WUUC01017329.1_pt1 | contig 12823 bp, 8 predicted proteins | sample 6278441 | NCBI WGS metagenome assembly WUUC01 (sample SAMN13675441, study PRJNA597444) | soil metagenome | isolation source: soil | place: USA: Washington | collected 2017-10 | reverse complement strand
ACGGGGTGTAGGGCAATCTCGAAATTGCAGATTGCAGATTGCAGATTGCAGATTTATTGATGATTGGGTGCAGTTTCTATTGGGGATTTATTGGGCGATTGGGTGATTGGGTGATGGGTGATTGGGTGATTTAGCGTTCTCCGCGTGAATTCCTGAGATTCTCGCCGGCGGTCAGGCTCGACCGGGCCAATATCGCGCTCAGTTGATTCGCTTCGTCTAGCAGATCCATTCCCTGCCGGCTCGTGGAAATCCTTCCCTCCACGAGGACCTCCATCCAGAACGCCGATTCGTCCGCTTCCTCCAGCGCGACCCCGATTCGTGCCACGAATTCGGCTCTCGAACGCGATCGGCAGGTTGCACGGTAGTTCGCCGCGACACCTGTCGCAGCTCGAATGAGCTGGGTGGCGATATGGCGGCTGTCGTCTGAAGGCGGCACGGTCCGCGCGAACGCCAGTACGTCCAGGGCGAACCTTTTCGTTCGGCGTTTGAGTTTCTCGGCTTCCGGGTTCATGCACCGGCGTGGTGCACGCGCGGTACCAAGGGGAATCCCGAATGATCTCGCGCTGCAGGTGGCAGCCCGCCGCAGATTCCGCCGCTGCGCGTGTTGTTCACCCGGAAAATTCTGCAGCGCGGATCAGGGATGTCAACCGGCGCAATCAATCAACCTGCAATCAATCTGCAACTCCCCAATCCCCCAATAAATCTCCAATCCCTCAATCTGCAATAAATCTGCAATCTGCAATCCGCAATCTGCAATTTCATAGAATGGATTGCGGCCCATGATCCCCCTCCGGGACGTCATCCCCTCCCGCTCCACGCCCTACATCACCATCACGATCATCGTGCTCAATGCGCTGGCATGGCTGTACGAGCTCGCGCTGCCTCGCGACATTCTGCCGATCTTCTTGCAGATCTACGGCGTAGTCCCGGCCGACTTCAGAGCGCCGACGCTCATCAGCTCAATGTTCCTGCACGGCAGCTGGATGCATTTCATCGGGAACATGTGGTATCTCTGGATTTTCGGCGACAACATCGAGGACCAGATGGGCCACGGCCGGTTCATCGTCTTCTACCTGCTGTGCGGCGCGGTGGCGGCGTTTGGCCACATCGCGATGGATCCGCAATCGACGCTGCCGACGATCGGCGCGAGCGGCGCCATTGCCGGCGTGATGGGCGCCTACTTCGTGCTCTTTCCGCAGTCGCGCGTGCTGACGCTCATCCCGTTGATCATCTTCTACGAGATCATCGAGCTGCCCGCCATCCTGCTGCTCGGGTTCTGGTTCCTGATGCAGCTGTTCAGCGCGGGAGCGATTGCCGTGACGGCCAACACGCAGGGCGGAGGCGTCGCGTTCATGGCGCACGTCGCCGGGTTCGTCGTCGGCGTGGCGGGAGTGTTCGTGTTTCGCAAGCGGCGGCCCGAGGCGCATTGGTGGGTCTAGGTGTCGGGCCGCCCGCTTCAGGTTTCGGGGCTTCGGGGCTTCGGGAATGAGCGTGCGGTTCCTGCGTCTGCGTAGTGTCGCCTTGGCGGACCTCGCGAGTCCGGCTAAAGCCGGACACTACGTACTACAGGGAAATGGAAACCGCTCATGGCGGGTGCGGCACCGCAACCGCTCTCACGGCCACAGCTTCAGATTCGCGCCGGTGCGTGCCTTGGCGATCAGGATGATCTGCCCGGTGTGCATGCTGAAATGCTCGACGACGTGGTAGATCGCCTCGAGTACCGTCACGTCGTATCCCTGGATGGATCGGCGGCTCGTCAACGTCTGCGGGTCCACCGCGCCGATCACGTCCGCGGCAGCCGAAACGACCTTCTCCAACCGGGCGAGCAGATCGTTTTTCGGCAGCGGTCCGCGTTCGTCGAATTCCTCCTGCCGCCGCCGCACGTACTCGCGCTGCCCGACGCCGCCGACGATCCACTGAGTGACGTTGCCGCACAAATGGAGGACGAGGTTCCCCGCGCTGTTCGACACGTCGTTGGGCCGCCACCAGATGTCGGCCTCCGTCAGCGCGTCGAGCGAGCGCCGGATCTTCGGCAGGTAGTCGGACGTGAGCAGGTCACGAGAGTGGGCAAGGAAGAGTTCAGCGGGATCGGCCATGTCGGGGGAAGATTATAGGGCCGCGGTCTGTAGGTCCGCCTGAAGGCGGATGCTACGTCGCCTAAGTGCGGGAGCGGATCAGGCGATCGACCCGGGCGAGCTCGAGCAACGCCTTCTCCAGCGCCGTTTCGTATTCCTCTGCGGTCATCGCGTCCTTGCGCGCGCGGAGCAGCTCCAGCTCCGATTCCGCCTGCGCGCGCCGCGTCAGCAGCTGCGTCAGCTCCGCGTCGCCCGTCTGGGCTACGGGCGCTTCTGGCTGGATATATGTCACGCGGGCGAGCGTGCCGTCGACGCCCGACGGCCGGGACGGGTGCCCTCCCGCCGTCGCAGGTTTCTCCTCGCTCTCCCGACCGACGCCGTCCCCAGTGTCGTCGAGCACCGGGCGCTCCGTGGCGAGGCGGCCGCGCTGCTCGAACCATCCCCGCACGCCGGCCCCGGCGAACGTAAACGCCTCCCAGAGCGATACGCGGCCGTTCTTGTCGGCGTCGGCCCCCTCCTCCTGGAAAGCCTTGACGAACAGCTCCGGAAACACCGTGTCGAACTGCTGCGCCGGCGAGTCGGTCGCCGTGAGGACGATGCGCTCAGGCCCTGCAACCGCCTGGAGAAACGGATAGCTTCCTGCTGTGGTGTTGATGAAGACGACACGCGCGGCGATCGGCTTGACCAGAGCGGCCCACTCCCGGGCGCTGAGATCCGGGCCGACGAGGTTGAACTTCGCATCCTCCGGATCGACGCCCGTACCATGTCCCATCAGCAGCACGACGACCACATCGTCTTTCCCGGCGCGCCGCCGAAGATCAGCAAGCGCCGCGCGGACGTTCTCGCGCGTCGCGCGGGCGACGCGGTCGCCTTCCTGGTCCGCAAGCACGATCACGCGGTCCGCCGGGTAGCCATAGGTGTCGCGCAGCAGAGAAACGAATGCCGACCGCCAGGCGTTGAACTTCGGTCCATCTTCCGCTGCCCCGAGCGCGCCGCTGACGACCAGCGCATACCGGTCGGCGGCGAATGCCGGAACAGCCGCGGAAACGACAAGCGATGCCACGACAACACGAAACCACGAAATCATCAAATCTCGCTGACTCATCGCAGGCCCCACCGGCGCCGCAGCACCCACTCGGCCGACATGAGCGCAATCACGAGAGCGAAGGCCCAGGGCTGATGCCACAGGTCCCGGCGCTCCGGCGCCGCCGGCGGTGGCGCGGCGGCTCGAAGCCATGAGGCCAGATCGGACACCTCCCCGGCGCGCGCGTAACGGCCTCCCGAGGTGCGGGAGATGCGGCGGAGCAGCGGCTCGTTCAGCCGCGGATCCGCAAACTCCCTGTCACCGCCTCCGACATGGAACCAGCGCTCGGCGGCGCCCAGCGACGTGGTGCCGCTGCGCGCTTCGGCCCGCACCCGATAAAGTCCTGGCCGTTCCGGCCGCAGCGTCGTCGTGAACCGGCCGCTTCCGCCAGCTTCCCGCCGCAGCGTCAGCGGCTGCTCGTCTCCGGCCGCGGCCGTCAGCGTGGCGTCGATCCTCGCGTCGGGCACCGGCGCGAAACTGCCGTCGCGGGCATCGACGACGATCGCCACCGAGTCGCCGGGCTCGGCCGCGTCGGGCACCGCGATCGACACTGGATCCGACGCGGGCGCCGACAGCCAGCGAGCAGCCTGGCGCCAGAAATATTCGAACGAGCGGTCCGTCGACTTCGTCATCATCCGCCATCGCCAGGATGCTTCGCCCGCGAAGACCATCGACCGGCCCCGGCCGTACCGCTGAACGGCGACGACCGGATACATCGCGCCCCCGGGCGCCGACGTCACGGCGAGCACCGTCGCTCCAGGACGAGGTCCGCCGAGCGGCGCGCTTCCGGCGAGCGCGGGCAGCGCCGCCCATACCTTCCGCGATTCCTCCGGTGTCGCCGCGATCCGCATCACCGGGTGGTTTTCGCCTTCGGGAGTAACCAGGACAGTGTTGTGGGATCCCGACGCGCTCACGCCGAGCGACGCGCGGGCGAGCCCGCCGCGCCGGTCGTTCAGTTCGACAGGAAGCGCTTCTTCGAGCGGCGTGCCGATGTAGCCGCGCTGCGCCAGGGATCGTCCGCCGAACACGAGCAGGCCGCCGCCGCGCTCGGCCACGAACTCGGCCGCCATCGTGAGCTGCGCGCGCGTGAAGAAATCCCCTTCCACGTTGGCGACGATGACGGCGTCGTAGGCGTAGAGCGCCTCACGGCGAGCCGGAAAACCGCCGGTGAGCGCAGCGGCCCGGTTCGCGCCCGCCTGCACGAAGAACGTGTCGTCGCCCTCGGCGTTCTTCCCTTTTCGGACGATCGCGTCGAGCTCCAGACCGCGGTCGCGCGCGAGCGCGCGCATCAGGAAGCTGTGTTCGAATCCCGGGGCACCTTCAATCGCAAGGATGCGCCGCTTCCGCCCGGCGGGGCTCACGAGCACGCTCCGCGCGTTGTTTTCCGGAATGCGCTCCGAGTCGTCGGTCGCGATCTCCGCCGTGTAGACGGTTGCTGTCACCGGATCGGGGGCCACGGTGAAGACCTCGTCGGCAGGTGAACCGTCGGCGATCGGCGTGACGCGCCGGGTGTCGATCAGCTGTCCGTTCGCCAGGATGCGAAGCTGAAACGGCGACCGGCCGAAGCCGTGGCTCACGACTTCGACGCGCAGATCAACCGACGCCTCGTCCAGCCGCGGATCGCCCGCGGCAATGCCGAGTACCTCCCGGTCCGGAATGCCCTCTGGCGAGCCGACACCAATGGTGAAGACCGGCGGACCCGAGGAAAGGTCCGCGTCGGCCCTGGCGCCCGTGTCGCCGCCATCCGAAATGACGACGATACCGGGAACGGCCCGTCCGCGGTACCGTTCGCGAACGGCGGCAAGCGCGCCCTGAAGATCGCTGTGGCGTCGATCGGCCGTGAGCGCGTCCACGCTGGACGCCTCCAGCCCCTCGCCGATCGCATACACCTCGGGCACGAAGTGCGACGACAAAGCCGGGAGCAGGCGATCGCGCACGAGCGCCGCCGCTCTGGTGAGCCGCGGCTGCCCGTCGGCATCGGCGACGCGCATGCTGCGAGACACGTCCACGAGAACGGGCACGACCGCTTCGCGGTCGGCCGATGGCGGCATCAAGACGACGGGACGGCAGAGAAAGAAGACGACCGCGGCGAGCGACAGGACGCGCAGCCCGATCAGGATGCCTCGCTGCGCGCGCGTCAGCGGAACCAGTGGACGACGGTAGGAGAGAAAGGCGAACGCCCCGATCGCCGCGGCGACGAGTGCGAGGGCCCACCATGGGAGAGGGGATGCGAACTGCATGTCTATTACGTACGGCCCGGACCACACGCGGCACATGGTTCGACAGGCTCGCCATGGGCGCTCATCCCGAGCTCGCCGCTCATCCCGAGCTGGTCGGAGGATCCGTGTTGTACGGTTTTCGTCACAAGCAGCATCAATCGGATCAGTGCTTCCGGCCGCCGGCGATCGCCTTGAAGTAGCTGTCCACCTGCTGCTGGTATTCAGCCGGCGGCTTGTCGTCCACACCGGCCGCGAGCCGATCGCGCGACTGCTTCGACTGCAGCTTCCGGGTGAGGGCCGATTCGGCGTTCTCGAGCGCCACGGTGATCTGCTTGCGCAGCTCGTCCCACTTCGCGAAATCCTGCTTGAACGCTTCGGTCCCCGGCGCCGACAACACCATGCCCTGTCCTTCGAACGTGATGCCGAGCCCGCCGCCCTTTACGGACGCCGGATCGTCCTTTCGGACCTCATCGAGCAGCCGGCGCGCCTCCTCTACCTGGCGGCTCATCTCGTCGCGCAGGCGCGCGGCCTCATCGCCGCCGCCGGCGCCGTTTCCCTGACCTTGTGACTGACCCTGACCCTGACCCTGACCCTGACTCTGACTCTGACCCTGACTCTGACTCTGACCCTCAGCCTGACCCTGTCCTTGACCCTGACTCGACCGACCCGGCTGCGACGAGGAGGACCGGCCCGAGCTGCCCGAGCGCTCGCCCTGCCGCCCGAGGCGATCCAGCTGGCGGGTGAGGCCGTCGATGCGATCGCGCAGATCCTGCGACCGTTCACGGCGTTCCGAGAGCCGCCGCGATTCCTCGTCTGCTGGCGCGTCAGCGCTGGCGAGCTTGTCGGCAAGGCGTTCGAGCTGACGCGCCAGATCCTGCTGGGCGGCAGCCGTCTGGCCGTCGCCGGCGGGGCCTCGCGCCTCGGCTGCGCGCCCGCGGCCCTCGCTGCCTGAACGATCGCCCGTCTCGGCGGCCGGCCGGCTTGCGTCCGCCCGCATTTGATCGGCCGCCTGACGCATGCGCTCGGGAATGCGCTGACGTTCGAGCTCGCGCGCGGCGTCACCGATGGCCTGCTGCGACGCACGATCGTCATTGCGATTCCGGCCGCCCGATGCGGCAACCCCCGATGCCTGCTGCCTCAAGCTGTCCTGGACGCGCCGGGCGCGCTCGGCGAGACGCTCCTGCTCGCCCGCGAGGCGGCGCAGCGTGTCCGCCTCGGCCGAACCGCCGCCCTCCCGGGCTGCTTGTTCCGCTTCTGCCGCTACGCGCCGCTGCGCCTCGGCCAGCTGCCGCGCCTCGAGCTGCATGTCGCCCAGGGCACGCCGGCGCTCGTCGGGGCTCGCCGCTCTCAACTGCTGTTCGAGATTGCGCAGCGTCTCGAGCGCCCGGTGGCCGCTCTCCGCCGCCTGCTCCGGATCCTGCCGACGCAGGTCGCCCGCGGCGTCCCGCATCGCCTCCGACGCGTCGCGCATCCGCTGCCCGTTCTGGCCGCCGGACGACTGCTGGCCACCGGCTGACTGCCCCTGTCCTCCACCGCCTGAGGACTGCTGACCGCGCCCCTGCTGGCCGCGGCCCGATGCGCTCCGCTCACCCGACTGCTGCCCGGGCTGCTGGCCCGACTGGCTCTGCTGCCCCTGGCCGTTCTGCTGGCCCTGCGATCGCGCCATCTCGCGCGAGAGCTCCTCGGCGCGCTGCCGCAGTTCCGACTGCTCGCGCGTCAGCGCCTCGAGCTGGCGCTTCAGCTCCTCTGGCGTCATCTGCTCGCGCTCGCGTGCGAGCTCGCGCTGCCGCTGAACGAGCTCGTCCTGGCGGCGGGCAAGCTCGCGAATCTTCTCGAGGGTGCCGTCACCGGACGGCTGCCGCTGCTCGGTGCTCGTCGGCGTCTCGTAGTTGGTCTGCTGCTGGCGCTGCAGCTCGCGATCGAAAAGATTCGAGAGATCCTGGCTCGTGCGGTTGCTGCCTGCGCCGTTGCCGGCCTGCTGACGCATCACTTGCCGCTGCTTCACGTCGGCCTGGGCCTTCAGCAGGTGATTGAGCGCTTCCATCTCTGAGGGGACGGCCTCGCGTGTCTTCAACGCGTCCAGCGACGTGACCGCCGCCCCCATCGCCAGCGCCGCCGCCGTCATCGCATCCTCTTCGGGCGTCGTCTGACCTGCGCGCGGCGTGGCGGGGGGCTGGAGACCGCCCCGGCCCGGCTGCGGCCGCCGCCGCGGATCGCGCATGTTGGTTTCGCGGAACGAGCTCGCGGTCTGCTCCACGCGCGTTTTCAGCTCGGCCTGCGCCTGCGATACGGAGCGGATGTCCTGATCGGAACGGGCGCGCGCCGCTTCGGCCCGTCGATCCAGCTTCCAGGTGGCGACGATGATTTCCTTCTGCGCCGCGACCAGGTCGTCGACGGAACGATCGCCGCTGCCGCCGCCCATCGCCTGGCTCTGGGCGAGCTGGAATTCCTGATCGTACGGCTTCACTTCGAGGAAAAAGATGTCGCTGCGCGCCTCGCTCGCGCGCTTCCCGCGCGCGAGATCGCGCGCGCGAACGTAATAGGCGACGAAGTCGCCGGGGCGCACGTCGAGATCCTCGAGATAGATCGTTTCCCGTCCGCTGACCGTCGTCGCGCGGCCCGGGATCTCGAGCGGGACGACCTTGTCTTTCCCTCCGCGCACCGAGTAGACGAGATCCAGCCGCTCGATGCCGTAGTCGTCGTCGGCTTCCGCTTCGATGTCCACTTCCTCGAGACGCGTCACCGAACGGTCGCGCGCGGGCTTCAGCAGCCGCACTTCGGGAGGACGATCCTCCAGCACGCGGATGAAGTATTCGGTATCCCCGGTGCTCTTCAACCCCTCGCGGCTGACCAGCGCGATTCGGTAGGAGCTGTCCTCGACGATCTTCAGAGACGCGGCCAGCGGCGTATCGCTCGCCGCGGCAAGATCGATCTTTTTTCCGTCGCCGAGGGTCAGCTGTCCCGTGGCGTCGCCGTCCACGTGAACGCGCACGCGCACGTCGGTGCCAGACGGTGCGTAAATGTCGCCCGCGTTCTCCTCGACACGCGGCTCGAGGCCGAGGCCTTTCGGGTACGCGTACTCGACATCGACGCGGGTGACGCGCGGCGGCCGCGCGAGAGTGACGTCGTAGGTCTCCGATGCGACCGTGCCGGCGACAACCCTGTACTTGAACGGGTCGCTCACGTTCTCGAGCACCAGCGAAAACCCGCCCGACTCCGGCGCAGTCATCTCGGCCGGCTGCCAGCTCTCGCCGTCGGCCGATCGGAGCAGCTGCGCCACGACGGGCGCGCGATTGCCGACGAGCCGCGCCGTGATCGTGAGCGGTGTGCCTGCCGCGATCCGGGCGCTGCCGGGCGACACCTCGAGAGTGACGTGCGCCGGGAACACGGCGAGCGCGACGGCGTCGAACGACTGCCGCAGCGTTTCGCGTCCGAAGTACACCACGGCCGCGGCGAGGAGCAGCGCAGCCGCCGCTTGATATCCGGCACGGCGAAGACTTTCGCCCGGAACGATCCCGGCCGGATCGACCGCCGCCGTGCGTCGTGCGGCGTCGGCGATCATCGCAGGCGCGAGCGGGGACGCCGCGCGCTTCGCCGAGAGCACATCGGTGGCGCTCACGAGGTGATCGTCGAGCGATGGCGCGCGTTCCTCGATGAACCGCGCCACTCTGCGGTCGGACGGAACCTGCCGCGCCGGCCATGCCGCCCACAGCATGGCGGCAACAACAGACAAAGCAGCCGCGACGCCGATTGCCGCGAGCGCCATCGGCGCGCGGCTTGTCCATGTGCTCAGAAACAGGGTGAGGGCGAGCACGCCGGCCACGGCGAGAGCCGCGCGCACGGTGACGTGACACAACACGAGCCGACGCCAGCGCCCGCGGACGCGGTGGAGAAGGGCCTGGATGTGTTGGGCGTCGCTCATGTTAATCCGTTCGCTTCAGCTTCAGACTTCAGACTTCAGGCTCCAGCGGCTTCGGCAAAAGCTGCGCTACGTCGTCTTCGCGGCTACGAGGCTTTCGATCGCCATCATCCCCAGCATCACCGCGAGCAGGTATTGCCAGATGCGCTGGTGTTCCTCCTGCTGCCGCTCCTCCACCCGCAACTCCTCGCGCGCCGCTTTCTTCAGACGTGTCACCGCGGTCATGAATTCATCCGGCGACAGCCGCGCCGGGTCCGATTCCCGGACGTCGACATTCACCGCGACCTGCCGCGACGCCGCGCTCGCGTCCGTCGTCGCGATGCCCGGCTGCCGGGGAATGCCGGGAGGCACGTCGCCCACCAGATATTCGCTCGAACGCGTCTTTACGCCCGAGAGATACCGCACGGCCTCATGGACGAACGGCACGAACGCCGCGTGCCGCGGCAAATCGTTCCAGCTGTTATTGACGTCCGAAGCGACGATCAATGCGTGCCCTTCACCGCTCACGCAGTCGATCAGAGCCGTCTCCCCCGTCGTGAACCGCGCGAGCGTCTGGCAGCCGCTGCCCCCCTTGACCGCCGCAATCCTGTCGAACGTCGCGACCCCGAGAGCCCCGGACTGCGGACCGAACGCGCGGAAAACCGGGTGCCGAGGATCGACCGCCGCGAGCCGCCGACGGCTGCCCTCCTCCGCACGATCCGGCGCCGCGGCATCAGGCGCGGTGACCGTCGCCACTCCGCCGAGCGTATCGGTTGCCACCTGGTCGTCGATCTCGGCGCCCGCGGCGAGGAGCAGGCCGCCTCCTGCCTGCACAAAGGTCAACAGGAGCTCGCGCCCGCGCCGGTCGAGCCCTCGGGTCGACATCACGACAACCGCCGCATAGCTGTTCAGCCGAGGCTGCTCCCAAGCCGACAATTGGCTACCCGCGACGCCCTGCACATCGTACGTCGAGCCTTCGCGACCGCGAGCGCCAAGGGCCTGCTGCAAGTAGAAGGCCTCGCGAGCCAGCTCACCAGCGGACGTGACCACCAAGACTGAAGGACGGCTGGAGCTGTCGAGCACGGCGTACCGAACGTTGTCGGCCTGGATGCCCTCGCGATCCTCGACCTCCACTGCGGCGGTTCCGCCGCGGATAGCGGGAAAAGCCACCTCGGCCGACTGCCCGGGCCCCGCTGACGCCGTAAGGTCCCCCGCCGGGCGGCCGTCCACGGTCAGCCGCACGCGGGCCTCCCGCAGCGTGGGACCTGTATTACGTATGACGACCGCGAGCCGCTCGCCGGTCGGGCGCACGGCCGTGACGGCGAGATTGGGCGGCGCGGCGCCGACGTCCACCAGTTCCAGGCGCGCCGATTCGGGGAGCGCGGCTTCCTCGCCGGCGTCCCAGCCGCTTTCCTGCAGGTCGGTGACGAGGACGATCCCTGACGCCGTGCTCGACCGGGCGCTGATCGTCTGTCCCGCCAGGTTGAGCGCGGCCCGATAGCGCGTGGCGCCAAAGCCGGGCGCTGCGGCATCGACGGCGGCGGACGCGACGCCTCTGTCGATTGACGGCCCCGCGGCCAGCGCCGCTTCGTCGGCAAACGTAACGACACCCACGAGGTCCCCGGCCGGCGCGCGGCCTATGGCTTCCTTCGCCAGCTGGCGTGCGCGCTCGAACCGGCCGGGCGCGGCGAGGCTGAAGGAGGTGTCGAGCGCCACGATGGTGATTCCGCCCGAGGCGGCGGCATCGCCGGAGGCGAAAAACGGACGCGCGAACGCGACCGCCAGCAGCAGCAGCGCCGTGACGCGCATCGCGAGGAGCAGCAGCTCGCGCAGGCGCCGGCGCGCCGTGTGCTCGACCGGGGCGCGGCGCAGCAGCCGCACCGCGGAGAACTTCACGCGCGCCTCCGGCTCCCGCTTGAGCAGGTGGAGGACGATCGGAACGGCGGCCGCCAGCGCCCCGAGGAGAAAGAGCGGCGAGAGAAAGGAGATCATAGCGCGCGCGCCCTCGTCGAGAGATACGCGAGAAGCGCGAGTTCCAGCGGCTGCGCCGTCGTGAGCAGCTGGTAGTCGATGCCGCAGGATCCGAGCTCACGCCTGTAGCGCTCGATCAGCGCCGACATCGCGGTCGTGTAGTGCTCCCGGACGACGGCGGGCACCGCCATCACCTCTTCGGCGGTCTCGAGATCTTCGAACCGGGTTGCGCGTTCGAACGGGAAGTCGATCTCGTCGGGATCGAGCAGATGGAACACGATCACGTCGGTGCCCCTGAACTGAAAGTGCTTCAGGCCCCGCACCACCTTCTCCGGATCGTCGAACAGGTCCGAGATGAGCACGACCATCCCGCGCTTGCTCAGCGCGTCGGCGAGCAGGTGCAGCGGCTTCGACACGTTGGTCTCGCGCCCGAGCCGCAGGCGATCGAGCGTGACGAGCAGCGCCCGCAGGTGGCCGGCACGCGAGCCGGCCGGCAGCATCGCGACCACCTGATCGTCGAAGGCGGTGAGGCCGACGGCGTCGCGCTGCCGGTTCATCAGATAGCCGAGAGACGCCGCGAGGCAGGCGCCGTAGTCGAACTTCGTCAGCCCGCGCGACCCGTACCCCATCGACGCGCTCACGTCGAGCATGATGTGGCAGTCGAGGTTCGTCTCCTCTTCGAACTTCTTGACGTAGAAGCGATCGCTGCGCGCGTAGACCTTCCAGTCGATCGTCGCGAGATCGTCGCCGGGGATGTACTGCCGGTATTCGGCGAATTCGACGCTGAAGCCCTTGAAGGGGCTGCGGTGCAGGCCGGAAAGAAATCCTTCGACGATGGTGCGGGCCTTGAGCTCGAGCGTGCCCAGCCGCGCAATCACCGCCGGATCGAGGAACTGGCGTTCGCGCGCGTTGGGAGCCATCTCTTACATTCCGCTTTTCGGTACGGGCACGGATTCGAGCAGCCTGTCGACGACGGTGTCGGGCGTCACGCGCTCGGACTCCGCGTAGAAGTTCGTCATGATGCGATGCCGCAGGATCGGCTTGGCGAGCGCCTGGATGTCCCTGATGGATACATGATAGCGCCCGTGCATCAGCGCGCGCGCCTTTCCTCCGCGCACCAGCGCCTGCGACGCGCGCAGCCCCGCCCCCCATTTCACCCATTTCTCGACGAAATCGGGGGCGCCGGGGCGGCCGGGACGCGAAGCGTCCACCAGGCGCACGGCATAGCGCGCCACTTCCTCGGCGATCACCACCTGGCGGGCGAGCGCCTGGAAGTGCAGGATGTCGGGGCCGCTGAGGATCCGTTCCGGCTTCGAGCGGTCCGCGCCGGTCGTCTGCGTCACGACCGTGACCTCGTCGTCCTCGGTGAGGTACGAGATGACGATGTTGAACATGAAGCGATCGAGCTGCGCCTCGGGAAGCGGATAGGTGCCTTCGAGCTCGATCGGGTTCTGCGTGGCGAGCACGAAGAACGGCTGGTCGAGCGGGTAGGTGCGCCCCGCCGCAGTCACGTGGTACTCCTGCATCGCCTCGAGCAGCGCCGCCTGCGTCTTCGGCGGCGTGCGGTTGATCTCGT
>WUUC01009175.1_pt1 | contig 12823 bp, 9 predicted proteins | sample 6278441 | NCBI WGS metagenome assembly WUUC01 (sample SAMN13675441, study PRJNA597444) | soil metagenome | isolation source: soil | place: USA: Washington | collected 2017-10 | reverse complement strand
CGTCGCGCGCGGCACCCAGCCCATCCCGTTCCAGTGGGACCGCCTGGCCGGCGTGCTGGCGCTCGCCTTCGGGGCGTACGCCATCGTCCGCTGGGCCGCACCGGACGCCGGGGCCGCACAGCCGTGGGTCGAGGGCCTCGTGTTCGCCGGCTATCTCGGGATGCTGGTCCTGCTTAGGATCGTCCCCTGGGAGCACCTGCGCCCGCTCGGGCGCATCGCGCGCAGCCTGGGGCCAGGCCCGTCTCGGCGGCGGCTCCTCGCCCGCGTGAACGAACTCCCGGGCGACCTCCGCGCCGCGATGCTGGCCGTCGTGCGCGACGGCCTCGAGCTGGACCGCGCGGCGAGCGCCCTCGCCGCGGACGAGCGTGACGTCGCGGAGCGGTTCGTGCAGGCACTGCGCGTGCTCGACGGCCACGGGGGCGCCCATCCGGCCGATGCGGCGATCGGCGCCTACCTGCTCTCGCGGGAGCCGCCGGCCGAGCGCGAGGTGATGGCGCACGAGCTGTTGGGCGTCGGCGTCGACGCGCTCGAGCTGCACGACCTTGAGAGCACGTACGCGCGCCTGCGCTCGGCTCGCCCGCGCGCCTGGCGCCGGCGCCGCGAGCCGCTGCCGGTCGCCGGCTAGCTGTAGTCGCGGGGGGACGTTGTTCTTCCCGGCCTCGCGCGAGGCTGCGGCGTGTTCAGGCACTGCCGTCCTAGGAGGGTCCGGACGAGTGACATTGCATCGCAATGCCAGACGTGCACTAAGAGACCACGACCACTACCGACGCCCGCACCGGGCGCTCGACCGACGACCTCCGATCGAGCGCCTCGCCGAACGGAACAACGTGGCTGGGACCTACAGCTAGCGCTCACGCCGCCGCCGCCGCCGCGCGCCGGGAGCAGGAGATGAAGGACCGACGGAAGGACAGCTGTGATCCGCCGCCGCGACGCGCCGCACGGGGCTCGACGAGCTCCTCGCTGACACAATCCTCTCGCCAGCGGGACGCCGAGCGGTGACTCGCCGTGTGGTATTCCTTGCCCGCATGACCGAAGCGCCGAGTGCGCGGCCACGGACGAGCAGTCGCCCGCGGGGGCGAAGCGGCGGGAGCGGACGGCCGACGAGGCGATGCGCGCGCAGCTCGTCAAGCTCGCGCGTGGCACATCGATGACCGATGTCGTGCAGGCACCGCCGTCATCGAAAGAGCAGCTCAGGGAGCTGATCCTCGAGTCGCTGCAGCGCAAGTACACGGCGCGCTCCTGCCACGAAGAGATCAAGACCGGCAACCACTATCAATCGGTCCGGCTCGGCAACGAGCGGACGGAAGGATTCCGCACAGATCGCGCCGAGTTCCTCGACCGCGTCGATTTCCGCGGCCGTACCGTGCTCGACCTGGGGTCGAATCTCGGCGAGATCAGCCGCTCAGCCCGCGCGCGCGGCGCCAGGCTCGTCGATGGGTTCGAGTACGACCCGTTCTTCATCGAGATCGCCCGGATGGTCAACGCTTACAACGACGTCACGCGGGTGTCGTTCTATCAGCGCGACATCACCGATCCGTCGATCTACCGCGAGCGCTACGACATCGTCTGCGCCTTCGCCGTCTTCATCTACATCGAGCCGGTGCTCGACCACCTCGCCGAGATCACCGACGAGGTTCTGATCGTGGAGACGCACCGGCTCAACGACAACCTCGAGCGGCGGTTCATCCGTCCGATCGAGCAGTACTTCCCGCATTACAAGATCCTGGGTGAGACGGAGTGGGGAGTGCGGGGCGAGCGCGCGAGGTCCGTCCGACGCGCCGTTGTGGCTTTCGCACGCGACGAGGCCACGCTCGACCGCGTGATCGACCCGCCGACCGCGGCTCCGCCGTCCGTTGAGGGCCCCGCGCAGACGCTGCCGCCCAGGCTCGAGGTGACGAGGCAACCGCCGGAGCCCGGCGTGGAGCCGCAGCTGCGGCTGATCGACGTCGAGCGCAGCTCGGGCCACGTCAGCTTTTTCAGCGCGTTCCGCTTCGACACGCCCGACGAGCTGCTAGCCGCGATCTCCGGGATGCAGCTCGACGTACCCACCCTCGCCCGCGACCAGGATCTGCGGCGCGGGCTCTACCGCGGGCCGCTGTATTGGCTGCTGTACCTGAAGGGCTACACGCAGTACGTCGAGACGGGGACGATCGGCGCGGGCAACGCCTACTTCGACTACCTCGTCGAGCAGCCCGGCGTGCATGAGCGCAACCCGGCGCTCGGTCTGAACGATCGCCTCCGCGCGTTGGAGATCGTCGTGCGGCGCTTTCGCGACTTCGACACGTTCCGCCAGGCGGCCAGGGAGGGCTGGACGCCGCCCCCCGGAATCGCACCGCTGGAGGTGGTAGAGGCCACCGGCGAGGGCGCGAAGTGGATCAAGATCTTCGAGGCGGGGGAGGGCGCCGGGCGCCCGGTGCGCCACATGGACGGGCACCACCGACTCTTCCAGGCGCGGCTGTGGGGGATCCCCCAGCTGCAGGCGCGCCTGATGTCCGACGAGGGCAGCCCGGCGCCCATGGCCGGCGGGGTCGACGAGCTGACCATCGCCGACGGCCGGCTCTCCATGCGCGGTTGGGCGCTCCCCCGCGAGGCCGCCCAGTCAGTCAGCGTGCGCTGCGCCGGCCGCTGGGTCGCGAACGGCCTCCTGACGGCGAGCCCCGAGGTGGCCAGCCGGTTCCCGGGCATCGCCCACGCCGGCCGCGCCGGCTTCACGGTCGACGCACCGGCCGAGCTCGAGTCCGACGGCATGATGCAGATGGAAGTCGTCGCGATGCTTGGCCTCACCGAGCTGGGCGTGATCCCGGTCTGCCATCTCCCCGGCGCCCCCCCTACCCTGGCGGGCACGGTCACGCTGCTGCACCATATGCTCGCAGCGGCGCGGGCGGCGGGTGCCGATAAGCCGGACGTAATCCTCGTGACGGAGCGCACGGCCGGGGCCAGCGACGTCTTGGAGTCGCTCGCGCCGGGCGCGAGGGTGGCTGTTGCCGACACGTCCGAAAGCGTGCCCGACGGCCCATTCGACCTGGTGCTCGCAACAGCAGAACCGGAGCGGGCGCGGCTGAGTGAGCTCGCGCGTGCACTGCGGACTGGCGGCCATCTCGTGGTGGCCGTCGACGGCGAGCTGATGCGTACCTACGGCAGCTCGGAGGCCCACACGACGCGCCAGGAGGCCCAGCTTCGGTATGGCCGCCGGCTCGCGGTGGCGGAACACGTGGTGGGCGGGGCCGGCGACGGTCGTGATCTCGTGATCACGCGCAAAGCGTAGACGCGCTCCTGCCGTCCGGCACCTGGCGTGGTGTGAGCCGCGCTCCTGCTGACTCCGCCGGCCGATGCATCCGGGTCGGCGTAGCCGAAGCAGAGGACTACGCCCAGCCGCGGTGATCCGCCATGGGCGTCCGTTCCCCGCTCAAGCACGCCTGGCCGCCGCACGAGCCGCTGGCCATCCGCGGTCAGCGCGCAGCCGCCGCGATGCGCGTTGGAGGCCCAGTGGCCGCCATGCGCTGGTGCACCGCGGCGAGCAGCGCGTCGACGCGGTGCGCGAACGTGTGGTGGGCGAGCACGAGCTCGCGGCCGGCGGCGCCGCGGGCCGCGCGCTCGGCGCGGTCGGCGAGGAAGCGCTCGACGAGCTGGTGCAGCTCGTCGCGATCCCCGTAGGTCACGACGGCGCCGCCGAAGCGCTCCTCGAGGCCGTCGACGTGATCGCTGATGACGAGCGCACCGCAGGCGACCGCGTCGTAGATGCGGTTCGAGATGAAGCCGTGGGCGCGCATGTCCTCCCAGTGGTCGTTGAGCACGATCGCGGCCGACGAGTAGACGTGGTGAACCTGCTCGTTCGGCACGTGGTCGGCCACGACGTGGCGGGCGTCGAGGAACGGCTCCCAGCCGCCGCCGTAGACGGCCAGCTCGTGCTCCGTGGGCAGCAGGTCCCCGATGATGCGGCGGCGGACGTTGCGCGAGTTGCCGACGAAGACGAGTTCGTGCGCGTACTCCGGGCGCGGCTCGGGCCGGAACAGGCGCGGGTCGGTGGCCTGCTCGAGCACGATCACCGGCGTTCGGGTCCGGCCGCGGACCTGGGCGGCGAACGACTCCGAGGCCACGCAGACGAGGTCGTAGCCGTCGCACTCCTCGCCGGTGAGCTCGTCCGGGTGGCTGATGTTCCACAGGACGTTGAACTGCCCGGGCTTGGGCGCGTGCCGGCTGAGCCCGCGCAGGACGACGGCGACGTCGTAGGCGTGGCCGGCCGCGTCCTCCCACTCGGGCAGGACCTGGACGAGCGAGCGATGGCCACGGCGGCGCAGCTCGCGCCCGAGCGCGACGGCGAAGTGCAGGTCGCCCCAGCGCGGCGCGACCTCCCAGCTCGGGGCGCCGATCTTGAACACGAAGGACACGCGCTGCTCGAAGTCCTGCAGCAGCTCGCCGAGGCGCTCGGCGCGGCGCGCGTAGGTGTGCTCGCGCAGCACGCGGGCGCGGTAGCGCTCGGCGACGGCCGCGCGCCGCGCGGGGTCCGACAGCAGCGCGTCGAGCTGGCGGCGCAGCGTCTCGGGCGAGTCCCACACCGGGAACTCGGCGTCGAAGAGTCGATGGACGCCGTCGGCGCCGTTGGTCACCACCGGCGTCCCGCAGGCGAGCGCGTCGAAGACGCGCGAGTTCACGGCGCCGTAGGGCTGCGTGTGGCGCGCGGCGTCGTCGACCACGACCTTGGCGTCGCCGTAGATCCCGGGGAGCTCCTCGTAGGTCGCCGAGCCGCGCCAGTGACCGGCGAGCTCATCCACGACGTCCCACCCGCGCCCGTAGATCGCCACCCGCTCGCCGGGGCGCGGGTCGAGCGCGCGCTCGACGGCCCGCGGCTCGTCCCAGCGGTTGCCGGCGAAGACGTAGTCGAGGGGGCGCTCGGCGCCGTCTTCGGGCGCCCGGAAGCGCTTGGGGTTGGTGGCCAGGGGGAACAGCTCCGCCGGCCGGCCGGTCGCCTCGCGGACGACATCGACCGACGCCTGCGACGAGCACAGCAGCAGGTCGAGGCGATCGAGCCAGGGATGGTCGAGCCAGCGCTCCGTCCAGTTGCGGATCCAGGCCACGGCAACGACCGACGGGTCCAGGCGCCGGGCGTCGAACGCGTCGATGAGGACGAGCGCGTAGTCGAGGTCCGCGGGCAGGTCGTACCAGCGCTCGCCGCGACGTTCGGCGTAGTGCACCCGCCACCCGCGGTCCTCGAGCGCGTCGCCGAGCTCGTGCGCCGTGTACCAGTCCCCCCAGCCGTCGCGCGGGTCGTTGCTGGTGACCGTGATCGCGACGGAAGGCGGGTCCTCCGACCAGAAGCGACCGCCGGCGAGCCGGTCGAGCCGGACCTCGCGCCGCACCCGGGCGGCCCATCGCTGGTCGAACAGCGCCCGGTTGACGAGCCGGTTGAGCCGCATGAACTCCCGGCCCTCCGCGGTCTGCGTCGACGACTCGCGGTGCAGGATCACCGCGCGGCCGGTGCAGCGGACCTCGTGCCCCGCCTCTACGAGCTGCAGGCCGAGGTCGACGTCCTCGGTTCCCCAGCGGTAGCCGAGGGCGAAGCCCCCGACCGCATCGAACGCCTCCCGGCGGACGAGCAGGCAGGCGGCGGTGGCGGCCGGGTAGCCGGCCTGGGTGCCGAATCCCTCTGCGAACGCGTCGTCCCCGTCGCCGAGGTTGCGGCCTCGCAGCCCGAGCTCGTCCGCCCGGAAGCGGATGCCGCGGTGCTGGAGGATCCAGCCGCTGGGGGCGTCGGGGTGCGTCACGGCGCCGTGCAGCAGCCGCGCGCCCACGGCCGCGACGCCGGGCGCCAGAGCGGCGACGAGCTCACGCAGCCAGCCGGCCTCGAACGGCTCGATGTCGTTGTTGAGGAACAACAGCAGCTCGCCGCGCGCGAGCGCCGCGCCCTCGTTGTTGGCCTGGGCGAACGGGTGGTTCGCCGGGTTGCGCTCGACGGTGACCGGGAACGGCGCGTCGGCGGAGCCGAGCCACTCGGCGGTGCCGTCGCTCGACGCGTTGTCGACGACCACGAGCTCCAGTTGCAGGTAGTCGGTGTGGTCGCGCAGGCCGGCCACGAGCCGCTGGACGTGAGTGAGCCCGTCGCGCGTCACGACGACCGCGGACACCAGCGGGGGATCCGCGGCCGGCGGCGGCGGGTCGCCGAGGCGGCGGCGCACCTCGGCGGCGAGCGGGGCCGGGTCGGCGGCCTGCGGGACCCGCTCCGCGTGCCCCGGCGGCAGCGCGAGCAGTCCGCTCGCGGCGCTCGCGGGCGCGATGCCGAGCGACTCCTCCAGGCGCGCGATCCGGTCCAGCGCGGCGACCACGGCGCCCTGCGTCTGCACGCGGCCGGGCCGCGCCCGCGCGAGCGCGGTCGCCACCGCATGCCCCCAGCGCCAGGAGCGCGACTCGCTGATGCGCTCGAGATCGGCCTTCACGCTGGCGAGGCCGCCGCGCAGCGTGCTGAGCTCCGCCTCGAGCGCGCGGACCCGGCGGCGCTCGGCCTTCAGCTCCGCCCTTAGCTGCTCGCGCTCCCCCGGCGTCACGACGCGGCGGCATCCTACCCACCACCCGCTGGTATGTTCGCGCGGTGCCGATCTGCGTGACGGGCATGCCGGGGTCCGGCGTCTCGATGGTGGCGGACGTCCTCGGGGCGTCCGGCGTGCGGCTGGTGACCGACGGCGCGCTCGCGGAGGTCACCGAGGCGCTGCTTGCCGCGACCGGCGGCGCCTGGGACCTGCCGCCCGATCTGCCCGAGGGCTGGGACCTCCTCAGCGCGCCGGCCGCCGTGCGCGTGCAGGCGGCCAAGGTCCTGCGCGAGCTCGACCTCGCGGAGCCGTGGGCCTGGTGCGCCACCGGCGCGGCCCTGACGCTGCCCTTCTGGCGGCGCCTCGTGCCGGGACTGAAGCTGGTCCTGTGCGTTCGCGACCCGCGCGCCGCGGTCGCGTCGCTGCGGCGCAAGCGCGGGATCTCCGTGGCGCTGGGCGCGCGGCTCTGGACCGTCTACAACGAGCGCGCGACCGCGGACCCGGGCGGCGCCTGGCGCGTGGTCACGCACTACGAGAGCCATCTGTTCGACGCCCGGTCGGAGGCCGAGCGGCTCGTGCGCGCGCTCGGCCTCGAGGCGACCGGCGAGGCGCTCGAGGCCGCCGCGCGGATCCCGACCGCCAAGCGGCGGCGGCGCGCGGCGTCCGCGCCGCTGGACGGGCCGCTCGCGGAGCTGGCGCCGCGGTACCTCCAGCTGTGCGCCGACGGCGGGCCGCAGCTGCACGTGGCCATCGAGGAGGAGCTGGAGGCGCTCTCGCGCGACCACGAGCTCGCGGAGCTGCGCAGGGCCGTGGCGGCGGCCGAGGCGCACGCGGACGAGCTCGCCCAGCACCTCGAGGAGGCGGTCAGGCGCTCCACGCGGCGGATCACCGCGCTGCAGCGCGGCCGGGCCCGCGCGCGCGAGGCCGACGCCGAGCGCGAGGCCCAGCACCAGCAGGAGCTCGCTCGACTGCGCACCGAGCTCGCGAAGGCGCGAGCCGAGACGAAGGCGGTGATCAAGCGCCGCGACGCCCTCCGGGCGGAGCTCGACCAGGTGCAGGCCAAGCCCGGCCGAGCACCCGTTCCAGGCCGCAGCCCCGGGCCGGCGCGCCCGCCGGCTCAGCGATCCGCACCCGTGGCGACCGCCCCGTCGAATGGTCCCACCACCGGTGGTGACGACGCCGAAAGCCGGACGGCCGCCGCCGCGCGAGCGACGTGGCGCTCGCTCCCCGCGCCCGCGCAGAAGCTGCTGCGCCCGGCTGCCGAGCGGGCGCGGCGCAGGGTCGGTTAGGCCCATGGGCCGCTTGCAAGCGGCCTGAGCGGTGGCTACGTTGCCCACCGCCGTGGGGCGGCTGTCGGCCCAGACGTACAGCGACGTGGACGTCATGCCGTTGCTGGTCAGCCCGACAATGCCCAATCCGTTCGGGGCGGCCGCCTACGACGCGGCCGGGCGCATCGAGGACATCGCGATCCGGGCGTACGCGGAGACCCGGTTCCCGCCGCGCCAGCCCGGCCGGCGCCGGCTCCCCGGGCGGTTCATCTACGGGGGCGTTCTCTTCAACCACTACGGCCACTTCCTGATCGACACGCTCTGCCGTTTCTGGTACCTGCGGGGCCACGACGACCTGGCGATCTGGCACCGGCGGCCGCAGAACCCGATCGAGCCGTGGCAGGAGCAGCTCTTCACGATGCTGGGCATCCACGTCGAGCCGTGGCTCGTTATCGACGAGCCGGCGCACGTCGACGAGCTCGTGATCCCGATGCGCGGCGCGGAGGTCCCGTGGTTGATGACCGACGAGCAGGCAGCCGCCCTCGCGGTCTACCCGTTCGGGCCGCCCCGCGGGAAACGGCTGTGGCTGTCGCGCTCGCGGCTTCCCGAAGGCCGAGTCGAGGGCGAGGCCGAGCTCGAGCAGCGACTCGTGGCCGAGGGCTGGAGCGTCATGCACCCGGAGGCGGAGCCGGTCCGGGCTCAGCTCGAGCGCATGGCGGACGCCTCGGTGATCGGGGGTTTCGACGGAGCGGCGTTCCACACGCTCCTGCTCGGGCGCGACATCCACGCCCGGGTCGCGATCGTCACGCGGGACCCGGACACGCAACGCAGCGGGATCGCCAGCGGCATGTACCCCCGCATCGCCGCGGTCAAGGGCCTGGACCAGGTCGTCATCCATGCCGGCCTCTCGCATGTCCTGGGCGAGGGCCGGGCCGCCGTGTTCAGGCTCACGGATCCCGACGCGCTGCTGCGCGACCTCGACCGCGTGGGCGTACCTGGAGATTAGACTGGCGTACCTGGAGATTAGACTGGCGAACGTGCAGCTCGGGACTCCGATCGAGCCGCTGACTCACGGCGGGGTGCAGTACCTGCGGTTCCTCGGCCTCCTCGCGGCGCAGCTGCGCCCGCGCCGCTACCTGGAGGTCGGCACGCGCGAGGGCGCCTCGCTCAAGCAGTTCCCGCACGCCGCCGCCATCTGCGTCGACCCGGCGTTTCAGATCGACTCGGACGTCCTGCTCCAGCGCCGCGAGACGTTCTTCTTCCAGACCACGTCCGACGACTTCTTCGCGCGGCACAGCGTCCAGGAGCTGCTGGGCGGCCCGTTCGACGTCGCCTTCCTCGACGGCATGCACCTTTTCGAGTACCTGCTCCGGGACTTCGTCAACGCGGAGCGCGAGGCGCACCGCGGGTCGATCATCGTCCTGCACGACTGCCTTCCCACGCATCCGGCGATGACGTGGCGGCGGCCGGAGGAAAGGGAGGCGCTGCTGCATGCGGCCGACGGCGCGACGCCTCCGGCCGCGTACTGGGCGGGCGACGTCTACAAGATCGTGCCCATGCTCGCCCGCTACCGGCCGGACCTGCGGATCCATGCGTTCGACTGCCCGCCGACCGGCCTGGTCGTGGTCTCGCGGCTCGATCCCGGCTCCTCCGTGCTGGGCGACGTCTACTACGAGATCGTCGACACGATCGGGCGCCAGAGCATGGACGGCGACACGCTCCGGCAGCTGTGGGCGGCGCACCCGCCCGCCGACAGCCGCGCGCTGGCGGCCGCTCCCGACCGGGTCTCGCTCCTCTACCCCAGCTACGGCGGCGACTACCGGCCCTCGGCGACGCGTCCGGAGAGGATCACCGGCGGCTCGCCGTCGCGCAGCGAGAACGTCAGCTCGTAGGCGTCGTCGGTCGTCCGCACGTTCTCGGCGGGGCAGGCCGTCGTCGGCGGCATGGTGCAGGAGTACCGGACGTCCTCGAGGACGATCGCGTCACCCGTGGCGGAGCGCAGCGTGGCCCTGGACTCGCCGGCCGCCGCGGACGTCATGGCCTCCAGGCGCCGGCCAGGTCCGCGCGGGATCTCGATGGTCACCGGGGAGCCGTCGCCGGTGCGGGAGGCGCCGATGACGAACTGGACGCGGTCCTCCGCCGCGACTCGCGCGCTGTCGCCCAACTCCGGCGGCCTGCCGGGGACCGCGCGCGCGACGCGGATGCGCGCCCGGGCCTTTGACGAGCCCTCGCCCGCCCCTTGCTTCCCGCCGTTCGCGGTCGCGGTCGGCGATGGCGTGCCCGCAGCCGAGTCGGAGCCGTTGCCCTCGTCGTCGCCGCCTCCGCAGCCGCCGACCAGTACGGCCGCCATCCAGACGGCCACCGTCGCCTGTAGTCGATGCCTGAGCATCGCGCGCAGGCTAGCGCGGGTCCGCTCGCCGGGCGCCACGGTCCGGCACTCAGCCGCTTGCTGAAGTCGCCGCCCGCCGGCCGCCTCTTCCGCTGCCCAACGCGATGTCCGAGCTCAGCGCGACCTCGGTCTACTGGCACGACGGGCTCGTCGCCGAGGAGGAGGGCCGGCATCGGCTTCCGCGAGCACGCGGGGCGGTTCTCGCTCCTGTGCACGGCGTACGGCGGCCGCTAGGTCGAGTCGGCGAGCGACTCGAGGCGCGCCGGGTCGCGCGCGGCGACGAGCTCGATGCGCGCGCCCTTGTCGCGCTCGACCCACAGCGTCTGGCGCACGGCGGGGAAGCCGAGCCAGGCAAGGATCGCCTCGAGCACCTTCGGACCCGTCGGGAACCAGCACAGGCCGTGCACGCCCGACATCAGGTCCTCCATGCCCTTGACCTCCTGGTGCATGGCGAGCATGCCGTCCGGCAGCTCTAGCCGTACGCCGGTGTTGAGCACGAGCAGCTCGCGCGTGCGGTCGGCGACCAGCTTGAGGCCGTGGATCGGGTCGGGCAGGTGGTAGAAGATCCCCTTGAAGATGCCGATGTCGAACTCGCCCGGGTCGAGCTTCGGGACGTCGTAGAGGTCACTGACCTCGAAGCGCATGTCCTCGTCGCCGCGGACGCGCTGGAGGAAGCGCGCCTGCTTGATCCAGTGCTCGCGGACGTCGAAGCCGAAGCACCGGCCGGCGCCGACGTCGCGCATCCAGAACAGGTAGGCGCCGCAGTTGCAGGCCGCGTCGAGGATCGACCGGCCGCCTAGCCCGTGGGGGTAGACCGCGGTCAGCCAGTTCATCCAGCGGTCGCGCTCGAGCTCGCCCAGGAGCGACGGGCGTCCGTTGAGCATCTCGGCGTCGACCTTGAGCTCGGGTGCGAACAGGCCCGTGTCGAAGTGCCATGGGCCGAGGCGGTGGAGCTCGTCGCGAACCGAAGCCAGCCCGCTCATGACACCACCGCCGACGCGGACATCCTCAGCATGCGGCGTCAGGCTACCGTAGCGCCGGATGGCCTCGACGTCCCAGATCTGCGCCCTCACGATGGCCTACAACGAGGCGCCGAACCTGCCGCGCTGGCTCACGTACTACTCCGGCCAGTTCGGTCCAGGGAATTGCATCGTGCTCGACCACGGAAGCGACGACGGCTCCACGGAGGCGCTCCGCCACCCGGTCGGACGGATCGGCCTGCCGCGGCACCGGCCGTTCGACGAGCATCCGCGCGCGGCGTTCGTGAGCGGCATCGTATCGGCGTTGCTCGAGTACTACGACGGCGTCCTCTACACCGACTGCGACGAGTACGTGATGGCGGACCCGCGGCGGCACGCCTCGCTCGCCGACCTGTTCACCTCCAGGCCGTGGCCGAACTTCACCGCGCTCGGGTTCGACGTCGTGCACCTCGTCGACGACGAGGCCCCGCTGGACGCCGGGCGCCCGCTCTTCGAGCAGCGCGACCACGTGGTCTTCAACCAGGCGATGTGCAAGACCGTGCTCGTGCGCGCCCCGACCCGCTGGGGCGGCGGCTTCCACACGAGCAGCCGGCCGCCGCGCTTCTCGGACCTCTACCTCTTCCACGCCAAGCACGCGGACGTCGAGATCCGCCGGCAGCGGACGGCGCTGACGCGCTCGATCGTCATGGCGCCCGAGGCGGCGCGCCAGGACCCACACTGGCGACTGGCGGACGAGGAGGTTCTCAAACGGGCGCGCCGCTACGCCGCCTTCGACGTCGAGGACTGGTCCGACGAGTGGCGGGACCGGATCGTCGCCGACCTGACCGCGCGGGCCGTGCACGAGCGCGTCGGCACGGAGGGCGCCATCAGCCGGCACGCCTTCGAGGGCGGCACCCCTGCGTGGCTGTCCCGGACGCTGTTCCGCCTCCCCGCGCAGTTCCGGAGCGCGGTCTGAGGGCATGAGCGAGCTCGCCGAGCGCCATCGCCGTGTCTCGTACGCCCAGGTCGCGGAGGACCTGCTCATCGCGCATTACCTCGGGCGCCGCGAGGAGCCGGTCACGTACCTCGACATCGGCTGCCTGTGGCCGATCCACGCCTCTAACAGCTACCTCTTCTACGAGCGCGGCGGCGTCGGCGTCTGCATCGACCCAAACCCGGACCTCAAGCCGCTCTTCGACCGCCAGCGCCCGCGCGACGTCTTCGTGAACTGCGGCGTCGGTGCCGTCAGCGGGACACTCGCCTATCACCGCTACGAGGGCGCGGTGTTCAACACGTTCTCCGTCCAGCGCGTGAAGGAGCTCGAGAAGACCGCACACCTCCCCGGCCGGCGGCGCGTCGACACCGTCGAGGTCTCGGTGCGCCCCGTGATGGAGATCCTCGAGGAGCTCGAGTGGACGCGGCGCTTCGCCCACGGATTCGACTTCATGTCGATCGACGTCGAGGGCTTGGAGCTCGAGGTCCTCGACAGCATCGACTGGACCGCGCTGCGCCCGCGGATCGTCTGCTGCGAGACGCTGCTCGTCGCGCACCGCCTCCAGGACAACCCGGTCGTCGACCGGCTGGAGCGCGCGGGCTACCGCATGGCCGGCTTCACCGGCCACGACGTCTTCATGAGGCGTGCGCGTCCATGACGGCGCTCGGGATCACCCCGTCGGTGACCGCGGT
>WUUC01086748.1_pt1 | contig 12824 bp, 10 predicted proteins | sample 6278441 | NCBI WGS metagenome assembly WUUC01 (sample SAMN13675441, study PRJNA597444) | soil metagenome | isolation source: soil | place: USA: Washington | collected 2017-10 | reverse complement strand
CATTCCGTCAGCAATATCTTTCAGTTCAGATAGCAGTTTGACATTCAGATCGTCAATAGTGTACATGAGTATTTAAAAATGAGTTGGTTTGAGATTTTGAAAGGAGAGAATAAAAGTGATAATCAAATGACTTGATTAAAGGGAAGTTTCAATACGTGGAGACAACAACCAAAAGCGACAGAAATTGTAAAGTACCGTGATTTAAATCTATCTGGAAGGCCTGAACGGCCGGGATTGACGTTGCAATAATAGCCCAAAATTGAATATTATCAAAAACCGCTAAAAAAAATTATGCCCCTTTATGGTAATTTTGCCGACTAATAAACATTACGATGCTTCAATTGCAGGTCATACGCGACCAATTACAGAAAGTACTGACCGGTCTTAACAAACGAAACTTCAAGGAAGCTGAATCCCTTCTTGCGCGTGTTACCGAAACCGATAAGCTGCGCCGGGAAACACAGCGCATTCTCGACGATATTAAAGCCAAATCCAATGCCGATTCTAAAAAGATCGGAGAATTAATGAAGGCCGGCAAACCGGACGAAGCAACCGCGCTTCGCAACTCTGTTGCTACCGATAAAGACCGCGTTAAACAATTGGAAACCGAGATGGCCAACGCTGAAGGCGAGCTTCAGCAGCTGCTTTACAAGATACCGAACGTTCCGGCGGAAAAGGTACCGGCAGGAAAATCACCCGAAGACAACATAACAACACGAGAATGGGGTAAAGTTCCATCACTCCCTGCCGATGCTATGCCCCACTGGGACCTGATCAAAAAGTACGACATCATCGACTTCGACCTGGGCGTGAAGATCGCGGGCGCCGGGTTTCCCGTGTACAAAGGTAAAGGCGCACGACTGCAGCGGGCACTCATCAACTTCTTTCTCGATGAGGCCGTCAGCCTGGGATACACCGAGGTGCAACCTCCCATCGTCGTCAACGAAGCATCCGGCTACGGCACCGGACAACTACCCGACAAAGAAGGACAAATGTACTTCATTGGCGAAGACAACCTTTTTCTTATTCCGACAGCCGAAGTTCCCATCACCAACCTGTATCGTGATGTCATCCTCACCGATGAAGATCTTCCCGTAAAAAATGTAGGTTATACACCGTGTTTCAGACGAGAGGCCGGCAGCTGGGGTGCACACGTGCGTGGCCTCAATCGTCTCCATCAATTCGACAAAGTAGAGATCGTAAGGATCGCAAGACCGGAAGAATCATACGACGTCCTCGAAGAAATGTGCACGCATGTACAAGGTCTTTTGGAGAAGCTCGAATTGCCTTATCGTCGCTTACTCCTTTGCGGCGGCGACATGGGATTCAACTCCGCAATGACTTTCGATATGGAAGTATATGCCGGCGCACAGCAGCGCTGGCTCGAAGTGAGCTCCGTCAGTAACTTTGAAACATTCCAGGCAAACCGGCTCAAGCTTCGTCACAAAGGCAAGGACGGAAAAATGCAACTTTTGCACACATTGAACGGCAGCGCGCTGGCTCTTCCCCGAATTGTTGCGGCGATCCTTGAAAACAACCAGTCAAAGGACGGAATAAGCATTCCTAAAGTACTTCGGAATTACACTGGGTTCGATTCAATATCTTAGTTAAAACAAATCTGAAAAAACTGTGAAAACAATGTATAAAGCATCCGTATTTATCCTAAGCATGGTTCTGCTGGCTGGTTGCGGCTCCAAGACCGAAGACCAGAAAACCACCGCCGGTGCTTATCCCGAAACAAAGAAGGTCGACCAGGTCGATACCCTGTCGGGTGTCGTTGTAGCCGATCCTTATCGGTGGCTCGAAAACGATACTTCGAAAGAGACCGCTGATTGGGTAGCGGCCGAGAACGACGTGACATTCGGATACCTGAAGAGCATCCCTTTCCGCGATGCCCTCCGGAAACGCCTGGATGAGCTTCAGAACTACGAGCGCCTCGGAGCTCCCGTTAAGCACGGCGAGTACTACTATTACACGAAGAACACTGGCCTTCAGAATCACAACGTCGTCTATCGCAAGAAGGGCGAGAATGGAACGGAAGAGCTGTTCATCGATCCGAATGCATTTTCTAAAGATGGCACCACCGCACTGGGTGGTTCTGCTTACACAACCGATGGTTCCATGGTGGCAATACTTATCCAGGAAGGCGGTTCCGACTGGAGAAAAGGTGTCGTCCTCAATACGAAAGACAAATCTGTTGTGGGCGATACGCTAAAAGATCTCAAGTTTACAGGCATCAGCTGGAAAGGCAACGATGGTTTTTATTACAGCAGCTACGATAAGCCGAAGGGCTCGCAGCTTTCAGCGAAGACACAGGTTCACAAACTATTTTATCATAAGCTCGGAACACCTCAGAAGAACGACCAGTTGATCTTCGGCGGCGACGCAACTCCGCGCCGTTACGTTGGTGGTGGCGTTACGGAAGATGGACGGTTCCTCGTAATCTCTGCAGCTACAAGTACAAGCGGGAATGAGCTGTACGTGCAGGACCTTCAGAGCAAGAACAGCAAGCTTGTCACCGTCGTCGGTAACTTCGATCAGAATCACAACATTATCGACAACGACGGTTCGAAGCTGATCATCCAGACCGATCTCAATGCGCCGAATGGCAGGATCGTGATTGTCGATGCAGCCAACCCTGGTGTTGAGAACTGGAAAGATATTGTTCCCGAAACCGAAACGGCCATGACGGGGGTTTCTACCGCAGGCAAGAAGATGTTTGTCGATTACCTGAAAGATGCGAGCACACAAGTGAAGCAATTCGATTATACCGGTAAGCCCGAAAGAAACATAGAGCTTCCTGCTCTCGGCTCAGCCGGCGGTTTCAACGGAGAACAGAAGGACAAAGAAGTTTATTACACCTTTACATCGTTCACTTCACCTGCATCAATTTATAAGTTGGATATCGCCACGGGTAAATCAACTCTTTACGCGAAACCTGAAGTTGACTTCGACGCCGATAAGTACGAGATCAAACAAGTGTTCTATCCAAGCAAAGACGGTACAAAGATCCCGATGTTCATCGTGCACAAGAAAGGACTGGAGCTGAATGGCAAGAATCCTACAATGCTGTACGCGTACGGCGGCTTTGGCGTGAGTCTGAGTCCTAACTTCAGCACCTCAAGGCTCGTATGGCTCGAAAACGGCGGCGTTTATGCGCAACCTAACCTTCGCGGCGGCGGCGAGTACGGCGAGAAATGGCACCTTGCCGGCACCAAGATGAATAAGCAAAACGTGTTCGATGACTTCATCGCCGCAGGTGAATACCTGATCGCCGAGAAGTACACGAGCAGCAATTACCTCGCTATTTCCGGCGGATCCAACGGCGGACTTCTCGTGGGCGCAACAATGACCCAGCGTCCCGACCTGGCGAAGGTGGCATTGCCTGCTGTCGGTGTGATGGACATGCTTCGTTACCATAAATTCACGGCCGGCGCAGGCTGGGCATACGACTATGGCACAGCCGACGACTCGAAAGAAATGGCCGAATACCTTCAGAAGTATTCACCCGTCCATGCGATCAAGCCTGGCGTCACCTACCCGGCAACCCTTGTTACTACAGCCGATCACGATGACCGTGTGGTTCCCGCTCACTCATTCAAGTTTGCAGCAACACTGCAGGCAAATCATGTTGGAAACAACCCGGTTCTTATCCGTGTCGACACCAAATCGGGTCACGGATCTTCCAACCTGTCGAAGGCTCTCGATGCCGTTGCGGACCAGTATTCGTTCGTGTATTATAACATGGGAATTGAGCCGCCGCAAACCAAAAAAACAATGTAACAGAGTTCCCTTAACTTCATCATTGAGTGTTGAGTGTTCGATGTTCCGAATATCGAACACCCAACACTCAACACCGAATGATGAAGGTTGACAACTATGAGTAATGCGATAAACATACGCGCCGGCAAACGCCAGGATCTTCCCCGCGTCCTGGAGCTCATCAAAGAACTAGCCGAGTACGAACGTGCTCCCGACCAGGTGATCAACACCGTGGAGATGATGGAAAAGGACGGCTTCGGACCTCATCCGGTCTATGGCTTCTTTGTTGCCGAAGATGGCCAGCGCATCATCGGACTTTCACTTTACTATTGGCGTTATTCAACCTGGAAAGGAAAACGCCTGTGGCTGGAAGATATCGTCGTGACGCAGAGCGAGCGTGGTCGCGGTGTTGGCAAGCTTCTGTTTGAGCGAACTATCAAATATGCATTCGATGAAAACAGCGCCGGCATGATGTGGCAGGTGCTCGACTGGAACGAACCAGCTATCAATTTTTATAAAAAGTACGGAGCAAAGATCAGCGGTGAATGGCACAACTGCGTGCTCGAGGCCGACCAGATCAAAAAGTTAGCGACATCCTGAGGTCACCACGTCCTCCGTCACCACGTCCCTCCGTCTTAAATCTCCTCAAGGAGCGTGCGATAAGCCACCACACGGTCTCCATAGCGGTTCTGAACATCATCGCGGAGCCGGGTGGCGTGTTTCAAGAGATATTCATCCACGTTATCCATGGACTTCGAATAATACTGTACTGCGAACGACAGCGTGGCCGCATCGTCGTGGTTGAGTACTTTAAGTATCCTGTATTCGAAGAACAACCCTGTATTCAATAGCTCAGGTATGTGCTTGTCTTTCATCCAGGAAATCCATTCGTCAACGATCTGTTTGTCGACGCTGCAAGTGACGTTGTATATAATCATGTGCGAGGTGCGAGGTGTGAAGTGCGAGGATGGCTCCGGATGATCTTTCGTCGTACCTCGCACCTTGCACCTCGCACTATTTTGTCAGAGCGCGATTCCAATCGTAAACTTTTTCGGAGATGTCTGTCAGTAAATCAGGATGCTTCTCAAGGGCATTACCGATCACGATCGTGTCGGCGCCGGCTTCGAACGCAGCAATGGCTTTCTGACTTGTATTGATGCCGCCGCCAACGAGCAACGGTGTGTCGACGGATTTACGGACTGCGCTGATCATCTTCTGACTGATTTCGCGATCGGCGCCGCTTCCGGCATCGATGTACGTCAGTCGCAGTCCAAGCATCTCGCCCGCCATGGCAGTACACGCCGCGAGAGAGAACTTGTCTTCAGGAATGGGAGTGGTGTTGCTGATGTACGCGACCGAAGTCATTTTTCCCGAATTGATGAGAATGTATCCTGTGGGGATCACTTCCATCCGGCTGTTCTTGAGGATCGGCGCGGCCTGCACGTGCTGACCGATCAACAGGTCGGGATTGCGCCCCGAGATCAATGAAAGGAACAGGATGGCATCGGCAGAAGGATCGATCTGGAGAGAGCTGCCGGGAAATAAGACAACCGGAATATTGACGTTCTCTTTAACGGTTCTGACCACCTCCGAAAGATTGGCGGTAGTGATGAGGCTTCCACCGACGAAGAAAAAGTCTACACAATTTTCTGAAGCCAGGTTGAGCAACGTCATCAGCTTCGCGGGGTCGTCGGCCTTATCGGGGTCGATAAGTACGGCTACCGACTTCTTGCCGATCCGGTGCCATTGCTGTAATGTTTCAAGAAGCTTCATCCTGCTTTCTTCCTGCTTTCGAGATATTCCATCAGTTTCTGACGGGCGATATCGATGAGGAACACAGTGGCCTGGCTCATAACTTTGTTGCCGATGTCAGCCAGGAAACCGGGCGATTGAGCGGAGTCGTCATCTTCTTCCTCATCGTCGGTTGTTGATACGGGCAACGCTGCGGCCGTAACCTTTTTGCCTTTTTTATGCTTTTTCGCTTTCGAAGACGACGAAAACTGCCGCACCACAAAATATGACAACGCCAGCGCACCCCCAATGACCAGGGCGTTCGTCAGCATTTTTTCCGTCTTGGTCGACAGGTCGTTTACTTCTTTTTCCAGGGCGCGCTTATGCCGCTCCGATGTTTCTATGAGCCGTTTTTTTTCCGGGTCTTGCGATTCTAGTATTTCCATATCACTGCTGCCTTTGCCTGATCATTTCAATAAACTGTTTTCCAAATATCCTGAAAAAGCTCTTCCTGAAAATGAGTAACAGGACGAGTAAAAGTCCAAAAAAGAGCGCTACCATCACATAGCCTGCGTATTCCGACATCATCAATGCATTCAAATATTGGGCCGTCGCAAAGCTCAAAAACAACAAGCAAAGAAAGCCCACCAGGATTATGAGCATGATCATCAGGGCCCTCGAAAGAATGCTGGCTACTTCCTCCCGCATCTCGATCTTTATCAGCGCCACCCGTGTTTCAACGTAGCCTGACAGGTTGTTGATCAGCCCCTCGAGACGCAGGAACTTGAGGATCTTTTCCTTGATGTTTTCCATAAGAGAATATGGCAATATAACGAATTTACTTCTCAGAGATCAGCTTGAGCTGGTCCGAGGATTGCCTGCCGTTTTTAGTCGAACGCCTGGAAACGATGACGTTATCGCCGGCACTGATCATCAATTCTACCGAGTGGTCGGCACTGTAGATCTTTTTGAAGACAAACACTGAGTCTGTTTTTGTCGTCTCGTTGACTTTGTAGTCGGGAAGCACCTCGACGATGCACATCCGGTACTGGCCATCGGCATCCTCGCCGTCGCGGCAAAACCCGGGTTTGTTGAACTCAAACAGCTCATTGTTGATCATCAGTATGTTCTTGCGTCGCTCCACGGGGATCAGCTGCCCGGGTTCGTTCTGCTCCGCCTCGTAAAGTGCCCAGCTGCTGAACTGGTGGTTCCGGAACGTTGTGCTCACCAGTCTGTATTCGGAAGTCACGCCGTTGTCGTTGCGAGAGTAGGTCAGCTCACGAACGGTCTGTGCGCTCCGGTTGAGGTAGATGAGCGAGAACGGGATGAAGAAAAAGGTCAGCAGGATGTATACAAACCCCGCCAGCCTGTAACGAATAGTAAGTTTCCCCAACCCCTTGGCGAGATTCACAGGAATCGTCTTCACATAAGGCACCAGGGAAAAGATCAATACGCCGATGAGGTTGAACAAGAAGTGTGCTATCGCGATGCTGATCGCAATGTTCGAGTTCGACATCGCTGCGATGAATGCGGTTATCGTTGTTCCGATGTTCGCCCCGAGAATGAACGGCACGGCCTGGTTGAGCCGGATCACCTTCTTCGCCACCAGCGGCACAACAAGCGATGTCGTTATCGTGCTCGAACGTATTGCCGCAGTCAGCACCAATCCCCAGCCGAAACATTTCAACGGACTTTGAAAGAAGAACTTCTGAATTCCGCTGTCGTTGGCGGCACCTCTTCCTCGTTCGGTCTCCAGGCCCAGTATGCCTGATAGTACTCGCCGAAAGAATAGTATCGAGCCGAACAGCAGCACGAACGAAAGAATGATCAGCACAAATCCGTTATCGATCAGCTGAACAAGGTTGTTCACGAGGGTTCCCAATCCGCCGCCGAGGAAAGAAATCCGTGCCGTTTGACCGATGGGTTGATCGAAGAACGTACCCGCGATCTGTTCACTTATCCCCGACAGAAAACTGTAGTAGTATTCCAACGGGAACAGGATCAATACAGTAAGTATGTTGAAGAAATCGTGATAGCTACCAGCCGACACTGCCCTCCTGAATTCTTTTTTCTTCGTGATGAAACCCAGCGATACGATGGTGCTCGTTATTGTCGTGCCCACGTTGGCACCCATGATGATCGGGATAGCTCCTTCGAGGCTGATGGACCCCGAAGCCACCAGGGCTACGACCATCGACGTGGTTGCCGAGCTGCTCTGGATGATTGCCGTTACCAGCAGCCCGATGAACAGCCCCGTGAAAGGATTCGACGTCGCCATGATGATCGTTTCCGCCACACTCGCACCCAGGTGTTGCAGCGACGAGATCATGAGATCTAATGCGAATAAAAAAATAAACAGTGCAGCGAGGATGTAGGCGGTGTTCCTAAAAATAGTCTTCCAACGAAGAGACGGCGGAGCTGCCGTAGGCTGCGCTTCCATGTGGCAAATATAGTTAAGAGAGGGGCAGTTGGTTGTGCGGCAGAGTGGACTTCACAAATACATAACTTGTTCGGAGTTCAAGCGGTTTTGGGTTCGGCGTTCGTGGTTTTGATATCCTTTAGGTTCAGGGAAGCTTGGTGGCATGGGGGACCTTCGTAGAGTTAAGATCGCAACCTCATGATTTTGCCAGGGTACGAACGATCTCGAATCCCGTCAACAATCAGAACCTTGAACCTCGAACGGTTACAGCGCCAGCTCTGACAACGCCATCCACGCCATCACTCCCGGCCCGATCTTCAACGCATCCTCATCAATATCAAAAGTAGGGGTGTGCACATACGATGTTATTCCCTTCGACTCATTTCGTGTTCCCAGCCGGTAGAACGATGCAGGTACCTGGTGAGAATAATAGGCAAAATCTTCGGAGCCCAGCGTCAGGTCCATGTCAACCACATTTTCCTGACCTACGTAATCTTCGGCAGCCTTCCTGATGCGCCTGGTTAGCTCGGGATTGTTTTCCAGGTAGGGATATCCTCTCGACAGATCGATCTGGCAGCGCCCGCCCATACCTTCTGCAATACTTTCAGCCATCTTCACGATCCTTTTCAGTCCCGCCTCACGCCATTCTTCATTCAAGGCACGGAACGTTCCGGCAATGTCAACTTCGTTCGGGATGATATTCGTGGCGCCGTCGCCGTGTATTCTGCCAAACGTGAGCACCGTTGGTTGCTTGGGGCTCGCATTGCGGCTGATAACCTGCTGTAAAGCAACGATGATATGCGAAGCTATAAGCACCGGGTCGATCGTCAGCTCGGGCGTAGCACCGTGGCCTCCTTTGCCGATCACTTTGATGTAGATCTCGTCAGAGCTCGCCATGTACATGCCTTCACGGAAGCCGATCTTGCCCACAGGCACTAAAGGCATCACATGCTGACCGATGATCGACATCGGACGGGGATTCTCAAGCACTCCTTCCTTGATCATCAAAGAAGCACCGCCCGGATTCTTTTCTTCGCCGGGTTGAAAGATGAGCTTCACGGTTCCCTCGAACTGGTCTCTCACACCCGCAAGGATCTTCGCAGTACCTAGCAGCGACGACGTGTGAACATCGTGACCGCATGCATGCATCACACCGGCATTGGATGACTTGTACGGAACGTTATTGGCCTCCTGTATCGGCAGCGCATCCATGTCAGCGCGGAGAGCGACCGTTTTCTTACGGGCATTACGCCCCTCTATCAACGCCACCACTCCAGTGCCCGCAATACCTTCGACAGGATTCAGCCCGAATGAACGTAACGTATCGGCAACAAATTTCGCAGTCTTGTATTCTTGATACGACAGTTCAGGATTCGCATGAAGATGACGACGCAGCCGGATGACTTCGGCGGCCGACGCAAGAGATGCTTCCTTAACGGACGACAGTAATGACATTGGCGGAATTTACGATGTTCGATTTACGATGTACGATGTACGATTTAATGCTTCCGATCGATCGACAGTCCAAATCGTACATCGTACATCGTAAGTCGAACATCATTTAATTGGGATGCTTTCTGGTACCAGGATAGCGTTCGGGAAATATCTCTTGAGGCGAACCAGGTCCCTTTGGGCTTCAATATTTGTAAAGTAATAACCTACACGCACCCTGAACTTGGGCTGCACATACTGCAGATCGGCACGCATGTCCAGCTCTTCCGAAAGCCTCTTCCTGGCGTTACCCGCTTCATCGCGGCTCAATCCCGAATACACCTGGATGGTATAGCCCGGTATGAACTTGCGCAGGGCATTCAGCCTGTCGATACTGTCGAGGACGAAGTTAACCTTGTCGTCGACCGTAAGCATGGGCTTTACCACCGGGACGTTCTTTATAGGGTTGCCGGCATAATGCCTGGCCGTATCGGGTGGTGTTGGGAAACGCGGACGGATCGTCGCCAAATCTTCCTCTACCGGCTTGTTCCTCTGGGCAAACGCCCCCACTGAGGTCAAAATCAAAGCCATTACAAGGAGTTTCTTCATAAACAGAACAACAATCAACTTTGGTGCCGCGAACAACGAACAACAAACAACGATTTACTTATCGGGTATAACGACACACTTTCCATACTTGATGTCTTCCTCGACATTTTTATACTTCACGTCTTTCACAACACGTCCATCGTGGTATTGCACCGAAACACGGTCATTGCGATTGGCAACCTTCTCCGACTTCACAGGCATCACCTTTTCGACGGGAGGCCGCTGTTGCTGTTGTTGGGGCGGGCCACCGGGGCCTCGTTGCTGCTCCGGCTGTGCTCCACCGCCCTGTAACAGCGAACGTGATTCCTCTTTCTTCTCACTGAGCTTCTCGCGGGTGCGGTTGGCTCTCGCTTCCTGGAGATTGCTGGGATCCTGTGTAGGAATTTCAGCTTTCAAAAGGAATGACGTAGTCTGCTCATTCACTGCTGCAATGAAACGCTTGAATGCTTCGAAGCCTTCAAACTTATAGATCAACAGCGGATCCTTTTGTTCGTACACGGCATTCTGTACGGATTGCTTCAGGTCATCCATGTCGCGGAGGTGTTCTTTCCACTGTTGATCGATGATCGCCAGCGTGATCATTTTCTCCATCGAATGAATGAGCTCCGAGTTGCCGGTCTCTATCGACTTCTTTAAGTCTACAGCCACACCGATCTGCTTGTTGCCGTCGGTGAATGGAACAAGAATGGTATCGACAGTTGCGCCGCGTGTCTTGAAGATATCCTGCATCACGGGCAGTGATCTCTCCTTGACAGACTTATTCTTGCGTTCGTAATGGCTTAATGCTTCCTGGTATAACTTCTCGCCAAGGACCTTCTGGTCCAGGCGGCTAAGTTCTCCTTCTTCAATCGTTGTATCGAAACCGAGGCTGCTCAGGACATTGATCTTGAATGCTTCGAAGCTCTCGCCGTTCTTTGCGTTCACCACGATGTCTTCGGACGTGTCGAAGAGCATGGTGAGGATATCCAACTGGAGACGTTCGCCAAACAAAGCATTTCTCCTTCTTTTATAGATTACCTCGCGTTGCGAGTTCATCACGTTGTCGTATTCGAGAAGACGCTTACGGATACCGAAGTTGTTCTCTTCAACTTTCTTCTGCGCCCTTTCGATGGAGCTGGTCACCATCGAATGCTGGATCACGTCACCTTCTTTCAGACCCAGGCGGTCCATCACCCGCGCAATGCGTTCGGGCATGAAGAGGCGCATCAGGTTGTCTTCCAGCGACACGTGGAACTGGGTTGATCCTGGATCGCCCTGGCGCCCCGAACGGCCCCGCAGCTGGCGGTCGACACGGCGCGATTCATGGCGCTCGGTACCGATGATCGCAAGACCACCTGCGGCCCTCGATTCGGGCGTCAGCTTGATGTCGGTACCGCGACCTGCCATGTTGGTGGCAATGGTCACCGTGCCCGGTTTACCGGCTTCTGCCACGATCTCAGCTTCCCGCTGGTGTTGCTTGGCGTTAAGCACGTTGTGCTTGATCTTCTTCATCTGCAACATACGGCTCAGCAGCTCGGAGATCTCCACGGAAGTGGTACCAACCAGCACCGGCCTTCCCTGTGTTGTAAGCTTCACGATCTCTTCAACGACGGCGTTGAATTTCTCCCGTATGGTCTTGTACACCAGGTCGTCGTTGTCTTTACGTGTGGTCGGCCTGTTGGTCGGGATGACCACTACGTCGAGCTTGTAGATATCCCAGAATTCGCCGGCTTCCGTTTCCGCCGTACCGGTCATACCCGCAAGCTTGTGGTACATCCGGAAATAGTTCTGAAGCGTGATGGTCGCGTACGTCTGGGTGGCATCTTCCACCTTTACACTTTCTTTTGCTTCGATCGCCTGGTGTAATCCATCGGAGTAACGGCGTCCGTCGAGCACACGACCGGTTTGCTCATCAACGATCTTCACTTTGCCGTCGACGATAATATATTCAGTATCGCGTTCAAAGAGCGTATATGCCTTCAACAGCTGGTTGACACTGTGTATCCGTTGTGCTTTGGTTGAATAATCGCGGATCAGGTCTTCTTTTTTCCCAAGCCGCTCTTCTTCTGAATTGATACTGGGATCCTTCTCGATCTTATTGAGCTCTACGCTGATCTCGGGAAGGATAAAGAACCTGGGATCTTCGCCATCACCCGTGATGAGGTCGATACCTTTTTCTGTAAGCTCTACACTATTGTCCTTTTCGTCGATCACGAAATACAAAGGCTCGTCGGCCTTCGGCATTTCTTTCTTGTTATCGGCTAGATGATAATTTTCTGTTTTCTGGAGTATGAGGCGATTGCCGGACTCGCTGAGCATCTTGATCAGCGGCTTGTACTTGGGCATCGCACGGTGTGCACGGAACAGCGCCAGTCCGCCTTCTCTTTCGTTACCCTCGCCGATCAGCTTCTTGGCTTCGTTGAGGTACTGGTTGATAGCCTTCTTCTGTGCATCGACAACCTTGTTGATCTTGACCTTGAGCTCCGCAAACTCATGTACGTCGCCGCGGGGAACCGGGCCGGAGATAATGAGAGGCGTACGGGCTTCGTCGATCAACACGGAGTCAACCTCATCGACCATCGCGAAATGATGACCACGCTGAACGAGCTCTTCCGGTTCGCGCGCCATGTTGTCGCGCAGGTAATCGAAACCGAATTCGTTGTTTGTACCGTAAGTGATGTCGGACCGGTAAGCATTGCGGCGCGCCGGGGAGTTGGGCTCGTGCTTGTCGATACAATCGATCGTCAATCCGTGGAACTGGTACAATGGCCCCATCCATTCACTGTCGCGTCGTGCGAGGTAGTCGTTCACCGTTACAAGGTGTACACCGCGCTTCGCCAGGGCATTGAGAAATGCAGGGAACGTAGCCACGAGGGTCTTACCTTCACCGGTT
>WUUC01024971.1_pt1 | contig 12825 bp, 5 predicted proteins | sample 6278441 | NCBI WGS metagenome assembly WUUC01 (sample SAMN13675441, study PRJNA597444) | soil metagenome | isolation source: soil | place: USA: Washington | collected 2017-10 | reverse complement strand
TCGCCGAGAGTCTGGTGGCGCTCGACGTCCGGACCGGCAAGCGGCTCTGGCACTACCAGTTCATTCATCACGGCATCTGGGACTGGGACGTGCCGTGCGCGCCGATCCTGGCCGACATCACCGTCGGCGGCCGGCGGATCAAGGCGATTGCCCAGCCGACGAAGCAGGCCTGGGTCTACGTCTTCGATCGCGTGACCGGTGAACCGGTGTGGCCGATCGAGGAACGGCCGGTCGCTCAAAGCGACGCACCGGGGGAGAAGACCAGTCCGACGCAGCCGTTCCCGAGCCGCCCACCGGCGTTCGACCGTCAGGGTGTCTCGATCGACGATCTGATCGATTTCACCCCGGAGTTGCGGGCCGAGGCGGTCCGGCTCGTCTCGCAGTACAAGATCGGCCCGATCTTCACACCGCCGGTGGTCAGCAATCCCAACGGGCCGCTCGGGACGCTGATGCTGCCAGCCACCACCGGCGGCGCGAACTGGCAAGGCGCATCCTACGATCCGGAAACCGGGCTGCTGTACGTGTTCTCGAACACCGAGATCGGAGCAATCGGCCTGGTCAGTGATCCGAAGCGCTCCGACATGACGTATGTCGAAGGCATCGCCCGGCCACCGGCGGCGTCCGCGCCGGCCGGCGGAGGCGCGGGTGAGGACGGCGGTCGCAATCTGAGCGTGCAGCGCCTCCCGCTGGTGAAGCCCCCGTGGGGCAGGATCACGGCGATCGATCTCAACAAAGGGGAGATCGCGTGGCAGATCGCGCACGGAGACACGCCGGACCCGGTTCGAAATCACCCGGCCCTGAAGGGCATCGCCCTCCCTCGCACCGGCCGGCCGGGCCGCATCGGCACGCTGGTCACCAGAACGCTGGTGATCGCGGGTGAAGGTGGATTCGTCACGACAGCTGGCGGCGCCCGCGGCGCCATGCTGCGGGCCTATCACAAGGCGACCGGCGAGGATGCCGGCGCCGTCTACATACCGGCCCCGCAGACCGGCTCGCCGATGACCTACATGCTCGACGGCAGGCAGTATCTGATCGTCGCCGTCAGCGGCGCCGGCTACTCGGGGGAACTGCTGGCGTTCACGTTGCCCGCGGGACCTCGGGATAGTGGGGAGCAATGATGGAGATGCCTGAGCCTCCACCCGTCAAAGCAGCGGCGGCGCCCCTGGTGGCTGCCGGCAGCCGCCGACAATTTCTCACGCATGTCGCCGGGTCGCTCGCGGTGCTGCCGATTGCGGTTCAAGGGGTGGCACAGCCACCCTCGTACGATCTGTTGATCAAGGGCGGCCGGTTGATCGATCCGGCACAGAAGGTGTCGGCGCCGCGCGACGTGGCGATCGCCGGCGGGATGGTCGCTCGAGTCGATCAGGACATCCCCCGGGCCCAGGCCAAACAGGTGCTGGACGCCGCCGGCAAGGTCGTCACCCCTGGGTGGATCGACATGCATGTCCATGTCTTCGACGGCGTGGCGCTGGCGTCGATCGATGCCGATGCGATTGGCATCCGCACCGGGGTCACGACGCTGGTCGATGCCGGCTCGGCCGGCGCCAATACGTTCCCGGGGTTCCGCAAGCACTGCATCGAACGGGCCCAGACGCCGGTGTTCGCGCTCCTGAACATCGCCTCCATCGGCTTCATCGTCATCAACGAGTCGTATATCGATCCGAAGCTGATCGATCCCGATGCGGCGATCCGGGTCATCTCCCAGAATCGTGACCGCATTGTCGGGATCAAGGTGAGAATCGACGGCCGCGACGAGACCGCGGACCAGGACGTCGAGATACTGAGGCGGGGCCGCGTGGCGTCGGATGCGACCGGCGTGCCGATCCTGATGCACTGGTCGCGCGATCCGCGGCTGGTCTCGATGCTGAAGGCCGGTGACGTCATCACCCACCCGTTCAATCCTCCGCGCGCCGGCCCGGATTTGTTCGGGAAGGATGGCGCGATCATGCCGCAGTACCTCGAACTGCCGAAGCGCGGCATCATGACCGACTTCGCGCATGGCGGGCATCTGCTGTGGGCGACTGCCGAGAAGGCGGCGGGGCAGGGTTGGTACCCCGATCTCATCTCGACCGACCTGCACCGCGGCCACATCGCGCCGAACGGCAACGTCATCGACTTTGCGACGACGATGGCGAAGTTCCTGTATCTCGGGATGACGGTCGACCAGGTGGTCGAGCGGGTGACGGCGAATCCGGCCAGGGCGCTGAAGCTCGGTCGCGGCGTCGGCACGCTGACGGTCGGTTCGCCGGCCGACGCGACGATCTTCGAGGTTCGCGATCAGCCGGTCGAACTGCTCGACAGCACCAAGGACAAGCGTACTGGCCGGCAGGCGATCGTGCACGTGGCGACGGTGAAGAACGGCAAGATCTTCGAACGCCCGGCAGCCGGCTGATCCCCGTCTGTTACATCTGGTTCCCGCTCCGTCCGCAGCCTGATCGCTCACGCCTGCCTGCGAAGATCCCGCGCGCGAATACAGCCACGTCGGTATGGATAACCACATTTCGGTATTCACACTCGTGGTCACCATTGTTATAAGTGCGCACCCGATTTGCGACTGAGTCACTTATCGAAAGGTTGTTCATCAATGGTGCAGCGCAGGTGGTTCGCGGCGATCTGGACTATCGCGGTTCTCGGTGGAAGCGTCGGCCACGCTCTCGCGCAGGGAGGCACGCAGGCGGCGATCGCCGGCGTGGCTCGGGATTCGACTGGAAGCGTGCTGCCCGGCGTCACGGTGGAAGCCAGCAGTCCGGCTCTGATCGAGAAGGTCCGCACCGCGATCACCGACGAACAGGGTCAATACCGCATCTCCGACTTGCGGCCAGGCGTGTACGCGGTGACGTTCTCGCTGGTCGGCTTCACCACCGTCCGGCGCGAGAACCTGGAGCTCACGGCGGCCTTCACCGCCAACGTCAACGGAGACCTCCGCGTCGGCGGGCTCGAGGAAACGATTACCGTGTCCGGCTCGAGCCCGACCGTCGACGTGCAGAACACGGTGCAGAAGCGGGCGATTACCACCGAGGTGATCGAGGCGCTGCCGTCCGGCCGCACGTTTCAGAGCCTGGGCCAACTCATTCCCGGCGTGACGCGGACTGATGCCAACGACGTTGGCGGCACCGCCGGCGAACGGTTCGCCTCGCTCGCCGTGCACGGCAGCAAGCCGGGCGACATGCCGCTGATCTTCGATGGCATGCGCTACAACAACATGAACGGTACCGGCGGCGGGGGCCTGACGGTCTTCATGATCAACACCGGCAACGTCGAGGAGATGAGCGTGCAGACCGGCGGCGGCGGCGCCGAGAATCAAGTCAGCGGCGTGTTCGTCAACGTCATCCCGAAGTCGGGCGGCAACGCCTTCAAGGGCACGATGTTCGCGAACTATGCCCCCGGGGCCCTGCAGACCGACAATCTGACGGATCCCCTCCGGTCCCGCGGGCTGACGAACGTCACGACGATCGATCGGATCTGGGACCTCAATCCGGCGTTCGGCGGACCGATCCGCCAGGACAAGCTGTGGTTCTTCTCCGCGGTGCGCTGGTGGGGCAATGTGACCAACGTCGAAGGGATCTACGAGAACGCCACGCTCAACTCACCGTTCTACACTCCCGACTTCAGCCGCCCCGGCAAGAACGGTGATACGAAGAACGCCAGTGAGAACATCAGGCTGACCTGGCAGGCAGCCGAGAAGCACCGGCTGAACGTCTATTATGATATCCAGCAACGCGTGGTCGAACGGCGCAATCTCAGCGTGACCACGGCGCCGGAGGCGACCGAGCGGCTGACGACGCCACGCAACTATTTCGCCCAGGTTGGATGGAACTGGCCGATCACCAACAAGCTGCTGCTGGAAGCTGGCAATACGTCCTATATCTCCAGCTTCACCGCCGACCGCCAACCGGAAGTGTCGCCGGACACGCTGCCGTTTCAGGAGTTGTCAACCGGGTTGCGCTACGCGGGAATGTCCAACCGGGCATCCTTCGAGGACATCAGCGATGCCTGGAACCAGAAGGCGACGCTGTCCTACGTCACCGGCGCCCACGCGATCAAGGTCGGGGTGCAGGTCATCGAAGGGGTCCACACCCGCAACAGCTATGTGAACCGGAGCCTGCATGCGCAGGTCCTCAACGGCGTGCCGCGTTCGGTGACGGTCTGGGCGGCGCCGTGGACGACGGTCGAAAAGCTCACCCCCTCGCCGTCGATCTTCGCTCAGGACCAGTGGACCTTCCGGCGCGCGACGATCAACTACGGACTGCGGTTCGACTATCTGAACGCGTACATCCCGGAGCAGCACCTGCCGGAGATTCCCTATGTGCCGGCGCGGGACTTCGCGCCGGTGAAGAACGTGCCGAACTGGGGTGACATCTCGCCCCGCCTCGGCTTCTCGTACGATATTTTCGGTACCGGTAAGACGGCCATCAAGGTCAGCCTGAATCGATATGTGGCGAGCCAGACCGCCGGCCTCGCCAATCTCGCCAATCCGATCGTCACGTCCGTCATCAATACCAGCCGCACCTGGACCGACTTGAACAACGACCTCAACCCGGACTGCGACTTCAGGAATCTCGATGCCAACCTCGAGTGCGGGGACGCCGCGAACCGCAACTTCGGCAAGAACAATCCGAACGCCACGGTCTACGACCAGGATACGCTGCGCGGCTTCGGCAAGCGGCCCTACGACTGGGAGGGTATGGTCGGAGTGCAGCACGAGCTGTTCCCGGGCATGTCGCTCGACGTCAGCTACTTCAAGCACTGGTTCCGCCAGCAGTACGTGGGCACGAATCTCGCCGTCTCGCCCGCTGACTTCGATCCGTATTGCGTCACCGCGCCGGTCGACCCGCGGCTGCCTGGCGGCGGCGGGAACCAGGTGTGCGGCTTCTACGACGTGAAGCCGGAGAAGTTCGGTCAGGTCAACAACCTCGTCACCTTCACCAAGAACTTCGGCAACCAGCTCGAGGCCTACAACGGCGTCGACGTCAACGTGAACGCCCGGATGCCGGGCGGGGCCTTTCTGCAGGGCGGCATGACGGTGGGGCGGACGACCACCGACAGCTGCTATGCCAATGCCCTCCCACAGCTCGATCTGACGCCGAGCAGCCTGCCCGGCAGCGTCGCCGGGTCGACCCTGCCGCGGGCTGAGGGCTACTGCAACGTGAAGCCGTCGTGGTCAGCGGGGACGCAGGTGAAGTTCGTGGGTAGTTACGCGCTGCCCTGGGCACTGCGGACCAGCGCCACCTTCCAGAACGCTGCCGGACCGGAGATCCTGGCGCAGCTCGCGGTGCCGAGCTCGCAGGTCGCCCCATCGCTCGGCCGCAACCTGTCGGCTGGCGCGAACAGCACGGTAACAGTGGATCTGATCAGGCCGCGAACGCTGTTCGAGGACCGGATCAATCAGCTGGACTGGCGCCTGAGCCGGCAGTTCCGGTTCTCGCGATACCGGGTGCAGGCCCAGTTCGACGTCTACAACGCGCTCAACTCGAGTGCCGTCACCGGAGTGAATACCCGTTACGGTGCGCAGTGGCTGCGGCCCACCGGCATCCTGTCGGGCCGGGTGATGAAGTTCGGCACCCAGATCGAGTTCTAACAGGTTGCGGAGCAAAGCGTTCGTTCCATCGTAGCAGCCATCTCAGCGGGCCTGAGCTGACAGCCACGAAAGCACGAAATCACGAAAGCGACTCTCAACGATGTTGTTCGTGTTCTCGTGTTTTCGCGGCCGCGTGCTCAAAGGACCGGCTTCTAGCCATATCTGGGTATTTGACGCGGACCGATCCCCCACAACAATCCAGGAGTGACCCGGCTCAGTCGGTGTGTCACGACGCCGGCCATATGGACACACCAGGAACACTGACTCATCGCGCAGACCCGTTCGATCCGCCCTCAGACTGTCGGCTGCTCCCACTGGCGCCCGGACCGGCGTGGCCGCGGAAGGCAGGCCACGCGTGATCGCCGCGACCGCGATGCCCCGTTTCACCATTTCAACCCGGACCCGTCTCGCGCGTCTGCTTTGGACCCTCGTCTTCCTGCTCGCCGCGATCGCGACCGAGGGGCAGGAGGTGAGCGGGATCGTCGGCGAGTACACCCTGACCGGGTGGACCGAGCGTGAGGGCCTGGCGTCACCCCGGGTCCTCGCGCTGGCTCAGAGCGCCGACGGGTATCTGTGGCTCGGCACCACCGACGGCTTGATCCGGTTCGACGGCACCCGATTTCTCCGTTGGGATGCCTTCGGAGCGACGGCGCTCCCGAGCGGGCGGATCCAGACGCTGTGCAGCTCGCAAGACGGCAGCCTCTGGATCGGTTACTCGAACGGCATGATTGCGCGGATCGCCCAGGGACAGGTCACCGTCTTCGACGCCGAGACGACGAACACCGGCGGCGACGTCGGAACCATTCTCGAGGATCGCAATGGGACGATCTGGGCCGGCAGCCGCAACGGGTTGCGGCGATTCGACAACGGGGTGTGGACCCGTCTCGGGCCCGAGCACGGCCTGCCGGATGGTCCAGTGCTCAGTGCCTATCAAGACAAGTCGGGAGCCTTCTGGGCAGCCTCCTACACCGCCGTCTACCGCGCGCCGGCCGGGTCCTCCCGGTTCGAGGCGGTCGCGTCCGCGTCCTATTTCGCCCACCGCATCACTCGCGATGCCACCGGCACGGTCTGGATCACCGATCCGCGGACCGGTTTCCGGCGGATCACCGACAAGCCGGGATCGTGGCCGTCGACGGCGCCAGAGGTGACGCAGGCCCTCGGCGTTCAACTCCTTCCAGACCGTCGCGGCAATCTCTGGGTGGCGACTCTCGGCCACGGCCTGTGGCGGACCCGAACCGGCGAGCGGACACCTGCCATCGAGGTCCTGGGCAAGAAGGAGGGTCTGCTGAACGATCTCGTGCGCTCGCTGCTCGAGGATCAGCAAGGCAACGTCTGGCTGGGCACCGATTACGGCCTGTATCGGCTGTCGCCGAACAAGCTGATTCCGATTACCAATCTCGGCGTCGCCCGGGTGGTCGAACCCGGCGCTGACGGCAGCGTCTGGGTCGGCACGACGACCGGGCTGGTCCGGTTCAAGAACGACACCAGGCGCGTCTACGGTCACGCCGGCGAGCTGCCCAGCCCGTTCGTCACGGCACTGCACCGGGACGACAGCGGGGCGCTCTGGATTGCCACCGACAACGGCATCGCGCGTTTCGATCACGAGCGGTTCGTGAAGGTGCCGATCGAGGGCGGCATGCCGTTGAACCGCGTGTATTCGATCACCACGGACGGGAACGGCAGCCTCTGGTTGTGCGATTTCAGCCAGGGCCTGTTCCGGCTGCACGACGGCAAGCTGTGGCCGATTGACGTCACCGCCGACTTGACCCATCGTTCGATCCTGTCGATTCACGGCGACGGCAACGGACGGATCTGGGCGGCTCTGACCGGCGGCGGGCTCGGATTCTTCGAGCGGGGCGAACCATGGCCGTTCACCCGACTCGACGACATTCCGGACGCCGGAGCCAAGTTCAACGCGGTCTTCCGCGATCCCTCGGGATCGACGCTGTTGGCGACCAGCGCCGGGCTGTGGCGGTATGAAGGCGGCCGAGTCTCGTCGACTTCCGACGGCAACGGGCTGCCGCGCTGGCAGACGTTGGCGATGGCGGCCGACGCCGACGGATGGTGGTGGCTGGCCACCGCCGCCGGCATCGTCCGGCTCAATCCGGCCGTCGTCCATCAGCCCGACCCCGGACCGCCGCTGAGCGCCTCGTACAGCCTGTGGGATTCGTACGATGGGGCCGCCGGCCTGCCGATCTGGGGATCGTCGAATGGGGCCCGCGATGACGCCGGCCGTCTGTGGTTCGTCACCTCGAACGGCATCTCGATCGTCGATCCGGCCCGATTGCGCGAGAGTCCGCCGACCCCGCCGGTGCGGATCGAGTGGATGCTCGCCGGGACGAAGCGCTTCGACGCCAGCGGCCCGATTACGCTGCCACCACACACCTCACCGGTGCAGATCGACTACACCGCCGTGATGCTGTCGTCGGCGCACAAGGTGCGCTTCCGCTATCGGCTCGACAACTTCGATGCCGAATGGACGGACGCCGGCGGCAGGCGCGAAGCCATGCTCACCAACCTGCCGCCGGGAAGTTATACCTTTCGCGTCACCGCGGCGGCGACCGACGGCTCGATCGGCAATTCCTTCGCGACGCTCGACTTCACGATCCGTCCCACCTTCTTCCAGACCCGGTGGTTCTATGTGGTACTGGCGTCGATGCTCATCCTCGCCGTCTGGCAGGCCTGGCGCCTGCGGCTGCACTACATGCAGCGGCAGTTTTCGCTGGTGATCAACGAACGGATCCGGATGAGCCGGGAGATCCACGATACGCTGCTGCAAAGCCTGATCGGCGTTGCCCTGCAACTCGATGTCATGGCGGCCGCGGTCGACTTGACCGAAGCCGCCCGGGCCAATCTGATCCGCGTGCGCCGGCAACTCGAGGAGGACATCCGGGAGACGCGACAGTCGTTGTTCAACCTGCGCTCGCCCAAGCTCGAAAAGAGCGATCTCGCGGCGACGCTGCGCGACGCCGGCCGGAAGCTCACCGCCGGCACCACGGTGCAATTCTCGCTGACCGTCACCGGAACTCCGCATCGCTGCCGCCCCGAGGTGGAACAGCAGCTGCTGCGGATCGGTGAGCAGGCGATCCTCAATTCGGTTCGCCATGGCTCGGCCAAGCAGGTGCATGTGATGCTTGGGTTCCAGCCACACCTGCTGCGGCTGCGGGTTGCCGACAACGGCCGCGGCTTCGACCAGGCACGTGAACTGAGCGACGGCGATTCCCGGCACTATGGCCTCGCCGGCATGAAGGAGCGCGCCAAGGAGATTGGCGGCACTCTCGTCATCGATACGCATTCAGGGGGCGGCACGGTAGTCGAGGCTGCCGTGCCGCTGTAGTCCGGGAGCCGAGTGTGTCCAATCCGATCCGTGTTCTGTGTGTCGACGATCACCGCCTCGTACTCGAGGGCTTGACCCTGATCATTTCCCGTTACGACGACATGATGGTTGTCGGCACCGCGACGACCGGCGAAGAGGCGGTGGCGCTGTACCGCGTCCACAAACCGGACATCACGCTGATGGACTTGAAGCTGCCGGTGATGACCGGACTCGAGGCGATCCGGGTCATTCATCGCGAGCATCCCGATGGCCGGATCATCGTGCTCACGACCTACAACGGCGACGAGGACATCTACCGGGCGCTGCAGGCCGGCGCCGCCACCTACCTGCTCAAGGACATGATCTCGGACGAACTGGTCCGGGTGATCCGGGAAGTCCACAACGGTACCCACCAGCTCGAGCCGGACCTGCAGTTCCGGCTGACCGAACGGGCCTCTCGGCCGGTGCTGACGCCCCGCGAAGTGCAGGTGATCGATCTCGTGGCGCAAGGGATGCGCAACAAGGAGGTGGCCGCCGCCCTGGGCATCAGCGAGGACACCGCCCAGGTGCACATGAAGAACATCCTGTCCAAGCTGGGCGTCAACGATCGCACCGCGGCGGTCAAGATCGCGATGCAGCGCGGAATCATCCATCTGAGCTCGTAGGGCCTGCTTAATCTGCCCGACCAGCCCTAATTCAGCTTCACACTCTGGCGATAAGCGGAAAGCCGCAGGCGGATGCGCTCGGCCAGTTCACGCAGGCCGGAGCCGGTTGCCAGCTTCAACGCTTCTTCGGCCGTGGCGATGGCGCGTTCCGTGTGCCCCGAGGCGGCGTAGGCGATGGCGAGCGTGTCGAGGACGGTCGCGTTCTGCCGCCCGGTCAATTCGGTCGCGCGTTCCGCGAGCCGCACCGCCTCTTCCGGCGCCCGGACCCGCGCGGAATCGGAGGTGGCGAGAATCCAGGCGAGGTCCACCAAGGCGGGTGGAAGATCCGGGTTGAGCTCCAGCGCCCGCCGGTAGTGCACCAGCGCCGGTTCGATCTCCTGACGCGATGCCAGCAGGCTCCCCAGGCTGACGTGGATACCGGCATCGTCGGGACGCTGACGAAGGGCATGGTCGAAGTGACGCCGGGCGGCATCGCCGTCGTCGAGCGCGACCAGCGCCCGGCCGGCGTTGTAGTGCGCTTCCGCGTTGTCCGGATCGAACCCGAGCGATCGTTCGTACCAGCCGAGGGCTTCGGCGAAGCGTCGCTGGGCGTGGCTCACCACCCCCAGGTTATTGAGCGCCTCCGGGAAATCCGGCTTGAGCGCGAGCGCACGGTTCAGGAACTCCCGCGCCTCGGGGAACCGCCGCAGCCCGAGCAGCAGGGTGCCGACATCGTATTGAGCGCCCGGCGAGTACGGCCCGAGGCGGGCGGCTTCGGTCAAGTGGATCAGGGCCTCGGCCGATCGTCCGTCCTCCAGGTAACAGAACCCGAGATCCGCGTGGAGCCGGCCATCGGTCGGCTGCAGCTCGATGATCTTCTCGAGGCCCCTGATGTCTTCGAACAGCATCTTCGGCGCGTAGTCCCGATGGAGACGATGTCGGTCGGCCGCGTTTCGCGGCATCACCTGCAGCCACAGGTCGCCCATCTCTGCCGCCGACGTCTGGCCGAAGGTGACCCGCCGCGGCGGCCGATTGGGGTTTCTGATGTTCGCCGCCGAGTTGTCGTAGATGTATTCCATGGTGAGGCGCGTTCCCTTCGGGGCCACGAACGGACGGCGCAGGCGATAGACATCCTGCCACCGGGTATCCCAATCGCTGATCGCGATCAATTCCGAGATCGAACCGTCCGGCAGGACTGCAGCCGCGCGCACGGCGCGCGCCAGGTTGTGAGCATGCGGCTGCAGGGCGATGATCTCGACGTCAACCGGCAGCACGTACGAGTCGGAGCGAACGTAGCGGGGATCCCCGGGCGGGATGTCGATGTCCTGTCGCCCGAGCCTGATCATGTAGGGGAGACGGGCGGGCGGCTGGTCAATGAAGTAGAGGCCGATGCGCGGCTGCACGGCCTCCGGCTTCCCGGTGGTCATCATGTGCAGTTCGAGGACGAGGTCGCTGGCCGGATCGAGCCGCCACGACACGCCCGGCGCCGCCACCCTCGGCGACTGGCCTGGTGTCCAGCCGAGAAAATGTCCATCAGGGAATTGCGCCCCTCGCGCGCCCGCGCCTTCGTAGCCCGGCCCCGGAACCTGTTCGTCGAGCCACCGCGACGATCGGGTCGCGTCGATCTTCAGGTTGGCGTGGTGGACGGCCTTCGTCTGGCCCGGATCGAATTCCACCGCCCGCACGTACTTTCGCTCGCGGACCGGAATCGGGATGACGAATGTGCGGAACAGGTCGGAGCCTTCGGGTTCCGTAATGTAGGGTGCCGGCAGGCCGACGATCACATCCGGCGGGCCGAGACGCCATTCAGCGGGCCACCGCGGTGCGGGCGGCAGGTCGGCTGGCTCACCCTCGGGGCGCCCGCCGCGGACCCAGCGATCGATCATCGCGATCTCCTCGTCGGAGAGACGGCGTTGATCTTCGAACTCGCCAACTCCCGGATCGGGTTTCCACGGCGGCATATAGCGCCGCCGGGTCACCTCGGCAATCTGGGTCGCGTGGCGGACAGCGTCCTGATAAGTAATGAGGCTGAAGGGGGCCGGTTGTCCCGGCCGGTGGCAGCCGGCGCAGCGCTCCCACAGCAGCGGGGCGATGTCATGGTTGAAGGTGACTTCAACCGCGGGCAAGGCGCGGCCCGCCCGATCGGGACCACTCGACTGCGGCTGTCCGGCCCCGGCGCCCAGAGGTAGCAGCACGATGAGAACGCCGGCCAGGCCGCAGGCGGCGGCATGACCGGCTGACAACCCGGTCTTCACATCAGAACTTCCACTGCGCCGACAGCCTGATGAGACGCGGCTGAAGGATCTGCTGCGGCTGATCCAGGGTTGGCCCGAACGCCTGATTCTGCACCAGCACGACGTTGCTGTTGAGCGCGTTGAACATGTCGAGTGATGCTTCGAAGCGCTGGGCGCCGAACGAGAATACCTTCCTGACGCTGAGATCGAGCTGTGTCCAGCGATCCAGATACTTCTCGCCGGGCGCGACCAGCGGCACGGTGACCGGCTGGGTGCGGCCGCCCGGGAAGAGGTTGACCGGCACCGCCCAGTTGACGGTCAGTGCGGGGCCGATCGGGTAAGTCGCGTTCGCAGCGTCGCCGCCGTAGCTCTGCATGCTCGCTCCGATCACCACCGCGTAGGGCAGCGGCACCGACCCGGCCAGCTTGAAGTTGTGCTGATAGGGGATGTCGAGCTTGCTCTGGTCGCAATACTGGAACGTGTTCGGATCGTCGCCGTCGCAGGCGACAACGATGTTTCGATCCGACCAGTAGCCGCCGAAGAGGCCGGCGTTGCCCGGCAGCCGGAGGTTGAAGCTGGTCTCGTAACCGGTATAGCCACGGCGGTTCAAGTCGCGATTGGTCGCCGTCGTATCCAGGATGTCGCTCTGACCGAGCTTGCTGCGATCCAGGTTGTAGATGGTCATGGCTTCGCCGGTGAGCGGGTTGGCCACTTGAATCGCGGCGTAATCGGCGGGCGAGATCAGCAGGTTGTCGGTCTTCGCGAGGTCGAACACGTCGCGCTTGAACCAGGCCGCCGACACCGAGATATCCGGCGTCAGCTGACGCTCGACGGCGATGTTGTACTCGATGTTGTAGGGCCGCTTGAGGTTGTCATCCCGCCGCCGCTCCGGCTGCAGGCCGAACCGGCTGTTGGTGCTCGGCCCGATCTCGTTGTCCTGTGCGATGTCGTCCCGATTGGTGTCGGTCCAGTTGCGGATGTCCGTCTGCACCGTCAGCGGCCGGTAGAAGCTGTATTGGTTGGTCACGCTCGCGTAGTACTTGCTGACGCTGA
>WUUC01037137.1_pt1 | contig 12827 bp, 16 predicted proteins | sample 6278441 | NCBI WGS metagenome assembly WUUC01 (sample SAMN13675441, study PRJNA597444) | soil metagenome | isolation source: soil | place: USA: Washington | collected 2017-10 | reverse complement strand
TGCAAGGAGACGAATATTCGATTACAGGTGATCGCGGCCAGGCGGTGAAGCTGCGCGCCACGAAGGATACCAATATGGTATGCGCGGGCGGAGAAGGAACGAAGATGTCAACGGGCCGACAGGACGCCAAAGAAGGCCAGGAGATTCCCATTTCTCCGGCAACGGAAGGACAGATGAAAAGTCATGACGCATCAAAGGCTCAACAGCAGATGCAGGCGTTGAACGATCCGAACCAGCAACAAGCCGAACATCAGATGCCGCCTCCATCGAAAGATCCATCGCAGCTGAAAGACGTCGTCGGTTCGACAGACCAGGCGGCCAACAAGGACGTCGCTCGCGGCTCCGGGTTCGCCGTGGGCGGGTCGGGCGGATGCCAGTTCAAACAGGGGGATTATGTGCGTATCGAGGCGTCCGACATGGGCACGATCACGACCATCAAAGCCATGACGGAGCAAGAGCGCGCCTCGTCGGCGATCGCGGGAAAGGGCCAGGAATAACCATTCAACCCAATAAGTCACGGGAAACCTGGGGGCAACGATGACTGAACGGGACAGCGTCACGCAGGTGAGAGGATCGCAAGAGGCGACCCGAGGCAAGGGCGGAAAAGATAAAGCCGTGTTCAAACGAGGGCGAGGTGATACGCCGTCTCGTGAGACCATGGAGAATGCCAAGGGTCGCCCCTCGGGGCAGGAGCAGGCCGTCGAGCCGGAGGTGAAGGCCAGAATTCAGCAGCGCGCCTATCGGCTGTTTGAGGCCGGCGGCTTTGAGCATGGCCATGATTTGGAGCACTGGCTGGAAGCGGAAAGGCAGATTACAGGCTCGTCTGAACGAACGGGCGGGTGATGGACAGCCGCCTCACAGCGGCACCAAATCGCCGGCCGATTCATCGAGGGTCCATTCAGGCGCTTGAACGACGATTCGTCCGTGACGCAGGACGAGCTGAAGATCGCAGTGTCGCAAGGTGTTCATGCGATGGGCGATCATCAGTGTGGTGCGTCCGGCGGTCAGACGCTCCATCACTTCGACTAGATCGGTTTCTGTTGCCGGATCGAGCGCGCTTGTAGGCTCATCGAGAATCAGAATCGGAGCATCACGCAAAAACGCTCGCGCCAGGGCGATGCGTTGACGCTCACCGCCTGACAAGCGTGAGCCTCGCTCACCCACCGGAGTATCGTAGCCTTCCGGCAAGGACCGGATGAACGCCGCGGCATGGGCCGCCTCAGCCGCGGCTTCGATTTGGGCTACGGTCGCCTCCAAATTGCCATACCGGATGTTCTCCATAATCGTCGTGGAAAACAACTGCGGCTCCTGCGGTACGACCGCAAACTGGCTGCGCAGATCGGTCAACCGGTAATCGCGCAGATCACAGCCGTCCAAGAGTACGACTCCCGAATTGGGATCATGGGACCTTGTCAGCAGATTGACGATGGTTGTCTTGCCGGCACCGCTCGGTCCGACGATCCCCACTCTCGTGCCGGCTGGAATATGAAACGACACGTCCCGCAGTATGGGAGGCGAAGACGAATACGAGAAGGAGACGCCGCGGAAGGCAATGTGTCCTTGCGCTTTCTTGAGGCGCGTGGGTGAAGCACTGTCCGTCACGAGCGGCGGCGTATCAAGGATGGCGAGCGCCCGCCGAAAGCCCACCAAGTGTGACTGCAATTCGGTAAGTTTCTTCGCTGCCGTGTCGAGAGGGCCCCCCAATTGAGCCATGTAGGCCATGAGCAGCAAGAGGTCCCCCATGGATAAACGGCCCGATCTGACATGGCTGATGCCGATGAACAGCGCGATGGCCGTGCCGACCGTCACGGTCATGCCGAACATGAAATCGAATCCGCTGCCGATCGAGGCAAGGGCATTGTGCTGGCGCACCCAGTTCATGGCGTGACCGAGGAACCGGCGCTGTTCGTGCTCTTCCCGGCCGAACGCCTTCACGAGCCGTGACGCGCTCAAGACCTCTTGGGCGCACGCGACCGTGGCCGTCTCGGTGGTCTTCACGTCCGTCCACTGACGGCGTAGCCGGCGGCCGAACCGATGGGTCAACCAAAACAGCAGGGGCAGCATGCCCAGGCCGACCAGCGCGAACTGCAGGTCGAGAAGCAGCATCAACGTCCCCAGCCCGGCCATGAGACAGCACGCCTTGAAAAACGGAAGCAGTGCGTCGATCGGAATCTGCTTCACCGAGGCCGCGTCGTGTTGAATTCTATACACCGAATCGCTCGGCCCATGGGCGTCGTGGTACGACGCGCAAATCCGCTGCAGATGCTCGAACAACCGGTGGCGAAAGGTATAAATCAGGCGCTCGCCTGTATAGGAGGACAGGAGCCAAACGATCATGCTCTGCAGGTGCATTGAGAGTGCGATGCCGACGTAGGCGGCGCAGACAGCTGCGAGCACTGCGCCGGGAGAGGATTGGCCGCCAGCGGGAATCCAGCCTTGGAGGACCGTCGGCAGCGGTCGCGTCCCGATGACACTATCGACCGCCAGCGTGAGGGGCAAAGGCGTGAGAAGATTCAACGGAATTGACAACAGGACGACGACCGTCAGGCAAACCAGTTGCCACCGGAACGGGCTTATGAAAGGCCAAGCCCGGCGCAGCAGGGAAAGAGACGAGTGACGGCCGTTCGGGGACTGACTGTGGGTGGAGGTCATTCGCGAGTGCTCGTCCAATGGGTGGGTGCATAGTAATCGTCGCTTGCGCCGCGCGCAATTCATGGATGAAAACGCGCCGTAAAAGTGATGTAAATCTTTGGAAACGATTCTCCCCCGTCTCCAATGTATTTCAGAGGCGTCGTGGACATTGTGTCCGTGATTGCGGACACGCTGTCGCTGGTCAACCAACCGAAAGGCAGACGGTGGCGCAATCACGTGGAAGTTCTTGAAATTAGAGGCCACGCTCTCGTACTGCACCCGCGCGCCGTAACGGTCCGCGGATTGCACTCTGTAACGAACGGGAAAGTAATGTTCAAAACAGCAGACCCTCAACCAAACAAGGAGGACGACGATGCGCAATGGTGATTACGAGTACTACGAGGATGATGCGATGGGGTGGTCAGCCTTTGTGGCGGGCGCATTCATCGGTGCTGGACTGGCGCTACTGTTCGCGCCGCAGACAGGAACCGAATTGAGAGGCATGCTACGAAATTACGCCTCACGCGCGAAGGACGAAGCTTGGGAACGGGGAAGAACCGCCTGGGACAGTGCCATCGAGCGCGGCAAGGAATACTACGAGAAAGGTCAAGAGGCGGTGCAGGAGGCGGGGCGCTCGGCAAGAGAGTACGCCCAAAGCGGCAAGGAAGCGCTTCGCGAGGGGAGAGAAAGCTCGCATAGAGGTTGAACTTTGCGCCCGCGGGTGGCGCAAATGACCAATCGAATGGACGAGTCGCCCGCATACAGGGTCCCACATTCCAACGATGGCGTCTGGGATGTCGTGATCGTTGGAGCCGGACTGGCAGGTTTGTCCGCGGCCGTCTACCTCGGCCGGAGTCGCCGGCGGGCGTTACTGCTGGACGCCGGCGAGAGCATGGCTCGGTGGGAGCCCCTTGTGCAAAATTACTTGGGCTTTCCTGAAGGCCTCAGCGGACATGCCCTGCTCGAACGTGGACGATTGCAGGCCCGGCATTTTGACGTGCCCATGGTCCGGGACCGCGTGACGCGGATCAGCCGGCGGGCGGGGAAGTTCGCGCTCGAAGGGGCCGGCTCCTACGAGTGTAAGCGTGTCTTGCTGGCCACGGGCCTCACCCACTTGCTGCCGGAGATTGTGGGGGCGGACGCCTGCCTCGGAAGGAGCGTGCTGTTCTGTAAGGACTGCGACGCCTATCGCGTCCAGGGGAAGCGGATTGTCATTTACGGTCGCCGTAACGAAGCCGCGCGTTATGCCTTGGCCATGCTTGCGTTTTCACCGTCCGTCACGATTGTGACGGATGGTCGGAAGCCGGTTTGGGACGACGGCTTACAAGCGTCGCTGCGAGAATACGGTGTATCCGTTCGGCTCGAACGAGTGACAGAATTGTCCCATCGCGACGGACGGCTTGCCGCAGTGTTGTTTCATGAGGGGCCGCCATGCGAGGCCGAGGCCATGTTCACCACCCGTGGCGACGTGTTCCATACGGCCTTGGCGGAAGAATTGGGCGCCGCGCAAGATCAGGAGGGACAGTTAGTGGTTGATGTGGATATGCGGACGAGCGTGCCAGGACTGTATGCGGCCGGCTGCGTGACGCCGGCCAACTGCCAGATGATCATCGCTGCGGGACAAGGGGCGGTTGCGGCACAAGCCATCGATCGAGATCTGTTCGACGAAAGTCTTCGCCTTCATACGCTCCCCCGATACCACGTGTCGGAAGCCTCAGGAGTTTCAAGATGAGGATGGATGAAGTCGGTACAAGGGAACCCGGAGTCATGCGGGTGGCTGCAGTTGGAGACCTGCACTGTCCGCGGACGTCGCCTGAACAGCTACGCGAGATTTTCCATGATCTGGCGAGCGAAGCGGACATACTGGTTCTCTGCGGAGATATGACCGACTACGGCAAGGCGGAAGAGGCCCGGCTCTTGGTGGATCATCTCGCGCAGGTCCGCCCCGTGCCGATTTTGGCCGTGCTGGGGAACCACGAGTATGAATGCGGAAATCAGGAGCATATCATGCGCATTCTGACGGACGGCGGTGTCACGGTGCTCGATGGCACCGCCGTCGAGGTGTTGGGAATCGGGTTCGCGGGCGTGAAGGGATTCTGCGGAGGTTTCGGGTCACGGGCACTGCAACCCTGGGGAGAAGGCGTGCTCAAACAATTCGCCCGGGAGTCGGTCGAAGAAACCGTGAAACTGGAATCCGCCCTCGCCAAGCTCCGAACTCCTTCGAAGGTCGTGCTCATGCATTATGCGCCGATCGTAGAGACTGTCCGCGGAGAGCCGGCAGAGATATTTCCCTTTCTCGGTTCGAGCCGGCTAGAGGAGCCTCTCAATCGCTATGAGGTCACCGCCGTGTTTCATGGACACGCACACAACGGCGCGCTCGAGGGAAGAACACTGGCAGGCACGCCGGTATACAACGTCGCGTTACCGCTCTTATACAAACTGTTTCCGGGTCGTCGCCCGGTCCGGCTCGTGGAGGTCCCGACGGTGGCCGCACCCGTGCCCTCCTGATGGGCGGAGAAAGAGTCGTATGCATCAAAAAGCTGAAGACCTGGTTGAGCAATGCAATGGAAACATGCAGTCAGACGGATTGTCGTCTGATCCGGCTCATCATGTCTACCGCCAGGCCCTCTCCGTGCTACTCAAAGCTAAAATCCGCTTTCTGGTGGGCGGGGCATTCGGGCTGGAATGCTACACGGGACTGGTTCGTCGAACGAAGGATCTCGATCTTTTCGTCCATCCGGACGATCGTTTCCGGCTCATGCAGCGCCTCGCCGACGCCGGCTTCAGGACGGAGTGGCGGTTTGCCCACTGGCTGGGCAAGGCCTACATGGACGATCACAGCATCGACGTCATCTTCAGCTCAGGAAACGGCGTCTGTATCGTCGACGAAGCCTGGTTCCGGTACGCGCCGCCGGCGGAGATCTTAGGCGTCAAAGTCCCAATCGTGCCGGCCGAAGAAATGCTGTGGTCGAAGGCGTTTGTCATGGAGCGTAATCGGTATGACGGAGGCGATATCGCCCACCTCCTTCGGGCTCGATCATCGACGATGGACTGGGCGCGGCTTCTCTTTCGTTTCGGCCAACACTGGCGGGTGCTATTCAGCCATGTCATTCTTTTCGGGTTTATTTATCCGGAGCAACGGTTACGAGTGCCTGACTGGTTCATGCACGAGATGATACGCCGGCTCAAACTCGATATGCAGTGCCTGCCGTCGGACCGGCGCGTCTGTCAGGGGACCTTGCTCTCATGGTCCCAGTACCTGACGCACGTGGATGGCGGCGAATACGATGATGCGCGTCACGTTCCGCGCGGCCGGTTGACGTGGGAAGACACGCAGCACATGACGGACGTGCTGCAGCGGGAGGAACTTCAAAAACAACAAGAACACGGCGAAGGTTAATCCTTGTGAGGACTGCGGCCATTGCCGCCGGCCCGGGAGGTTCCTGTGAACGTGGACTCCGCCTATGTGAATTTGATCGGCCGGGTGCTGCTCGGCCTCATGTTTCTTGTTTCAGGTATCAATAAAATCGCGGACCCCGCAGGGACTCAGCACTATATGACCCTGATGGGCATGACGTGGATGACCACGCTGTTTTATATCGGGGCGGTCGCCATAGAATTAGCCGGTTCCGTTTCCCTCCTCCTCGGGTACCGGACCAGGGCCGGCGGCTGGTTATTATTTCTGTTCATGATCCCGACCACGCTGATTTTTCACACGGACTTCGGCGATCCGAATCAGGTTATTCATTTTTTGAAGAATCTCTCGGTCATGGGAGGGCTGTTATACGCGGCGCAATATGGTGCAAGCCGCTTCAGTATGGATGCCGGCCTGGAACGCGTGGAACGGCCGGACGTGCCGCCCCGGCCGCTGAAGAAAGTCGTCCATCAATAACAAGCGTTCCATCGACAAGGTCGTGCGAAGGACCGACATGCAACCGACGCTCAGGCTGGGCCGCGTGGCCGGAATCGAAATTGGATTGCACTATACCTGGCTGCTGATTGCGGTACTGATCACGGGGTCCTTTTTTGGCTATCTGTCGCAGAGCCATCCGGCGTGGCCTGCCCGGACAACGTGGTCGGCAGCCATCGTCGTGAGTCTGCTGTTTTTCGTCTCCATCGTCCTGCACGAAATGGCTCATGCCCTCGTGGCCAAAGCCCACGGCATGCGCATTCGGACGATTACACTCTTTGCCCTGGGCGGCGTCGCGCACATCGAAAAGCAGGCCGCCACGCCCGCCGCAGAGTTTTGGATGGGACTGGCCGGTCCGGTGATGAGCGCGGCGGTCGGTCTGATATGTGGATGGCTCGGCACGTGGTTGAACACGAGCTTGAGCGTCACGGAACTCAATCCGCCCGCCGCCGTCCTGCTGTCTCTGAGTTCCTTGAATTTCATGCTGGCCATGTTCAACCTCATCCCCGGATTTCCTCTGGATGGCGGACGAATTCTTCGAGCCATCGTATGGTGGATCGGCGGAGACGAAAATCGGGCCACCCGAATCTCTTCTCGGGCCGGACAAGGAGTGGCGGTCGCACTCTTCGGCTTGGGATTATGGGAATTTCTCGGAGCCGGAAGTCTGAGCGGGCTCTGGCTGGGATTGCTTGGATGGTTCTTGCTCGATGCCTCCACCGCTAGCTACATGCAAGCGGACGTTCTCACCGGTCTTCGAGACATACGCGCCGGTGATCTCATGTCTCACGACTGTATGGCGGTCCCCGCCGACATGACGCTGCAGCATTTTGCGGACGAGCATGTGCTCCGCACGGGACGGCGCTGCTACGCGGTCGAGGAGAGCGGCGGGATCATCGGGTTGATCACGCCCGCTGATCTGACGAGCGTCGAACGGGGCCGGTGGGGAACGACCGCTGTCAAGGAGGTCTCGCATCCTCTGCATCAACTTCAGTCGGTTTCTCCGGCGACCCCTGTTGTTGAGGCGTTGCAGACCATGGGACGGGAGGATGTGAACCAGCTGCCGGTCATACGGGCGGGACGGGTCGAGGGCATGTTGTCACGCGGGCATATTGTGAGGGCGCTGCAAACTCGAAGCGAACTCAGCATGTGAGGACGGATCAGGGAGGTCAGAATCATGAGTACACGAGCAGCTCTCTTCGCGATCGTCATTCTGACGGCTGCCGGCTGTGGCGGAGGCGCGCAATTCCAAGACGCTGGAACGGCTTCACCGCAGCAGGAAGCGGCGTATCAGAGCAAAGAGTATCGCATGCAGGCCAACTCATTGAGGGAAATGGCAGACCGGCGGCAACTCGAAGCCGACCTCTTGGCAAGGGAAGCCGGTCCGGATGATCCCAGTGTCGAAAAGAAACGCCGATTGGCCGAGGAACTGCGTGCGGCGGCGGCAGACGCGGAGAACAAAGCGCACGCGCTCAGCCGCAATGTGCCCCATGGGATGGTCCAATAGAGGAGGTTCGAATCTCCTTCAACGCAACCTCGGATTTGAGATGTGAAATACCGCAAGGAAAGGGAGAGGTTTATGTCGACGACGATGGTTCACGATCCGGCGAAAGCGAAGGAATTTTTTGAAGCAAAAATGGCATTTACCACGGGACCCGTTGAATTAGAGCGGATGATGAAGGAGGGCGCCGTCAATGTGGTCGACGTCCGTGCGGCCGATGATTATGCCAAAGGACATATTCCTGGGGCCGTCAATCTTCCGAAAGAGCGATGGTCGAGTCTTCAGGGCTTGCGCAAGGATAAGACGAACGTGCTGTACTGCTATTCGATCGTCTGTCATCTTGCAGCGGCGGCTGCAGTTGAATTCGCCGCTCGAGGATTTCCTGTTATGGAATTGGACGGCGGGTGGCGTTGGTGGAAGGAAGACGGCTTCGATGTTGAAACGTGAACACTGAGAGAACCATCTTGGGGTTCGCACGAAAGTTCCGAGTATTGGATCCGCAACCGGAAGTTGCGATGTGGAAATGAAGCCGGTTGGATGATTCCATTCCGTATGCCGTCAAGAGCTTCTTCCACTGATCGTGAAAGCCCGTAACGGCTCAGGCTTAAGAGCTCCATCCTCACTCGAACGTCCTAGGGCTCACGGACCTCAATAATCAAGACTCGGCCCGGAATCTCCGGTGTCCGATTTCCTTGCCGTTGAGATCTCAAGAGAGGTTGCTATGTCCCGTTGGAGGGGCTCGCACTCCCGGTGCCGGAATCTGAAATCTCCATTTCCACTAGTATCCGAGACCTGAACGTGAGCGGCTATCCACCCATTCATGACTATGCGCTGATTGGCGACTGTCGGGCAGGCGCGCTTGTCTCCAGCAAAGGGTCGATTGATTGGCTTTGCCTTCCGCGGTTCGACAGTCCCTCCTTCTTTAACAGGCTCCTGGACTGGGAGCATGGCGGGTACTGCGCCGTTCAACCGACGTCCATCTTCCGGACCCGTCGCTTTTACCACCCCAACACGGCGGTGCTCACGACCGAGTTCGAAACCGACGAGGGCCGCGCGCAGCTGACGGACCTCATGCCGGTGGCCGCCGACGGCGGCGAGAGCGCAACCTTGTTTCCATTGCGGCAAGTGTTGCGTCACATTCAAGGGCTGGAAGGCAAGATCGAGTTCTCCGTGACGATCAAACCGCGTCCGGATGACGGCCGTACGATCCCTTCTTTCGAGACCAGGGGGAGGGTGGGATACTGCGCCGATTTCGGCAGTTCGGTTCTGCTCGTGGCCGTAGACTGCCATCTGGACGTGGGATACGGCTCATTGGATGGGCGCGTCCTGGTCGGACGCGGCGACACCCTGTCGCTCTGGATGACGTACGCAGAAGAAGCCCCAGCGGTCTATCCGCGACTATCCGAAGCAGCGGCTGCGATCGCGGAAACGCGCTCCTATTGGACGGGATGGTCGGAGAGTTGCCGTTACTCAGGTCCCTTCAAGGACCAGGCTCTGCGAAGCGCGATCACGCTGAAGCTGTTGAGCTATGCTCCGTCCGGCGCAATTGTGGCGGCCCCGACGACGTCTTTGCCGGAACGAATCGGCGGAGATTTGAACTGGGATTATCGGTATTGCTGGCTACGAGACGCCTCATTTACCGCTCATGCGTTTTTCCGGCTTGGCTTTCACGCCGAAGCCCTCGCGTTTACTCAATGGATTACGCATGCAACCACACTCACGTATCCCGAATTACAAGTGATGTATACGCTGCATGGAGAAGCATCCATACCGGAACGCTCTTCGCCCTGGTTGGAGGGCTATCGGCGATCACGGCCAGTCCGGCAAGGCAATGCGGCCTCCGCACAGGTGCAGTTAGATGTGTATGGCGAAGTGCTGGATACGTTGGCGCTGTATGTCGAGGCCGGATATCCGGTCGATCGGGCCACCAGGCGTTGGATCGTCGATATGGCTGATTTTCTGTGCCTCTCATGGCCGTACCCGGATCATGGCATTTGGGAAGTGCGCGGCGATCCGCGCCACTATGTCCATTCGAAAGTCATGTGCTGGGCTGCGCTCGACCGTGCAGAGCGCCTCGCCAGGAAGCTGGGGTTGCGCGCGTCGTCGGACAGTTGGATTCAGGCACGTGACGCACTGGGGCGAACAATCCTGAGGACCGGCTATTCCATGATCCGACGCAGTTTCGTGCAAGTGCTGGGGGGCACACGCTTGGATGCGGCCGCGCTCACCTTTGGGCTCACGGGTTTCATCGATGGGCGCGATCCGTTGATGACGTCAACGATCGCAGCTATTCAGCGATGGCTCACGCGCGGACCGTTGGTATACCGTTATGTCGCTGAACAAGGCACCGGGCGCGAAGAAGGGGCGTTTCTGCCTTGCAGCTTCTGGCTGGTTGAAGCGTTGGCGCTCGCAGGTCGAACCGCTGAGGCGGAAGACATGCTCGTCCGTTTGAACAATCACGCCAACGACCTTGGGTTGTTCCCGGAGGAAATCCGGCACCGCGACGGAGCCTTTCTCGGCAATTTTCCTCTTGCCTTGACACATGTCACCCATCTCGGTTCGCTCTTACGTTTGGCCGACAAAGCTCCATAGGACGTCCTCGGAGGGTCCTCGTAGATTCCGCCGAAGAAGAGTGATACCTACAAGCTATAGGTGATAAAAGGCGCCAAGCACGGTTCCGTAGGCAATGTGGGCGATGAGTACTGCGAGGGGAGTGCGGTAGCCGTAGTTGAGCGCCATGAAACCGGGGGGCTCCAACATCCGCGTCGGTGCCGGGCCGGTGAAGTCAGAGGCCATCCGAGGGTGCAGACCGGGAAGCGAGGGAAGGACGGCCACCAGAATAAAGGCCGTGTGCGCCACGCCCATGAGAGCTCCCAACCACCACGTGGCCATCCCCAGTGCATGGAAGAAGAGCACATAGATCAGGGCAATCCACCAGCCGTTGAGGAAGTGAATCACGAACCCAATGACCTTCGCGCGATCGCGATCGGGCGTGACCATCGTTCCAAGGACGAGGGCGATGTCCATTCGTGTGAGATGCAACGCATGCCCGGCCCTAAGGAGGGTGGTCAACAAGCCGGTCGCCAACAGACCCCACAGCAACGTCTCGCCGATATGCATGAATCGTTCTCACCCTGCCCACCAGCAGAGTCCAATCCATCATCAGTCGTCACCGGTACCGCCGGGCCTGCGGACTGAACTCCCGAGCTCGAGCCACAGGGCGGGCGGCCGGGTTCACGCTAGGCGGCTTTCTTACGCCGAGAGCCTGATGATTTCTTGCCGCCTTCGTATTTCTGCATGAGCTTTTCTTTGCGTTTGGCGACGTCCTGGAATATAGAGTCGGACTCAAACCCCCCTTCCTGCGCCTGGGGGAACATTTCCCCTTCCTCCTCCTCTATATGGTGACCGACGAGTTCACCCAGCACTTTGAATTTCGTCGCGAACTCCTCGTCTCCGGCATTCATCTTGTGCAGTTCCTTGATGAGAAGTTTGGCGACGTGGTGCTCTTCCTTTGCCTCGTTGACCAGCTCCTCTTCTTCGACGACTTCCGCAATGGCGGGATACACCAGTTCATCCTCCAACGCGGCATGGACTTCGAGTGCCATGAGCGCTTCTTCGGCGATCGAGGCGCGGGTACGCTTATCGGCGTCCTCAAACTTCGTGAATAGATCCTGCACATGGCGGTGGTCGGTTTTCAGCATCTCGAAGACGTCGCCAGACGTCCCGGCCTCCTCGTCCATGTCACGCTCTTCCATCTCGCCGTTTCTTGATTTCGATTCCCGCATGATACCTCCTTATATTTCTTCGCGGTCTTCCCGGCGCACAATGTTTTCGAACAGCTCGAATTGTTCCTGACACGCCACGCATCGCCTGGCAAACGGGAGGGCGCGCAGCCGCGCCGGCGAGATCGGCGTTTCGCAATCTTCGCAAATCCCATAGGTCCCCTCGTCAAGCCTGCGAAGGGCTTCGTCCAACTGTATCCGCTCTTGGGTACGGGCTTCGAGCAGCGCGATTTGCTGCGCTCCCGTCGCGTCGCGCAACGACATGTCTTCCACGTCCAGCACCGAGTTGTCGCGAAAGTGGGTGTGGTTGTCCCGATGCTGGGCGATCAAATGATCGATTTCACGCTGGAGCGTCGAACGACGCCCGATGAGTAGCGTACGCAGCACCTCGGGCCGCCTCTCATTGGTCTGATTATCCATGAATGACTCCTCGTGAATGGTGATGACCGACGTTGTGCAAAAGAAGGGCCAGTCGTCATCGCGCGTCTCACTGCTCTGTTCCCAGGATTTTTGTGTGACCGAGGATCGTGAGGCGGTTCTCGTGAGATGAAGTGTCTCTATGGCGGACAAGTCGTCAGACGTCCCTCCCCGGCGATGGGACCGAGGAAGGTTTCCAGATAAGGCGATAGCCGGCGAGAAGGGCGACGGCGCCGACGACCGCCATCAGGAACCCGACGGGGTCGCCTTCGCGATACCAGCCGACCGTTCTTCCCAAGATGCCGCCGAGGAACCCGCCTGCGATGCCGAGCAGCGTTGTCAGTATGAATCCGCCAGGGTCGCGTCCCGGCATGAGCAGCTTGGCGACCAGTCCGACGAGAAATCCGAAGACCATCCATCCGATCATGAATGAATTCCTCCTCGCATGCGGGGGAAGGCAGAGGAGATATACTCCTCTGCCTCTGCCGTCTTTCGTCGTGTATCCGAGCCGTCGGGGCGGTCATGAAATCGAGAGTGGGCGACTCTCAGGCTCAATGACGAGCGATCCGAAACGGGGGCGCGCCCGGAT
>WUUC01159472.1_pt1 | contig 12828 bp, 7 predicted proteins | sample 6278441 | NCBI WGS metagenome assembly WUUC01 (sample SAMN13675441, study PRJNA597444) | soil metagenome | isolation source: soil | place: USA: Washington | collected 2017-10 | reverse complement strand
GAGGACGATAAGCATGCGAACGCTCGCGAGTAGTGAATCACCCGGAATGGTACCGAAACATGCATGATATTGGAATATGATTCGCTTGCTGGTAGTGTCTCAGTTTGACTGAAGCCTGTAGTCATTCCGGCGGAGGCCGGAATCCAGTCGTAACATGAGCTTACTGGATGCCGGTTTTCACCGGCATGACGACACTACACCAGATTAGGCCCTTTCTCTTCCAAACTGAGACACTATCCGCTCGCTCGCTAAAGCTTCTTTGTCCCGCGAGTGGCGCTCACGACGATTTCAGACGCCCCCCAGTCTTTTCTGCTCGGGAACCGTTTTTTTCTTTCGTAGAACTTTTGTTTCGCAGCCGCGGTAAGACCATCGCGATTCTCGTCCCGCGTTTCGGGCGCGAACGGACGATGAGGCCGCCCCCGAGCGCTTCCAAGCGTTCGCGAATCGCAAAAAGCCCGAATCCGGCATCGGGTTTTTCCGTCACTTGCGCCGGGTCGAAACCCGCTCCCTTGTCTTCGACGCGGAGAATCATGTAACGTCTGCAAGCTCCCCAACGCAGCCTTGCCTGCTTCGCTTTCGTATGTTTGAAGATATTGAGCAGGAGCTCACGCGCCGACTGGTAGAGCACGACTTTTTGCTCGTCCGAAAGTGCAATCTCGGTCGGATCAGCCGACACTTTGACCTTCAACCCGTATTGATCCTTCGCGAATCCCGAGAGCCAGTCGAGCGTCGCGATGAAGTTCGGGTGGTACAACGCGGGCGGAGCAATTTCAGCCGCCAGCGAGCGGGCCGATTTGACGCCCTCGTCGAGCAGCTCGAACACGCCCTTGTAGTCCTTGCTCTTGCTTGCATGTGCCTGAAGCTTGTACTTGGCGGCGATGATCACCTGCTGCAGGTGATCGTGCAGCACTTGTGCGATCCGCTGGCGTTCCTGCGCCTCGGCCTGCGTCAATTGCACAGCAAGACTTCGCAATTGCCTCGAACGTTGCTCGATCAAGGCCGTACGCGCGGCGACTTGTTGTTCGAGCCGCGCGTTGGCTGCGGCCAGCTCTTCGGTGGCTTTCAGTAGTCCCTGCTCGGCGGCTTTGCGCTGCGTGATATCGGTAAAAAGGATTGCGATCTTTCGGCCACCGTGGTCGCCAATACTCGAAGCATAGACATCGAACCAGCGGTTCATGGCTTCCGAAAAGTGCTCGAATCGACTCGCTTCCTGCGCCGAAGCGACTTTGCCGTAGGTTTCAAACCACCATTGTTCGAGCTGAGGAACGACCTGCCGCGCCGTCTTGCCGACGACATCCTTCAGCCCCATGTACTTCTCAAAGACCGGATTCGCTTCCAGGAAACGGTAATCGACCGGCTTGCCGTTTTCGTCGAAGATTACTTCACATAGGCAGAAGCCTTCATCGATCGATTCAAACAAAGTGCGATACCGTTCTTCCCTTTGGCGCAGCGCTTGTTCGGCCCGCTTTCTCGCGCTTATGTCGATAACGTATTCGACGCCTTCCTCTTCGTTCAGACGCGTCGCCGTGAACAACGCCCACCAGCGCGAGCCGTCCTTTCGGATGTATTCCTTTTCATAGGGATGGATGCGGCCCCGTTTTACGAATTCTTCGACCGCCCGCCGCGACTGCGGCATCCATTCCGCCGGCGTCATCGCGTCCCATCGTAGCCTTCCGCCTTCCGCGTCTTCGCGGCTGTAGCCGCTCATCCTCAAAAAAGCATCGTTGGAATACGTGATACTCCCGTCGACTTTGAAAAAGATGACGCCGACGGTCTCAATTTCGATCGCCCGGCGCAACTTCTCTTTCGATTCGCTCAACGCTTCCTGCGCGAGCTTGCGTTCGGTGATATCGAGCGTAACCGCTAGTGCCGCATGCGGCTCGCCTTCGCTGTCCCGGACCACCGTGACGTTGTTGTTGACCCAGACGGTCGAGCGGTCCTTGCGAACGTAGCGTTTCTCGATTTCGAACGGTTCGCCATGGCTCGCCATTCGCTCGAACAATTTCAGATTGCGGGCGAGATCTTCGGGGTGGGTGATGTCCTGCATTCGCATGCGAAGCAGCTCTTCTTGCGGGTAGCCCGTGATTTCGCAATAGCGCTGATTGACGAAAGTGAAGTTTCCCTCGAGGTCGGTTTCGGCGACGCCCGCACTCGCCTGAGTAACGATCGCACGGAAGCGCTCTTCCGATCCGCGCAACGCTTCTTCCGATTCCTTGCGCTGCGTAACATCGAGGAAGGTTGCGACCACGCCATTAATCCGCTTCTCATGCGTGCGGTACGGCAGCAGCCGCATGAGATGCCATGTGCCCTCCCGCGTGCTTACTTCGCGCTCGAACGGCTGCAAGGTATCGAGCACTTGAGTGGCTTCATCGAGGAATTTCTGACCGGCGCCGAACTTAGTCGTTATGTCCGCGAGCTGACGTCCGCGATCTGCAGGAATGAGGTTGAAGACATCGCGCGCGCGGGGAGTGAAAAACTTGATTCGGAGCGCCGAGTCGAGAAAGATGGTGCCGATGTCGGTCGAGTTGATGAGGTTCTGAAGATCGTCGTTGGCATGCGAAAGCTCGTCGATTTTGACTTTCAGCTCCTGGTTAACCGTTGTCAATTCCTCGTTCACCGACTGCAGCTCTTCACGCGACGTCTCCATTTCCTCGGTCGCTGACTGCAGTTCCTCGTTTGCTGCCTGTAGCTCTTCGTTGGACGCGCGAAGCTCCTCGTTCTGCAACTCGTATTGCTCGGCATTGTCGTGAAGCTGCGCCTTTAAACGCGTCAGCTCGTCCTCGAGCTGGCCCGCAATCGGCTCGGCAAGGACGACTTTGTCCGCACTGCCGTCGTCGCGGGATTCTTTTAGCAGCACGAGCACGAAGCCCCGTGCGCTATCGCCATCGCGCAGCACGGGTCGAATAATCAGGTCAAGCGCGCCATCGTCGGCAAGCTTGACGTTGCGCGCTTCAACACAAGTGCGACTCTGCGCCGCCTGGTAGAGCGCCCCCCGCAATTCTATTCGCAGCTCAGATGCGATGACTTTGAGCAGATTGTGCGACGGCTCGCCGCCCGGGAGTTGCATGTAGCGCGCCGCACTTTCGGTCATATGGACAATGTCGAAGTTTTCGTCGACGACGACCGAGGGCGGCGCATATTGCTCGAGCAGCCGCAGATGAAGGTCGGCGTAAGACAAGCGCTGCGCTCTACGCTCCTTACCGTCAGGCGGTGTGCGAGTGACACGCCCTTGCGAAGATATACTCGGCACATTCAACGATGGACGGAATTCACGCGCTCGCGCCTGGTAGATGCGATGCTCCTTATCGAACGCGGCAAAAGCATCGCCCGCGCTATCCGGGGATTCTGAGGTTCCTGAAAACAGAAAGCCGCCCGACCGCAGCGCAAAACTCAGCGTGTTCAGCACGCGCTCCTGACCGGGACGGTTGAGATAGATCAGGAGGTTGCGGCAGCAGGCGAGATCGAGTCTGGAAAACGGAGGATCCTTGATAACGTCATGCACGGCAAAGAGCACCTTTTCCCGCAGCTCCTTGCGGATGCGGTAGCCGTCTGTCTCTTTTTTGAAGAACCGCTGCAGCCGTTCCGGAGAAATATCGGCGCACGCGGTGTCGGTGTAAAAGCCGTCTCGCGCATACGCAATCGCATCGCGGTCGATGTCGGTAGCAAAGATCTGTACCAGCGGCGCCTTGGTCACGTCCGGCATCGCTTCGGCAAGCAGCATCGCGACCGAATACGCCTCCTCACCGGTCGCACAGCCTGCGACCCACACGCGAAGCATGTCGTCCGCACCCTTTTCCTGGAACAGCCGGGGGATGACTTTGGTCTTCAACGCGTCGAACGCCTCTTTGTCCCGGAAAAAGTTGGTAACCGAAATGAGCAGATCACGCAGGAGGATGTTCGCCTCATCGACCCGCTCGTGCATATATTTCGCGTAATCCGAAAGCTTCGTCACCTCGCAGATTGCCATGCGGCGCGCGATGCGCCGCGCGACAGTCGAGTTCTTGTAATGCGAGAAGTCATGACCCGTGTGGCGGCGAAGCAGAGTCAACACTTCGCGCAGCCCGCGCTCGTCCTCTTCGCGCCGCTCATCACCTCGCGGGGAGATCCCCACTTCCACGAGACGCTCCCGGTAGATCGCGATCTTGCCCGGCATATCACCGACCGACAGCGCCTGATCGACGTAACCAGTCGCGATCGCATTCTTCGGCATATCGCTGAATTCGGCCTCGTCCGGATTCTGCGCGAACACGCATCCACCGCACTCCTTGATGCGTTTCAGACCGGAGGAGCCGTTGGCACCAGTGCCCGATAGAATGACTGCCACCGACGACGGACCTTTGGCGCTGGCGAGTGTACGAAAGAACACGTCGACCGGAGCGCGCCGCTCTTCGATGCTGTTGATCTCGGAGACGATAAGCTCGTTGCCAACGATCGAGAGGCTCTGGTTCGGCGAAATGACGTACACGCAGTTCGGCCTGAGCTCGCTCCTGCGCTCGACGCGAGATACGCGCATTCCGGTCGAGCTTTGTAACACCTCGGCGAGATTGCTCTCATGTTCGGGTGACATATGCAGGATGACGACGTACGCGACATCCGTTGCCTGATCGGTATTCCGGAAAAATTCCCTGAGCGCTTTGATGCCGCCTGCGGACGCGCCTATTCCTACGATCATCAGCTCATAGGGCTTGGGCTTACGGTAGACGTCGTTCATCTGAACTTAAGGCGCGCGCCGCGTGTCTGTTCGGGGAAGAGAAGCTGGTTTAAAACTGCGACACAACGCCAGTATAAGCCCTGGCAAAAACAAAAATGGCAAAAAAAGATATCGTCGTTATCGGCACTTCCTCGGGCGGGATCGAGGCGCTCAAGTCGCTGGTGTCGCAACTGCCGGCAGAACTGGAAGCTGCGATATTTGTCGTCCTTCATACGAGCGCGGACGCTCCCGGTCTTCTCCCCCTTATCCTGGAACGAGCAGGCACGCTTCCAGCCGTCAATGCGCGCGACGGCGAGCCCATCAAGACAGGATGTATTTATGTTGCGCCGCCCGACCGTCATCTGTTAATCGAACGCGGCCACGTGCGAGTGACCCGCGGCCCCAAAGAAAACCGATTCCGGCCCGCGATCGACCCTTTGTTCCGTTCGGCGGCCTACATCTATGGTCCGCGAGTGATCGGAGTGGTATTGACCGGAAACCTGGACGACGGCACCGCGGGATTGTGGGCGATCAAGCACCGCGGCGGAACCGCGATCGTGCAGGATCCGTACGAGGCGCTTTTCCGCTCGATGCCCCAAAGCGCGCTCGCCAACGTCGAAGTCGATCACTGCGTACCGATCGTCAAGATGGCGCCGCTGATATCCGAATTGAGCCGCACTGAAGTGAAAGAAGGAGTTGCTGTCATGGGGGAGGAAATGAAGATCGAAGTCAATATCGCAGCCGAGGAAGAAGCGATCGCAGCCGGAGTGCAAAAGTTGGGGCAGCCGTCGTCGTTCGCTTGCCCGGAATGTCACGGCGTACTGCTCAAGCTGGACGAGCGCGGCCATCCCCGCTTCCGCTGCCATACGGGACATGCATACTCGATGGACAGCTTGCTCGCCGAATCGAGCGAAGTCGCTGAAGACACCCTATGGAGCGCGATCCGCACGCTGGAGGAGGGCGTACTCTTGATGCGCGAAGCTGCGCAGCAGCTTCGGGAGCAGGGGCGCGAAGAAGAAGCTAGCGGGATGCTGCAACGAGCGGAAGAGACGCGCCGCCGCGCAGAAAGCGTTCGCCAGGCGGTCTCGGAACGGGACGTGCGGGTGCCCGCGGTCGCCGGGGTTCGTTCTTGAAACTGGAATAGGCACCCGCGGACCGGCCACGCTGTCCGTTGATACATCTGGCGGCTTTGCTTACATGCCGCACTTCTACCTGTTCGTCCCGAATCGACGCTGCACTCGCCTCTTCCCGGGCTGGTCTAGAAGCCGTCATTCCGCGGCAGCTCGAATCCACGAGGGTGGTGGATACCGGCTTTCGCCAGTACGGCGGCTTTCTGGATGCGGGGTCGAGCCCGGCATGACGAGAAGTGCCAGCCGTCATTCCGGCGCAGCTGGAATCCATAAAGAGGTGGGATACCGGTTTCGCCGGTACGGCGGCTTTCTGGATGCCGGGTCGAGCCCGGCATGACGAGAAGTGCCAGCCGTCATTCCGGCGAGAGCCGGAATCCCAGAGGTACAGGATTTTCGAGACATGACGAGAGCGACCATCGCATCTGCGAGAGTTAACGCCATGAAAACAATTGTTGTCCTCGCCGGATTACTTTGCGGCTGCGTGTATGACATCGCTCCCCGACGAGTTGACCACCCGAACGCAGACACTGCGTCGGCACCGCTGCCGAAACTCTCCCGTTCGCTCGCGACCGACGATCCGGCGATCGGAATTGAGGCAGCAGCTCTCGAGTTCGATCGAGGCTCTGCGGATCACCGCGCAATGCAGGTGCGTGATGAATCCGCGGACGCGATGCGAAAACATCATGCCTCTCGCGGTCATCATCACTGGCAAGTGCCGGATGAAGCGGAGTCGCGCCAAAACCCTGTTCCCGCAGACTCTGCGTCGATTGCTCGCGGAAAAGCACTATTTGAAAAAAACTGTGCGAGCTGTCACGGAGCGCAGGGACGCGGCGACGGCCCGGCGGGCCGGCGCGCTCGATCGCAAGCCGCACGATCTCGTCATGGCGGGACATCATCATTCGGCGGGAAACCTTGCGTGGAAAATCGCCAACGGTCGCGGACAGATGCCGGCCTGGAAAGGCGTGCTGAGCGAAAACGAGATCTGGGACCTCGTTAATTTCACGCAGAGCCTGGGCGGCGGCGCTGATCATCACAAGCATCATCACCACCACCATTCGAAGGAGAAGCCCGACGACAAGCAACGAAAACATGAAGAGTAACGTGTCCTGTCGCGCGGGCGCTCCCTCTCCCCTTGCGGGGAGCGGGAAGGGTGAGGGGTCAAGCGCCACCCTCATCCGGGAGAAGGGACCGCGAGTCTATATATCCTGGAATGCTTCAGCGTCGTCGGTGTGCTCGCAGCCTTGTATGCTCTACACGACGAAAGAGATTTTGAAATCGCGAGGCGCGACATGCTTCGGGATGGATTGGAGAAATGAAATTCGAAACTGTTTCAGCGACTGACGCAAAGAGCGAGCCGCACAGCCGCCACGCGCCTCAGTTGAAAGATCCGGTGTGCGGAATGTCGGTAACGCCGCAATCGAAATTCCGTCATGAGCACCGGGGAAGCGTCTATTACTTTTGCAACCCGCGTTGCCAGGAAAAATTTGCTGCTTCGCCTGAAAAATATCTTCGCGAAACCGAACTCGAAACTTCGCTTCCCGCTCCCGAAGGAGCAACGTACACCTGCCCGATGCATCCCGAGATCCGGCAGGACAAACCCGGCAATTGTCCCAAGTGCGGGATGGCGCTCGAACCGGAAATGCCGGCTCTCGAGGAAGCGGATAATCCCGAGCTCGTCGATTTTCGCCGCCGCTTCTGGTGGACGCTGCCGCTGACGATCGCGGTTGTCGCACTCGCAATGTCGTCGCATTCGCTCGGTTGGTTTGCCGGGCCGACGCAGAACTGGGTCGAGCTTGCGCTCACCGCGCCCGTCGTCCTTTGGGCGGGATGGCCTTTGCTGGTGCGCGGCGCGCAATCGATCGTCAACCGCAGTCCGAATATGTGGACGCTGATCGCACTCGGCACTTCGGCTGCGTTTATCTACAGCGTCATTGCAACCTTCGCGCCGCAAGTTTTTCCCGCGTCGTTCATCGAGCACGGCCGCGTCGGAGTTTACTTCGAAGCTGCAGCGGCAATCATTTCGCTGACTTTGCTCGGGCAGATCCTCGAGCTCAGAGCGCGATCGCAGACTTCATCGGCGATCAGATCATTATTGCGACTTGCTCCCAAGACCGCGCGCCGCATCAACCGCGACGGGACCGAGGAAGATATCCCGCTGACGCACGTGCATGTCGGCGATCTTTTGCGCGTGCGGCCCGGAGAGAACGTACCGGTCGACGGCGTGGTCACCGAAGGCTCGAGCGCGGTGGATGAGTCGATGCTGACCGGCGAGCCGATTCCGGTGACTAAAAAGCCCGGCGACAAAGTGATTGGAGCAACGCTGAATACGAGCGGCAGCCTGATCATCCGCAGCGAGAAAGTCGGCTCGCAAACGGTGCTCGCACAGATCGTTCAGATGGTCGCGCAGGCGCAGCGCACGAAAGCGCCGCTGCAGCGTCTTGCCGACAGGGTCGCGGGGCGCTTCGTCGTCGGCGTAGTCGGCATCGCGCTGCTTACTTTTTTCGCATGGGGATTTTTCGGCCCCGAGCCGAGCTGGATCTACGGCCTCATCAACGCGGTGGCAGTGCTCATCATCGCGTGCCCGTGCGCGCTGGGTCTTGCAACCCCGATGTCGATCATGGTCGCAATGGGTCGAGGAGCGAGCGAAGGTGTGCTCTTCCGCGATGCTTCGGCAATCGAAAACATGCGCAAGGTCGATACGATCATCGTCGATAAAACCGGAACGCTGACCGAGGGCAAACCCCGATTCCAGCGGGTAAACGCTGCCGCGGGATACAGCGAGGACGAAGTGCTGCGTCTTGCCGCGAGCCTCGATCAGGGAAGCGAGCATCCGATCGCCGCGGCGATCGTCGAAGCGGCGCGCGCACGTGGGCTCAAGTTCGCGAAGGTGGATGGTTTCGAATCGGCAACCGGAATCGGCGTGCGAGGAACCGTCGGAACTAAACGTCTGGCGCTTGGCAACCCGGCGATGATGCAAGACGAAGGCGTATCAGTCTCGCCGCTCGAGCAAGACGCGGACACTTTGCGTGCGCAAGGCGCAAGCGTTATTCATCTTGCGGTCGACGGCAAGCTTGCGGGTGTGCTGGCCGTCGCAGACCCCGTGAAAAAGAGCACCGCTGAAGCGCTCGTCGCGCTGAAAGCGACCGGAATGCGGGTCGTGATGGCGACAGGCGACGGAATTGCCACCGCACGATCGGTCGGAAAGCAACTTGGAATCAGCGAAATTCATGGCGAGATCAAACCCGCCGGCAAGCTGGACCTGGTCGCGAAACTGCAAAGCAACGGCGGCGTGGTGGCTATGGCGGGCGATGGAATCAACGACGCGCCCGCGCTCGCTAAAGCCGATGTCGGGATAGCAATGGGAACCGGCACCGACGTCGCGATGAGTAGCGCTCAAGTGACCTTGGTGAAAGGCGATCTAAGAGGGATAGCGAAAGCTCGATCGCTTTCTCTCGCGACCGTGCGCAACATGCGGCAAAACCTGGCCTTTGCGTTCGTCTACAACGCACTCGGTGTGCCGCTTGCGGCGGGTGTCTTGTACCCACTTACCGGGTTGCTGTTGTCGCCAATGATCGCCGCGCTTGCGATGAGTCTGAGCTCGGCTTCCGTCATCACAAATGCGCTGCGCCTCAGGCGCGCGAAATTGTAAGCGCGATCGACCGGCCAAGAGTCGCGAGTCGAGACAAATTTCCGAAGACGTCATTCTGAGAACGAAGTTCGAAGAATCCGCTGTTGCGAAAAGCAGATCCTTCGCTAAGCTCAGGATGACAGCTTGTCAGTCATCTGAGAACGAAAGTCCCGAAGAATCTGCTGTTCAACTGTTGCAAGCACACCTTCATTGAAGCTCAGGATGACGCCGCGTCAATGCGGCGTCTGTCGTTTCATATCCCGCGCCCGCGGCGAACCGCAATGCTAGAATCACGCGCTCGCTGAAGCGGCGGCGGCAATTTCGCGTGCGCGCGAAATCGCGCGACATAAAAATGGGGAGGCAGCTTCAAGATGCTCGGAGAATTCGCGGCTGAAATCTGGCCTTATATCCTGGTTGGTTTTGCTGCTCAGCTGATCGACGGCGCGTTGGGAATGGCGTACGGGCTCACTGCTTCGTCGCTCTTGTTGAGCTTCGGAGTTCCGCCCGCAGTCGCGAGCGCAACCGTACACGCTGCGGAGTGTTTCACTACTGGCGCGTCTGGCCTTTCGCATCACTATTTCGGGAACATCGACGGCCGGCTGTTGCGCACGCTCATCATCCCGGGAGTGCTTGGCGCGATTTGCGGCGCGTACATCCTCGCGTCTTTTCCCGGCGAGGCGATCAAACCGTATGTCGCGGGTTATCTGCTGCTGATGGGCGCGGTTGTCGCGATCAAGTCGTTTCGCGAGTTCCCGCCACGGACGATCACCAGACATCTGCTGCCGCTCGGATTCGGTGGAGCGTTCATCGATGCCGCAGGCGGCGGCGGTTGGGGGCCGATCGTATCGTCGACGCTGATCGCGCGCGGAAATGACGTAAGAATGACGATTGGCAGCGTCAACGCCGCCGAATTCTTCGTGACGCTTGCGGCGTCGATCACTTTCATCATCGCGCTTGGATTTTTGCACTGGCAGATCATCCTTGGGCTTGCGATTGGCGGCGTGATCGCTGCCCCCTTGGGCGCCTATGCATGCCGCAAAGTGCCGCTGCGTCCGCTCATGTTTGTGGTGGGCCTGCTCATCATCGGCTTGAGCATCCGCACGCTGATCAAGTCTTTCTGATCGCAAAGGTCACGTAGGAATCAGACGTTTCCCTGCTGCTCACCCGCCCAGGGTTCGGTCCTGCTCTCTAAACCACTGCAGGTGCTGAGATGCGCCAGCTCGAAATCGGGGCAATAGTCGTCGACCACGTGAAAGGTCCACGTAATCCGATGCACCGGTAAAAATCCGCTCAATCGCCGACCGCCTCGCCAGCGCACGATGAGCGGCGGATGCGGATTTTCAGGTATTTCGCGCAAAGTTGAAATTTAGCTTGACCGGCGCCGGACGCGGAACTTAGACTAGACCGTCCAGTCTACTTCATCGTCCAGTCTACTTTATCGGAATGAGCGCCAACGAAAACATAGCGACGAGCGACAAATGTCTCGCAGCCGCGTTCGAGGTGTTTCTCGAAGACGGTTACCGCGCAAGCATGGACAAGATCGCGATGCGCGCAGGAGTCGCAAAACAGACGCTGTACAACAACTTTCCCAACAAGGAGAGTCTGTTCGCTAACGTCATCCGCTACGCGACGCGCAGCGTTCCGCTGCCGCAATACGAGCCGGGAGAAGACCCTCGCGGACCGCTGTTGAAGTTCGCGACCGCATTCCGGCGTCTGATACTGAGCCGCGAAGGACTGGAGCTGCACCGGATCGTCATCTCTGAAGCACCGCGATTTCCGGAGCTTACCAAGGCGTTCCACAAAAATGGGCCGGAGAAAGTGCATAGCTCGCTCGTCGCGTTCTTGAGCGAAGCGATGGATAAGGGACACTTGCGCAAAGACGATCCCGATTTCGCCGCTGACGTGCTGTGCAACCTCATGATGATCGATCGCGCGCGGCGGCTGTGCGGCTGCAGCTCGCCTTCCGGGCAATACGACAGCGCTGAGAAGAACGAACGCATCGTCGATTGCTTTCTGCGCGCGTACGCGCCCGCGAAAAAGAGGAACGGATCGTGAAAAACAAAACAGCTCGTACCTTCGGCATGCGGCTTCTCGCGTTGTCGGGCATTTTCGCTGCGCTCGTCGTCGCAGGGTGCGAGGGTGCCGCAAATACCCAGCAGCAGTCGGCGCCTCCTCCGCCGGAAGTCGAAGTCGTGCCGGTCGCTCGCGATTCATTGACGCTGACGCAGGACCTGCCCGGAAGGCTCGCTGCGACCCGCACCGCACAGGTGCGAGCGCGGGTGGAGGGCATCGTGCAGAAGCGGCTCTTCAAGGAAGGCACCGACGTCAAGGAAGGACAGGTGCTGTTTCAGATCGATCCGAAGCCGATGCAGGCGAACGTGAGCGAGCAGAGAGCGGCAGTCGCGCGAGCTCAGGCGGAGTTGGCGCAGGCGAACCAGACGGTCGAGCGCTACCGCCCGCTCGTCGAGGACAACGCGATCAGCAAGCTCGAATACGACGTCGCGCTTGCGCAACAGAAGCAGGCGCACGCGAGCGTCGATGCCGCGCAAGCGGTGTTAGCGCGATCGCGGCTGGACCTCGGCTACACGACGGTCAACGCGCCAATCTCGGGGCGAATCGGCCGCGAGATCGTTACCGAAGGCGCGCTCGTCGGAAAGAACGAAGCAACGCATATGGCGACGATCGAGCAGATCGACCCGATCTACGCGAACTTCACACAGTCGTCGGCACAACTCTTCAACCTGAGACAAGCGATCGAGGCGGGTAAGCTGCAAGCCGTTGGAGATCAGGAGGCGCCGGTCACACTGATCCTCGAAGACGGTAGCGAATATCCACTCAAGGGAAAGCTGATCTTCTCCGATCTCGCGGTCGACCCGACCACCGGCGTGGTTTCGCTGCGCGCAGAATTTCCAAACCCCAAGCGCGAACTCTTGCCCGGAATGTTCGTCAAGGTTCGCATCGCACAGGCCGAGAAGCGCGACGCGCTCTCGGTGCCCATCCGCGCAGTGCAGACGACTGCTCAGGGTCAGCAGGTTTTGACTGTCGGCGCGGACAACAAGGTGGTGCCGAAGCCGATCAAGACAGCGGAAATGAAAGGCGGCGAATGGATCGTGAGCGAAGGCCTGACCGGAGAAGAGCGTGTGATCGTGAACGGATTGCAGAAAGCGCAACCGGGAGCGGTCGTTAAACCGGTCGCCGCGGCGGACAGGAAGGAAGCGCCAAAGGCAGCGCAGGCGCCATCGCAGGCAAGTGAAGGGGCAAAGTAAAGTGAACAGTAAACAGCGAACGGTGAACGGTAAACAGCGAACGGTGAACGGTGATTCCTATTCACTGTTTACCGTTAACCGATCACTCGAATCAGTTCACTGTTAACTGATCAC
>WUUC01091282.1_pt1 | contig 12828 bp, 7 predicted proteins | sample 6278441 | NCBI WGS metagenome assembly WUUC01 (sample SAMN13675441, study PRJNA597444) | soil metagenome | isolation source: soil | place: USA: Washington | collected 2017-10 | reverse complement strand
CAAACGACCGAGTTCCAGCGCAGCTATATCGATCCTTTCCCCCGTGGCGACCGCTACCGAATCCTCGTTATCGGCGACTCGCTTGCCGAGGGCCTTTGGTCGGGTCTTTACCGGGCCTTCGAGGAAGATCCGACGATAGAGGTCGTCAATCGCGCCAAGACTGGGACCGGCTTCACACGCGGCAATTACGATTGGACCACCCAACTCGACACTATCCTGAAGGAGGAAGTCGTCCAGATCGCCGTCGTGATGTTCGGCGCCAATGACAATCAAGGCATCAAGAGCGGCGAGGGGTGGCTAAAGGCCGGCAGCGAGGCTTGGGATGAAGCCTATGGCAAGAAGGTCGAGGCTCTCATCAAGAAGCTGCGCGCGCAGAAGATCGCCGTTTATTGGACGGGGCTTCCGATCATGCGCGGTGAAGCCGAAAGCGAGGACGCCGAGCTTCTCAACGACATTTACCGCGAGCGCTCCTTCATCAACAGCGCGAAGTTCATCGACACCTGGAGCGGCTTCACCGACGAATCCGGCCGCTACAGCGCGGTCGGTCCCGACATGACGGGGCAGGTGCGCCGCCTGCGCGCCGACGATGGCTTGCATTTCACCATGCGCGGCTATCTCAAGCTCGCGCATTTCGTCGAGAAGGAGATCCGCCGAGACCTAAGCCTGGCGAAGCTGGAACGCAACATCCCGCTCGCCGGGAGCGACGACGAGCAGGCCAAGGTCATGGGCCGTGCCGTCGACTCAAGAGCAAATCCCGCCCTGCCGGAATTGGCGCCTGCGCCGACGGTCGGGAGCGCCGCGCCGGCAGAAGGCGAGGAGAAGCCCGAGCAGGTTCCGACGGAGGTTGAGCAGAGCAAAGTCGGCGAGGTCGAGGTGGTTCGTCCGGTGATTCCGAACACGACGCTGGAAGCCGCCCAGAACCTCACGCCGCAAAGCGCGGGCCCCTCGGTGCCCGACAGCGAGAACGTCACCGCCGAGCTTCCGGGAGGGCTGACGGCGCTTGCCTCCATATCGGCCGTCAGTGACCCGACCGTCGCGTCCTCGAAACCGCGCCTGCCGCTCACCCAGCGGCCTTATTACCGGGTCCTGATCAAGGGTGAGCAGCTGAAGCCGAAGGCTGGACGCGCCGACGATTTCGCCTGGCCCCCGAGCTAGCCGCGCATAGTCACCCGATCGGAAGCCTTCTCCTCTGGCGAGAGGGCGATGAAACCTCACACTCCGAGTCGTCATTGAAAACAGAGGCTTACATCGATCCTGGATACAGCTTTCCAAGCTGATAGGGGTCGAACGAACCCCCATCAGTTTTCAACGTTCTGCGGGATTGCCACGCGGGAGGGGAATGACCACATACACCGGTACCCGGAGGCAGTGGCAGCGACATTATTGCCTGTCTCGGCGGTCTAAGCACGTGAAGCTCAACACGTGGTCAATCGATGTGGGGGATCAAAGTAGTCTCGGACCAAGGCAGATCAGTCCAACCCTGTGAGACGAGGGCCAGTCATGCAAGAGTCACGGAAAATGGCTGAAGAAGCGAAGCGAGCAACACAGGATGCAGCCGAGCAAGCTAAGAGGGTCGGTGAAGATTATCAAAAAGCGGCACAGAAGGGTTTTGAAGCGGCCAATCGCGCCTTCGGAGAAATGAATCGGGGCTTGCAAACCGTTGCCACCGAGATGACCAACTATACAAAGAAAACCATTGAGGATGTTTTTAGAGCATGGGAACAGCTTGCAAGCGCACGTTCACTCCCGGAGGTCATCGACGTTCAAACGCGATACGCTCAGAAGGCGGTCGAGAGCTACATGAACCAGTTCTCCAAAATGACGGAACTGTACCTTGACGTGGCCCGCAACGCGTCAAAGCCGGTTCAAGAAGCAACCAGGCAATTCCACTGATCGACCATAGCTTCGGTTCTGAAGAAAAGACCTGAGGTCAAGTCTCAGGTCTTTTTTGTCACTTCCAGCATCTATGCCGTCCACGACCCGGATTAGGCGTCGGTGTCATGTCGGGCCTCATCTAGCCTCGCAGGGTCATTGTTTTCGTCGCCGCAACCACCGCACTGATCGCCCGGGTTGGCAGCGAAGGGCTAGCGCGGCAGGTCGGTGCGGCCCATCAGGAATTTGTCGATGGCATGCGCCGCCTGGCGCCCCTCGCGGATCGCCCAGACGACGAGCGACTGACCGCGGCGCATGTCTCCCGCCGCGAACACTTTGCCCTTCGAGGTGCGGTAGTCGAGCTCGTTCGCCTTCACGTTGCCGCGGCCGTCGAGCTCGACGCCAAGCTCGCTTAGCATGCCTTCCTTCACAGGATGCACAAAGCCCATGGCGAGCAGCACGAGCTCGGCGGGAAGCCGGAACTCGGTCCCGGGGATCGGCTTCATCTGCGGATCGAGCCGGACGCATTCGAGCTCCTTCACCGCCCCGCTTTCGCCGATGAAGCGTTTCGTCGCCACGCTGAAGTCGCGTGCCGCGCCTTCGGCCTGGCTCGACGAGGTGCGAAGCTTGAGCGGCCAGTTCGGCCAGGTGAGCTCCTTGTTCTCCTTCTCCGGCGGGATCGGAAGGATCTCCAATTGCGTGACGGAGATTGCGCCTTGCCGGAAGGATGTGCCGATGCAGTCGGATCCGGTGTCGCCGCCGCCGATCACGATGACGTTCTTGCCCGAGGCGAGGATCGGCTCGACATCGCCGAGCGGCTCGCCTGACACGCGCCGGTTCTGCTGTGTGAGATAGTCCATGGCGAAATGAACGCCGGCAAGATCGCGACCCTCCACGGGAAGGTCGCGCGGGTGCTCGGCGCCGCCCGTGAGAAGCACGGCGTCGTAGTCGCGCTCCAGTTTCCAGGCAGGGATGTCGTGCCCGACATGAACGTTGCAATGGAACGTCACGCCCTCCGCCCGCATTTGCTCGGCCCGCCGCTCGACGATGTATTTCTCCATCTTGAAGTCCGGGATGCCGTAGCGGAGGAGCCCGCCGGGCGTTGCATGCTTTTCGAAGACATGCACATCGTGGCCGGCGCGGCCAAGCTGCTGCGCCGCCGCAAGCCCGGCCGGGCCGGACCCGATGATAGCGACACGCTTACCGGTCTTGCGCTCCGGCGGCTCGGGCATGACCCAGCCCTCGGCAAAGGCCTTGTCGGCAATGGCGCCTTCGATGGATTTGATGGCGACGGGAACGTCGATGATGTTGAGCGTGCAGGCGGCTTCGCAAGGCGCGGGGCAGACCCGGCCCGTTACCTCAGGGAAGTTGTTGGTCGAGTGGAGGTTGCTGGCCGCCTCTTCCCAGTCCGAGTGGTAGACGAGGTCGTTCCAGTCCGGGATCTGGTTGTTCACCGGGCAGCCCTGATGGCAGTAGGGGATGCCGCAATCCATGCAACGGGCAGCCTGCTCTCCGACCTCGCCCTCGCTGACGGGGAGCAGGAACTCGCGGAAATGCCGAATCCGGTCCGCCGCGGGCTCGTAGGCCCGGTCCCGGCGTTCGATTTCGAGAAAACCCGTTACCTTTCCCATTAGTGATCCCGATCGTCACTTGGATCGCGCCTGTTCAGGCGGCACACTCCACTTGTCTCTAGCTGATGCTTCCGCGTCAAGGCGAGTAGGCGAGAAGGCTATTTGCCGTTGGCGCGGAGACCGATCTCGATCTCGCCGAGTCCGGTCGTGTCGAGCGCCTGCTGACGCGCCATTTCCGCAAGCGCCCGCCGATACTCGACCGGCATCACCTTGACGAATTTCGGGAGGTACGCTTCCCAATTCGCGAGGATGGCGCGGGCGCGCTCGGAGCCCGTGTAGTGCAGGTGGTTCTCGATCAGGGCGCGAAGCCGCTCCGCGTCGAAGCGCGTCATGTCGCTGAGATCGACAAGGCCGTGGCTCTCGAGATCGCCTCCGTGGTGGTGACGCCGCTCCATGATGCTGTCCTCGCCCGGAACCGGCTCGAGTTCGACCATGGCGAGATTGCAGCGCCGTTCGAAGTCACCGTCCTCGTCGAGCACGTAGGCAATGCCACCGGACATGCCGGCTGCGAAATTTCGTCCCGTCGGACCGATGACGACGACAACGCCGCCGGTCATGTATTCGCAGCCATGATCGCCGGTGCCTTCCACCACCGCGTTCGCGCCGGAATTGCGGACGGCGAAGCGCTCACCGGCAATGCCGCGGAAATAGCACTCGCCGGAGATGGCGCCGTAAAGGACCGTGTTGCCGATGATGATGGATTGCTCCGGCACGATTCCGGACTCCTGCGGCGGCCGGACTATGATGCGTCCGCCGGAGAGGCCCTTGCCGACATAGTCGTTGGCCTCGCCTTCGAGGTCGAGCGTCACGCCCTGCGCAAGCCAAGCGCCGAAGCTCTGCCCGGCCGAGCCTTTCAGGCTGACCCAGATCGTGTCCTCCGGCAGGCCCGAGTGGCCGTACGCCTTGGCGATGGCGCCTGAGAGCATCGCACCCGTGGTCCGGTCGGTATTCTGGATCGGCACTTCGATCCGGAGCGGCTTCCGCTCTTTAATGGCCGGCTCCGCAAGCGCGAGCAGCTTGCGATCGAGCACGCTCTCGAGCCGGTGGTCCTGCTTCTCGCAATTGTAGAGCGCGACGTCCTTGGGCACGTCCGGCTTATGGAAGATGCGGCTGAAATCGAGACCCTTCGCCTTCCAATGGTCGATGGCGTGGCTCTTATCGAGCATCTCGGTCTGGCCGATCATCTCGGCGAAGGTGCGGAAGCCGAGCGCGGCCATGTACTCGCGCACTTCTTCGGCGACGTAGAAGAAGAAGTTGATGACGTGCTCGGGCTTGCCCTGGAAGCGTGCGCGCAGGACAGGGTCTTGCGTGGCGACGCCGACCGGACAGGTGTTGAGATGGCACTTCCGCATCATGATACATCCCGCCGCGATGAGCGGCGCGGTCGAGAAGCCGAACTCGTCGGCGCCGAGCAAGGCCCCGACCAAGACGTCCCGTCCGGTGCGGATGCCGCCATCCACCTGGACGGCGATGCGGCCGCGCAAGCGGTTGAGCACGAGCGTCTGCTGCGTCTCGGCAAGGCCGATTTCCCAGGGGGAACCGGCATGCTTGATCGAGGTGAGAGGTGAGGCGCCGGTGCCTCCCTCGAACCCGGCAATGGTGACGTGGTCGGAGCGCGCCTTGGCCACTCCGGCCGCGACCGTTCCGACGCCCACTTCGCTGACGAGCTTCACGCTCACCGCAGCGTCGGGATTGACATTCTTGAGGTCGAAGATGAGCTGCGCCAGGTCCTCGATCGAATAGATGTCATGATGCGGCGGCGGCGAGATGAGGCCGACGCCGGGCGTCGAATGGCGCACCTTGGCAATGATCGCGTCGACCTTGTGCCCGGGCAGCTGACCGCCTTCGCCGGGCTTTGCGCCTTGCGCGATCTTGATCTGCATCATGTCTGAGTTGACGAGATACTCCGTCGTCACGCCGAAGCGCCCGGAGGCCACCTGCTTGATCGCCGAGCGCATGGAATCGCCATTTGTCAGCGGCTTGAAGCGGTCCGTCTCCTCGCCGCCTTCACCCGTGTTCGACTTGCCACCGATGCGGTTCATGGCGATCGCGAGCGTCGTGTGCGCCTCGCGGCTGATCGAGCCGAAGGACATGGCGCCGGTCGCGAAGCGCTTCACGATCTCCTTGGCCGGCTCGACCTCCTCGAGCGGGATCGGCGCGCGGCCAACCTCCTCGGCGCTCTTGATGCGGAACATGCCTCGGAGCGTCATCAGCTGCTCCGACTGCTCATTGATCTGCTTTGCGTAGGAGCGGAATTTCTCCGGCAGCTCGCCTCGCACCGCATGCTGGAGGTCGGCAACGACGTTCGGCCGCCACATATGCGCCTCGCCGCGGATGCGGAATGCGTATTCGCCGCCGACTTCGAGCGCGTCGCGCAGGACCGGCGCATCTGAAAAGGCGAGACGGTGGCGTTCTGCGGTTTCGCGCGCGATCTCCTCGAGGCCAACGCCTTCGACGCGGGTATTCGTGCCGGTGAAGTACTTGGCGACGAAATCCGATCGGAGGCCAACGGCGTCGAAGATCTGAGCGCCGCAATAAGACTGGTAGGTGGAGATGCCCATCTTGGACATCACCTTGAGGATGCCTTTGTCGATCGCCTTGATGTAGCGCTTGACCGCTTCCTCCGCAGTGACCTCCTCGTCCATGTCGGACAGCATCGCTTCGATCGTCTCAAAAGCGAGGTATGGGTTGATCGCCTCCGCGCCATATCCGGCGAGGGTGCAGAATTGATGCACTTCGTGCGCCTCTCCAGTCTCGACCACGAGGCCGACGGAGGTCCGCAGCCCGCAGCGGATCAGATGATGATGCACGGCGCTCGTCGCGAGCAGCGACGGAATCGGGATGCGGTGCGGGCCCGTCGCCCGGTCGGAGAGGATGATGATATTCTTGCCTTCGCGCACCGCAGCTTCGGCGCGCTGGCAAAGCTTTTCGAGCGCCGGGGCCATGCCTGAGGCGCCCTGATCGGCGGCATAGGTGATGTCGAGCGTTTCCGTGCGGAACTGATTGTCCTCCATGTCGCCGATCACGCGGATGCGCTCCAAGTGATCGTTTGAGAGGATCGGCTGCGCCGATTCGAGCCGCTTCAGCTTAGACGTGCCTTCGAGGTCGAGCAGGTTCGGCCTTGGCCCGATGAAGGTCACAAGCGACATCACGAGTTGCTCGCGGATCGGGTCAATCGGCGGGTTCGTCACTTGGGCAAAGTTCTGCTTGAAATAAGTGTGCAGGAGCTTCGGCTTGCTCGACAGCGCCGAGAGCGGCGTGTCGGTGCCCATCGAGCCTACCGCCTCCTCGCCCACCTGCGCCATCGGCGCCATCAGGAATTTGAGGCTCTCCTGCGTGTAGCCGAAGGCCTGTTGCCGGTCGAGCAACGGCACGTTCGGCCGCGGCTGTCCGTCCGAGACTTGCGGCAGGTCATGCACTTGGATTTGCGTGCGGTCGAGCCATTGCTGATAGGGGTGGGCGCTTGCAAGCTCGATCTTGATCTCCTCGTCGGAGATGATGCGGCCCTTTTCGATGTCGATGAGCAGCATCTTGCCGGGCTGGAGCCGCCATTTCTGCACGATGCTCCGCTCCGGGATCGGCAAAACCCCGGTCTCCGATGCCATGATGACCAGGCCGTTGTCGGTGACGAGGTAGCGCGCCGGCCGCAAGCCGTTACGGTCGAGCGTCGCGCCGATCTGCCGTCCGTCGGTGAAAGCCATGGCTGCGGGGCCGTCCCACGGCTCCATCAGGCAGGCGTGATATTCGTAGAAAGCCCGCCGCGTCGCATTCATCAGCGGATTGCCGGCCCAAGCCTCCGGGATCAGCATCATCGCGGCGTGGGCGAGGCTGTACCCGCCCTGCACCAGAAATTCGAGCGCATTGTCGAAACAGGCGGTGTCCGATTGTCCCTCATAGGATATCGGCCACAGCTTCTCGATGTTCTCGCCGAAGAGCGGGGTGGAGACGCTCGCCTGCCGCGCCGCCATCCAGTTCAGATTGCCGCGCAGCGTGTTGATCTCGCCATTATGCGCAACCATCCGATAGGGATGAGCAAGCTTCCAGGACGGGAACGTGTTGGTCGAGAAACGCTGATGCACGAGCGCCAGCGCCGACGCGAATTTCGGATGGTGCAGGTCCGAGTAATAGGCGCCGAGCTGATAAGCGAGGAACATGCCCTTATAGACAAGCGTGCGGCAGGAGAGCGACACGGTGTAGAAGCCGATGTCGCGGCCGCCGGTCTCGCCGTTGATGGTGTTCGAGATCACCTTGCGCAGGATGTAGAGCCGGCGCTCGAAGGTGATGTCGTCGGGAATGTCCTTGCCGCGGCCGATGAAGACTTGCCGATGTCGCGGCTCCGTCGCGATCACGGGCTCCGACAGGCAGGAATTGTTGGTCGGCACGTCGCGCCAGCCGAGGAGTTCGAGGCCCTCTGCCTCGATGACGCGCGCAATCACCTGCTCGCAATAGATGCGCTGTGCCTCGTTCCGCGGCAGGAAGATGTGACCGACGGCGTATTGGCCAGGTTCCGGCAAACGCATGCCGAGCGGCCGGCAAACTTCTTTTAGGAACTCGTGCGGGATCTGAATGAGGATGCCGGCACCGTCGCCCGCGAGCGGATCGGCACCGACGGCGCCGCGATGCGTCAGGTTCTCCAGGATCTCGAGCCCGTGCTTGATAATGGTGTGGCTCGGCCGGCCCTTGAGGTCGGCGACGAAGCCGACACCACAAGCGTCATGCTCGCGAGCGGGATCGAACAATCCTTGCGCCGGCGGAGCGCCGAGCGGCGGACCAATGCGATATTGGGAAGTTCCTCGCTTCTCTGCCATGGCAACGACTCAGGTTCTTGGCCTTGGAAAGAACGAAGTATCCTACCGACCGGTTTGGCGTGACCCCCGCTTAGACACGCTGTTCAGCGAGGTGCGTCACACATCCAACACGCTTAGGACCGGGAGCGCCACTTCCGCGCCTCGAGCCACAAAGGTCAGTAAGCCTGTCCTATTCGCCCTCAAAATGACAGATTTCCAACAGGCATACAAGCGGGATTCAAAAAGCGGATTTGGCCGAGTTCCAGCGCAAAAAAGGGGCGCCACTTTCTGCAAGGGCGCTCCTTTTGCGGTCTAGCGAAGAGCCGCGTGATTAAGCGGCCTTGCTGTCGATGATCGCCGGCTTATCGCTCTTGGTCGTGATCGGCACGACACGGGGCTTCATGGCCTCGGGCAATTCGCGCACGAGGTCGACATGCAGGAGCCCATTCTCGAGCCTTGCGCCCTTTACGACCACATAGTCGGCGAGCTGAAACCGACGCTCGAAGCTGCGAGCCGCGATGCCGCGATGCAGGAAGGTCGTATCCTCCTTCTCGGGCTGCTTCTCGCCGCGAACCGAAAGCGTGTTCTCCTTGACCTCGATCGTCAGGTCCTTGTCACCGAACCCGGCAACCGCCATGCTGATGCGGTAATCGGTCTCGCCGACGCGCTCGATGTTGTAGGGCGGGTAACTTGGCGTATCGCCGTCGAAATTGGCAAGTGTATCGAGCAGCGAGCCGAGACGGTCGAAGCCGATGGTCGAGCGATAAAGCGGGGTGAGATCGAACTGTCTCATCACATCCTCCTTCAGAAGCGATATGGTTTGGCCCGCTCCAGGGGAGCCAGGGCGCTGTCTTTAAACTTGCGCAAGCCATTCGGCCTTGCGCGACCACGATATGGGAATCGAGTCCGGCGCCGTCAAGACCAGTAACAGGCTGAAAACTATGATAAAGATGGCGGTCTGGTCTTTCCGCAGGCAACGAGCGGTTCGACCGTTTCCGCCGCCATTTCGCGTCTCGCTCTGGGTGGTGTAAGCCTTCCTTGTGGGTGCTTTAGGAGACTCCAATGGAGTTAGTTGCCACACCGAAAAATCCCATTCCCCTCGGCGCAGCCGTCGGATCTCTGAAGGCAAGCGGCAGAGTGAAGCTGCGTTTTGCGCATTGGCGGTCCGCGCTGAAGCAGCGATACGGCACGGTCTGCATTTTTCCGGGGCGCACCGAGTTCATCGAGAAATATTTCGAGGTGGTTGGAGAGCTGCGACGCAGAGGCTTTGCCGTCGCGGCCCTCGATTGGCGAGGGCAGGGGGGGTCGAGCCGGCCATTTCGGGATGGCCTCAAGGGCCATGTGAAAAACTTCAAGCAATACGAAGAAGACCTGTCGGTCTTCATGAACGAGGTGGTGCTGCCCGATTGTCCGCCTCCCTATTACGCGCTCGCCCATTCGATGGGCGGGGCGGTGCTTCTCAGCGCCGCCACCCAAAAGGGCTGTTGGTTCTCGCGCATGGTCATGACAGCGCCGATGCTGAAGCTCGTCGGCTTGCCACTCTCGCAGACCAATCTCTCGAGACTGGCGACCTTCATGTGCTTAAGCGGCTTTGGATCGAATTGCGTTCCCGGCGGGATCAAGGAGTATCTCGCGAGCCAAGCGTTTGAGAACAATCCGCTCACCTCGGACCGCGAGCGCTTCTTACGCAATCTCTCGGTCCTGACCGCCGCGCCCGAGCTCTCGGTCGGGCCACCGACCGTTGGCTGGCTTCGGGGAGCGCTTGACGCCATGGGCGCCATTGCCAGTTACAGCTTTCCGCCGACGATGCGGGTGCCAGTGCTGATGCTTGCGGCGGGGGAGGATCGAATCGTGTCGAGCAAGGCGATCGAGGACCTTGCCCTGTACCTGAAGGTAGGGACGCACATCCTCATCCGCGGGGCGCGGCACGAAATCATGCAAGAGCGCGATACGGTCAGAGAGCAATTCTGGGCCGCGTTCGATGCCTTTATTCCCGGAGCGGTGCCGAGCCGGCTCGGAGAACGCGCCTTCGCCTAACGTACTGCCGCTAGCCTGAGAGACGGCGTATCGCCAATGCGTGCAAGCGTCGGTCTCCGGCGGCCACGATTCGGCCGCCCTTGCTCGCGTCGGCTCCGTTCCAAGTGCTGACAATCCCGCCTGCCGCTTCAATGATCGGGATAAGCGGAGCAATGTCGAAGGCCTTCAGTCCCGCTTCGACGACGAGGTCGAGCTGGCCAAGGGCGAGCAGGCAATAATTGTAACAATCGCCGCCAAAGCGTCGCAGGCGAACCTCGCGGCTGATGGTCTCAAACCGATCGCGCTCCTCTCCCTGCATGAAGAGGTCGGGGCTTGTCGAGACGAGCATTGCGTCGGCAAGTTCGCCGCATGGCCTCGTGCGAATGGGATGCTCGGAGCCGTTCCGCCTGTACCACGCGCCTTCACTCGTGCCCCAGAAGCGTTCTTGCGTGAAGGGTTGGTCCATCAGGCCGAGAAGTGGCCTTCCGGCCTCGAGAAGGCCGATCAACGTGCCCCAGAGCGGCTGGCCCATGATGAAGGCCCGGGTTCCGTCGACCGGGTCGACGATCCAGCACAGCTCGGCATCAGGACTGCAGGCTCCGAGTTCCTCGCCGACGATCCCATGGGTTGGGCATTTCTCCGCGAGAAGATCCCGGACCGCCGTTTCCGCCGCGATATCGGCGATGGTCACCGGATCGAAAACCGGGCCGCCCTTGTGATCAATTCCTGGGCTCGCCCGGAAATGCGGCAATATGACCGCGCCTGTCCTATCGGCAAGCGCATGTGCGATAGTTAAAAGGTCGGCGAGTTCGGGGCGCGGCGCCAAAGGGTCAAAATTCCTTAAAAATCAACGAAAATCCCGGAAGCCGACATGATCGCCGCCGCGCCGCAGACCGTTTGTGACGGAACTGCATCACTGTTTCGGAAATGGCGCGCCGGCAAGAGTAGTATTCTTGCATTTTGTGCGCCGCAATGACATATTGTTGCAACGCGGTATGACGCTCCTGTCTGCCGCTGCCCTCCTTGGGCGTTTCCTCCCTAGACTTGGGCCGCTCGTTCAATCGGGCGGCCCTTTTTTTACCCGGACCCTATTCGGCAGCGGCGCGGGGGACGGTGAGGCTTGGAACGCACGCGATCAGCGCCCGTACCATTTGTTCGAGGTCCTTCTGAAGGGCTGAGAATCCAGGCCCCTTCTCGAAGGTGGATTCCTTCATATAGAGCGCGCGGTTGATCTCGACCTGAAGAACATGCTGGCCGGTCTGCGGCCGGCCGTAATGCTCGGTGATATAGCCTCCCGCATAAGGCTTGTTGAGGGCGACGGCGTAGCCGCGTGCCTTCAAGGCCTCGGCGGCGTTTCGGGTCAGCTCTGCGCTACAGGAAGTTCCGTAACGGTCGCCAAGCACAAAATCGGGCCGGCCAGTGCCGCTGTCGGAAATCGGATGCGAAGGCATCGAATGGCAATCGATTAGCACCGCCAGTCCGAATGCCTTTCTCGCGTCTTCGAGGAGCGACTTTAGGGTGGCGTGGTAGGGCGTATAGAGCCGATTGATGCGCTCGAGCGCCTCGAACAGCGTCAGCGGCTCCCGGTAGATCTCGTCCGATTCCGACACGATGCGGGCAATCGTCCCGAGCCCGCCGACCACGCGGACCGATTGTGTGTTCGCATAATGAGGGAGTCCGCCCCGGATCAGGGCGGGATCGAGCTCATAAGGCTCCCGGTTGACGTCGAGATAGGCCCGAGGGAAATGCGCGTAAAGAAGGGTCGCCCCGAGCTCGACCACAAAGCCGAACAATTCATCGACATAGACGTCCTCCGAACGGCGGAGCGCCATCGCATCGAGTCGGGAGGCCGCGAGAAAGGCACTCGGATAGACGCGGCCGCTATGCGGAGAATTGAAGATGAGAGGGACGGCTAGGTCGCGCGGCCGCGCCACCTCGAAGGGGCTCGGAAACTCCTTGTCGATAGGCTCGACCTCTTTCTCACTCATCTTGCAGCATCCAGTCGAAATGCAAGCCCGTCGGCGTACGTGTCGCCCAGGAAATCTGCCAATCGGCGTTTCGTCTGTCCAGAACTGCGTTCACGCTTGTGCCAGGTCGAAAGAGACGCAATGATTTTAGGTTCTTAGAGGAGACTCGGAATCACTGCTGCGGCGCGGGGAAATCGGTTGTTTACCGACTATCGTGTAGGCGGTAGCGTCAAAAGGGGGAAGAGGGATGGCGGTCAACGATCCAAGCACACGTAGCCTTCAACGCATCCTTCTGGCCGAGGATGACGAAGATATGCGCCGATTCCTGGTGCGGGCGCTTTCGAAGGCCGGCTATGAGATAGTCTCGTTCAACAACGGGCTCGACGCCTATGAGCGTCTGAAGGAGGAGCCCTTCACGCTGCTCCTAACCGACATCGTCATGCCCGAGATGGACGGAATTGAGCTCGCGCGCCGCGCCAGCGAGCTCGACCCCGATCTCAAGATCATGTTCATCACCGGGTTTGCGGCCGTGGCGCTGAACCCCGACAACCAGGC
>WUUC01022779.1_pt1 | contig 12828 bp, 11 predicted proteins | sample 6278441 | NCBI WGS metagenome assembly WUUC01 (sample SAMN13675441, study PRJNA597444) | soil metagenome | isolation source: soil | place: USA: Washington | collected 2017-10 | reverse complement strand
GCGCGGTGTACGGCCGCAAATGGCTTGCCAGGTCTCGCAGGAACCGACAACTCAAGCGCATTGTAAAAGGCGTGTACATCGGGGGAGAGGCGCTGGTCCAGCTCTACAACCGCACGAAAGTGGTAATCAACGTCACCACCTGGGGCGCAGCTGCCGGCCGAAGCGGCATGACCATGCGCCTATTCGAGGTACCCGCCACCGGGAGCTTCCTTCTAACCGACCATTCGGTCGAGATCTCGGACGCAATGACCCCGGGGGTGCACGTAGAGACCTTTTCGGACTTGACCGAGTTCCAGGAAAAGTTGCGCCGCCACCTGATAGACGCCGAGGCGCGCGAGCAGATCGCCGCGCAAGGGCACCGACATGTGACGGCGCATTGCACGTACGACCACACGGTCGAGCGTATCTGCCGCGCCTACGCGGAGCTTCGGCTCGAGGTTCGGACCGTTTGATGGATTGCGTTTCGCTCGCAGCGTGGAGCGCGGCATTCTTTCTCTCGGCATCGCTGTTTGCTCATACGGTCGCGCTGCGACTTGTGCTCCTTGCCTTTGGCACGCTCTGCTGCCTGGTCGCGCTGGTTCGCAACTATCGCACCCTGCGCGCCGTCCCGCCGATATGGCTGCCGTTTCTCCTTTGGGCCGCCTGGGCTGGGGCTTCGGTTCTCTGGTCCGTGGACCCGGATCGCACCACAAAGGACTTCCGCAACGAAGCGATTTACGCCGGGCTCGCCCTATGGACGTGCTTCATCGGCGCTCAGGCGCGCCATGCAACCCGCATCCTCGTCCCGGTGCTCACGGTGGCGCTCATCGCGCTATGCGGTGTGGCGCTGTACTACTTTCCCCAAGCCTGGGAGCGCTATATAGACGGATATCACGGCGGCCCGGGAAATCTCTCGAGCGCGTTGATCGGCGTTTTTCCTTGCCTGCTGCTTGCCGCCTGGTACGCAAAGCGATCGGGATGGCGGGGCGTCCTGGTGTTGATTGCGGCGCTCATCGCCTTGGTCCTGGTCGCCGCCTATACAACGCTTAACCGCACCATCTGGATCGCGCTTTCGGTGCAGGTGCTCGTCGTGGCGGCAATGCTGGTGCGCGCCAGACATATGTGGCTGGTGCTCGCCGTGGTCCTGCTTGCGACGAGCGCCATCCTGCTGCGGATTCAGACCGAGCGTGGCGGCATCGAAATCGCACGCGACCCGCGGCTTGCGCTGTGGCCCGAGGTGATCGACCTCGCCAAGGAAAGGCCGCTGACGGGATACGGGTTCGGGCGAGGTCTACTGCGGCGCACGCTCCATGAAGAGTTCCATAACAACCTGCTCTGGCACGCCCACAACCTTTTCCTGGATACCGTTCTCCAGACCGGCGTCCTCGGGCTCGTGCTGCTTCTTCTGCTTCTGGGAGCCGTTTTCCGCGAAGGATGGTTGACGGCCCGTTCCGGCGACGCTTTCGCTATGGCCTGCGGCATCGCTCTGATAACCGTGCTGGTCGGCGTGGTGATCCGCAACCTGACCGATACGCTCCTGGTGCGGCAGAACGCGCTTTTTTTCTGGGGCCTCGTCGGGGTGCTGCTCGCCTGGGGGCGCGCCCCGCTTACCTCACTGCCGCGCAGGCCGTCCCGCTCTGGGAGCGGGTGAAGCGGGCGGCAGGAACTCCACCACGTCGCCTTTCGGGCCGTATTCCGGGATCCACCGGCGCAGCGCCTCACGCACCTCCGCGGCGTCGCGGCTACGCGGCACGGAAAGCCAGCCGACGATCTCCTCCACCACCGGGCTGCTGTGGACAGGTCGCGCACGCGCAATCCGCAGCTTCGGATGCGGCGTCGCCAGCGTCCTCTCCGCGTCGGCAAGCGGCTCCTCGTAGAGCTTTTCGCCAGCGCGCAAACCAGTGTATTCCACCCGGATGTCCTGGTCGGAAAATCCCGAGAGCCGGATGAGTTCTTTCGCGAGGGCCTCGATCCGCACCGGTTCGCCCATATCGAGCACGTAGATCTCGCCGCCCTTGCCCATCATTGCCGCCTGGAGGACGAGCTGAGCCGCCTCCGGAATCGACATGAAATAGCGCTGCATCTCAGGGTGCGTCACCGTGACCGGGCCACCGCGCGCAATCTGTTCGCGAAACCGCGGCACGACGCTTCCGGTAGAGCCGAGCACGTTGCCGAAGCGGACGATGACAAATTGCGGGTGACCGTTCTGAAGCGCCTGGCACACCAGCTCGGCCAGGCGCTTTGACGCGCCCATGACATTGACTGGATTCACCGCCTTGTCGGTGGAGACGAGAACGAACTTGTCCGCGCCGTGTTCGCGCGCGGCGCGTGCGAGCACGATGGTGGAGAAAACATTGTTTTCCACCGCTGCAAGCGCGTTTTCATCCTCCATGAGCGGCACGTGCTTGTACGCGGCTGCGTGGAAGACTACCCGCGGGCGGTATCGCTGAAACACTTCTTTCACCCGACGCACATCCTTGGCGTCACCGATCAACGCCGCCACGTCGGCGGCGACGCCAGCATCGCGAAGCTCCTGTTCGATCTGGTAGAGCGCGTATTCCGAGCTTTCGAAAAGTACCAGACGCGCGGGCGCGAAGCGCGCGAGCTGCCGGCACAGCTCCGAGCCGATGGAGCCTCCGGCCCCGGTAACGAGGATCGTGGCGCCGTCGATGAATGCGTGCAGCCCTGCATCGTCGAGCTGAACCGGATCGCGCCCGAGCAGGTCGTCGAGCTCGATCGGCCGCAGCGCGGAGACGCTCACCCTGCCTGAGACGATGTCGCCGATGGCCGGGACGGTCATTACGGCGATCTCGTTCCTTGCGCACAGATCAAGGGCGCGCGCGCGATCGGCGTGCGACCCGCCCGGCATGGCCAGGATCGCCTGGGTGACGCCGAAGCGCTTGGCAATCGCGCCTACTTCGGCGATCGGGCCAAGCACCTTCGCGCCCATCAGCTCGGCGCCGCGCTTGCGACGGTCGTCATCGAGCACTCCCACGACGCGCCATGCTGGGTTCGGCGCAAGCTCCTTCAAAAGAAGCGCCGCTGCCCGCCCGGCGCCAAGCACGAGCACCGGCGTTCCGCCCGGCTTGGCAAACACCGCCCCGAGATGGCCTTCCTTCCAGGCACGATAAGCCAGGCGGCTGCCACCCATGATCATCATGAGCAGAAGCGGCGTGAGCAGGTACGCCGTGCGCGGCACCTCGAATCCGACGCGGGCAATGGCAAAGAGTGCTGGTACCGCGAGCGCGCCTATGGACACGGCCATGAGGATCAGACGCAGGTCCGGCAAGCTCGCAAAACGCCATAGGCCTCGATAAAGTCCGAAGCCTAAGAAGATGACGGCGTAGATGGCCATCTCCCAGGGCAGCCGAACCAGCATGGCCTCAAGGTAGTCGGGCGGTATGTCGAGGTTGAAGCGCAACCAAAAAGCGAGACACCATGCGACGCCCGCCGCGGCTGCGTCATGCGCGAAAGCAAGAAATCGGCGCAGATTCATGGGTTACTCACGAATCGAGCCCAGCGCAGGTCGACCCACCAGGCAAGCGCCCCGAGTACGGCGCTGGCCGAGGCGAAACCTGCCGCCTGGACGGCGGGTGGGTGCCCGCGGCCCAGCAACGCCATGGCGGCGCAAAACATCATGACAGCGTAACCGATGAGCGCCGCCGTGCGGTGCCCCAACCCCATGCGCACGATGCGCTGGTAATAGTGGTCGCGGTGCGGCCGCCACACCTCTTCGCGGCGAACCAGCCGCTTGATAAGCGTAACGGTGGCATCGGCGTTAAATGGTCCAAACACAAGGACCGGGAACCAGAGCGGCCACAGGTCGTTACGCCAGCCTAGAATTCCGAGCACCGCGGCGAGAAATCCCAAAGGGATGGAGCCAACGTCGCCAAGGAAGATTCGGGCGGGGTAGAAATTGTGAACCAGGAATGCCGCCGATGCGGCGGCGATGGCGGTACAGAGTGCTGCCAGCGGGTAGTGGCCTGCAAGCATGGCTGCAACGGCATACGTTCCGAACCCGATTAGCGCCATCCCGCCGGCAACGCCATCGGCTCCGTCCATGAAGTTGTAGAGGTTGGTAACCCAAACGACCGCGACGGCGAGCAGCACCATGGACAGCGCATCCACGGGGCTTACGATGTACCAAACGGCGATGGCGGCAGCCCCGGCGTGGGCAGCAAAGCGCGCGCGGTTATCGAGGCCATACACGTCGTCGTATAGAGAGACCGCCGCCAGGAGAAGCGCGAGCACCATCAGCAGCCACACCTCCGACCCGCCGAGAAGCGTAGCGGCCAGCATGCCGGCGAAGATCGCCAGTCCGCCTGTTCGCGGCACCGGCTTCACGTGCAGGGAGCGCTCATTGGGCCGATCGAGGGCGAATCGACCGCGCGACGACATGAGCACCCGCACAGTGGCGAACGCAACGACGAAGGAGAGCCCTGCCGAGGCTAACAGCATCGGGCGCCATTCTAGCCGCCCCGGTACCAGTGCGCGGTCGCAGACAGGCCTTCACGCCGCGTGTGCGGAGGGCGCCAACCGAGCGCCTTGCGAATGGCCGAATCATCCACTTCGAGCGACTTCCCGAGCTTCGAGGGCAGCCATGCCACAGGGAATGGAAAGAGCTTGGCGGGTCGCCCAAGCGCCTCCCCCAGCTCCACGCACAGCCGCGCCGTAGACAGGCTTTCCCCGTCGGAGATGAGGAAGGTGCCGCTCTGCCCGAGGCACCGCACGATGGCATCCACAAGATTGCCGACGTAGACGAGGCTTCTGCGGTTATCGACGGAAGCGAGGGGAAGCGGAATACCTCGCGCGACGGCGCGCACAAGCGCGAGGAAGTTCGCCTTGACCCCTGCGCCGTAAACGAGGGGCGGCCGAAGCACCACGAGGCTAAGACCGGGGATTGCGCGCAGCGCTTCCTCAGCTTGCACCTTGGATTCTGCGTATGCGTCGCCCGGCGCGAACGGAGAGCCTTCCGTCAGCGCCGCCGCCGTGCTTTCTCCGTGTACCTTCACGGAGCTTAGAAAGACGAGCGGTGCGCCATGCGCCGCAGCCGCCTGGCCGACCTCCCTGGCGAGCCCGACGTTCACGTGGTGAAGCTCTTCACGGCTCGCACTGCGGTGGGCAACGGCGGCAAGATGCACCACGACATCGGCCCCGGTGAATCGGGCGCTGCGTAGATCGAGATCAAGCGGCTGGTGCCCCGCCGCCGCGAGCGCAGCGCGCAAGGAACGGCCGATGAACCCTGAAGCACCGGTAACAGCGACCTTCACTGCGCGCGGCGCGACGCGCGAGCCGCTAGAATCCCCGCCATGGCGCTGAGATTCTATCCGGTCATCCTGTCGGGCGGCTCCGGCACCCGGCTGTGGCCGATGTCGCGCAAGCTCCTGCCGAAACAGTTCCTCGCGCTGCTTTCGCGCCATACGCTGTTCCAGGAGACGGCCTTGCGCGTGCAACCCATCGAAGGCTGCGCGTCGCCGATCGTGGTGTGCAACGACGAGCAGCGTTTCCTGGCCGCGGACCAGCTTCAGGAGATCGGCATCGAGGCGGCGCCAATGATCCTCGAGCCCGTCGGCCGCAACACCGCGCCCGCGATCGCCGTGGCCGCGCTTGCCGCACTCGAGCGCGATCCACAAGCCCTGCTCCTCGTGCTGCCGTCCGACCACACGATCACGCAGCCGGAGGCCTTCCGAGAGGACGCCGTCGCTGCGCTCCGGCTTGCGCAAGCCGGCTATCTAGCCACCTTCGGCATCGTCCCATCGGCCCCCGAGACGGGGTTCGGCTACATCGAGCGCGGCACCGCGCTGGAAGGCGGCGGTTGGAAGGTCGCCACCTTCCGCGAGAAGCCCGACCGCGCCACCGCTGAAGGTTTTCTCGCGAGCGGCCGATTCCTGTGGAACAGCGGCATGTTCGCTTTGTCGGCGACCAAGTACCTTGAGGAGCTCGAGCGTTTCCAGCCCGCAATGCTGGCCGCTGCGACTAATGCCTTCCGCAAAGGCGTGCGCGATCTCGACTTTCTGCGCCTCGACCGCGACAGCTTCGGGCGATGCCCGTCCGACTCCATCGACTACGCCGTCATGGAGAAAACTGCGGATGCGGTGGTGGTTAAGACGGACCCTGGCTGGAGTGACGTCGGCACTTGGAACGCCCTCTGGGCGATCAGCCCGAAAGACGGCGCAGGCAACGTCGCGGTCGGCGATGTCTACCTGCACGAGTCCTCCGGCTGCTATATCCGCTCGGAGAAGCGCCACATATCGGCCATCGGCCTCAAGGACGTCGTTGTCGTCGAGACCGAGGACGCGCTGCTCATCGCCGCCAAAGAGCGCAGCCAGGACGTGAAGGAAGCCGTCTCCAACCTGCAGGCCAAGGCCCGCACCGAGCACCTCTCCCACACCCGCGTGCACCGGCCCTGGGGCTACTACGAGAGTGTCGACGCCGGCGACCGCTTTCAGGTGAAGCGTATCGTGGTGAAACCAGGCGCTGCGCTTTCCATGCAGATGCATCACCACCGCGCAGAGCACTGGGTGGTCGTGTCCGGTACCGCGAAGGTGACGCGCGGCGAGACGCAGCTTCTCGTAGCCGAGAACGAATCCGTGTTCATCCCGATCGGCATGAAGCACCGGCTCGAGAACCCCGGGAAGCTGCCGCTGTACCTCGTCGAAGTGCAGTCGGGTGGTTACCTCGGTGAAGACGACATCGTGCGCTTCGAGGATCGGTACCGTCGCGATTGAATGCAGCGCTAATAACCGTTTCGGTGGTTAGCCATCGTCAGAACCAGATGGTGAATCGCCTCATCGAAGACATAGATCAGCGCTGCGAACGGACGGTTAGGCTCGTATTAACGGAGAATGTACCCGACGCGCAGCCACTCAAGTCGTTGCCGGGACGCGCTGAGAAGATCATCAATCGGCATGCGAGGGGCTTCGGTGCCAATCACAACGCCGCATTTACGCGCTGCCGAACCCCTTTCTTTTGCGTAATGAATCCGGATGTGCGGCTGCTCAAAGACCCGTTTCCGGAACTGACCACGCTCCTCTCCGATCCCGAGGTCGGTGCCGTTGCGCCACTCATCCGCAACCCGACCGGAAGTATCGAAGACAGCGCCCGGCACTTTCCGACGCTGGCTGCGCTTGTCTGCAAGCTGCTTTCGCCACCTTCCGGGCCGGATTACGGCTCGGATCGCGGACCTGTACGCGTCGATTGGGTTGCCGGCATGTGCATCGTCCTGCGCAGCGATGCGTACCAGGCGGTTCGGGGCTTCGACGAGCGCTACTTCCTCTACTACGAGGACGTGGATCTATGCCGACGGCTGCACGGCGCCGGCTTTGCCGTCCTGTACAACCCGAAGGCAGAAGTCGTGCACGACGCCCGGCGCGGCAGCCGCCGGGACCCGAGGCTCGCGCTGCATCACGCGCGAAGCATGCTGCGATACTTTACCGATTCTTGGCGTAGTAATGCTTCGTCTTGAATAAGCCTCTTGCCGCGACCTTGCGAAGCGCTCCGCGAACCCATGAGTCAGCGCGCAGTACAAAGTCCAACAGCGGCTGCTCCGGTCGGCCGCGGAACGATGTGACGTGAAAGTACTCCTCGTGCTCAGGCGATATTGAAGAAAAGTAATAGTTTGAGACGCAGGCCCGCAGCGCGGGGACCTTAACCCTGCTCACCGAGTGCCACGAATAGCGATTCGTGGCGACGACAAGAAGGCGGTTGAACTTGCTGTGGATAGTGAGCGGCTTGGTGAAGCCTTCCGGCCAGAGTTCGAAATTGCCGCCGTTGCTCTCCTCCCAGTCCGGCGATGTGTAATAGAGTAGATTCAGGATGCGATAGCGCCCGCGCTCCATGTCGTGCGAGTTGTCGATATGCGGATGGAGGTAATGTCCGACCCCCATGACGCTGATGCCCCCGGCATACAGTCGCTCGTCCGGCTCGACGCCTTCCAAGTCAGTAATACGCGCCACGACGCGCACCACGCGCGGATCCTGAAAGGCGTACACGCATTCTTCAAGGGCCGGATCGCAACGATCCATTTGCGAGGTTACATATTTCACCTCGCGTAGCGACTTTCGCAACATCAGGGCCGATGTATCCGGAAACGCCTTCCACACCCTCATCGCGAGATCGTGCGGCAGCAGCTCGTCGACCACAAAATATTTGCCGCGTCCGTACTGCGCCCGGGCGTGCCCGCTCGCGGCTTCCAGGCGGGCGAAGATCATGGCAGCGAGACACTCTCGATCCATCGCTGAAGATTAACACTGTTGCTCTTGTGATCTCACCTGCGGGCAAGCAGGATGATCGCCGCACGCCGGGCGAATCTGGCCAAGGACCAGGGGATGAGCATTGCGAGATGTCCGCTGCCGATGGCGCGGTTGCGATACATCGCCACATAATTCTCGATTTCCGCCCGCTCCATCTTCCACAACCGCGCGCTTAATCCGGCCGCGCCGAACGGCCGGCTGAAACGATAGCTCAACGTCGCTCTTAACTTCGCCGCATGCAGCCCGGCGCATACCATACGCATCCAAAGCAAATGGTCCTCCATATAGCGTTGGCGGTCCGGGAAACGGAACGCCACCGAGCGCCGGATCATGACCGCGCTAGGCGCCAAAGGATTGGACGAAAGCAGCCAACGCAGCGGCACCGGGTCGAAGCCCTGGTCTTCCACCTGGTAGGACTCCGAGCCCGGAGTGCGTAGCCAGTCATGCGCATGGCCCGTAAAGGCGAACTCAGGTCTGGCACGCATGAACGCGAGTTGCAGTTCGATTTTTCGCGGATGCCATACATCGTCGGCATCCAAAAATGCCACATATTCTCCCTGTGCGATTTCCCAGCCGGCGTTGCGCGCACTGCCTGGGCCCATGTTTTGCGAAAGCGAGACGAGCTTGACGCGCCGTTCGCCATGCTCCCGGTGCAGCGTCTCAAGGACCTCCGAGGTGCCGTCGTCGCTGCAGTCATCGACCAGCACAATCTCCGTCACGGTCTTCGTTTGATTGAGGATGCTGCGCACAGCGCGCCGGATGGTATGGCCGCATCGATAACACGGCACGACAGCAGTAACGTGCGCCATAGGTTAGACGGTCCATACGCGCGGCCGCCCGCGAGCCAGCCGATAGGCATCGGCGATCCAGCTGAAAGCGCGGTCGCCAAGTAGGCGGTGAAGCCAGGCGCCCAGGCGGGATGCCGCAAGCGCACGTCGCAGGCGCGGCGGGGCCGCGTGCAGGCCGTGCTGCGTTCGCGCGCGGGTCACTTCGCGCAACGCTTTATGGATAGTCCTGGGCCGCACGCTAGCACCGCCCAGCTGCATGTCTACTATGACGCGGTTCACAAACAACGGCTCGCGCTTTCGGAATTCCCTTAGCAGCATTTCGTAATCGCCAGCGATGCGGTAGGACTCGTCGAAGTAGCCGTGCGCCTCGAAAAGCAGGCGGTGGTGCAGCATGCCGGGATGCGGGATCATGAAACCGTCTAAGAATTCCTGCTGCGACGCCGCCCATGGCTTGCCGACGGTCTGGGCCACTGCTCCGCGAGCCGTTACAAGATTAATTCTGCCGTACACGACGCGAAAACGGCCCGCGCTTGCCTGCGCCGCAGCCAACAGGTCGCGCAGTGCATGAATGTCATGGAAGACGTCGTCGCTACCTAGGAAGCAAATCCACACGCCCTTGGAGCGGCGCAATGCCTTGTTCCACGCGGCATAGATGCCGGTGTCGGGCTCCGAACACCAGTATGAAAGCCGGGCGGAATTGCGCTCGAGGATGGCCGGGGTGCCGTCGAGCGAGCCGCCGTCTATCACGATGGTCTCGGCGTGGATACCGGTTTGCTCGGCGATGCTGTCCAGACAGCGCTGCAGGTTGCGCGCCCCGTTTTTGACGGCGACCACGACGCTTACCATGACGGGAACTCCCCCGGCAGCGGTGGTCATTCGCGATAAAATCCGTTCCTCACGGCCATGAGGAGAACATTAGCGCCAATCGCGGCGTTTGCGTACAAACGGCCGGAGCATATCGGCCGGATGCTCCACAGCTTGCGCCGCAATGTGGACCTGGCCTCAAGCGATCTTTACGTGTTTTGCGACGGCCCGCGCTCACCGGATGACAATGCGCTCGTGGATGCGACGCGGTCCGCGGTCCGCGCCGCGGCCCCCTCGCACGCCAAGATCATCGAAAGAAACACGAATGCCGGATTGGCCGCCTCCATTACCGAAGGCGTAACCCGGCTCACGGCGCAGTACGGCCGAGTCATAGTCCTCGAGGACGACCTCGTGGTCTCGCCTTTCACCCTCCGATACTTCAATGATGCGTTGACGCGCTACCAGGAAGAAGAGCGGGTCATGCACATTTCAGGTTACATGTTCCCGGTGGACGCGATGTTGCCCGAGACTTTTTTCTATCGCGAGGCGACGTGTTGGGGATGGGCAACCTGGGCGCGCGCATGGCGCAAGTTCGAGCCGGACGGGAGAAAGATTCTTGAACACGTCGTCCGCAACGGGATGACTCATGAGTTTAACGTGCGTGGGTCGATGGGCTTTTTGTCCATGCTGGAAGCTCAGATCGCCGGCAAAGTAGATTCCTGGGCTATCCGCTGGTATGGGAGCATGTGGATTGCCGGCGGCCTGGCGCTTCATCCGGGCGCTTCGCTCGTATCAAATCTTGGATTCGATGGCACAGGCGAACACTGTTCGGCAACTTCCGCCTTCGACGTGCGTTTGCGGGACGGACCGGTGGAGCGCTTCGAGACGCAGATTCGCGAGTCCGAACAGGCGCTGGCAGCGATGATTGCCTACCGTGCAAAACATTGGGGTAAGGCTCCTGGTATTGCGCAGAGAGCACGCCTCCTTTTTCGGCGCATTGCCGGCCGCATTTGATCGGCCACCGCCTCCTTCTGATTTCCGGAATTCCGGCCAGCCATTGGGGAACGGGTCGGCTGGTGGCACATATTGAAAACGAAGCCGCGCAACGGAAGTTGCAATGCGACATAGTGGCTCGGCCAGACCGGCCGGCGTTCCGGGGACGGGCGCCGGACCTTGCTATCGCTGACCGGCTGCGCTACGGGCTTGGGAAGATCCGTTTTTATCAGCGCATAGCGCTCGGCTCCCGTGATCTTGCGCGGCCGCTACTGATCTTGCACCCGCAGACGCTGGGGTTCCGCCTGACGTTACAGCTGATTTCACGCCGAAGGGTGCCGCCTGCACTCTTCCTGCTCGACAGTTCCTTTTTCTGCATCGTCAGCTATAACCATGTTCCGGGCGAATACCAGCCCTGCACACGATGTGCTGGCGGACATTTTGAGCAGGCAGCGGTTCACGCCTGCCGGCCGTTTCCGAAACCCGATCCGACGGCAACGCGGTACGTAGAGGAACTGCGCAAGTCAGTGCGCCAAGGGCGGGTAAGACTCATCGCTCAAACAGAACGGCAAGCGGAGATGGCGCAGCGGCATTTCGAGCTAACCATGAAACCACAAGTAGTCGGATTGTGGACCGCAGACTGGGACAATCTGCTCGATCCGGTAACGCAACCCGTGACCGATCGAGGGATATGGGACGTGGTGTTTCACGGTTTCGATCTGGAGGCAAAAGGAGCGCAGTGGCTTGAAGCTGTCGCTACCAAGCTGCCCGCGCGCCGGTTCCTGTTCCCGTTTCGCAAGCCGGCTCGCGCCACACCGGCGAACTGCGCCTATGTGCAGATGAACTGGGAAAGCGGCCTCGAAGCCATCATCCGCGCTGCGCCGATCGTGGCCGTTCCCTCCTTGTGGTCCGCGCCGATCGAAGGTGCCCTGATCAAGACCATCGCCACCGCGGCCGCCACAGCCGTAGTGGAGAACGCTTCAGCCTTTGCCGACGAGCTACCACGAGGCCTTGTGTGCGTGCTACCACGCGATCCGTGGTTGGCAGCCCAGGCCTTGGAGCATGCGTTACGCGAGGGTTGGCACCCGGACCCTGGAATGAAACAGGCATGGATACATAGTTTGCCCACTGCACGGCACAAGTTCCTCGACCGGCTGTTTGGCGCCGTGCCCGGTTTCGTCGACAGAGCCCAGCAGCTTGGAGCGGTCGCGTGACTATCGCGCAGACAATCGATCGCATACTCGAGGAGTATGACTTCAAGCCGATCCTGGTGGATCTTGGCGCCTCCGGTGGCGCGCCTCACTTCTGGAAGCCACTCGCGCGTCACGCGACGTATATCGGCTTCGATCCGGACTTGCGGGAGGTCCGCAGAGATACAGCAGGTGGTTACGCCGTCGGGCTCGTCATTAACAAGGCAATATGTGCCGATGCGGACGTCGAAACCGTCCCGTTCTTCCTGACTCAAAGCCCGTATTGCTCGAGCATGCTGCGGCCCAACGCCGCCGCGTTGGCGAGCTACAGCTTCTGGTCACTATTCCAAGTTGAGCGCATGCTCCGCGTTCCAGCCACCACCTTGGACAAGGTACTGGACGGCGAAGGCTTGGCGCAGATCGATTGGTTGAAGGTCGATGTTCAAGGCGCGGACCTGCGCGTTTATCTCAGCATCAGCGACGAGCGGCGGCGCCGTCTGCTCGCCGTCGACATGGAGCCCGGCTTGCTCGATGCCTACGAAGGGGAGGACCTTTTCGTCGACGTCCATCGGCGCATGCGCGCCGAGGGCTTTTGGCTCTCTAATCTCAACGTGATGGGGGCCCGCCGCATCTCAAAGAGCGTGTTGCAAGAACTAGGGATCGAGAGCGACATGGCGTCGCCGTCCGGCCTTCGCGTCTCGCCCGGTTGGTGCGAAGCGCGATATCTGCGCACTGCTGAGTACCACGGCAGCGTGGGTCACGGAAAGCGAGAGCTCGTGCTCGCATGGGCATTCGCGATGATAGACGGACAGTACGGCCACG
>WUUC01026828.1_pt1 | contig 12829 bp, 11 predicted proteins | sample 6278441 | NCBI WGS metagenome assembly WUUC01 (sample SAMN13675441, study PRJNA597444) | soil metagenome | isolation source: soil | place: USA: Washington | collected 2017-10 | reverse complement strand
CCGATCCGCTGTTCAAGGGCACCAAGGGCAACGACTACAACATGGGCGACCTCAAGCCCTTCTTCGAGGTTGCCGACTCCGACGGCGGTCTGTTCGTCGGAGCGCGCCGCAATGCCGAAGAAGACACGTACTACTGGCGCATCACACCGTGGGTGATGCCGTGCTTCACGCTGGTGCCGCCGCGCGGCGATCATCCGGTGCACGGCCACTTCTGGATACCGATCGACGACGAGAACTGCTGGACCTACTCTTTCGACTACCACCCGGTACGCCCCTTGACGGCCGCCGAGGTGCAGGCGATGAAGGACGGCCACGGCGTGCACAGCGAGAACATACCCGGCACATTCCGTCCCGCCGCCAACAAGGACAACGACTATCTGATCGACCGTGAGGCGCAGAGGCGGGGCGAGACCTATTCGGGTGTCAAGGGCATCGCCATGCAGGATGCGTCGCTGCAGGAGAGCATGGGCCCCATCGTGGACCGCACCAAGGAGATGCTGGTGTCGGCAGACAGCGGCATCATCAAGGCGCGCCAGAAGCTGAAGAGAGCGATCGAGGCATTGCGGGACAAGGGCATAACGCCACCGGGTGTGGATCCCTCTCATCACCGCGTCCGGTCCGCAGCCGTCGTGCTCCCGAGGGACGCATCGTTTGTCGAGGCCTGCCGTGAGGACCTATCGGTTCGCGAGGGCGTGCGGCAGTCGTCGGTATGATCACCCCAGCCCGGCCGATCCTCGGCAGCAGTTGCGCCAGGGCGACGTCGGCGGACGAGATGCGCTATCGCATCGACCGGCCGATCCGCGGGCGTAGGGGAGCACGCATCATCGGGCTCGACGCCGGAGCGGATGCGATCGTTGCACGGATATCGCACGACCCCTGGGGTCATGCGCGGTTCTTCTCGCTCGCTGAGCCCGTTGGAGATGTCGGCGATCGTGGGTCGGATTCTGTGGCGCTGCGTGATACCGACGGCGAGATGTCGAATCTGCTCGCCGAACTCGAGGGCGCCGACGTAGTGATCATGGTCGCCACCACCGATGCCGATGCTGCGGCGGCCACCATCATCGGTGCGGCGTGCACGGTTCGCGCCATCATGACGGCCGGACTGGTCATCGGCGAGCGTGCGCGGATCGGTGCCGCCGTGGCGGCCCTTCGCCCGCATGCGCGGGTGCTGATGGTCAGCAGCGACGAACATGACGTCATCGATCTGCTTACAGCCCTGCGAGCCTGAAGGGAAGCCGACGTGGACGTCAAGGTGAAGCTGACCGATCTGCAGGCGATGAAGCGCGACGGCAGCAAGATCGTCGGCGTCGTCGCATGGGATTACCAAATGGCGCGCATCGTCGACCGCGCCGGTGTGGACCTTGTATCGGTGGGGGACACCGTCGGCATCAACCTGTGGGGTCAGCCGAATCCGCTTGAGGTGACGATGGATCAGATGATCGTCGTATGCCAGGCGGTGCGACGCGGTGTGCGGCGGGCGCTGCTCAGTTGTGACTTTCCGTTCGGACCTGTGCAGCAAGGTTCGAAGAGTGCAGTGAGGGCGGCGATCCGGTTCGTCAAGGAGGCCGGCGTCGACATGGTGAAGCTCGACGGGGCTTCCGATCACCTCGACGCGGTGTCCACAGTGACGCGGGCGGGCATTCCGGTGTTCGCACAATTCGGCATCACGCCGCAGACCTCGCTGAAGTATGGCATCGCCTACAGTGCGACACCGGCGGCCGGTGACGCGGTGCCCGATGAGCTTCTCGACGAAATGGTCGGCGAGGCAAAGCGTCTCGAGGATGCCGGTGCCGCACTGTTGAACTTCACCAACTCGGGACCCGTCGTCGGCCCTGCCGTCGCGCAGGCGGTGTCCATCCCGGTGGTCGGCGGATTCGGCGGCGGTCCGTGGCTGGACGGCCGAATCCGGATGGCCACCGCGGCTATCGGCTACAGCGCGGACGCGCTGGACAATCCGCCGGACGCCTACGCCAACGTCGCCCAGATCGCCCACGACGCGATCCTGGCCTATGCCGACGATGTGCGGTCAGCGCGGCAGATCCGGGGCGGGATCCGGCGATGAACGGCAGCCCAGTTGTGAACGTGTCCACGTCGGTGGTGGACGGGATCGCCACCCGCTATGCGGTGGCCGGATCCGGTCCTGCGCTGTTGATGTTCTCGCCCGGTGGTTTCAACGCGACCATGGCGAACTGGGAGACTCACGGACTCTATCGGCGCACCGCAATGTTGGCGCGGCTGCGGGAACACTTCACCTGCATCACTTTTGACAAGCGCGAGTCGGGTGGATCCGGAGGCCGCGTTGAGCGGGTGCGCTGGTTGGATTACGCGAACCAGGGTCTGGGGCTGCTCGACGATCTGGGCCTTGACCGGGTTCATGTCATGGGTGCGTGCGTGGGCTGCTCGATCGCGACGGTCATGGCGACGACATACCCGGAACGGGTGGCTGGGATGGTGTTGTACTCGCCGGCCGGCGGTGCGAAGTATCGGATGAAGCAGCATGCGCGGTTTCACAAACACCTGGCCTATGTTGCCGAGCACGGGTTGCGGGGTGTTGCGGCGCTAGCGGTCGCTACCGACGCCGGCTTCTCCGACGACGGCAGAGTCGGGCCGTGGGTGACGGTACTGCGCAGTGATCCCGAGTTCGCGCAGCGGTACGTGAATCTCGACGCCGAGTGGTACCAGACCGTCGTCGCTGGCATGTGCCGGTTGCTGTTCGATCGCGATACCGTTTCGGGTCCAGAGCCTGAAGACCTACTGGCACTTGATGCTCCGGCGCTCATTGTGCCGGGGCAGGACAGCTCTCATGCGCCATCGGCGGCGCGCTATCTGCAGGAGTGCCTACCTGCCGCCCACTATTGGGACGTTCCCGTGGCGGCGCAAACGGCCGAAACCGCACCGGCGCGCGTCATCGAATTCCTGGAATCGCGGGATGCGGTGAGCTGACATGCCGGCCTTAACGCAGATGTGATTGCACAAGCGTACTAGTCTGGGAAGGGTGCCAAGACCCACGCGGCCGGAATCCGCGGTCCAGAGTGACCAAATCGCCGCCCTCCAGGACGTCAGCCTGATGCTGAACCGCAAGGTACGCAAGCATTCCCACACTGATCTGTCGATGTCGCAGATCTCGGCATTGTCGACGATCGTCCGGCTCGGACCGATCCGCGTGGGCGAGCTGGCACGCCGTGAACAGATCAGCAAGTCCTCGGTTACACGCCTTGTGTCCAGGCTCGAGGGGATGGACTACCTGGAGCGCTGGGTTGACCCCGATGACGGCCGGAGTTTCGTCGTGGGCATTACCGAACACGGTCAGCATCTGCTGGCAGCCGCGCGAGAGCGTGCCAACGAGTATCTCGCGCATCAGGTCGGACGGCTCTCCGAGGACGATCGATTGGCTATTTTGGCGGCGCTACCCTCGCTGAAGCGGCTGACGGGCCTTTCGTAACGGTCTGCGCCGCCCGCTTCGGAAATGGCGTCCCGCTCAACGGGTCGTGTCGACGTACCGGCGCGTGGTGCGCCGCAGGTACAAGTAGCAAGTGATTGCCGCCAGCGCGGTGCCAACACCGCCGACGGCGCACGCCACGCGCGCGTTCGCGGATTCGCACACCCAGCCGATCAGGGGGCCACCAAAAGGTGTGGTACCTGCAGTCGCCAAGACAAGCAAGGAGATGACGCGGCCGCGTATCTGGGGGTCTGAATACAGCTGCAGCAGCGCCGTCGCCGTCGCGCGAAAGGTCACACTGGCGGCGCCGAGCACGAAGAGCACGATGTAGGCGATGGCCAGGGTGGGCGCAAGGCCTAGGAGCGAAAGAGCGACCGCAAATGCACATCCGTTGAGTATCAAACTCTTTGAACCCGGCCGGAGCTGACCGGCCAAGGCCAGCCCGCCTAGTACCGCACCCACCCCCATGCTGGTGAATGCGAACCCCACCGCGATCGCATCGCCACCGAACACATCATGGGTCAACGTCGGCAACAAGACGTTCCAGTTGTAGGCAAGCAGTCCCGATACCGTCATGAGTGCGAGCGCGGCAGCAAGCCTTGGGCGAACGGCTATATAGCGCAGCGTGGCGGTCAAGTTGCCGGTCGCTGTCAATTTGTCGGCCGAGCGGATTGACTCATGCGGCCCGATAAGGATGAGCGCCGCGATGACCGGCAGGAACGAGGCTGCGTTGACGTAGAAGGCCGCCGAGAGGCCGACCGCGTTGATCAGGATGCCTGCCACCGCAGGGCCGGCGATCTTGCCGATGTTCTGGATGACGCTGTTGAGCGTCACCGCGTTGGTGAGGGTTGCCGGGGTCGCGATGTCGTTTACGAAGGTGAGCCGAGCGGGCTTGTCAATCGCGTCCGCGAGTCCGTGCACCAGCGCGGCCAGCATCACCATCCAGATTTGCACGAGCGCCAATTGAACGAGTGCCCCGAGCACCAGCGCGGGCAGCATGGCGCCTACCTGTGTCCAAATCAGGATCGTTCGCCGTTGGAAGCGATCGGCGAGCGCCCCGCCAGCTGTGGTGAACAGGAGCGTCGGCGTCTGCTGCATGGCGACAGTGATGCCGAGCAACAGTGGCGAGTCGGTCAACTCGAGCACAAGCCACGCTTGGGCTAGCTTCTGCATCCAGGTGCCGCTCACCGAGATCGACTGCCCGATCGCGTATCGGCGGAAGTCGCGAATAGCGAGAGCGCGGAATGTCGAGGCCAGGTATCGCTTCAAACCGCTTCCATGGGTGAACGTCGGTTGGTACGCTTCTGCAACAACTATACTACGCTTTGCGTACTATCTCGTGGTTGGGGGCACTCACGCCGGAATGAGCGTGCACCACTGGGGGGACAGCTTGAGCATGACGTGGTCGCCGCTCGGAATCGACATTTCGGGCTTGCACCTCATCCGCAACACGAGGTCGCCCACCTTCAATTCATGTTCGACGGCGTCGCCCATGAAACCGCGGGCGGTTACTTCCGCCTTCCACAGGCCGGTGTTGAAGGCGGTCGGGTCGTCCACCACGGCGATATGTTCGGGCCGGATGCTCACGACCACCTTGCTGCCGGGCGCGAAGTCGATGTCCGAGGACGCGATGATGTCTCCTGCGCTGGCGGACACTGCATATTGCCCGTCGTCGGATCTGCTCTTCACCACTGCCTCAATGAAGTTCGACGCGCCGATGAAATCGGCCACGAACCGCGAGGCCGGTTCGTTGTAGATGTCGACGGGTTTTCCGAGTTGCTCGACGGACCCGTTGTTCATCACGGCGATTCGATTCGACATCATCAACGCTTCCACTTGGTCGTGGGTGACATAGACCGCGGTGATGTTCAGGTCTCGTTGAAGTCGCTTTAGCTCGAAGCGCATCTGCGCCCGCAGCTTGGCGTCAAGGTTGGATAACGGTTCGTCGAGCAGCAGTAGGGGTGGTTCCATGACCAGGGCGCGCGCGAGGGCTAGCCGTTGTTGCTGTCCGCCCGACAGGTCGGTCGCCGGCCTGTCCGTGAGGTGATCTAGGTGTACGACCGAAAGGACGCGCTCGACACGTTCATGGACCTGAGATTTCTTCAGGCGCTTGCGGCGTGGCAGAACGGTCAACGGATACGCGACGTTCTTGAAGACATTCATGTGAGGCCAGATGGCGTAGGACTGAAACACCATTCCAAGGCCTCGCGCATCCGCTCGCACATTGATCCGCCGGGCCGAGTCGTACAGGACCCGGCCACCGACCGAGATGCGCCCGTACGTGGGTATCTCCAGGCCCGCGACACTGCGCAGTATGGTCGTCTTGCCGCACCCTGACGGTCCCAGCAGGGTAAAGAACTCGCCCTGGGCGATGTCGATGCTGACGCCGTTAACGGCGGTGACGTCGGCAACGGCCCGCTTCTTGGTGGAGCGGAACACCTTGCGGAGGTCTTCGATCACCAGCATGCTTCTGTCACCTCTTCTATTCCGCCCGTTGGGCGTGCAATGCCGTCGCGGAAAGCCCCAGGCGCGGTCAACTCCAAAACATCTGAGACCGGCTCATTCCCGGGCATGCGCATGACCGCGTCGGTCAGCCGGTCCGACTGGTTGTCATCGAGAAGACGTCGAGCGCACGTGCGGAATTTCTGCACCACCTCGTCCTGGTCCTGCAGATCGGGCTTGCCGTCCTGTTGCGCGGTGAGCATGCGCCCGTCTTTCAGCTGCACGGTGACCCGTTCCGGATAGCCGGCCACTGCCGCGTCCGGGTCGTGGCGGACTTTGGCCATCAGCCGGCGGACGGCGGAATCCTCCATGCGCGATTCACCGGCCTGCTCCAGGCCGACTAGCCCGTCGAGCAACGCGACGCAGAGGAGGTAGGGGAGGCTGTATCCGGTGGCGATCGCCTCGCGCGGGTCTGTTCGGAACAATGAAAACGTGTGCAGGTCAGCCTCAATCGAGACGATGTCGTCGACATCAAACTCGTTGGCGGCGCGCAGCCGAAGCATCGCGGCGACAGGTTTGTGGCTGGGACTACAAGCCGGAAATCGCTTGATCGAGAGTGTCCCGGCGAGGTCATAGGGGGCGCCCAGGTGCGAAAGCGCCGACCAGTCGGTCTCGCCACGCAGGCAAATGGCGTTGACCAGGCCCAGCTTTGCTTCCAGAATGTCGACGTCCGCGGTGAACCCGCGAGCGGCCAGCAGGGCGGCGTGCACGCCGTCTCTGGCGGCATTGCCGGCCTGTAGGGCCTTGGTCATGGTGCCCTGGTTGCGCCGCAGCCCCGAGGCGCTTGAAGCGGCGATACCGATCGCGTGACGCGTCTGCTCGACCGTCAGACCCAGCACCACCCCCGCGGAAATCGCAGCCGCGATCGGCCCGACCACGCCGACTCTGTACCAGCCGCGGTAGGTCGGCCCCCTCTTGGACTTGCGGGCGGGCTCGACTACTGCACCCAGCTTGGCGCCAACCTCGCGCCCAATGACATACGCCTGGAGCAGCTTCGCGGTTGTGGCCCCGCGGAGTTCGGCAAGGGCGAGGGCGGCGGGCAGCGTGTGGGTGCTGAGGTGTTTGTGGTCATCGAAGTCGAGGCCGTGTGCCAATGTGCCGTTCGCGAGGGCGGCCATCGGCGCGGAGACCCGCAGGGCGGTGCCGATCACCCGCGCGTCCCGACGTCCGCCGAAGGCACCGACGTGAGCCGAGATTATCCGGCCGACGGGATAATCCTGGGCGGCGACCATCACACCGAGGGTGTCGAGGATGGCTAGCCTCGCATGCGCGACCACCTCGGCCGGCAAATCGTCAATGCTTGTGTCGACGGCCCACGCCGCGATGTGCGCGGTCGCGCCCTGCGCAGCGCCGATCCGGCTAGTTGGCATCGGTCGGCCTTCCGCCTAGTCGCTGGAAGATGAGCACCAACCCCGCGAGAACCACGACCATGACGACGCCAAGGGCGGAAAGCACGGTGTAGTCGCCGTTGGTATAGAGCTGGTAGATCAGCACAGCAAGTGGCGTATTACGCGGGCCAGCAAGGATTATCGAGGATGACAATTCGCGCGTGGAGACGATGAAGATGTACACCCACGCCGCGAACAGGCCGGGCCACAGTAGCGGCAACAGCACCCGAGTGAAGGTATGCCACCATCGGCCTCCCGCGGTAGATGAAGCTTCCTCGAGCTCTCGGTTCACCTGCACGATCGTGGACGTGCTCGACCGCATTCCGTAGGGCAGAAACTTGATGACGTAGGTGATGATGAGAACCACCAAGGTGCCATAGATGGGCAGGGGAGAAGCAGCATAAAGGTCAACCATCGCCACGCCAAGGACAAGTCCGGGGATGGCGATGGGCACGAACGCCATGACGTCGAGGAGTTGGCGTCCGCGAATCCGGGTGCGCATTGTGATCCACGCCGAGACCGCACTGAGCATGACGACGATTGTCGCGGCGAACACGGCAAGTAGGAGGCTGTTCTTTGCGGCGTCGACGATGGTCGAATTGCGGAACACCGCAACGTAGTTCGCCAGCGACATCCGTCCAGCCGCGTCGATGCCCGGGGCCGCGTAGTAAGGCTGGAACGACGCCCACACCATCATGAGTGCGGGTAGCACGAAAAGGGCCAGGATGTAGACGGTCGAGAACGCCAACGCCGGATAGCGCCAGCGGCGCAGGTCGATCACTCGGGGGCGGTAACCCTTGCCGGATACCGTGGCGAATGCGCCCCGAGCGACCAGCCTCAGGTAGATCAACACACCGGCGGCGCCGATCACGAACAGCAGGGTGGAGTACACGCCAGCAGCACCGTAATTGATCGGAAACGTCTTGAGGGCCAGATAGATTTGGGATGCCAACACATACTGCCGACCGGGCAGGCCGAGCATGGCCGGGACCTCGAAACCCTCGACAGCGCGTACGAAGCCGATGAGCAGAGTGGACGCCAGGGCGGGCACAAGAAGGGGCAGGGTGATCCGCCGGGCGGTGGTGACGATGCCCGCCCCCGACGCTGACGAGGCTTCTTCCAGCGACGGGTCCATGGAGCGCAGAGCGCCGACGATCATCAGGAACGACAGGGTGCTGAGGTGAATGCCCTCGACCATGATCATGCCCGGCATGTTGTAGACGTTGAGCGGGCCCTCGTCGAAACCGAACATGTTCTGCAGCGCTACGTTGATAACCCCGACGGTTGGGCTGAGAATCAGCACCCACGCGAAGGTCGCCAGTGACCCGGGCATGATCAGCGGCACGACGGCGGCGACGAACATGAAGCGTCGGCCGGGCATGTTGGTCCGCTCGACCAGCCATGCCAGGATTGCGCCGATAACGGTGCCCATGGCGGCTCCGCCGACGGCAAAGATGAGCGAATTCAACATCAGCCGGTAGGCGGTGCCGCTGGTGACCACGCTCTGGTAATTGCGAAAAGTGAAGGAGCCGTCCGGCGATTGCACACTGCCGATCACCATCATGCCGATCGGCACGAGCGTGAGATAGGCGATGAGAAGCGCGATTCCCGCCGGCAGCAACGTGCTGAAGTCGGGCCGAGACAGTGAGCGCGTGACGACCACGTCACTCTGAGCTGTCGCCGTCATGTCGTCAGCGGTCTTTCGTATCGTGGTCGGGCGGACGCCGGGGTGCGCCCGGTCGCGCGCTAGCCAACGACGGGGCGACCGGTGGTCTCGTAAAAGAGCTTGTTGTACTCGGCGAAGTTGTTCATCACCTCATCGCCTGCGAGGACCATGTTGAACGTGCCCTGCTTGAGTTCGGGCTCTCTCGGTTGGACGTTCGGGTTGACCGGGATTCGGTAGTTGTCCGCCACGGACTGCTGTCCCGCGTCGGAAAGGACATAGTTCGTCCACAGACGCGCGGCGTAGGGATGCGGCGCGCGGTCGAGCACACCGAGTGCGCCGTAGTTCGCGTACAGCGGGTCGGTCTTGACCCACGCGACGGGGGCTCCCTTGTCCATTGCGTTGGCCACGTTGTGCACGTTCGCCGCGACCGCGATCGTGCAGTCGCCGGCGATCACGGATTCCACCAGGTTGGTCTGGCCGTTGACGAAGCGAAGGCCGTTGGCGGTCAGTTGCTTCCAGTACGCGATGCCCTGGTCCCTGCCCATCTGCTGCAACATGTCGGCGAAGACCGAGACCTCCGACGCCTCGGCGCACAGCTTGCCGTTCCACCTCTGCTCCAGCAGGGCGTCATAGTTCTGTGGGGCTTGCGCTTTCGGCACTTGTTGAGTGTTGTAGGTGATCGGTTTGATCTGAACGCGATGACCGGTGAACCAAGGTTTCTTGAGACGACTGTCGAACGACGATGCGGCCGGTGGCGTGTACGTGGCGAGCAGATTCAGCTGCGCCAGTTGATATATCGTGTTCTGCTCCGTGTCGATGATGTCGGTCGTGTGGACGCCGGCGTTGGCCTCCGACGTGAGCTTGGAGGCGGAGTCCTCACCTTGCTGTTCAAAGCTTTCGATTTCGATGCCGGGATATTGCTCGTGGAACCTGGCCGCCAATACGTTTAGGTCATCCCTGCTCTGGCCCGAGTAGAGGACGAACTTGCCCTCCTTCTTGGCTCCCTCGTAGAGCTGCTCGACCGTCAGGCTGTTCCAGTCCACACCCGATTCCGACGCGGGTGTGCCGCCACCGCCTGATCCGCATGCGGCTAGCAACGTGACCGCTAGCCCGACCGACATGGCAGTGGCGGCACCGCGAATCACGCCTGCCCGCCGGCGTTCTGCGCACGACTTACGCATCGAACTTCCTCCTTGGCTGAGTCACCGGCTGGTTGACGCGTCGAAGACAATGTCTGCACCACCGAGCCCGGGCCGGCCATCGCTGGTCGCCCACGGACCGTCGAACACGACTCCAGCGGCATGGTCGTCGACCAGCGATGTGGATTCACCGACCTCTGCGATGGATTCGATATCCGACCGTGCCAAGGCAAGACGCGTCGATGCGCTGTCGACAATGCCGGGGACTCCGCTGCCGCCGAGATGCACCCCCACCCCGAGCGAGGTGCACACATCGATGACGCGTTGGCATTCTGCGACGCTGCCCATCTTGGTCAGCTTCAACGACACCAAGTCCGCCCCGCCCGCCTGTGCGACGCGCACGGCGTCGGCGGCGCTATGGACGAGCTGGTCGGCCATCAGGGGAACGCCACTCGTCTTTCGCAGCGCCGCCATCGATTTAATGTCGTCGTAGGGCAGCGGTTGTTCGACGCAATAAACCTTCAGGTCGAATAGCTCCGCGCACAGTTGGCGCGCACCGGGCAGATCGTAGGCCGCGTTCGCGTCCACCGCGATGGTGACATCGTCTCCGAAACGCTCTCGGACGCGGCATACGCTCTCGACGTCGGGCCCAAGGCCTTGGCCGATTTTGAGTTTGAATCCCCGCACCCCGGCGTCGTAGATCGGCTCGATGGCCTCACAGAGCGTTTCGGGGTCTTTCATACCAACGACGCGGAGGACTTTGACGCGACTGCGAACGGGTCCGCCCCACAGCACCTCGGCTCCTACACCCGCGAGCTTGCCAAGGAGGTCATGCAGCGCGAGATCGACGCCAAGCCTGGCCCGTGGCGGTAGACCGCGAATACTGCCCAGCGTCCGCCACGCCTCTTCGATCGCGACGCCGTCCAACGCCGGCTTCACCCGTTGAGTGATGGCGTCGACCAGCGTGTCGCTCGGCATGCTGCGCGGGTGTGCGGCCGTCGCGCCGACGCCTAACGCGCCTCCCGCTTCGATGCCCACGTAGACGCCGACCACCTCTGATGATGCGTAATTTGCGGTGCGCCACCCTGCGTCACGGCGCTGGAAGTGCTGAACCCGCACGTGTAGAAAGTCGATCTTCACCCGGAGTTCTCCCAGAAAGTGGCGTAGGTCACACAGCGAGTTGACTAACTGTAGGACCATTAACCGCCGTCGTCAATAGAGACTTGAGGGGGCGCCGTTCGGTCTGACCGCGACGCCGTGACAAGCATCTCGGCGGTGCGCACCGCGATGTAGGCAGGGTCGAGCACCGGCACGCCGAGTCGATTCGACACCTCTCGTGCGGAGACGCGTACCGGTATGAAGGCCAGTCCAGAGGGACAAATGACGTCCGCGCCGCGGTCGAGCAGTCGCTGGGCGGCCGCGACGAGAGCATCGGTCATCGCCGCGGCATCCTGGCCGGCGTAGTTGTCGATCGGTTGGTTGATCGGTTCCAGGCCGACAACGTGTTCTGCCACACCCACATCGCGGACCTGTTGCCGGTGATGGGCCACCGCGGCGTCGGTTGGCACCGTCATCCCGATCGATCGTCCGACGATGACACCCGCGCGCAGTGTCGCCTCGCCAGGACCGATGACGGGGATCGACGCGCGCCGCCGGGATTCGTATAGCCCAGGATCGGAGCAACAATGCATGATGACCGCGTCGTACCCGTTCTCCGCGGCTGCCACACAGGCGTCGGGGTATAGCAGTGCATGATTTCGGACTGCTTCGCCCTGACCGAACGCGTAATTCCGGGAGAGGCCCTGCGTCTCGCGCTCGCCAGGCAAGTAACCGAGGTCAATCTGGGTCCCTGGCGAGCAGTAGGTCGACCACACTTTGAGGCGACCCTGGTCGGCACCTCCCGCGTAGCGCTCGCGAGATCCGTTCAGAATCAATTGGATCCTCATCGTTGGCCACCTCTTTCGGACTGTGCCCGCACGATGTCTGAAAGCAACGCCATCATCGGGCGGACTGACTGCAGCGTCTCCAGCCGTAGAGCGATGTCGATAAGCGCGGCCATCTGATCGGAGGTGCTCACCGCGAGCGTGCGAACCTTGGCCTCGAGCAAGGAATCGGTAATGGGATTGCGGGGATGTCCCGGCGGATAAAGCACTGTAGCGCTGCGCGTTTCGCCCGAACGCAGACGGATCTGCACCGTGGTTGGGTTGGCGCCCGGCCAATGCTCGGTGAGCCGGGCGTCGGCGGCGATTGAGGTCTTGTCGATCAATGCCAGGATCCGACCGTCAGTCAGGCAGCACTCCGCGAACTGCGCGGCCTGCAGGTCGCCCTCAAGCAGCGCGGCTGCCACGCAGTAGACCACACTGTGGTTGGCGGTATCACGGTTGGACGGACGACGACGGTCCGCCGCGTCCCTGAGCTGATTACGGCAATCTCTTTCTGCGAGATGAAGTGTGACGCTCTCAATCTCGTCAAGCGAGGGTAGCCAAGCTCTTAGCGAAATGGCCGCGGCGGCGGCGGACTGAGCGCACTTAACCGCGTTGTACACCTTGGTGTAGCAGTCGAGGATCCGAAACCGGTCGAACGGTGCCAGCAGGATCTCCGGCGTGAAGCGTCTCGCCACAGTGGCTAGGAATCCGCCGTCCCCGTCGTATGCCGCCGGCGGCCCACCCATCCCGGCCGCCGCAAGCTGCGCGGC
>WUUC01046352.1_pt1 | contig 12832 bp, 8 predicted proteins | sample 6278441 | NCBI WGS metagenome assembly WUUC01 (sample SAMN13675441, study PRJNA597444) | soil metagenome | isolation source: soil | place: USA: Washington | collected 2017-10 | reverse complement strand
TACACCGTTCGGTGCGGCGCAACAGCAGGACTCAGTCGGCGAACCAGCGCTAACGGCTGAATCGGCCGCACGCTGGGCACTGTTAATCGAGGAAAGCGTACGCGGAAACGGCCGGTGGCGACGCGTCATCGACCTGGCGGACGTGCTCGCCTCGCGGCATCAACCGTTCGAAGCACGGGCGCTGGTTGAATCGGTTCCGCGCGAGCATCCCGAACGAACAGGTCGTGGAGCCTCCGTGTTGGCGCGCATCGCCGGCAAAGCAGCAGCGCGCGCAGCATGCATGCTCGACGGAACCGCAGAACGGGCGAGGGGGTGGGAAGTGATGGATGACTTTGTCGCAGTGCTGCAATTGTGTCAGGACGTCGAAGACGAGCAGGTTGCCTTGTCACGCATTGCCGCGTATCTACGCGAGCGCTTGCAGGCTTCGACAGTTGGTTTTGTGGCCCAGCGTGCCGGGGAGGCACGCGTCCTCGCGCGCGTCGGCTCGGAGATCGCGGCCGTCGATCTCGCAATGCGATCGATCGACACAGGGATTGCGATTCGTCCGGTCAGCGCGCACGGATCCACAGAATGCGCCTGCCCGATTCGTCACGCCGCCGACGTCATCGGCGCGCTGTGGTGCCGATGGCCCGCCGGCACGCCGGTCGCCAGCGATCAGGCGGCCACACTGTTGGGTATTGCGGCTGCCGCAGCGGCGCCGAGCGTCCGCGTGGCCCTCGCAAAACTGCAGCCGACAGGCCATCAAAGCAATCCAGTGCCGGAGTTAGTGGGTGACAGTGTCGCGATTGTCGCGGTCCGTGAGGCGATTGTCCGCGCCGCGGCTTCGCCGTTCCCGGTGGTGATTGAAGGCGAAAGCGGGTCGGGCAAAGAGTTGGCGGCGCGGGCGATTCACACGCGCAGTGGGCGTCGTGAGCGGCGCTTTTGTCCCATCAACTGCGCCGCGCTCGTGGACGACCTGGTCGAGGCCGAACTCTTCGGCTACACGCGCGGCGCGTTCACCGGCGCGAGCACCGACCGGGCAGGTGTATTCGAGGAGGCGAGCGGCGGCACCTTATTTCTCGATGAAGTCGTCGAACTTCGGCCACGCGTGCAAGCCAAGCTCCTACGCACCTTACAGGAAGGCGAGATCCGCCGGCTCGGCGAAACCAACCTGCGCCGCGTCGACGTGCGCGTAGTCGCCGCGACCAATCGACCGCTGGCGAAAGAAGTTGAACTGGGCACCTTTCGCGCCGACCTGTGGTACCGCCTGGACGTGATTCGCATCGCATTGCCGCCGTTACGCCAACGCCTCGAGGATCTCCCTGTGTTGGTTGGCCATTTGTGGCAGACGCTCGCCGCGCGCACCGGCAGTCGTGCCGCGCTCGCCTCGACGACCCTGGGCGCCTTGGCGTTTTACGATTGGCCCGGCAACATCCGCGAATTGCAGAACGTGTTGGCGTCACTCATGGTCGCCGCACCGCGCGCCGGTCTGATCCATCCCTCATCGCTGCCGGCGCATCTTGCGCGTGTTGCCGCGTTCAGTCGCGCTGCGACCCTGGCCGACGCGCGCCGGCAGTTTGAAGAGCGATTCGTTCGGGCGGCGCTTGCGCGTGCCGGTGGACGCTCGGCGGTGGCGGCGCGTGAGCTCGGCATCTCGCGACAAGGCTTGGCAAAGTTGATGAGCCGGTTGGGAATGGTCGATCGGGCGCCGCAAATCGTCGAAGCGGCAAATGTACAATGACGCCGTGGTCCGCTACTTGATCCGCCGGATCCTGCTGACCATTCCGGTGATCCTCGGCGTCGCAACGCTCGTCTTCTCTCTAATCCACCTTGTGCCCGGCGATCCTGCCGAGGCCATGCTCGGCGAAGGCGCATCGCCAAAAGACGTCGCCGAGTTACGAACCAAGCTCGGACTCGACCGTCCGCTACTCGAGCAGTACGGTCGCTTCATGAGCGGCATGATTCGCGGTGATCTCGGCATTTCATTTCGTACCAGTCAGCCGGTGACAACCGCGATCGCTGAGCGAGTGCCGGCGACCGTCGAACTGGCGCTAGCGTCGATGGCGGTCGCGATGTTGATTGCCGTACCCCTTGGCATCATCGCCGCCGTTCGACGTGGGACGTTTGCCGATTACACCGCGATGACGGTTGCGCTTGCCGGCATCTCGATCCCAAATTTTTGGCTCGGCCCCATGCTTGCCATCGTCTTCGCGGTATACCTCGGATGGTTGCCGGTGTCGGGGCGCGGCGGCTGGGACAGTCTCATTCTGCCGGCCATCTCACTGGGTGCTGCGCTGGCGGCAATTCTGGCGCGCATGACACGCGCCAGCCTGCTCGAAGAGTTACGCGAGTTGTATGTTCGCGCGGCCCGCGCACGCGGCGTTACACGCTCGCGCGCGATTTTGCGCCACGCCCTGCGCAACAGTCTCATTCCGCTGGTCACGATTCTCGGCCTGCAGTTTGGCGCAGTGCTCACGGGCGCGGTCATTACAGAGACGATTTTTGCCTGGCCCGGCATCGGACGCCTTCTAATCCAGTCGATTAGCTTCCGTGACTATCCGGTCGTGCAGGGCTGCATTCTGCTCATCGCCACGACTTACGTCACCGTCAATCTGCTCACCGATCTTCTCTACGGGTTTCTCGATCCCCGTATTCGCTATGACTGAGGTGCTGTCTCGATGATGAGAGTAGGCGCGGCGATCGTGATCGTGATCGTAACCTCGGCGCTATTGGCGCCCTGGATCGTTCCGTTCGACGAGGCCGCTCAGGAACTGGCCCTGCGTCTCGAGGAGCCGACCGGTCGCCACTGGTTCGGCCTGGACGAACTCGGACGCGACATTCTGTCGCGAGTCTTGATGGGTGCGCGTGTGTCGCTGTTTGTCGGCTTCGTCGTGGTTGGCGTATCGGCCCTCCTCGGAACCGCAATGGGCTCGATTGCGGGCTATTACGGTGGGCGGATCGATCAGGTGATTAGTCGCGTCATGGATGTCCTTTTAGCCTTTCCCGGGCTGTTGCTTGCGATTGCGCTCGTCGCGGTGCTTGGACCGAGCCTCGGCAACGTGGTCCTGGCACTGACATTCATCGGGTGGGTTGGGTACGCGCGTCTCGTGCGCGGTCAAGTGCTGCGCGCGCGCGAATTCGAGTATGTGGTTGCAGCGCGTGCGTTGGGCGCCAGTACCTGGCGGGCGTTGACAAAACACGTGTTGCCAACGGCGCTGCCCGCCGTCACGGTGCAGGCGACGCTGGGTATGGCTTCCGCGATATTGTCCGAGGCCTCGCTGAGTTTTTTGGGACTCGGGGTGCAGCCGCCCACGCCAAGTTGGGGCACGATGATCAACGGCGGCCGCGCGCATCTGCTCGACGCGCCACATCTCACCGTGTTTCCTGGTGTGTTTCTCGCGCTCGTCGTCCTGGGCTTTAATTTTCTTGGAGACGGGTTGCGCGACCATCTCGATCCGCGGACCGAGCGCACCAACTAACGCGACAGGCGATCGCGCAAGGCCAGAGTGGCCGGCGTGGGGCCAGAGTCGTCTTCGGCTCGTTCCAGCCATCGTAGTGCCAGGGGACGATCGCCGAGGCGCAAGGAATAATCAGCAATACGCAGGGCAACGTCCGCCACCGGCGCCGCATCACCGACGAGCGTCGCGTAACGAACAAGCGCGTCACGCGCCTCCTGGAATCGACGGGCGCGTGCTGCAAGCGTAGCCAGTTGCCGATACGCCTCCGGATCCACGGGTAACCGCGTGATTGCCTGTCGCCACGCGCGCTCCGCGGCAATGGCGTCACCATTCAATATCGACGCGCGACCGAGATCGGTCAACGCCGCGCTGGACACATCGGAATGACTGGCGGCTGTCGAGAGCGCTTCCAACGCCTTCTTCAGTGCGACCGTATCGCCGCGCGCCTGCGCCACTTCAAGCCACACATGCCCAAGCGCCGCGTACACTTGCGCATCGGCGGGGAAACGTTCCACCGCACGACTCAGGACCAACACCGCCGCTTCGTGGCGCCGTGCGCCGGCGTGCGCGAGTCCGACGGCTATCAGACGTTCGGGGCGTGAGGTATCGAGTGTCGCCAGTGCTTCAAGCTGCTCGATGGCCAGGGCCGGTTCGCCGGTTGCCAAATACACACTTGCCAGCGCTTCGCGTGGGGTCGTCTGACCGGGGGACATTTGCGCGGCAGTTTCAAGCGCGGCACGCGAGGCCGACATTTCACCCTGTTCGCGGAGCGCGAGCCCGAGGAGCAAATAGGTTTCCGGGACCGAGGCATCCAGGGCGATGGCCGTGCGTAGTGGATCCATTGCCGCCGCCGCCTGTCCCGCCCGATAGCGCGCGAGTCCGAGCTTGTACCAGACCCGAGCTGAGCGATCGTCTATCCGCAGAAACGTCTCGTAACGCTCGGCCGCGCGGTCGTAGCGGCGAAGCGCAAGGTGGCAATCGCCAAGCAATTCATGCGGCTGCGTCGCCGTCGGATCCAGTGCGGCGGCGCGGCGCAGGTCGCGCATGGCCTCATCGAGCTGGCCACGACCGCGATAGGTCATGCCGCGCTTCAAGTGCGCGAGCATGGAGTCAGGACGAAGGGCGATGGCGCCGCTATAGAACTCGAGCGCCTGGAAGGGCTGTTCAGCCGCCGTTGCCTGGTCTCCCGCGGCAATCGCCCGCGAGTACTCACGGTCGGTGTCGTAGACCGTGTAGACGCCGGCGCCGGCCGCGGCCGCGGCGGCAAGCACGCTGAGGGCAAGGAGATAGCGCCGCACCGAGCGAGGATAGCGCAGCTCTAGTGGGATGTCTGGCCGAATCCTAAAGCGACCGTTCCGTAGGAACCGCCGGTAAAACCTTGGCCGGGCATGTTGCTGACTACTGCAGAAACCGTTGAAACGCTCTGCTAGTGAACTCTGCGGGAACTTTCCGTGCGAATCGGACTCTAATCCCCGTAAGTCCCAGTCTCGAGCGGTAGCGGGCTGGGCGGGGAGTTGATAGACTGCAGGGAGGTCACGACTCATCGCCGAGCATCTAGTGAAAAACGCGGGCGCACTCGGATGGTCTGAGGTAGCAAGCGGCGAAGCGGCGCTCATCCAGCGTTGTGCCGCCGGTGAGCAATCCGCTTGCGCCGAACTGGTTGCCGGTCATGAGCGCATGGTCTTTCAGCTCGCCCTCCACTTGATGGGCGATCGCGACGAGGCGCTCGACCTCTCCCAGGAAGTGTTCCTCCGCGTTTTCAGGACCCTGCACACGTTTCGCGGGCAGGCCGCGCTCAAGACCTGGATTTATCGCATTGCGATCAACCAGGCGCGCAATCGTCAACGCTGGTGGCGACGACGGCGCCGATCGGATCAAGTGCAGCTCGAACATCACGTGCTCGAACATGGTGAGCTGCGACAATTTGGCGACGGCGACGCCCCCGATCGCGCGTTTGCCCGCAAGCAAATGGCGGCTCGCTTATGGGCCGCACTCGACGCGCTACCGTTCGATCAACGAACGGTCATCGTCCTGCGGGAGATCGACGGCTTGAGTTACGAAGAAATCGCCGAATCACTGAATGTCGCGATCGGGACTGTCAAGTCTCGCCTCACGCGCGCGCGCCAAACGCTGCGCCGCGAACTGCGCGAGGTGCGGCTATGATGCACGTCCTTGCCTGCGACCGCGTTCGGGAGGATCTCGCCGCCTACCACGACGGGGAGTTGTCCATCGACGAACAGGTCCTGATTCAAAATCATCTGCACGAGTGCGTCGCCTGTCGTCTCGAAGCAGTCGAACTCGCGGAGCTTGGTGATGTGCTCCGACTGATGTCGGCCGACGTGCGCGGTGGTGATACCAGCGAGACGGGACGACTCACGACAGAAGTGCTCGAACGTATTCACGTCGAAGAGCAATTCTCGATGAGTGCACAGGTGCGCGCGCTATTCGACGATATGCACCTGGTGTGGGCCGGGCTCGGCGCCACTGCCGCCATGCTGTTTTGCATCTTCGCGTCCGCGGGTGTGCTCCAGGCTGCGAGTCAAGAGCGCTCCGACTCTCTCGCCGGCATCATCAGCACCATGGCCGCCGGCAGCAACGACAACTCGGTCCGTTTAGCCGATCGCATGCTTGAAACGCGGTTGCTCCTCGACACCACCGCCGCGATGCCGGTCAGTGACCAGGATGCCGAAGTAACGCTGTCCGCGTTTGTCACACGCGAAGGGCGTATCCAGAATCTCGAAGTCGTGGAAGAGCAAGCGCGGGCGATGCAACTGCATCCCGCCGCGTTGGTAGCAATGATCGACGCAGCGTCGCGCGCCCGATTTGTCCCGGCACAAGCCGGCGGAGAAGCCGTCGCGGTCAACGTCGTGTGGTTGGTGACGTCAACGACGGTGAAGGGGCATCCGGACTACGATCTATATCTTCTCAGTCCGCCCGTGATTACTGGTGCGGTGAATGGTCCCGCGTTGCCGCCGAAGCCACGCCCGACTCCGACGCCGGTGAAAGCCGCCACGGCCGGCAACGACGGCATCGCTGCGGCCTAGCGGGCTCGCACTCAGCTACCTGATCGAGTTCTACCTAATCACGATCTCGCCGCTGCCGACGTTATTCATCGTGTCGGTTGCGCGCACTACGAGCGTGCGTCCCGCCAGACTGGCATCGAGGCGCAGCGAGAACTGTTCGCGCCGGCTGTCCAGAATCCCATCCTGAGGAAACGCGCTCTGCCAGCGCTGTGCGTCGAGCGAGTATTCGACGCGAACGATGGCGGAGTCGACGTCATGGACTTCGAAAGGCACCACCACGCTCGCACCGTCGCGCCGCGACGTGGTCATCGTCACCGACGGTGGCGTGTTGTCGATGTCGAAGCTGCCGCTTTCACGTTCGCCGCGCAGTGCCGTCGCTGCGGGATTGGACGGCTCGTCGGAGGCAGTGATCTTCATCACGTACGATCCATTTGGTGCAGAGGCGGTGTCCCAGACAAGGATGGTGTCGGTCAGGCCGCCCTTGAGCAGTTTCCAGGTGGTTTCTCCTTCGCGACGATAGAAGACGTCAAACTGCAGTTCGTCGCCGTTACCGTCTTCTGCCTTCCAGACAAAGGTTTGCAACCCCTTCTGATACGTCCTGCGGCCGAGCGATGGCGCCGGCTGCGTGCCGGTCGCGCTGCGATCGTTCGCCATCCGCTTTTCGACGGTCTCGTCCTCGAAGCCGGCGATTTCGGCTTCACCACTTGAAAACGGCTTTTGAAAGACGACGCCAGGCGGATGCACAGTGACCAACGCGATCTCTGGTCGAACATTGCGCTGCAAATACGCCGCGCTCACCGATGTCAGTACCGGCGTCGCGCCCTTGCCAGTCAGCACGGCGCGCCATTGCAGGTAGCGCGCTTTCGGACTGGCGATGGGCGAGCCGTCAGCGTTGGTGTACGGATCGGACCAATTGCTCCACGCTTCGTCCGGCGTGCGCGTATTGCCGGATCGCGTGCGCATTTCTACGCGGGTGCCGGCGGGGGCGCTCGCACGCCAGGACAAGGCGCCCCAGGTCGCGACCATGCGCGCGTCCTTGACATCGGAGTCATAGGTGCCGCGTTCGGCGCGAGCAGAGGACACCGACAGCAGGAGGCCAGGGTTGGCCGTCACGATTACCGTTCGGTCACCTATGCGGTGCATCATCGTCGCCTGTTGCGCGCTGACGCGCGTCAACAGCGTCGGACGCCACGACTCTCCCGACAACCGAAACAGTTTGCCCTTTGCGCCAGTGGCGACAAGCAACGCCCCGTCGGCTTCGAAGGCCACGTCATAGGGTGCGTCCTCGCGCGACTCCCAGATCGAGTCCCACAGACCGTCCGGCAAGACGCGGTACACGGCACCAGTAGGACCGCGACGGTCGGTTGGAGTGCCGGTGGATGACGCAGGCTGAGGCGTCACGGGCACATCGATCACGGCAAACGACGTGATTTCGGTGGAGACCGATGGCACCGGTGCGGGCTGTGGCGTCTCGGTCGTGAAGATCCCTGAGCCGTCGCCGCCGCTTTGGGGCGGACGGCCGCTTTGCGCGGCGACATAGAGTACGCCTTTCGGGTCGAGTCGCAGCGCGCGAACTTCCTGGTACGGCGTATCCAGAATCAGGAAGCCTTTGCCCTGTCGATCGACGCGAAACACACGGCCGGGTGCGCCTGTACCGACGAGGAGTTGGCCAGCCGCGTCGAAGGCGAGTGTGATCGCATGCGTGGTTTTCGTGGAGAAGAACGGTGTGCCTTTGCCATCTGGCGTGATGCGATACACGACGCCTTTGTCGCCGGTCGCCGCGTACACGATGCCGGAAGGATCAACGGCAAGCGACCAGATGTATTTGTCGTCGGGATCAAAAAACGTCGTCGCCTGGCCGCGCGCATCCACACGGTAGACCCGCCCGTCGGGAGATGTGCCAACGAAGAGTCCGCCGTTGGGCGCTGAAGCGAGCGCGTGCACTTCCATCTCTGCGCTATCGTAGAGAACCGACGCCGAGCCGCTGCGGTCAACGCGCAGTACTTTTCCGTCATTGCCGGTGCCGAGGAAATAGGCGCCGTCTGGTCCAGCGACCATCGTCCAGACAAATGGAACGGCAGCGTCGTGGAGGCGCTGAACTTCGGGGCCGAGCATCAACCGCCCGTGCTCATCGATCGACAGATGCTCGACATCTCCGCGCAAGAAATCGGCTTGAGTGGCCGCTTGCCAAAAACCTGGTGTTGCGTGTGTGACGTACGACGTCACCAACACGCAGAGGAGGCCAAGACCTGGCGCCAGGCCCTTCATTCGTGCTCTGGTCATAATCGATGAACGGTGAGTGAGGTTACGGCTGATCGACGTTGATGGTCAGCTGTCTCGAGCCGGAGATTGACAATTCGACCGGTACTTCCCATTCGCCGCGGGTGGCACTTCGCAGCGGCGTGTATGTGCCGCTGTTGCGATCCGCTTCGAGGACGGCCAGCACGGACGGTGGCAATGCCGCCAGCGCCTCGCCGTTGACAATCGCGCCTTCGTCTGACGAGGACAAGCGCACGTAGAGACGATTGCTGCGGCGCGACTTGTTGAAGGTGCGAATCAATTGCGCGACTTGTTGCGTTTCGGCGCCACGCGATGACCGGCGATCGTCCGCGCTCAGTCGCGTCGCGTCCGCGACCAGCAATTGCAATGACCCCACGGCGTTAGCAGGAATTTGAATCGGGACTGTTTTGATGACTTCTGCGCCGGTATGCGTGCGTAACAACACCTTGACGTTGGCGCTGCGACCAGCGCGCGGGCGATCGGTGTCGAGCCACACGCGCTCGATTCGCGCGGTGCGCGATTGTTCGCTGGCATCGATAGTGAGGGTCAGCTTCTGTACTTCGACCGGCTCGGATGCGTTCTTGAGTAGAAACGTCATCGGACCGGCGACATACGCGGAGGCGGCGCCGGCAGGCTGGTCACCCGTGAAAATATCCTCGAAGGCGATGTCGCCGTGCTCACGAATCGTCGCCGTGCCTCGCACCGTGTAAGAGGCGGGCCCCGCACCACGTTCATAACTTGTGAGCACGTTGGCAACCGTGAGGTAGGTCAAGAGCGGCGTAAACGTCTGGTCCTTGACGACGGAAAAATTAAAGGTGCGGCTCGGGGCGCGATCCGAGTTGAGCGTGATGCTCATTGGAATCATCAGCGGCCCGGCGCCGAGTCGGCCTGCGACGGCCGTCGCGCGGTCTTGCTGCAGCGTCCCGATGGTCGGGCCAAAGCTGGCAAGCTTGCTCGATGAAAGCAGGCTCGGCAGGATCACCATGACGTCCGCCTGGGTCAGCGGAAATTCGGTCGGGCCGAGGTTGTACATCGGATGACCAAAGCCATAGACGCGATCGCCATCAATGTGCGTTACCGTGCCGGTTGCCCCGAGCATGAAATCGCCGGTGAGGAGTGCTACGCCCATGGCATCCCCGGGGCGTAAAGTACGCGGCGGCGTTGCGGTGCCTTTCTGCGTGCCCGTGATCGCGCCAGCCATCGGCAGAAATCCACGATCCGTGAGCGCCGTCGTGAGCGGACCGAGCGCATCGCCAAGGAATCCCGAACTCACCAGCGGAACCGAAATCGGTTGCAGCATTGTCGCCAACCGCGGAGAGAGACCCGCGTCCGCTGGTCCCAGTAGCGACGTGTGCGACGCGTCATCGGCAAACGCGCGCACGCGTCCAAGATCTCGGCTCCAGATTGCGAACAAGTCCTGCGGAGTCGGAGGCCAGGTCATCGCCACCGGGCGCGTCGCCGGCGCAGGCATCGACACCGCCGTCGCATCGGTCATCTCAGCGATCGGCGTGATACCGGCAATCGGCTCCTTCGAGAACTGGCCGAGTGAGTAGGAAACCGCACCGAGCAACCGGCCGTCGATGTAGACCGGGCTGCCGCTCATGCCTGCAATGACGCCTGTCTTCTCCAGCGGCCCACCCTCGAGCCGGGCGAGGATCAGATCGCGCCGCGGACCGACAACGTTCTTCAAGACGCCGAGAATGTGGACTTTGAACTCCTCAATCGTGCTGCCTTCGAACACGGTGCGGCCAATGCCAACCATGCCCGGACGCAGTTCATCCAGCGGGAAGATTGAGGTTTGTGCCGTAGGGGCGGCGACGAGGACCCCCGTGACGGCGGTGACCAGCAGGGTCAGCGTGCGCAGGTTCATTGTAAATACTTGGAAAGACGTGGGTTCCTTCCATTATAGACGCTTTTTAAGCCCTTGCGGCCGGGAGCGGCCCTCGATTGGTGCGTTGGCTTGCCGGTTTATGCGGCAATTGCGCGGGTTGGCCAGTGATTTGACACTGCTTGACGGCCTTTGATAGCGTGACGGGCCTCGTGACGATGAGTGACCAGCGTGTGCGCAACCGTGCGATCAGCCAGCAGAGGACCGGTTCGTACGCGTGGCGGTGGTATTGGGATCCCAAAGAAGGGGCCTAGGTCACCGAGTTCATCGACAGTCATTCTCGACTCGACCAGCGCCTCTTCAGCACCTTCTGAAGAGGCGTTTTTGTTTTATGCCGACAGCGAAACTTTGCGTCACCGTAACCGCGCCAACAATGGCGGAACTCCGGATGCGCCGCGACCAGGTGGTTGACGCGGATCTCGTCGAGTTACGTGTGGACACGGTGCGAGACCCGAGCGCGGCAGCGGCTTTGGCGGGTCGTCGAAAGCCGGTCATCTTTACGTGCCGGCCGGTGTGGGAGGGCGGGCACTTCGCCGGACCCGAGGAGGACCGGCTGCGCATCTTGCGAGAGGCGCAGCAGCTCGGGGCTGAATATGTGGACGTCGAGTGGAAGGCGCAGTTCACCGACATCATTGCTGCGCGTGGCGGACAAGGCGTCGTGTTGTCGTCACACGATTTCGACGGCGTGCCGCCGGATCTTGCGGCGCGGGCCACGGCGATGCGCGCCACCGGCGCCGAGATCATCAAGATCGCCGTCACTGCCCATCGATTGACTGACTGCTTGAAACTGACTGGGATCGATCGTAGAGCCGGCGCGCCCGCTGCGCTGGTCGCCATGGGCGAGGCCGGCCTTCCGACCCGCGTGCTCGCAACCCGCTTCGGCTCGTGCTGGTGCTACGCGGGCGGCGTGAATACTGTCGGCCAGATCCCGGCCGCGAGGTTGATCGATACCTACTCGTTTCGCAAGCTCACCTCGCGCACGGCCCTCTACGGTGTCGTCGGACGCCCGGTGTCGCATTCGCTCTCGCCGGCCATGCACAATGCCGCCTTTCGAGGCGCTCAAATTGACGCCGTCTATCTCCCTTTGGCAGCGGCCGATTTCGATGACTTTCTGGCGTTCGCCGACGCAATGGCGTTGAAAGGGGCGAGTGTGACCGCGCCTTTCAAGGTTGTGGCTTATGAGCGCGCCCATGAAGCCGACCCCGTGAGCCGTCGTATCGGCTCGGTGAATACACTCAAGCGCAATGGCGACCGATGGATCGCGTGCAACACTGACGTCGCCGCGTTCCTCGCGCCCCTGCAGCGCGCGCTAAACGTCCGCGGCCAACGCGTGACGGTCCTGGGTGCGGGTGGTGCGGCACGCGCAGTGGTTGAAGCCCTCGGTTCGGGAGGTGCAGCGGTCACGATCTGCGCGCGATCAACCGATCGTGCCGAAGCAGTGGCGCGCATGACCACATCGCAGGTGACGCCGTGGCCCTCGCCAGCGGGGAGCTGGGACGTGCTGGTAAATGCAACCCCGGTTGGTACTCACCCGCACGTGGAGGAATCACCGCTACCCGATGGACCTTTCGACGGGCAGTTGGTGTACGACTTGATTTACAACCCCCCGGAAACCAGATTGCTCCGTGATGCAGCGGCGGCCGGCTGCCGGACGGTCGGCGGTCTCGACATGCTCGTGGCGCAAGCGCAACGCCAATTTGAATGGTGGACCGGATCACGCGCGGCCGAACGCACCATGCGTGATGCCGCACGCGCAGCGCTGCAGCGGCAGGAACCGGTATGAAGATTACGAGTTTCGAAGAATTCGTCGACTTGGCAAAACGCGGCACTTTTGTGCCGGTAGTGAAAGACATCGTCGCCGATCTACTCACGCCTGTGTCGGCGTTTCTGAAGATTGCGGAACACTCGGACTACGCGTTCCTGCTCGAGAGCGTCGAAGGCGGCGAACATGTCGGTCGCTATTCGTTTCTCGGCAAGGATCCGTTTTTGATCTTGCGCGGCCGCCAGGGCGAGACCTCCATCGAACGCGCGGGCGTCACGACCGCGTCGGACAAGACGTTCATCAACACGCTGCGCGAATTGATGGATGGCTTTCGCTCCCCGTTTGTCCCTGGACTGCCTCGCTTTACCGGGGGAGCCGTGGGCTATCTCGGATACGAGACCGCGTCGTGGTTCGAGCCGACAGTGGCGCGCGCGGGCGTGCC
>WUUC01241380.1_pt1 | contig 12834 bp, 11 predicted proteins | sample 6278441 | NCBI WGS metagenome assembly WUUC01 (sample SAMN13675441, study PRJNA597444) | soil metagenome | isolation source: soil | place: USA: Washington | collected 2017-10 | reverse complement strand
AGCCGGTGCACGGTGGACTGGTCGCAGCAGCTCAGGCCGTCGATGAAGAGGTCGGGCTCGCAGCTGCAGCGGATTTCGGCGTGGCCCCCGGCCACGGCTCTCAACGTGGCCCGCTCACGATGGTTCAGTTCGGTGATCATGGCGGCGCCTCCTTCCCGTTGTGCTCATTAGACGCCTCGCCACCGGCAGTTTCCGCCTCCGAGCGTGCGAACCCGGGTATTTCAGGGGTCCGCGTAGGGGTGGCGTGCCGCGCGGTTCCTGGGTGAACCCCGAGTACCCCTGCGGAAGCGGTTCAAGCGTGGCCGCACGCCGCCTCGCTTCCGGCCGTCTCGGCTGACGACGTGAATGACTCATTCCTGTCGTCCGGCGACAGGAATGAGTCATTCACGTCGTCGCGGACCGGCCTTCAGGGGCGGCCCTCGGGGCGGTAGTCGCTGGTGCCGTAGAAACCGACCACCGCGCGGGCCATCCGGTCGAGCACGACCGCTTCCGGCACCGAGGCCGCGAGCAGCGGCTCCAGGAGCCGGTGGCACCGCTCGGCCGCCTCGTGGGCCCGCCGGAGGCTCTCCGCCGGTTCGATGCCGAGCAGCCGGGCGTTGAGCGCGGTGGGCTCGTCGCTCGCGCGGTGGGCGCTGCGGAAGTCGTTCGCCCACCGCGTCGCCACCTGGGCCTCCCACAGCGCGGGCATCAGCACGTCGGGGTGGTCGAGCAGGGCGGTCCCGTCCATCGAGAGCCAGTAGGTGAAGTAGGCGATCCGGACCTCGGCGTTGTCGCAGTTCGCGAGGTACTCCTCGACCGTCGGCGCCCCGCCGCCGGTATCCATGCGGTGCCGGAGCAGGCGTTCGGTGCGCATGGCCGTCAAGGTGTCCAGGAGCAGCCCGCGCCAGCGCGCGCCGAGCGCCGGCCACAGCGGGAGGGTGCGCAGCTCGGCGCGGATGTCCCGCAAGCAGCGGCCGAAGGCGTCGGCGGGCTCGGGTTCGCCGCCGTCGAGCACCCGGCGGCAGCGTTCGGCGAGCCGGTCGAGGTCGGCCTGCGTCGCCGCCTCTTCGGCGTGGTTGTCCAGCGCGAACAGCCACGCCGCCATCCGGTTGTGCAGCCGGAGTTCCGCGGCGCTCTGCCACGGCGCGTGGAAGACGTGCATCAGGCAGAGCGGTTCGAGCAGCGAACCGGGCAGCAGGTCGCCGTAGCCGGCGGCCCACGCCTTCAGCTCCCCGTGCGTCCGCAGGAACCGGGCGCAGAGCGTGGCGTAGCGCTCCGGTGACGGCGCACCCGAGAGGTCGAGGGCGGCGGCGGTCATCGCGTCTTCTCCCGCAGGGCGGCCAGCACGTCCGGCGGCGTCGTGAACTCCCCGAGGCGGACGGGTTTGCGGTCGCCGTGGAAGTCGCTCGACCCGGTGGTGAGCAGGCCGAGCCCGGCGGCCAGGGCACGCAGCCGCCGCGCGACCTCCTCCGGTTGTTCCGGGTGGCCGGCTTCGATCCCGGCGAGGCCCGCTTCGGCCAGCGCGGACAGCTGGGCGTCGGACACCTCGGCGCGGCGCTTCTCCGACCGCGGGTGGGCCAGCACCGTCACGCCCCCGGCCCCGCGGACCAGCGCGATCGCGTCCGCCGTGGGCAGGACGTGCTTCGGGACGTCGGCGCGGCCGCCGTCACCGAGCCAGTCGTCGGTGAACGCCGCGCGGGTGTCGGCGACGACTCCGGCGGCGACCAGCGCCGTCGCGACGTGCGGGCGGCCGAGCGGCGCTCCACCGGCGATCGCGCGGACGTCGTCGAGGGTGATCGCCGCCCCCAGTTCCCGGCAGCGCTCGACCATCCGGACCGCGCGGCGGGTGCGGTCGGTGCGGATCAGCTCCAGCTCGGCCGCCAGCGGGCCGTCGGCGGGATCGGCGAAGTAGCCGAGCAGGTGCACCTCGGCGTCGTCGAGCCGGCAGGAGATCTCGACCCCGGGCACCAGCTCGATCCCGGCGTCCGCCGCGGCGCGGCCCGCTTCGGCCAGCCCGGCGAAGGTGTCGTGGTCGGTGAGCGCGACCACTTCCAGCCCGGCCTTGGCGGCCAGCAGCGGGATCTCCGCGGGCGGGGTCGTCCCGTCGGAGGCGGTGCTGTGCGTGTGCAGGTCGATCGTCATGCGGCTTCCCTCCGGCTCCGCTGCCGCCAGGCGGCGTGGACCAGCTCGGCCGCCCGCGCGGCGGTCACCGGCGGGCGGTTGTCGATCACGAGGTCCGGCCACCGCGGCAGCTCGGGCTCGATCCCGGCGCCGACGACCTCGTCGGCGCCGCGGTAGAGCGCCGCGCGCCCGGCCCGCGTGCGCAGCTCGGGCACCGGCACCCGCAGCCAGACCTCGAAGTAGCCGGGCACCTGTGCCCGGTTCCACGCGTGGACCTCGTGGAACAGCGAGATCGTCGCACAGATCACCAGGTGGCCCCGCGCGGCGAAGCCGGCGGCCAGCCGGGCGTAGAACCGCGCGAGCCGCAGCCGGTCCTCCCGGGTGTAGCCGGGCCGGAACGGCAGCATCGCCCGCATTTCGTCGCCGTCGAGCCGCACCGGCGTGATGCCTTCGGCGCGCCACCGCGCGTCGAGCAGCTCGGCGACCGTGCTCTTGCCCGCCCCGGACAACCCGGTCAGCCAGACGACCCCGGACCCGGTCATGCCCGCTCCCGGCGGTCCAGCTCGGCGAGCACCCCGAGGCCGGCTTCGACGTCGGACGGCTGGTCGAACTCCCACCACGGCCCGTCCACCGGCGCCGTCCCGATCGCCGTGCCGCGCTCGCGCAGCAGGAACCGCAGCAACCCGGTCAGGTCGGCGCCGTGCACCGCGGCCTCGGTCAGCACGACCTCGCGGAGCGACGCCCACGCCTCCGGGGTGAACTTGAGCAGCCCGACGTACTGGCCCTCGACCTCTTCGACCGACTCCGGGCGGCCGCCGATCTCGGCCAGCAGACCCCCGTCGCCGAGCCGGAACGTCTCGGCGTCGTCCAGCGGTTCGGCGAACCGGCGCCGCCACACCGCCGCCCAGCCGGGGTCGTAGGCGATGGCGAGGTCGTGCGGGCAGGCGGCCAGCGCGCGGACGGTCGCCGCCGAGTAGACGATGTCGCCGTAGCTCACCAGCACCGGGCCCGCCCGCAACCATGGGCCGGCGGCCAGCAGGGACTCGACCTGGGTCGTTTCCGCCCAGCGCTCGTTGCGGAACACCGTGAGCCCGGTGCCGTCGAACCGCTCGGCGTGCCAGCCCGCGACGACGGCGACGTCGGTGGCGCCGCCGGCCCGCAGCGCGGCCAGCTGCCGGTCGAGCAGGCTCCGGCCGGCCAGCTCGACCAGGCACTTCGGCCGGTCCCCGGTGTAGGCGCCGAGCCGCTTGCCGCGCCCGGCGGCCAGGATCACCGCGCGCACGGCGTGCTCCCGAACAGCTCCCGCACCAGCCGGACGTCCTCCGGGGCGGCCGGTTCTTCCCGCTCGGGGTGCCACATGATCCCGGTGATCGCCGCGTGCTCGTGGTCGAACGCCTCCACGACACCGTCGCAGGTCGCGGTGACCCGGAGCGGGGACGGCGCGGAGAAGGCCGCGTACCGGTGGTAGCTGTTGACCGAGCGGCCGCTGGAGAGGACGTGCCGGGCGGCCACGTGGCCCTCGACCGGCTCCAGCGTCGAGCCGTGCGCGTCCAGCAGCAACTGGGCGCCGCGGCAGACGCCGAGCACCGGCCGTCCGGCGGCCCCCGCCCAGCCGAGCAGGGCGAGCTCGGTCTCGTCGCGGTCCGGCGTCGGGCCGCCGTAGCGCACGAGGTCGTCCCCGCCGGTGAGGATCAGCCCGCCCAGGCCCAGTGCCTCGGCGGTGTGGACGGCGACCGCGGCGAGGTTCGGCAGCGGCACCGCGACCAGGCCGCACGCGGCGAGGAACGGGAACCACCGGCTGTCCAGCCCGTAGCGGCGCTCGCCGAACTCGGTCGGCGGCAGGCTCCGCTGGGTGATCCCCACGGCGACCGGGGTCACGGGATCACCGCCACGTGCCGGTTGGCCGCGTCCAGGTCGAGCGCCGTGGCGGCGGACCACCGCCGGAACACCTGCTCCCCGACGCCGATGACGGCGGGCACACCGAGCTCGATCGCCCGGATCGCCATGTGCGAGTTGACGCCGCCGTAGGCCGTGACGAGCCCGGCGATGCCGCGCGCGAAGAGCCAGTCGTACCCTGGGTCGGCGCTGCTGACCATGGCGATCGCGCCGTCCGGCCGGGCGCCCGCGTCGACGTCGGCGACCTTCGCGCGCACCCGGGCCTGGGTGACGTAGGTCGGTTGCACCGACGAAAGCGTGAAGCTGCGGACCTCCCGCGGTCCCGCGAGCAGCGGCGGCAGCGTGACGCGGCGGGTCACCGCGAACTCCTGCCGGCCACGCTCGATCGCCGCCGAGAGCACCGCGCGGTCCCGGCCGCGGTCCCCGGTCAGCTCGCCGAGCACACCGATCTCGGCGAAGGACAGGTCGCACGCGGAAAAGCCGTGCCGTTCGCCCAGCCGGCGCAGGTCGCGCAGCACGTCGGACAGCAGCCGGCTGAACTCGAACTTGGCCAGCTCACGGCCGCGGATGCCGCTGCCGATGAACGCCAGCAGCCGCTCCGGCCCGGCGGTCAGGCCGGCCCGCCCGAGCAGCGCGCCGATCCGGCCGAGCTGGGCGGGCGACGGGGTGAAGGCGGTCGGTGGCTCCTCGGCCCGGCGAGCCGACCAGTCGAAGTAGTGCGCCGGATCCTCGTCGTAGCGCAGCGAGCGGATGTCGTAGGTGCCCGGCCGCAGGTGCCCGTAGCGGGCGAGGAAGGCTTCGGGGCTGAGCGCGGCGAAGTCCCGGTTCAGCTCGCCGGTCACCAGGCCGAGGCCGCCGATGAACCCCGCCTTTTCGTCCTCGGTGAAGACGCCTTCGGCGACGAGGTCGTCGAGCAGCTCGTTCCCGATGAACGCGGCCCTGGCCAGCCCGGCGAACGGCAGGGTGCCGTACTCCGCGCAGTGGTCCAGGCGGGCGAGAAGCCCGGGCCGCCCGCTCTCCGGTGACCGCAGGCGGCGGACCCGCTCCAGGTCTTCGGTCCACAAGGGACTGTTGAGGACGTGGTCGGTGTGCCGTCGCAGCACCGTTCCCAGGAGCCGGGCGTCTGCGGTGCCGAGCTCGCGCAGCCCGGCCAGGCGGCCCGGCTCACGCAGGCCCAGGGACGAGATCACGATGCGCGACTCGAGCTTGTCGTGCAGCTGCGGCCGCTCCAGCAGCCGCGTCACCCACGCTTCGGCGAGCCGGGTGGCGAGGCCGTCCGGCAGCCCACGCGGGATCAGGGACGTCACACTCGCCCGGACGTCGACGTAGGGCAGCCCGCAGAAACTCGCCAGCAGCGGGGTGCCGCGCAGGTCGCGGTAGCCGTAGCGGTGCCGGGCCCTGGCCCACACGGTGTCGGTGATCAGGCGGCGGTACAGCGACAACGCCAGCGGCCGGGGCCGCAGGCCGATCATCTCCGCCGGGTTCCAGTCCGGCATGATCCCGTACGCGGTCCGGGCGCCGAGCCCGTTCCCGGGTGCTGCCGTCGCCGCCTCGACCGCGCGCTCGACCCGGGTCAGCAGCGCGTCGTGCGCCGGCTCCGGGACTTCGTCGGACACGCAGGCGAGCGGGCGCACCTGGAGCAGGACCAGGCGGCCGCCGGTGGCGACGGCGAATTCGACGTCGAGCCGCCGGTGCCCGGTGAGCGCGCGCAGTTCCGCCAGCAGCGCCAGCACGTCCGGCACCGGACCGGGGCCCGTCGCGCCGGAGTACGCGGCGCCGTACCAGGTGCGGAGGTCGCCTTCGCGGCCGCCGGTCACGACGTCGGTGTCCGCCTCCTCGCTCCAGCTGATCACCGTGTACGGCGCCCCGCTGGTCGTTTCGTGCGTGCACGCGACCCCGGACCGGACGACGTCGAGCAGCTCCGGCTGGATCAGCACCTCGTCGCCGGGCCGCGGGTCGCCGTAGGAGGCGAACACCTTCTCCACCGCCACTTCGAGGGCGTGCGCGCCGTGCACCCGGGTCAGCGTCAGGTACTGCCCGGCCCCGGACGCGGTCGCGGAGTCCTCGCCCAGCGCGCTGCTGCGGACGATCAGCGCGCCGCCCGCCCACGGGTGCGCGTACAGCCGGCGCAGGGTGTCCCGGCGCGAGGTCTCCCAGCCGGCGTAGTCGACGAAGTCGAGGGGGAGCACCTCGGCCGTGTGGATCCGGCCGGTCAGCCGCGCGAGCGTGCGGGCCTTGGTACCGAGGGGAATCGGGTCACCGCGCATCCCCGGCGCCCTCCCGCAGCTGCGCGACCCACATCCGCGTCGTGTACGGGACGCGGACCCGGTCGCCGGCGTGGGCGCGGACCAGCTCGGCGATGCCGTCGAGGATCTCCGGGAACTTCTCGCCCGCCTGGTCGCCGAGCGTCATGTGCGAGCTCCAGGCCGCGCACCAGGCCTCGCTGTCGAGCTCGTGCACCACCGTGCTCGCGAGGTGCACCGGTTCGGTGAACAGGCCGCTGTCCACGATGACCCGGGTGGGGTCTTGGCGGCGGAGGCCGTAGCGGAAGCCCGGCACCCGAGCCGCGATCAGCTCCTGGATCGCGGCCTGCAGCGGGTCGTCGAAGTCGCGGTGGTTCCAGCAGCAGAGAAAGTGGCCGCCGGGCCGCAGCAGCCGCGCGGTCTCCCGCAGCGCCGCCGGTTGGTCGGTCCGGTCGAACGAACTGCCGAAGGACACGAGTTCGTAGGCGCCGTCCGGGCGCCCGGTGCGCTCGCCGATGCCGTCGAACCAGGCGACGGTGCCGAAGCCCGCGGTGCGGCGCTGCCCGATCTCGCGCATGGCCGCCGTCGGTTCCACGGCGTCGACGCGAAGGCCGTACTCCAGCAGGGGGATCGCCAGGTGCGCCGAGCCGGAGCCGACGTCGCAGGCCGGGGCGCCGGGGGCGATCCCGGTGGTGCGCAGCGCGGCCTCGACGGCGCGGGGGGCGTAGTCCGGACGCTGCTCGTAGGTGGCGGCGTAGTCGGTGAAGTCGGCGTACCCGTACTCGACCTGAGTCATCGATCGGTTCCTTCCCAGCGGTAACCGAGTTCGGCGGCGACCGCGCGCAACTCGGGATCGGCGAAAAACGGCGCCAGCTCCGGCGTGAACCACTCCTGCCACTCGTCGACCTTGCCGCGCCGCATCATGCGCAGGTCCGGAGCATCCTTTTCGGACAGTGTCGTGACAGCCTTCTCTTCGTGCGCCCGCATCGACTCGAACGAGCTGCGCTCGACGGCCCGTTCGACGACGGCCGGTGCCACGTCGAGCTCCAGCGTCGCGAGCAGGTCGGTGACGGCCTGGACCGGCCGCTGCTTGAGGTCGGCGAAGTGCACGACGGCGAACCGCTTCAGCTGCGGCCTCGCCGCCAGCCAGCCGGCGTAGACGTCGGTCCACGCGCGCACCGGCGGCGAGCCGTTGAACCCGGTGCTCGCCAGGAAGTCCGCGAACGTCCCCGGTGCGGCGAGGCCCTGGCGGGCGGCGTACTTGCCGAGGAACTGGTAGAGCGAGTGCACGGCGTCGCGCGGGTCGCGGACCAGGACGACCGCGCCGTGCAGGGCGCCGAGGTCGAAACCCGCCGGCGGGACCTGGCAGCGGTAGAACCGGGCCCGCCGGTCGTCCGGCCCGGCTTTCTCGCCGCTGTCCAGGGCGGCGTAACCGGACATCCGCGCGCGGATCGCCGAGAACGCCGGGTCCGTGCCGATCGAGCCGTCCTCGTGCAGGATGTTGAAGTACTGGTCGAGGTGCTGGAAACCCAGCTCGAGGATCAGCGTGCCGAACAGGGACGAGCCCGAGCCGGGCACGGTGGCGACCACGATGTCGCCCGCGCCCAGCAGGGCGGCGTTGCGCTGGTACCGGTCGGCCAGCGCCTGGGTTTGTTCCGCGACGTCGCCGCGGGCTGCCTCGGTCACGATGGTGCTCCTTCTCCGAAGGTGACGGGCAGCCGGCGGAGCCCGTGCGTGCGGGTGGACGGCCGCCACTCCGGCGGCGCCGCCGGGTCGGCCAGGGCGAGCCGGGGAAAGCGGTCCAGCAGCCGTTCGAGGGCGATGCGGGCCTCGAGCCGGGCCAGCGGGGCGCCCAGGCAGTGGTGGATGCCGTGGCCGAAGGCGAGGTGCCCGTGCCCGCCGCGCGACGGCACGAGCTCGTCGGCGCCGTCGAAGCGGTCCGGGTCCCGGTTGGCCGAGGCCAGCGACAGCAGCACCAGCTCGCCGGGCGGGATCCGCACGCCGCCGATTTCGACCGGTTCCCGCGCGAACCGCCGGGTGGCCAGTGCGGCGGGCACGCAGAACCGCAGCAGCTCTTCGACGAGCCCGGCCGGATCGGTGCGCAGCGCCGCGCGCGGGCCCGGCCGGCGCAGGAGTTCGAGCAGGCCCACGGAGATCAGCCCCATGGAGGTCTCGTAGCCGGCGGCGAAGAGGACGAACGTGAACGACGTCAGCTCGTCCTCGGACAGCCGGTCGCCGACGTCGCGGGCCTCGATCAGGGCCGAGAGGAGGTCGTCGCCGGGGTTCGCGCGCTTGCGCCCGATCAAGGCGCGGGTGTAGCCGTCGATGCCGGCCACCGCGGCCCGCAGCTGCCGCCCGCGGTCCGGCGCCGAATCGACCAGCGTGTGCGTCCAGGCGCGGAACTCGTCCTGGTCCGCGGCGGGCACGCCGAGCAGGTCGCAGATGACGGCCATCGGCAGCGGCGCGGCGTAGGCGGCGACCAGGTCGGCGCCGTCGTGCCCGGCGAGCGCGTCGAGCAGCCGGTCGGCGGTGGCCCGGATGCCCTCGGCGAGCCCGTCGATCCGGCGGGTGGTGAAGGCCTGGCCGACCAGCCGGCGCAGCCGGGCGTGGTCCGGCGGGTCCGTGTTGAGCAGGTGCCGCGCCAGTGCCGGGGGCAGCGACGACCCGCGGTACCCGGCCCGGGCGTTCGCGTTGTCCAGCGACAGCGCGGGGTCGGCCAGCGCCGCCCGGACGTCGGGGTAGCGCGTCACCAGCCACGCGGTTTCCCCCTCGGCGGTGACGATCCGGTGCACCGGGCCCGCGGCCCGCAGCCGCGCCGACACCCCGAACAGGTCGTCGACGTAAGCGTCGTCCAGCGTGGTCGCCGCGGTGAGGTCCTCGGTGGTCATGGCGGCCTCAGCTCGCGATCCGGCGGACGGCCGAGCGGTAGCGGAGCTGGTTCGACGTCGCGAGGATGGCCGCGCCGACCACCGCGGGCGGGGTGTAGAGGTCCTTGTCGTGCCAGAGCGGCACCAGGTCGAACCGGTCGCCGAGGCCGCGGAGGTAGGCGCTGCCCCTGGCGATCGCCCGGCCGGCTTCGGGGGTCTCGGCGGCCAGCAGGACACGCAGCGCGTAAGCGGTTTCCTCCGCGGTGGCGGCCCAGCGGCCCCACGACCCGTCGGGGTGCTGGGTGGCCAGCACCCAGTGCACGGCGTGGCGGATCGCCGCGGCACCGGCGCCCGCCGCTTCCGGCGCGGTCAGCGCCTGGACGCAGCAGCTGGTCGCGTAGTACGGCGAGGCGTGCCACTTGTCGGTCCAGCTGCCGTCCGCTTCCTGGGAATCGCTGAGGAAGCGGACGATCTTCGCGATCGCCGCGCGGTGGCGGGCGGCATCGGCCGGCCGGTGGACGAGGTGGGCGTCGAAGGCCTCCAGCACGTGCGCGTTGGCGGTGGGCGACGCGGTCCGTTCGCCGTGCCAGCAGCAGAAGTGGGTGTCCAGTTCGAACTCGAAGAGGCAGTCCGGGCTGCGGTGCCTGCCCAGGCGGGAGAGGGCGAAGAGCGTGGCGCTGGTGGTGTCGGCGTCCGGCGGCAGCCCGGCGCCGCCGCCGGTCGGGCCGCCGGCCACCGCCGAGTCCATGGCCGCGACGAGCGCCGCGGGCACCCGGACGCCGGGGAACCCGCGCACCAGGTCCGCCACCACCCACGCCCGTTCGAACTCGGTGACGGGGACGACCGACGGCACCGGCCCGCGGTGCCGCGCGACCAGGGTCTCCAGGTGGGCGACGCTGTCGGGCTGACGGCGGCGGAAGCCGGCGTCCGCGAGCCAGACGGCCGTGGACGGCGGGGAGCAGCCGACCGACCCGGCGTGCGCGGTCACCGAGGCCGCGCCCGCGGCGGCGGCACCGGCCAGTTCCAGGGTGTGGGCCAGCTTCGCCGGGATGGGGGCCCCGGCGGCCACGGCCGCCCGGATCCGGCCCGGTTTCGCCGCGTCGACGTTGCGCGGCACGGGCAGCCGGGCGAGCCCGTGGTCGTTGAGCTGCCCGATCAGGTCGGGCACGAGCAGCTCGACGGCGACGGTGTCCGGCAACGGGACGGGTTCGCCGGTCCCGAGCAGCCGGGACAGGGCGGCCAGGCCGGTTTCGGCGGCACCGAGCAGCCGGGTGCGCAGCGCCGGTTCGGGCCGGTCCCGGCGCAGGCTGGTCAGCAGCGCCTCGGTGGCGCTGAGGGTGGGGACCAGCCGGTATTCCGGCGGCCCGCCCCAGGTGCCGTCCGGCTGCTGCCCGGCCAGCAGGTATTCGCAGCGATCGCGGTGCCCGGTCAGCCAGGGAGCCGACGTCACCACCCGGCCGGTCGCGTAGACCGAAGGCGAGATCCGGCCCGCCGGTTCGGCGAGCAGGCTGTCGAGCAGTTCGTTGACCGTGGGCACCATGTCTCCTCGAGCGCGGACAGCCTCAGCGATCCCGGTCGACGACCAGGTGGGCGATGCGGGTGAGCCGGGCGGCCGCGCGGGGGACCGGGCCGGCGGCGGCCAGTGCGGCCAGCGCGGCGTCGAGCCGGCGCCGGGACTCGGCGCGGGCCCAGTCGCGGCCACCCGCCTGTTCGATGAGCGCGGCCACGGCGAGCTCCCCGGCCTCGCCGAACGGTTCCGGCGAGGCGTAGCGCTCGGCCAGCTCGCGCGCGGCGGCGCCGCCGGCGTTCAGCGCGGCCACCACCGGCAGGGACCGCTTGCGGGCCGCGAGGTCCGCGCGCACCGGCTTGCCGGTCACCCGCGGGTCGCCCCAGATCCCGAGCAGGTCGTCGACCAGCTGGAAGGCCAGCCCGAGCTGGTTCCCGAACTCCCTCAGCGCGGCGGTGCGCCCGGCATCGGCACCACCCGCGCAGGCGCCGAGGGCGCAGGAAGCACCCAGGAGCGCCGCGGTCTTGCCCGCGGCCATTTCGACGCACTCGGCCAGCCCGACCCGCGCGCGGCCGGCCAGGTTCAGGTCCGCGTTCTGGCCTTCCACGAGGGCGAGCAGTGCCTCGGCCAGCCACGACGGCCCGGGCCCGGCCAGCGGGCCGTCGCTTTCGGCGAGCACGTGCCCGGCCAGCGCCAGCAGCGCGTCCCCGGCGAGGATCGCCGCGGGGATCCCGAAGGCGACCCAGGCGGTGGGCCGGTGCCGCCGCGTCCGGTCCCCGTCCATGACGTCGTCGTGCAGCAGGGAGAAGTTGTGGACGAGCTCGACCGCGACCGCCGCGTCGAGCGCGTCGGCGGGCCGCCCGCCCACCGCTTCCGCGGAGAGCAGCGCCAGCGTCGCCCGCACCGCCTTGCCGCCGTCACCGCCGGACGCCCAGCCGAAGTGGTGCGCGGCCAGGTCGGCGATCTCCGTGGGCAGGCGCTTGACCACCACGCGCAGCGCCGGCGTCACCAGGTCCCGTCCCCACGCCACGATCTCCGCGGCGGAAAGGTCCTCGAGGCCTCCACCTGTCCCGTTCACGCGACCACCTCCCTCGCCGGATCGAGCCGGAACTGGCATCGTCCTGCGGGCACGGACCCGGCCACCAGTCGATGGCGCACGGAAGGCAGGTGGATTTCGCACGACCGCCGACGGCCGGTCCCGAATGTGGCTTCGGACATACCCGGCCGACGACCTACGGAGGCCCTCCGTCGACTTGAATGGGGGTGTGGAGATCCTCACCGACGCCGCCACGCTCGCCCTGTACACGACCGACGCCTCCAACTACCGCCACGTGCCGCGCGGTGTGGTGCTGCCGGAAACCGTCGACGACGTCGTCGCGGCGGTCGCCGAGGCCCGCGCGCGGGACCTGCCGGTGATCGCCCGCGGCGGCGGGACGAGCGTCGCCGGGAACGCGTGCGGGCCGGGGCTGGTGATCGACACGTCGAGGCACCTCGGCGGGGTGCTGTCGCTGGACCCCGAGGCGCGGCTCGCGCGCGTGCTGCCCGGCACGGTGCTCGACGACCTGCAGGCGGTCGCGGCCCCGCACGGCCTGCGGTTCGGCCCGGATCCGTCGACCCACAGCCGGTGCACGCTCGGCGGGATGATCGGCAACAACGCCTGCGGCTCGCACTCGGTGGCGTGGGGGCGCACGGTCGACGTCGTCCGCTCGCTGGAGGTCCTGCTCTACGACGGCACGCGGCTGCGGGTGGGCCCCGGCGAACCGGCCGAGGGCCGGATCTTCGACGAGCTGCGCGCGCTGGTGAGCGACAACCTGGCGTTGCTGCGCAAGGAACTTTCGACGTGGCCGCGCCGGGTTTCCGGCTACGGCCTCGAACACCTGTTGCCGGAGAACGGGTTCGACGTCGCCAAGGCGCTCGTCGGCTCCGAAGGCACCTGCGTGACGATCCTGGAGGCGACGGTCTCGCTCGCGCGGCTCCCGGACCGCAAGGTGCTCGCCGTGCTGGGCTTCTCCTCCGACATCGCCGCGGCCGACGCCGTGCCGTCGATCCTGCCGTGGTCGCCGCTGACCGTCGAAGGCGTGGACGCCGAGCTCGTCGCGATGCTCCCCGGCCGGGCCGACGACCTGCCGCCGGGCGGGGCGTGGCTGTTCGTCGAGCTGGCCGGCGACGACCCGGCCGAGCGGGCCCGCGCGCTGGCCGCGTCCCTCGACCTCACCGGGTT